>Ga0207797_1002066_pt1 | contig 14151 bp, 11 predicted proteins | sample PRCRCaboRojoPR_6_FD_187275 | JGI IMG/M metagenome (GOLD analysis project Ga0207797, IMG submission 187275) | Marine sediment microbial community from Cabo Rojo, Puerto Rico - PR CR 10% Liquid 1 (SPAdes) | ecosystem: Environmental > Aquatic > Marine > Coastal > Sediment | place: Cabo Rojo, Puerto... | reverse complement strand
ACCTGCGCATCAACGACGCAATACTCGACCGCCTGCCGCCGGACCCCGCCCTCTGGACGGGCCTCTAGAGCGACCGACCTTGCCTCCGCCGCGGACCCGGATTAGCATCTTCGAGGAAGGCTGTCCGATGAGGGAGGTGGCAAATGAACCTCGCTGCTATCTTTCTGTACCTTTTCATGCCTTTCCGCCCACAGGGGCCCACAGACGCCCCGCCCTTCCATACCCCGGGAGTGGCCGAGCAAGTCAGCGATATTGAGGTGCTTGACTCCTTCTGCATCGAGGACTTCTCCACAGGCCCGTACAACGTGGGAATCGGTCACGACGGGTCGCACTTCTGGATAACCGAGGGCGTCTCCATGGGGGGAAGCGGCATCAACCAGATCTACATCATTGACGACCAGACCTACCAGCTTCTGGACCAGGTGGACCAGAACGGCACCACCCCGGGCTGGGGGCTGCGGGACCTCTGCTTCGACGACCAATACATGTACGGAAGCGACGACTCCCTGGTTGACTACTACGAGTCGGCAACGCGGGAGAAGGTGGGGTCATACGTCTGCAACGCCTGCAGCATCCACCACGCGCAGGCCTGGGACGGCCAGTACTTCTACACGGGCAGCTTCAGCGAGACCATCTACAGGGTGGAGTGGGACGGGGTCTCCGGGAGCACCGCCTCCCACTCGGTCTTCAGTACGGCGATAGAGAACCAGGCGACCTACGGAATCGCCTACGACGACTTCTACAATTGCCTGTGGGTCACTACCGCCAATTCCGACGGGCTTCTGTACAACCTGGACATGGAGGGGGGCCTTATCGAGATCTACAACCTGAGTCCGGAGGCTCCCACCTCCGGCGGCTGCTGCACGGCGCCCTTCGACGGTGCAGAGCGACTGTGGACCGTGGCCCAGGACGACCCTGACATGGTCTACTGCTGGTGGTCCGAGGTCCCCGGGCTGCACAGGGCCACCTGGGGCGGGATCAAGGCGCTGTGCGGCCCCCCGCGGCTCAGCGGCTCAGTACGGTGATCCTGGCGGAGGCGAAGCCTCCGTCCTCCCATCTCGCTACGGCGGTGTAGACCCCTGCCGCCAGACCCTCCACGGTGAGGTGGCCGCTGCTCCGAATCTCCCCGGAGGCCACCCTGCGGCCGGCGGTGTCGTAGAGGACCACCGACCCGACCGATGGCCTGGAGGCGAAGAGGGTTACCGAGGAGACCGCCGGGTTGGGGGCCGCAGTCAGTGAAGCCACCTGCGCGCCCGGTCCTCCCCCCTCCACTCCCGTGAGGAACATCGAGGGGACCAGAGTGGGGTCTCCCAGCAGCACCATTCCCAGGTGCCAGTACTTCTCGGAGGGTGTAAGTCCCCCTTGCGCTATATCCTCCCACCACAGCTTGTAGGCCTCCCCCAGTGTCGCGCCCCCTCCCAGCGGACCGTAGAACTGCGGGAAGTGCAGCATGGCCCCGCTCTTGGTGCTGCCTATGGAGGCCAGGCCCGACTCGGTAGCGAAGGCGTAGATGGCCCCCATGTTGCGGGGGGTAGTGAAGCGGCAGTTGGAGCATGCGAAGAGGTTGTAGAACCTGGCGGTGGGACCGATGGGGAGGATCTCGTCCCAGGTGGTGGACGGCCCGGGACTCCACTGGTGCACCCAGGGGCCGGAGTGGACGTAGGGGCTGATCCAGACGTAGCTGTCGGGAAGCCGGTTCTCCTCGTAGTCGGGGCCGGTGGTGAGGGAGTCGGTGTTGAACAGCTCCACGTCCTGGTACAGCAGCTCCATGGCGTCCCGGTACTGTCCGCCCCAGAAGGACCAGTCGTCGTCCACGTAGCAGAGGGCCCGGACCGGCTCCGGGTCGCCGTTCTGCCTCCAGTCATGGTTCCGCTCCAGGTAGGCCACCAGCATATCCACGGGGTCTCCCAGGGTGCTGAGGTTGTCCACCCGGATGCGGGCGGCCCATATCTCGGGGCCCAGCTCCCCCGACCAGGTATCGTAGAAACCGTCCTGTCCCGGGTTCTGGGCGGATGGATATCCCAGCCAGAGATCCTCCCACTGGCCGTCGAGGTCCATGTAGAAGTAGTCGGAGGGGAACATCTCGCTGGCCCTGCCCTTGGAGTCGTCCAGGGCGGCCCAGGCGGCGGGCAGGTCCCCCACCAGCAGAACGCCCTGCATTCCCTCCGAATGCAGGCTGTCCAGGAACGAGCGTATCTCCTCCGGGGTGCCGTAGGTTATCTCGACAACCTGGGCCTGGTACTCCTCGGCCTCCATGTCCTCCAGCCACTGCTCAAGCAGTCCGGCCTCCAGGCTGTCCGAGAGCCCCTCCTCCATCAGTATCACCATGGAGGCCACGCTGTCGCGGGAGCCCAGCACCGTCCTGGCCCGGAAGGGCTGGGTGCGCTGCATCTGCCGGGCCAGCTGCGCCGGCGCGTCCTGGCCGGTATAGCCGGAGAGGTCCCGGGTTATGGGAACGTCGTCGTATACGGAGGCGAACCCTGCTGCCGCCATCAGAAGCAGCAGGACCAGGCTGCATGCGCGCATGGGGCTCCTTTCGAGCTAGCGAATGTGGTAGAGGAAGGGCCCGAGGTCGAGTACCCTGGCAGCCAGGGTGACCGCGGGCCAGAGTATCCTGGTTATCACCCCCAGGAAGAGGAGGCCGAAGACTATGAACAGGCCGTAGCGCTCCAGCTTCATGTAGTTCCACAGGGTCCTGCCGCTGAGAAAGCGGGCCACTATCCGGCTTCCGTCAAGGGGGGGTATGGGGAGCAGGTTGAAGACCATGAGTATGATGTTTATCAGAGAGGCCATGGCCAGCGTCCCCAGCAGCCAGCCCGGCAGGAAGCCCGCGCCCATGTGGGCCGCCAGGGCCAGCACCAGGGCCAGGGCCAGGTTGGTTCCCGGCCCCGCCATGGCCACATACATCATCCCGTCCCGGGGGTTCCGGAAGTAGCTGGAGTTCACCGGGACCGGCTTGGCCCAGGCGAATATGAAGCTGCTTCCGGAGAGCACCAGGAACAGCGGCAGTATGATGGTCCCGAAGATATCGATGTGTGGAAGGGGATTGAAGGTCAGCCGTCCGGCCCTGTAGGCGGTGGGGTCTCCCAGACGGTAGGCCACCAGCCCGTGGGATATCTCGTGGCAGACCACGCTGAAGAAGACGATCACCAGCAGGAAAGGAAGGTACACTAGCTGCGCCTCCCCAGAAGGAGGAGCCTGGCCATGTTGGCTATGGCTACCAGGGCCGCGGCCACGTAGGTCATTGCCGCCGCCCCCAGGACCTTTCTCACGCCGGAGATGTCATTCGTGGTCACGGATCCGGTTACCTGCAGCTGCCTCACCGCCCGGCGGCTGGCGTCGATCTCCACCGGCAGGGTGACCAGATGGAACAGGAGCGCGGCGGCGTAGAGGGCCGCGCCGATGTAGAACAGCTGGGTCATCTGGAAGAGAAAGCCGGCTATTATCAGGGGGAACAGCGCTTGGCTTCCCAGATTGGCCGCCGGCACCAGGGTGCTGCGCAGCTTGAACGGGCGGTACCCCATGGCGTGCTGCACAGCGTGGCCGGCCTCGTGGGCCGCCACTCCCACCGCCGACACGGAACGGCCGCTGTATACGCCATCAGAGAGGTACAGAGTGCCGTCGCGGGGGTCGTAGTGGTCGGACAGCCTCCCCCCGGTCCTGGTCACCTGCAGGTGGGACAGACCGTTGATGTCCAGTATCCGCCGGGCCACCTCCGCGCCGGAAAGTCCCGAGGCGGCCCTGACCCGGGAGTACTTGCTGTATGTCCTGCTCACCATTCCCTGGGCCACCAGGCCCAGCAGGATGGCGCCTATCACCAGCAGGAACCCCGGATCACCCATGTAGAAGCCGTGAATCAAACCCGCAGACTCCCTTCGAATCGTTCCGCCGTGTTACCTACCGCACCCTGTCGCCGGGGGACGCGGCTTCGGAGGCCCGCACCAGTCGCACGCCCCCTTCGCCATCGTCGGAAGCAAGTATCATTCCTTCGCTCACCTCGCCGCGGAGCCTGACCGGCTGGAGGTTGCGGACTACCACAACCCGGCTTCCCAGCAGCTCCTCGGGGGGCATGTAGGGCTTGAGTCCCGCGACAATCTGACGCACCCGGTCGCCGGTATCCACCTTCATGATGTACAGCTTGTCCGCCCCGGGATGGTCCTCCACCTTCCGGACCAGCCCCACCCGAAGGTCCACGTTCATAAAGGTGTCTATGTCCAGCAGGTTCCCCTCCCCGCCCTTCTCCTGAGAATCCACGTCTTCGCTTCCCCCTTCGCTGCCGTCCTCCGGCTCTCTTTGAATGATCTCGGCCTCGAATCCGGGCTCCAGCTTCTCGAACAGTATCTCCGGCTCGCCCAGCGCAGCCCCCGCAGTGAGGTTCCTGCCGCCGATGCTGCTCCAGCTCAGCTCCCTGCTGTCCAGCATCTCGCCCAGCTTCTCCGCGGTGAACGGAAGGAAGGGCTCGAACAGCACCCGCAGCGAGTCCAGCAGCTGCAGACAGCAGCTGATGGAGGCGGCGCAGCGCTCCGGAGCGGACTTCGCCGTCTTCCAGGGCTTGGCCCGGTCGAAGTAGACGTTGCCCTTCCGCGCCAGTGCCATGGCCTGCCTGCATGCCTCCTTGAGCCGGAAGCGGCGGATGAGGCCGCCGATCTCCTCCCCGGCAGCCCTGGCCCCCTCCAGCAGGGCCTCCTCCTCCGGGCCGTACTCCGCGTCGGGCACCATTCCGTCGAACCTCCTCTGGGCGAACTTCAGCGTCCGGTTGGCGAAGTTGCCCAGGACGTCGGCCAGCTCGTTGTTGCGGGCCAGGAACTCGTCCCAAGAGAAGTCCGTGTCGCGGTGCTCGGGGGCGTTGATGGCCAGGGCGTAACGCATGGGGTCCGCAGGAAGGCTCTCCAAGTAGCTCCTCATCCACACCGCGGTGCCCCGGCTGGTGGACTGCTTGCGGCCGGAGATGTTCAGGAACTCGTTGGCCGGCACGTTCCAGGGCAGGACGTAGTCACCCAGACCGTGAAGGACGGAGGGCTCTATCACCGCGTGGAAGACGATGTTGTCCTTGCCGATGAAATGGACCAGCCTGGTCTCCTGGTCCTGCCAGTAGCGCTTCCAGCCCTCCGGCTCGCCCCGGCGGCGGAAGTACTCCCGGGTGCTGCTTATGTAGCCCAGCAGCGCCTCGAACCATACGTAGAGCACCTTGCCCTGCGCCTCCTCCAGGGGCACGGGGACCCCCCAGTCTATGTCCCGGGTGATGGCCCTCTCGCGGAGGCCGTCCTTCAGCCAGCCCCGGCAGTAGCTCAGAACTCCTTCGCGCCATCCCTGGCGGCCGTCCAGCCACTGCTGAAGCCACTGCTGGAAGCTGTCCAGCCTCAGGAACCAGTGCCTGGTCTCCCGGACCACGGGAGCGGCGCCGCACACGCTGCAGCGGGGGTCGGTGAGCTCCAGAGGCTCCAGCCAGGTCCCGCAGCTCTCGCACTGGTCGCCCCTGGCCTCCTCCGACCCGCACCTGGGGCAGGTGCCGTCGATGTAGCGGTCCGGCAGGAAGCGGCTGCAGCTTTCGCAGTACAGCTGCTCCATGCTCCTGGGAACTATCAGACCCTTGTCCAGGAGGTCCAGGAACACCCCCTGCGCGAACCTGTGATGCGCGGAGTACGAGGTGCGGGAGAAGTTGTCGAAGGAGATGCCGAAGTTGCCGAAGTCCTCCTCGATGATCCCGTGAAAGCGGTCCACCACATCCTGGGGGGACAGCCCCATCTTCTCGGCGGTGATGGTTATGGGAACGCCATGCTCGTCGGAGCCGCACATGTAGAGCACGTCCTCGCCGCAGCTGCGCAGGTACCTTACGTATATGTCCGCCGGCAGGTATGCGCCGGCCAGGTGACCCAGGTGCAGTGGTCCGTTGGCGTACGGAAGGGCGCTGGTTACCAGGTATCGGGGCATGGTGTCCGTCTCCCGTCCTTCACTTTCTGCGTTTTCGCTTTCGGCGGCGCTTCCTGCCGCCGCCGCTCCCGCCGCCTCCACGGCGGCTGTGGAACTCCCGGATGTCCATGTACTCGTCGTCGCCGTCCTCGAAGCCGACCTTGACCTTGTCGGAGAATATACTGACCGACTTCACCACGGCCCTCTTTCCGTCCACCGTGACCTTTCCCCCGATGCGGGGAAAGGTCTTGGCCGCCTTGCGGTAGAACTCGATCTCGTAGTCCAGGCAGCACATCAGGCGGCTGCACAGACCCGACACCTTGGCCGGATTGGGGGTGAGGTTCTGGGCCCTCACCGACTTCAGTGTGATGGAGCTGAAGCCGTTCATGAAGCTGGAGCAGCAGAGCCTCCTGCCGCACACCCCCATGCCACCCACCCTCTTGGCGTGATCGCGGACCCCTATCTGTCGCATCTCTATGCGGGCCTTGAAACGGGCGGCCATGTCCCGGACCAGGCCCCGGAAGTCGGTCCTCCTGTCGGCGGTGAAGAAGACCCTGATCCGGTTGCGGTCCAACTGTATCTCGCACTCGGTGAGCCTCATCTGGAGGTTCCTGGCCTTCACTCGCTGGGCGCAGTAGTCCATCACCTCGTCCTCGAACTCCACATTGGAGCGGTAGCGCTGCACGTCCTCCTCCGTGGCTTCCCGAAGCAGCTTCCCCTCGGGCTCCCGGGGGAGGTCCTCCTGGGAGATGTGCTTGGCCAGAACCCGGCCCATATCCACCCCCCGGTCCACCGATACCACCACCATTGTGCCCAGGCTCACCGGCGCCGGGCCCTCGTTGCAGAAAACCTGCAGCCGCCTGGCCTTGAAGGCCACCACCAGGTACTCCAGGACCTTGGAGGGGGCTCTTCCTGCAGACATCTCAGCCATCCCCTTCCATCGCTTTCCTCAGTGTCAGCAGGGCGGGCAGCAGGGCCATGGCTGCAGGGACGTGACGGTCCATCCTGGTCTCCGCCCGGGCCAATGCCGCCTCCGCCTCCGAGGCGGCCTCCCCGCAGGGGATGCTCCAGCCGGGCAGATCGGAGGAGGGGTGGTAGAGGGGGTCCGATCCGGCCGCATCCCTCACCATGTCATGCACAAGGGCTCTCAGCCCGGCAAGCAGCTCCCTGGCGCCGTCGGTGCCCTCGGTCTTGGCCACCGCTCCGGCCAGACCGATCAGGTCCGTCTCCGACTCCGCATCCCGGAGCTGCCTCAGCACCTCTGCCGCGTCCAGGGCGGGCGCTTCTCCCTCTGCAGCCATGGCCAGGGCCCTGCCCGGGCTCCCGTCGGAAGCTGCCGCCAACCTCTCCGCTGATTCCCTGCCGATCGCGCAGCGCCGCTGCAGCTCCTCGGCTATCACCGCCGGCTCCACCCTGGCGAACCGCACCAGGTGAGCCCTGGACCGTATGGTGGGCAGCAGCCACTGTATCGCGCTGGTCAGCAAGACAATAAGCGTATCTTCGGGCGGCTCCTCCAGGCTCTTCAGCAGGGCATTGGCCGCCTGCTCGGTCATCCGCTGGGCGTCCACCACAATCTCCACCCTCCAGCCGGATTCGAAGGCCGGCCTGGCCAGCCGTCCTTCCAGCTCCCGGATGTGGTCGATGCCGATATGGGAGCTGCCCGGGACCCTCAGCGGCGTGATGCCGTCCCGGACCCGGTTCCGCATGAGCTCGGCCACATCCTCCGGTGTGGTGCTCTTCAGGGTGGGGAGGGTTATCCTGACGTCGGGATGGTCCAGGCCGGCTATGCGTCTGCAGTGGCGGCACTCCCCGCACCAGGTCTCCGATTCCCGGCACATCACGGCCGAGGCCAGGGCCAGCGCCGACGTGAGCTTCCCTGTGCCCTCCGGGCCGGCGAACAGGTAGGCGTGGGCCAGTCTGCCGTCCGACAGCGCCGAGCCCAGAAGCCTCTCGGCCTGCTGCTGTCCCTTCACGCCGCGAAGAAGCATCATCCTCCCGAGAGGTAGTCCAGCGGGTTCACCGGCTGGCCACCCCTTCTTATCTCGAAGTAGTACCCGGGCCTTCCCGAGGGAAGGGTCCCGCAGGTCCCGATGCTTCCCCCCTGCTCCAGCTCGGCGTCCACCTCTATGTCCAGTCCGCCCAGATGCCCGTAGACGGAATAGTAGCCGTCCTGGTGGTCCACTACCACCATCCTGCCCAGGCTGAGGAAAGCGTCGGCGTACATCACCCTCCCCGGCGCCGGAAGTCGGACGGTCTGGCCGGGTGCGGTGGAGACCTGTATGCCGTCCGACACCGTCTCGGTGCCGTACACCGGATCGGTCTTCACGCCGAAGGTCCTCACCACCTCTCCCCTGCAGGGCCACCGTATGCCGCCACGGTTGAGCTGGAAGTAGCTGTCATCCGCGGGCTCCACCATGGGACCGGTCTCCTGGTCGCCGCTGGACGCCCGCAGCCTGGCCACCAGAGCGGAGCGTCTGCGCCGCTCCTCCTCCATCTCCCTTGCCCGTGCCTCCGCGGCCGCTATCTCCGCAGAGAGCTCCCGGCGGTAGAGGGCCTGCCTCTCCTCCTGCTGGCAGATCCTCTGGTGCACCGTCTCCATCTGCAACCTCAGGTCGTGGACGCTGGACCGCAGGACCTCCAGAGAGTCGCGGTAGCGGTGCAGGGAGTCCGCCGCCACCGTCAGCCTGTCCACCCTCTCCATGGCCCGCTGCGCCAGGAAGTCCAGGTATGCCCTTCGCCGGAGCATCCTGTCTACGCCGTCAGGAGCCAGCAGGAGGGCAGATCTGCTGTAGCGGCGATGGGAGTAGAGGAAGCGCAGGTATCCGCCCAGCGCCTCCACCAGATCCGCCCTCAGGGAATCGTACCGGGCGCATGAATCCTCCGCCCGGGATAGGAGGCCTGAAAGGTCGGCCTCCCTGTCTGCCAGGCTGTTGTAGTACTCCCTGGCCGTGGTCAGATGCTCATGGATGGCCAGCAGGAGGTCGCGGGCACCGGCCTCCCTCTCCTCCAGCTCCTCGATCCTGGCCTGGGTGTCCTCCAGGCGGACGTTAAGGCTGTCCAGCCCGCTGGCCCCGGCGGCCGCCGCCAGAAGAGCCAGTGCCAGCGCTAGCGCGGAAGGGAAAAGGCGGTCGACCGTTACCGCCCCCGTCCTAACCCAGGACCTTCTTGCGGATGTCCTCGGCCCTGTTGGTCCGCTCCCAGGAGAACGCGCCGTCATCCCCGGGCTCCCGTCCGAAGTGGCCGAAGGCCGCGGTCCTCTTGAAAATGGGCTTTCGCAGCCCGAGGTAGTCGATGATCTCGTAGGGCTTGAGGGGGAAGATGTCCCTCACGGCGAGCTCTACCTCTGCGAGGTCGTCCACCCTTGAGGTACCGAAGGTCTCCACCAGCACGGATACGGGGTCGGGTTTGCCTATGGCGTAGGCCAGCTGTATCTCGCAGCGGTCCGCGATCCCTGCCGCCACCAGGTTCTTGGCTATGTGACGGGCCATGTAGGCCGCCGACCGGTCCACCTTTGTGGTGTCCTTGCCGGAGAATGCCCCTCCGCCGTGCCGGCCCGAGCCCCCGTAGGTGTCCACGATGACCTTGCGGCCGGTGAGGCCTGTATCGCCGTGGGGTCCGCCTATTGCGAACCTCCCGGAGGGGTTGTAGAGCAGACGGCCCGACCAGGGCAGCGAAGGCCGGCAACTCTCAAGCACCGGCTCTATCACCTTCTCCCGAACCTCCTCGGACATCTGCTCCTGGTCGGCGTCGGGTGCGTGGTGGACCGACATCAGCACCTCGGCGATCCCCGCCGGCCTGCCGTTGTCGTACTCCACCGTCACCTGGCTCTTGGCATCGGGCCTGGCCCAGTCCAGCTCTCCCGAGCGGCGCTGGCCGGACAGCCGCTCCAGCAGCCTGTGGGCCAGCTGTATGGGGTAGGGCATAAGCGCTCCGGTCTCGTTGCAGGCGTAGCCGAACATCAGGCCCTGATCGCCCGCTCCCAGGTTACCCGAGACCCCCTGGTCTATGTCTGGAGACTGGGCATGTATCCGTACGTCCACGGTGTTCTCGCTGTAGTGGAATCCCAGGTCCGGTATGCAGTAGCCGATGTCCCGGATGGTCTGCCTGGCCACCTTCTCGTAGTCCACCTCGGTGTGGCTCTTCACCTCGCCGGCGAGTATTACGTAGTTGGTGGTCACCAGCGTCTCGCAGGCTACGTGGGCCTCCGGGTCGTGGGCAAGGTGTGAGTCGAGAATGGCATCCGAGACCTGGTCGCAGATCTTGTCCGGATGCCCTTCTGAAACGGATTCGCTGGTAAAGTACGTACGCATTTGGGCACCTCTCACAGGTTTTCCGGGAACCGCCGGTCGGCGGCCTGAGGCGTGCATTGGCTTTTTAGCACTTTTTTTCGCGTGGTTGCAATACGCCTCAAATCACTCCACGTCCGGCTAAGATGTTGGCATCCCCATCCTGCGTCAATTCCGAGGCAAAGGGCCTCCGGGAGTCCTCCGGAGGACTTGACCGAGAGCCAAATCGCCTTTAGTAGATAGCTTCGGCGGGAATGTTCGCCGCAGCCGTGTCCCATGTGGGCTGCCAGATGGCTCTGATTCCATCCGATTCATCGCAGGGAGATCCATTGGTCGGACGAGACAGAGAGGTCGCGAGCCTGGTCCGCCGGGCCAAGGCCGAGCTCAGGGGAGGTCACAGAGGGGAGGCTCTGCAGCTCCTGCAGAAGGCGTTGGCCATTGATCCCGAGAGCAATGCGGTAACCGAGGCCATACTGCAGATTGAGCGGGAATCAGCCGGCAACCGGCGGAAAGAGGCCGAGACCTCTCCCAAGCCCGAAAAAAAGTCCGGGGCAAGGAAGAGTCGTTCTCGAAAAAGGCGGAAGGCCACCGAAAAGAAGAGTACCGAGCCCTCCAGACCCTCCAATCCCCGAGAAGAGATTCCAGCCGAGAAGAGACCCTCCCCGCCGGAGAAGAAGGCCAAGCAAAAGCCAGGCCGAAGGAGGTCCAGGCGTCTGAGGGCCGTACCCGAGGCCCGGGAGGAGAAGCCCGCCCCCGCGAAGAAGGAGAAGGCCCCGGCGGAGGAAAAGCAGGCCGAGACCGCCGCAACCACTGAAAAGGAAGGTCCTATGGCTTCAACCGAGCAGCTTCAGACACTGCTGGACACTACGGCAGAAGCTATGAGATCCGGGGACGACTCCCGGGCGGTAAAGGCGCTCAAGCAGGCACGGGCCATGGCCCCTGAGGACGAGAGGGTTCTGGAGCTCACCGAGCGCTACAAGGCTTCCCGCAAGGCCAGAAAGGCCATCACCCTGTCGCGGAAGGCACTGGCCGACGGCAGTCCCCGCAAGGCCACCGCCTACGCCAGAAAGGCGTTCCAACTGGACCCCGACGCCCCGGGCCTCGACGAGCTTCTAGAAGAGATCGAGAGCTCCGGAGGAGACAGGCGGGCCCCGAAGAAGACCTCGAAGACATCACCGCAGTCGGGAGGCGAGGCGGACACCTATGTCCAGAAGATCCGGGAGAAGATACAGATAAGCTCCTTCCCGGAAGCCGCAAAGCTAACCAAGGAAGCGATAGCCCGGTACCCGGACAACGAACTGCTGCAGACCTTCGACGAAAAGTTCAGGAAGATGGGCCTCATCGACTGACTTCATCGGGGAGCAGTCGGCCCTCCCACCGCCCGCCGAACCGTTTACAGGCTGCGTGCGCCCTCGATGGCAACAGCGGCCTTCCGCTTCGGCCCGTCCGCAATACCCCCAGCAATCCGACCCTGTTGGCTTGTTCTGGCCCGCACCCAACGGATCCAGACCCTCCCCGAGGGAGGATCCACAAGGCAGGGTCATTGACGCATATCCGCAATCCGGCCTATTATGCAGTCGTAGTATGAGAGGTAGCGGGGAAGAATGAAGCGTACGCTCAATGCAGTGCTCCTTCTCGTCCTTGTCTCGTCCGGACAATGGCAGACGGAGATTGCAGAACATGTGACCGATACTGCAACCCCCACCGACATCGCACTCGATTCCATGCAATATCCGTTCATCGTCTACTCCCATCTGTATTTCTACGATCTTAGGTACTGCCATTGGAACGGGTTCAACTGGGACAAGGGAGTTGTCGAGCAGGAGGAAGAAGCGGGAGAATGGCCGTCGGTGGAACTCGATGCAGCAGACAATCCACACATCTCCTACAGGCAGTCAGTTGAGCCCGGCAGAGGCTTGTGGTTTGCTAGATGGGATGGGGCATCCTGGGAGCTGGAACTGGTTGATTCCGTTGGCAATGTAGGGATGTCGACATCCCTTGCGCTGGGTCTGCAGAACGAACCCCACATATCCTATATCGACTGGGGAAACAGCGATCTGAAGTATGCACACAAGCACAGCTCTTCGATTATGTGGGCCACAACCCGTATCGATTCCGTGGGCAACGTCTACGGTCCCACATCCATCGCACTGGACTCCTGTTTTATGCCGAGGATCACCTACTGCAAGGACGGTTGTCTCATGTACGCCCGATACGACGGAGACGGCTGGACATGCTCTGTGGTCGATTCGACTCCAGGTGTAGGTGGAGGCAATTCGCTGGACAGGCCGCATATCGCCTACGCCAATGCACTGACTCATGACTTGAAATATGCCCATCTCGCAGGGGATGAATGGCAGATCGAAACAGTTGTCGAATCCGGTCGAATCGAAACGGATTTGGCACTGGCTCTGGACAACGATGACAACCCCTATATCTCGTTCTTCCTGGGTGACCCGGCGTACGACCTCAAATGCGCCCACTGGAACGGGTCGGAATGGAGCATCGAAGTCGTTGATTCGGAGCATTACACGGGCCAGTACAACTCGATAGTGACGGATTCCTTGGGTAGACCACATATCGCATATTTCGATGACTCCTATTGTGACATGGTGTACGCATGGCTGAACTACCCTCCCCCCGACTTCTCCTTGGTCGCGCCGCTCGAAGGGGACACTCTGGAGGAATGGCCTCTCCTCGATTGGGAAGCTGCGCCCGACTATCCGCTAGTGCTCTATGACATCTGGTACGGCAAGTCGCCGGATCTATTTCCTCACAGCGAGATTACTGGGCTGACTGAATCAGACTACCAGTTCTCCGAAGGCGAGTTGGACCCGGATACGACCTACTACTGGCAGGTGCGCGCCTACGATGGCTATCAGGAAACCTGGTCGAATGAGACCTGGGAGTTCACAACAGATATCACATCCGGGATAGGTCATCTCTGGGCACCATTTGGCGCAGGTCTCCGCCAGCCATACCCGAATCCCGCCGGAGACCTCCTTGTAATCCCCTATGTTCTGCAGTCTCCCCAAACTGTAACACTATCAGTATTCGATCTGTCGAGCCGTCGCATTGCGGACTTGTACGGTGGCCCCGAGGGAGCAGGAGTACACAGAATCACCTGGGATTGCCAGGGAGTGGCAAACGGCGTCTACCTTATTCAGCTTGTGACGGAATCAGGTGCATACACAGATCGGGTTGTTGTAGCCGGGCAATAGACAAATCCAGGAAGGGCAGGTGTAACTCTCCCTTCTCCTAAAACACCAGGCTGGGCTGGATCAGGCTGACTGAGTAAGGGGGTGAATGAGATGAGACACGGACCGGCAATACTGATCCTTGCCGCTCTCAGCCTGGGAGTCTTCTCTATGGCCTACGGTATCGATCCCCCGGAGAAGATGTGGGAAAGAGAAGTGACTGGCCCAGGCAAGTTCTACGATATCGATATCGTAACGGGAGCTGGTTTTGTCTGCGGCGCTTGGGCCAAAGATTACTGGGACAGTGATTGTGTCTATAGACTTGATACTCTGGGCAATGTCATGTGGTGGGCCGGGTTGCCATCAACATACAGACAAACAGCGCGGGATGTGGATCTTCTGCCAGATGGTAGTTTCATTGCGGTCGGAACATGCAGCATAACCCCTAGTGAGAAGAACTCGCTGTTCATACTGCAGACATCCGATGACGGGGAGCTGCTTTGGTACAAGACCTACAGCGACTCTCTAACCAGTGACATTGCCTATGAGGTGAATCGACTTCCATCTGGGGGCTACATCATCGCCGGCAAGGGACACGGCCAGGCCTGGATCCTCCGGACCGACGCTAACGGTGATACGCTGTGGACGGATGTGTGGGGGACGAGCACGATCAACTTCGCCGTTGGAGTGGAGTACGATGAAGATAATGACTGGATAGTCGTGCTCACATATGGCCAAAGTGACTCGCTGATCAACAG
>Ga0207797_1002065_pt1 | contig 14156 bp, 9 predicted proteins | sample PRCRCaboRojoPR_6_FD_187275 | JGI IMG/M metagenome (GOLD analysis project Ga0207797, IMG submission 187275) | Marine sediment microbial community from Cabo Rojo, Puerto Rico - PR CR 10% Liquid 1 (SPAdes) | ecosystem: Environmental > Aquatic > Marine > Coastal > Sediment | place: Cabo Rojo, Puerto... | reverse complement strand
CAAGCACACCGACCCGACGACACCGACCCGACGCGGCCGACTCGGGGGCCTGCCCTCGTTCGTGAGTATCGAGACGATCGCGATCACCACGCTGCTCGCGCTGACGTTCTACACGGGGAGCGTCGCCGCCCAGCCGACCGGAGGCACCGGCGGTTCGACTGCAGGCTGGGAGACCATCCTCAGCAACCTCTACAACGTGCTGTACATCACGCTCCAGTACGTGGGGCTCGCCGTGCTGGTGCTGGGGTTCATCGTCTGGTTCACCGCGCGGAACAACTCCCAGCGGTCTGAGACCGGCATGAAGCTCACCCTCGGCGGCGGCGCGATGGTCGTGGCCTACTTCGGGCTAGGCGCGCTCGTCACGCTCCTCGAGTTCATCGCGGGGTGACCGGCTCGGCGTCCAGTCCACCCTGGCCAGTCACGTCACGGGCTATCCCCCTTCGATCAGTACACATGATCCAATTACCTTCATCACCAGCACTGCGTACCGCCAGTCGATTCCCCTCCGAGACTGAATCCCAGCACCCGGAGATCCACCAGCAGGGAGGTGTCTGTGCGTCATGAGTGACGCCGATCGCTCTCCCCCGTCGCGGCGACCTTCCCGGCGAGGGACGACCGCCCGACGCGGTCGGATGCCGACTATCCCCGAGGAGGAACTCCGCGAGGCCGTCGCGGCACGGCTTCGAGGGGAGAACTCGGAGAGTAGTACATCGACATCGAAATCTCAGATCACGCACACACGCGAGGAGGAATCGACACCTGCGCCGGACGGCGGCGCCGTCGTCACGTCGACCACCTCCGAGAGCGAGCCATCGCCCGTTGGGCCGGCCTCTACTGGCCCACGGGATGCGGAGAGCGACCCGACCGGAGGCGATTCCCCCGGAGCCACCGAGGGTCCGCCGGACGATGGGACGCGCCCGTTCATCAAGATCACGCCTGCGCGGGAGCAGGTCACCCCCGGTCACGTGGTCAAGGCGCTGTCAGGCCTCTATCGAGCGGGAAGCGGGCGGCAGCTCCCGTTCGGGCTCGAACAGCGGCTCTCGTTCGTCAGCACCCATCGGACCTACGAGTTCCTGATCCACAAACCGCGGGAAACCCAGCGGTTCGACTTCTACCTCGGGGTGACTCCATACGACCCCGAGGGGTTCGAACATCTCGCAGCGAACGTCCGGGCGATGTATCCCGAAACGTTCCGGTTCGAGATCGTCCCCCTGTCCGTTGCCGAGATCTTTGAGCCGTCTGAGTCACCATCCGAGGCAATGGGGCGGCTCGCGGCGTTCGAGGGTATCGACGAACTCGGCACGCTCGAGGGGTTCGCCCCGGTCGATCTCGAGGCGCCCCCGCCGATCGAGCCACTCGACGAGACCGGGGAAGCCGACGAAGCCGAGGACCGACCCCTCCCCGAGTTAGCTCGGTGGCGTGGCGTCGAGACGAAGAACAACGACTGGATGACGCTGCTCTCGCGGTTCAGCGAGATGGCCGTTGACGGTGACGATGCCTACCGGTCGCCGTTGACTGTCCTGCTGGAACAGGCGCTCGTGACCGACGAACCGTTCGTCTATCAGGTGGTGTTCACGCCAAAGCGTGACTGGACGAAAGAAGCCCAGCACCACAAGCGCAACCTCAAGATGGGAACGACCGGGCTGTGGAGCGCGTTCACGCAGGAGTTCACGTCTGTCCTGCTCGGGACGTCGGAAGAGGAGCGGCGTCAGCGCCACCGTCCGGACACCCCCGAGCAGATCGGCGGGACGATCAGCGGGCCCGATGCGAGCGGGCAGTCGACTCAGTACAGCCGGATGGGCCAGATCGATCGCAAGCAACCGGCCATCACGTTCGATGTCTCGCTCCGAGCAGCGGGTGACGCGGCGGTCATCAACGGACTCACGGGTGCGTTCACCGCGCTGAGTGGGCCCTACTATGGCATCGAGGGGAACGCGCTCGGCGAGAACGCTCGTGAGTACGAGTGTCTCACGGATGCGACCCTCGGCCGGATTGGATTCAAAGATCGATTCAGCGATGGCAATCCAATTCTGGTGGCGAGCCCGGACGAACTCGCGAACTTCGTGACGGTTCCGAACACGGGGGCGCTTCCGAAGCCGAGTCGCGGCGCCTCGGGCGGGACCCCCGATGCTCGCTCTCCCCTGACGGCGACCGACGAGGAACTCCTTCGGGAGTACGATCAGGGGATGTGTATCGGAGAAGCCGTCACAGCAGCTCTCACCCGCGACAACATCCCGATCCACCTCTCCGCTGATCAACTCACGCAGCACATCCTCCGGGCGGCCACCACCGGGAGCGGGAAGACGACGGCGATGATCAACGACGGCCTCTCCGCGTACGAGCACCTCGATGGGCCGATATTCATTTTCGACCAGAAGGGCGGGGAGCTCTGTCAGGAGTACAAACGGGCGCATTTCCGGCGATTCGGCGATCTCGATGATGTCATCCACTTTCGGGTGCCGGGTCCGAACGCAGAGCTGCCGGCGTTTTCGTTTTTCGATATCCGGCCGCAACTCGCGGCGGGGCTCGCTCGTGAGACGGCCGTCGGGCAGAAGATCGACCGGTATCACGAACTCGGAGCCTACGCGATCGGTGCGGAGCCGTACGACCAGGCGTTCGTCGGCAAGACGGTGCTCTCGAATCTGATCGAGGCACTCTTCGATCCGGTGTACGGCCAAGACGCCTTTGCGATCAGTGAACTCCTGGATGCAGCCAGGGAGATGGCAAACAATCAGGTCATCCCGCCCGTCAGCAATCCCACGGTTCACCGAGTACTGACGTATCACTTCGGTCGAAATGAACAAGACGCCCAGCGCACCTTCAGTGCCGTCATCAACCGGATAATCGCCTATCGGGCGTCCACTTTCATTTGGCGGCTGTTGAATTTCGTTCCGGAGTGGGACGACGAGACGGGCGCGTATGCGGCCGAGCAGTTGTTGTTCGATCTCGATGCGATTCTGGACTCCAGTTCTGTCGTCCTTATCGACACCGGCGATCTGAAGGCCGCGGGTGCGAATATGTTCAATATCCTGCTGTTGGAGCACCTCTGGTGGACGGTCAAACTTCGGAAGCGGTCCGGCCGACCGCTCCCCGTCTCTGATGAGACGTACTGTGTGAATCTGATAATCGACGAGGCAGCCTCACTGCTGCAGGCCGAACTCCTCCATGATGCCATGATTCCGAAGGGCCGGGAGTTCGGGTTGGCCTTCGAGGCGCTGGTCCAGTTTCCCGAGCAGATCAAACGCGATGCCTTGGATACGACGCCGTACAAGGAATTGCTCCGAAACGTCAACACGAAGCTCCTGGGCAAACTCGCGATCGACGAGGAACTCGCGACCACGCTGTTCCACGAGGATCTCGATGGTGAAGCGTTGACGAATCGAATCGCGTCACTCCCTCGTGGTGAGTGGCTCGCCCAACTTCCCGATACGGGATTCATGACCGATACCCCGGAACTGGTGACACTCAAGCCCTTGCCGATTCCACCGGGGCACAGCGAGGGTGAGTCCCCGGTTGATGCCGGGACGTACAGTGCGACGGCGGAGCAGACGTACCAAGAGGCCGATGAGCTCCAGTGGTCCCGGACTCGATTCAGCTACTGTCTGCTGCCCGGGGTCAATTGCCCGCCGGACGCCACCCAGATGGAGGCCCGGTGGGGTCACGGGGTCGCCAACACTGATGCTGATCTGGATGAAGACGGGCCGGGCCACGGAGACGAGTCGGGCGACGATGACCATCCGAGATCAGGCGGGACAACGTCGGAGGAGAATGACCACTCGGGAACAGAAACTCGGTCGGGCGGTGCCTCGAACGAATTCGGAACGGTCCTCGGAACGGGGGCAACCGATCATGGTCACAACCAGGACCGAAAGACGAACCCCGCCCGTGAGGAGACGTCGACGAACCCGACAGCGGACGAGTCCGAGGCGACCGGCGACGACCCTGACAGCGAGACTCCGCCGTCGTCCGAAACGGGTGTTTTAACAGACGACGAACACCGATTTCTCCGGACCGTCATCAAGGCGCTCAACGGAGAGCTAGAGGGATACGACCTCACACAATCGATGACGCCGATCCGGAACACCGCTGGGAGTGATATCGATATTTCCAAGCTGGAAGACCTCGGGTATCTCGAAGTCCAGCGGGTCCGGGGCCGGAAGTACTACCACGTCACGCCGGATGGCCAGACAGCAGTCGACCGGACGCTCTATCGCGGGCGGAACACGGGGGACCCCCACGAGAAGGCCCGGCACAAGGTGTACGTCGAGTACCTCAAACGGTACATCGAGCGACAGGGGTTCGTCGTCGAGACCTACTACGAGCCGATGGGCGGCGGGGCCATCTACGATGTCGCCGCGTTCATCGAGCGACCGGATGGCACCCGCAAACTCCGGACCATCGGCGAGGTGGTCACGAACCTACGGCCGGAGTGGATCGTGAAACACTTCGACGACATGGCCCGGAACGAGGGTGTCCTGAAACTCTGGGTCGTCCCAAGTAGCGACGTCGCTCACGAACTTATCAGAACGCTCGAACAGCACGGACGGGTGAGCGACGTGCCGTACAAGAGTGTCAAGAATTACGAGACGATCTCCGAAGAGACGTTCGGGGATCTTTCGGAGTGGCGGATCATCGGGGCGACCAATCTCATCGACACGATGGACGAATTTCTGGCCGAAGAGGGGGACGAATGAGTTGCGGGTCTTCTAGCGCCCTCAGTTCGCTCGGGAGCCTCTCTACGCGACGGTCGGCGCTCGATGCGGGTCTTCGGGAAATACATAGCATAGTACGGGGATATCCGTCGATCCAGTCGAGACCCGCACGTGGACGCAGGCTAGTGGTTTGGAGACCCGCAACTCACAGTTATCTCTCGGCGCTCTGTGTGCCCCAGTGGGAGCCTCCTAAGCGAGCTGGTCTCGGTGCCGAGCGACTGCTGTCGTATGTGCCTCTTCGGAGCCTGTCGGGCGGAGTAGGGCTACAGTCACACTTTCTGAGGTATCAATATCGTGAATGGTGACTCGAGCGATCTGGGATCTGAACGTCTCGGACACTCGATACCAGACGTCACCCACACAGTCCCATGACACCTACCCTCAACACCGAGGCGATCCCTGGGCCACTGATCGATCTCGAGCAGTGGATCTGCTGGCGCGAAGACGACCGCGATGGCAAACCGACGAAGGTGCCGATCAAGCCCTACCACACGAGCGGTACCCCGTACGCGAGCGCGACGGACCCTCAGACGTGGCGTGATTTCGAGACGGCCCTGACCTATCACCGCGAGCGTCGATCGCGGACGGACGGGGTCGGATTCGTCTTCGATACGGAGGCCGAGATCGTCGGGGTCGATTTGGATAACTGCCGTGACCCCGAGACCGGCGAACTGGCTGGGTGGGCCGCCGATATCGTCGAGCGGTTCGACTCCTATACGGAGATATCGCCCTCAGGAACGGGCGTCCACGTCCTCGTCCTGGGGGTGCTCCCGCTGGGGCGGAATCGACGTGGTGACGTCGAGATGTACGACCGGGACCGCTTCTTTACCGTGACGGGTGAGCACCTCGAGGACACGCCCCGAACGGTCGCTCGGCGACAGGACGCGCTGCTGGCCGTCCATCACGAGTATGTCCAGACGGCCGGTGCTGGGGAGGCAGAGACACTGGACGAGGCGACGGCGTCGTCGGCATCCGGAGATGGGTTCCGAGCACGGGCGTCTGAGTCTGAAGATGATGACGATGAGGGAAACGCCACATCGGTGGTAGCCGACACGGTCGGCCCGGACTCGGGATTGCACCGACGCTTCGGCCAGGACTATTCCGCGGTGGACGAGCCAGCTCTCGAGGCAGCCCTTCACGGCCTCTCACCCGAGGAGATCCCAGACCCGATTCCCCGGACGATCGAGGAGGTCGCCGGTCCCGGGGTCGACCTGACCGACGAAGAGGTCCTCGAACGAGCGACGAACTCGAAGAGTGGCGAGACCATTCGAGCCCTTCTGGATGGGGACTCGTCGCTCTGGACTTCCCGAGGGAGCCGCTATCCCTCGCAGTCTGAAGCCGATATGGGCCTGTGCTTCTACCTGGGGTTCTGGACGGGCGGCGATCCGGAGCGAATGGACCGGCTCTTCCGTGACTCGGGATTGATGCGCGAGAAGTGGGACCGCCAGCACTACGGCAACGGCGCGACGTACGGCGCCGTCTGTGTCGCTCGGACGCTCCTGAAACTCGAGGACTACTACAGCCCGCCGGCGAGGGACCAACCGAGATCCCGGCGCGACGACAAGGTAGGCCGACGAGACAGGGACGCTGATGTTCAACGAGGCACGGCGCACAACAGGGACGACGCTGGGGATCGAGGTGCAGCACACATCGACCTCGGGGCAGTAGAGGATGCCCAGCGGCTAGCGAAAAAGGTCACGCGACAACGGACGCAACTCGAAGCGTACGAGGACCGAATCGCTGAACTCGAAGCCCAGGTGCAGTGGTACCGGACCGTGCTCGGACTTCGGTCGGACGGCGTGCCTCCACCCGATGGCCGAGGGTTGGTTGACGACGCCGCTGCCGTTCGGGAGGTTGACCCTGTCGGCGAGCCCGCTCCACCTCCCGAGGGAGATATGCACCTAGAGGACTCGGATGCGATTCCTCTGCCCGGGTTGGATTCCGATGTGGAGACCCAACGGTCCGATTATCACCCGTGCGATGATACGTTGAGCAGTAGCGAGCATCCGGCCGCTGCGTCGTCGACTGCCTCGGACGACCGTGATTCACGCTTCGGGCTAGGGAGCTGGCTTCGCCGGTGGTGGCTCTAACCAACCGATGTCGGTATGCCTCTCTGGAGTCAAGGAATCCACTTCACCTGTTGAGTCCGAAATTAACGTGTGGTCCCAAATGAGTCAATTTTACTCAATTGACATGATGGTGATGAAAACCCCAAGGATGCTCCCGTTGCGATCGGCTTTGGTGTCGCCGGCTTAGTGTAAGGGTGTCATAGAACAATGCACATGGAGAGTTTTCTGGATATATTGTCGTCCCATAGAAGGACATCATCGGCCCACAACTCTTCAATAATTTCGATACCAAAGGAATTTTTTTGGATTAAGGGAGGTAAATCGAATGGTGGCTTCCGTGTCGTCAGACGAAACCACGCACGTCACAGGGTTTCATTGTACAGAATGTTCATGGTCGGTTTGTTACGATGATGGATGGACAGATGTCGAAATGGTCGAATTAGCCGGTCGGCATACCGAGAAGACCCATCATTTCATTGTGAAGACTGAGCAATAGAGCGTCAGGCCTCATCATTTAGAGATCTACTCGGTGTGCCAACTATTTTATGACACCGCGAGCCCGGCCATCGCGGCGCCGCTCCCGATGGTCTGTAACACGCGCCGGCGATTGAGCACGGCCGGGCCCGCCCGCCTGCCGGTCACGTCTCGATACCCCCGTCGTCCCCGCGTCGGTTCGGCCATTGTGTTACCCTGCACCCCACAGTACGGCGGCCCACTGCGGCGCCCGGTCCCCCAACCGGTCACGCCACCGCAAGCAACCCACACCCTGTACGATGGCTCACCTATGTGGCGTGGTATCAACTATGTAGGGAGGCAGCAGTGCAACTATCTCCCATCGTTTCCGGCGACCCGGCACGTGAACCAGCCCCTATGGAGCGCCCCTCTAGTCCCCCACACCAACGAACTCGGCGAACACCTTCGCCTCGATGCGCCGGAGGTGCTGGCTCACCGTCCCGGGTGCGATGTCGAGCTGCGCCGCGAGGTCGCGCTGGGTGGCCTCCCGGGGGTCGGCGTAGTAGCCCGCCTCGACGGCCGCCCTGAGGATCTCGCGCTGGCGGTCGGTCAGGCTCGCGAACGGTTGGCGGGTGTCGGGCATGTAGGCGCCGGTGCGCTCGACCTCGAGGTCGATCGCCGCGGGGAGCGCCTCGGCCACCCGCTGGAACGCCGCGTCGGTCCCGACTAGCGTCCCGCGGAGCCCGCCGTCGTCGGTGTGTCGGAGCGGCTGCTGGACGACGAGGTCGGCATCGCGCTGGACGCCCAGCAGCGCCCGTCCCAGCTCGTGGGACTCGCTGTGTATGTAGACGAAGCCCTCTCGGTCGCCGGCGAGCGCGTAGTCCAGGACCGACGTATGATTCGCGAGCAGGTCGTCCAGGCTCGCGAGGTCGCCCCGGACCTCCAGGAGGTTCACGCAGGTATCGTCCTCGAGTAGCTTCGGCTGGTAGATAGCCACCGGCGTGATGTCGGGCGTCTCGGCGAGCGCTGCCTCGACGGGATGGATCCGCTCGACCGGGCGGAGCACGGCCGTGAGATACCGTATCTCGCCCGCGGCGTCAACGTCGGGGTCCCGGGATGCCATCGGGGGGGCCGTTCGGGCCGGTGACATAAAGACGGCTAGCATGCGATGCGTGATTGCTACGGCACGTGCGGCCCAACTCGCAGCAACCGATGACCGCAACCACTACTGGTCTATCGAACCGCCAGGTGACCTACGCGACCACCCTGCTCGTCGTCCATCTCGTCGTGACCGTCGGCCACTCGATCGCCCACGTCGGGGCGTCGGTGTTCCTCCCGCCGGGCCTGACCGCCGTCATCCAGCTGGTCTTCCTCCTCGGCCCCATCGCCGGTGTCGTCCTCCTCCGGCGTGGGCGTGAACGCCTCGGCGCGGCGGTCTTCACCGCCTCGATGGTGGTCGCGCTCGCCTTCGGGTTCGCCTTCCACTTCGTCCTCGACACCCCCGATCACGTCGCGGCCGTCCCGGCGGGACCCTGGCAGCTGCCCTTCCGGCTGACGGCGGTCGCGTTCTTCCCCGTCGACGCCGCGGGGGCGCTCCTGGGCGGCTGGCTCGTTGCGACCGCGGGGGCGGACACCCGAACCGACGACCTCGACACCGGCCGCATTGATGGCGTCCCCGACGCGGGGCTGCGGCCGTTCACCCGGTTGTCCTACTGGGGTGCCCGGCGGTGGGTCGGCGACCTGCCCGCGTCGCTGACCGTCACCGCCCACAGCCGGGCCATCCTCGTGGGGACGAACGCCTTCGAGCTCGCCCTCGACCGTGCGACGGCGGTCGATGACCGGCTGACCGAGCTCGCGGTGCTGAAGGCCGCCATGGCGGTGGGCTGTGCGTTCTGCATCGACATCGGGAGTGCCCAGGCGCGGGACCTCGGCGTCACCGAGGCCCAGCTCCGTGCGCTCCGGGACGACGTGGACAGCGATGTCTTCTCCGAGCGCGAGCGCCTGGTCCTCAGGTACGCGGAGGCGATGAGTGCGACGCCGTCGCGGGTCTCCGACGAGCTGTTCGCCGCGCTCGAGCGGGAGTTCGACGAGGCCCAGCTCGTTGAGCTGACCGCGGCAATCGCCTTCGAGAACTACCGCGCGCGGTTCAACGCCGCCTTCGACCTCGATGCCCAGGGCTTCTCGGCGGGCGAGTTCTGTCCCCTCCCGGCCGAGGGCGGGGAGCGCCGGGCGGTGTCGGCGGAGGCTGGGTGAGGTTCCCGACGAGTTCGGCTGATCGGGCCGTGGACCCGGATTCTGGCCCACGGGCGGGGTTGCCAGTCATGACGAGTAACTGAGCCCGGCCTACGGCTGCCTTATCCCGAAAACCCTGCTGACCAGGCGCACGAGCCCGATTTTCAGGGGTTTAGATTGAGGGAATGCTGGGGAATTCGCGGGGTGGGTCTGGGAGTATCCCGGGCTGCCCGACACTTTTGCCAGGAAAACCGGTAGAGTATCCTATGAGCGTCCAGGGCATTCACATCTGGCTCGCCATCAACGTTCGGAAAATCCACCTTCATAGGGGGAGGGTCTCGGTGAGTTTCCCGGCCGAGGCGATGCGTGAGTGGGGGCTCGATGAGTAAAGGGGCCAGACTCAGGTGACGGTCGCGTTCAGAGATGATGGAACTGCTGTGTTGGATAGCGATTGAATCGGTCGAAATCGCTAGTTTAGATGGATGAAGTCGAGGAATTCGATTCCACCCGCGTGTCGTCGATCGCCTGTTCGAGCTCCTCGCGAGTGTCCTGTTCGGCGACGTCGTCTCGAAGATGAACGATCTCGAACCTCTTCGGCTCGTATTTCACGATACTCCGAAGCGCCCGTCGGTTTGGTGTCGAAAGAACCCCTCGAGACGGGTCGCCATTTTCATCGTCATGCCGTTTGACTTGTCGAGATACGGGATAGTTGTCCAGAGCGGACGGATTTCGTGAGCCCCACGCCCGACTTGAGTCGGCGGGGTGGAGAGCACGGGGGTATCGGCCGTCAGCGGGAGTCTACACAGGTGATGTCGGCGAATTCGGCGCGTGCGGGCCCTACCTCCGCGTCGGGCAGTAGTGACACGGATGGGAGCGCTCTACGAAGGATTACCCTATTCTACACTGACAGGGAAAAGCCGGACCGTCAGAAGACCGGTGCGTAAGTCTCTCCCCCCGTCTCCTGACAGTCTGGCTCCCCGAAAGTATGAATCGGCACCGACTTAAATCTATATGGTAATTAATTGTGCAGTAAATATCCAGAACGAATCTGTGGTACTCGGGGTAGATCCCGAGCAGCTCGCCCAAGACGACCGTCCAGCGACGCGCCAACGCCTCGTCACGATCGGTGGCTCTCCCTGCTCAAACGGCCGCGCGGCGGTCAGACAAGCGTTCCGGCGAAGCCCTTATATATTACTCATTGTCAAGTTTCTACGCCGGACCACCGGGAGAACGTTGCAAAACTCTCCCCCCTTTCTCCCGGTGGCTCGGCACTTCGGGGACCTAACCTGTACCACATAAAGTCAATCTACAAGGATCCATTCAGTGTATAAATTCTTGTGACCCAGCCTCCGGAGTGGCGGCTCGGACCGGTCTCGTCAGCGATGCGTCCGAAGAGCAGTGCGGGGATCCCCCGTCGAGTGGTGGGGGCCCCTCACTGTGGGTGGATCCCCACGGGTGGGGTCTCAACGCGGCGGTCATAGGTGTACGGCCCGACTCAGTCCGTCTGGTCGAGCGATCGAAACGTGTCCCGACTGGTCCGGCCTACGCCGGTGCGTTGATGCCGTCGACGTGCTGCATACAATCGGTGATGAACGAGGTGAGGTCGCGGGCGGCTCCCGGTTCGAGGCCGATGAGGAGCCCGTGGTCGGCCTCGACCGGCAGGTGAAGGATGACCGTCTGCTCGCGGATCTGTAACGAGGCCTGTTCGCCCCCGAGTTCCTCGAGCGCCGGCGTCTTCGGTGGGTTCCACTCCCAGGTCAGATTCGTCCGGAGGGCCTCCAGGCGCTCTTGGGTACCCTCTCGGGGGAGGTCGTCACGGCGGTAGATGAGCTGGCACCCCTCCTCGTCGTAGCGGCCGACGGCTCGGAGCGAGCGCCCCGCTCGAGACTGCAGGTAGTCGACCAGGTCCTCGTTCGCGGCCATATTGATAGTGACTCCGACGGGGCGGTATAGTCCTCCGGACGCGCTCAGACAAGCCAACGCCCGTTCACGCGGCGTCCGAGTTATCGTTGTCGGTATCCCATCTGGGAGTTCAGGCGCCGAGGACTGCCGTCCCCGGGCGATTCAGGACCCGAATCCGCCGATGTCGCCCTCGCTCGTGGCGCCATGCCCTACGATTCGAAGATCTTCCGCTCGATCTTCGCGCTCATGCTCGGCTCCGTGTCGGTCTCCCACTGCGTGATGATCTCGAGGTCCAGCGATTCGCACGCTCGTTTCACATCCTCGAGGACCGTCCCGAACCGTCCTGCCTCGCCGACCGATCCCTCGCCACGGAGCAGGCGACGCATCGATATCTCCTCCAGTTTGAATGGTCCCCTGCCACCGCCCCCGACGAGGACACTCACCCTGGCCGTCCGGTCGTCGATCCGTTCGACGAGGATCGAAACCATGAGCCAGGAGTCCTCGTAGGCGGCCCCGCGTTCGTAGGCGAGTTGCGTGACCCCGTCGCCCTCGTACTTGTGGATATTCCGGACGCCCCGCTTGTTGATCGACCGCTTGCTCTCCGTCGCTTTGTCCTCGATAAGCGTCCCTGCGAGCCGATCGACGTTCTCACCACGTACCGTAATGTGGCTCGCCTCCATGGCCGACCGACCCGACCCGCGAACACATATGTCTTCTACCCGTCGTGGCGCTGAGACCGACCCTCTTGCCGCTGCTCGCGTTCGCCCGCGAGTAGTACGCGACCTTCGAGTCCGCCCTCGACATGCTCGGCCGGATGTACGACGATCTCGACGTGGACTACCGCGAGTCGAAACGGGCCGGTTCATGAGTTTCGGTGGTGTGGGGTGGCGTCGATGGTGCTCTCTCAGTGTCTCGGCGGGTGGGCTCCTGTGCGCTGGCTAAGATACTCTGGGCTTGGTTAGTCTGCACTATCTTAGTTGAGACTAAGGTAGGCCGAACGTCTTTAGTTTCCCCCGATGGAACGCGAGAGGTATGGTGCGCTTCGTCGACAGAGAACGAGAACTCGACCGGCTGCGAGCACTCTATGAAACGGACGAAGCATCACTCGCCGTGGTATACGGGCGCCGGCGCATGGGCAAGACCACGCTCGTTCTCGAGTCGATCAAGGACCGAGATAACGCTGTCTACTACCAGGCGACCCGTGGGAGCGCCGAACAGCAGATCAGCTCGTTCGCGAGTGATGCCGCAGCTGTGTACCCGGGCGTCACGCGGATTCGCGAGGAGTGGGAGGCGCTCTTCGGGTATCTCGCGGAGGAAGACGCAATCGTTGTCGTCGACGAGTTCCCGTATCTCGTTGAGCAGACAGAGGCACTGCCGTCGATCCTTCAGCGAGTCTGGGATCACACGGCGTCGGACACGGCGACGACGTTCGTCCTCACCGGATCGGCGATCGGAATGATGTACAAGTACGCACTTGAGGGATCGGGGCCGCTCTACGGACGGGTGGCGAAAGATCCGAACGGACGGCTCGATGTGGGACCGCTTCCGTTCGACGCGGCGTTGTCGTTCTTTCCGGCGTACGATCCTGCCGAGCAGGTGATGACCTACGGTATCTTCGGCGGAACGCCCGAATACCTCAGGGCGGTTCGCGATGACGAATCACTCGAAGCGAACGTCACACGGACGTTACTCCGGCGGGACGGGAGCCTCCACGAAGAGCCCGAGAACGTGCTCCACCGAGAGGTCGACGAGGTCGACCGGTACTTCGCGGTGCTGAAGTCGATGGCCGAAGGGAACCGGACGCCCAACGAGATTGGACAGGGAGCCGGCATCACTAGCGGGAGCGTCGGCTACTATCTCAGTCGACTTCGTGACCTCCGGATCATCGAGCAGCACTACCCCGCCACTGTTGACCCGGATCGAAGTCGGAAAGGGCGGTACCGGACGAGTGACCCGTTGTTCAGGTTCTGGTTCCGGTTCGTGTACGGTCGGACGGCTCGGTACGAAGTGTACGGCGATGACGCGTACGCAGACCTCGTCGAACCGGAACTTCCGGACTTCGTCAGTGGCACCTTCGAACGGCTGTGCCAGCGGGCCATTCTATACGAGTACGGTGATCAGTACCGCTTCGTGGAGGAACCGAGCAACTGGTGGGATGGAAGCGGTCGGGAGATCGATATTGTGGCACCAACAGATGGAGACACGCTCGTGGTCGGTGAAGCGAAATTCCGTCACCAACCAGTCGGATACGACGTCCTCAGCCAACTCGAGAACGAGGCGCCACTCGTGGCCTGGACGCCCGAGAGTGGCGGGGATCCGACGTATCAGTACGCACTGTTCAGTCGGAGCGGATTCAAGCAATCCGTCGCGGAAGCTGCTGCGGAGCGCGATGACATCCGGCTGTTTACTGTCGACGACGTCGTACGGACTCTCTCTGAGTGAACCTGCGTTCCCAGGCCAGCGTTTCACCCGATGCAGGAGCACGGCGTCTCCTCTCCACCGCTCGCATCGCTCGGATGTGAGGACGGGGACTCCAATTCCACAGCTGAACGCCCCGACCGGTAATAGACATCGAAATGGAGGGCTACGAGCCTTCCTGGCGATTCAGCGGACCGCCCCCTGGGTTTATCGCCCTCAGGAGGTCGAGGGGGCTGTGAGAGCAGGGGCGTAGGGCGACGTGCCCGCGTCGTGAGCATCTGCATCTGCTTCGTCCCCTTGGAGTCTGTCGAAGATGGCCAGCAACACCACGACCGAGCTGCAGGACCGAGCGGAAACCATTTCGACCCAT
>Ga0207797_1002064_pt1 | contig 14159 bp, 10 predicted proteins | sample PRCRCaboRojoPR_6_FD_187275 | JGI IMG/M metagenome (GOLD analysis project Ga0207797, IMG submission 187275) | Marine sediment microbial community from Cabo Rojo, Puerto Rico - PR CR 10% Liquid 1 (SPAdes) | ecosystem: Environmental > Aquatic > Marine > Coastal > Sediment | place: Cabo Rojo, Puerto... | reverse complement strand
CGTCGCGATACACTACTACTCCAGCGAGGAGGCGGCCGCGTCGGCGGCGGCCGAGGCGCGCGAACTGGGCGTCGAGGCGACGACCGTCCAGGGCGACGTGACCGACCCCGACAGCGTCGACGGTTTCGTCTCCGACGTCGAGTCGACGCTGGGGACCGTCGACGTCCTCGTCAACAACGTCGGCGACTTCGCACCCAGCCACTGGGAGTCGCTCGACTTCGCCACCTGGCGGCGCGTGACCGAGACCAACTACTACGGGACCTACCTCTGCTCGAAGCGGGTGTTACCCGGGATGCGAGCGGGCGAGTGGGGCCGCATCGTCAACGTGGGCTACGCCGGCACGGAGCGGGCGCTGGTCTACCCGAAGAACTTCCCGTACTTCGTGGCCAAGACGGGCGTCCTGATGTTCACCCGGATGCTGGCGAACGACACGACCGACGACGGGATCACCGTCAACGCCGTCTCGCCGTACGTCGTCGAGAACTCCGACGAGTTCCCCTCGGAGGCGCCGCGGGGGCGCTGGGCGACCTTCGAGGACCTCCTCCGGGTCGTCTACTTCTTCGTCGACGAGGGGTCCGACTACGTCAGCGGCGAGAACGTGGAGGTCGACGGCGGCTGGATCCCCGAGGCGCTGTGAGCGTCCCCGGGAACCGCGGGAGTCGCGGAGCGCGGATCGACGGGTGACGAGTCACGGGGGTGGACACGCCGCGGAGCGCCGCGGAGCGCCGCGGAGCCGTCCGGTACGGGTCGGCAGTCGCCGTCGGCTCGCCGGCGTCGGAGACGAGCGTTCGCCCGGGCGCGAGGACGGCCGGAACAGCTCGGGCTCATAGGGTCGGTTGTAACTGTGTACCGGTGATTCGACGACCGTTCCGTCGAACACCGGAAGCGAATTACAACCGACCCTATCAGTAGTCGGGCGCGTCGTCCTCGACGGCGCGCTTCATCGAGTCGCGCCGCGATTTGGCGTCGCGGCCCGTCACCTCGAGCAGGAAGTCGTTCTTGGCGGAGACGGCGTCCTGGGCCGCGTCCGCGTGCCCCTCGGCGATGACCTCTGCGGCGTCCCGCTCCTCGAAGTGGACGGCGAGCTTGTCCTTCTTGCCGCTGTACTTCGTCGCTCCGGCGACGATCCGCTCGAAGACGGGGTTGTCGGGGTTCTCGACGACGTAGAGGTCGTTGCCCTTGAACTCCTCCGTGGCGGTCACGGGTCCGAAGTACTCCTCGATGGTGGCTTTCAGGTCGGGCGCGTTCTCCGCTAACGTCTCGCCCCGCCGCATCTTGTACTCCTTCATGGCTACCCGTTACCTCCGGTTCCCGTTTACCTGTTTCGTCACGGCCTCGCGACCGGTTTTAAGGCTTTTAACCGGTGTCGCTGGGAGGCCCCGATCGGGACGCGAGCCACGATCGAACCCGGGCGAGTGTGGATCGTCGAGCAGGATCGAGTCAGGTCGTCCGCTCGGCGATGTAGCCCTTCCGGCAGTCGGGACAGATGTCGCCGGCCCGCATCGACGTGGCGCCGGCGGACTCGGTGTGCCCGCAGTTGGGACAGTAGAACTCGATCCGCCTGGCGGGCGCGTCGCTCGCGTCGCTCGCGTCCGCGTCGGGCGCGCTGACGAACTCGGCGTCGGTTGCGGTCTCGCGCTCGTGACCGACGTACTCGCCGGCGTCGTCGACGGCGTCGGGCGTCAGTCCGCCGCCGAACGACACCGCCGGCCGGTCGCCGTCGGCCGGTGCCGCGTCGAAGCCCTCGTCGTCCCCCTCCGGATCGGGCCAGCCCGACGTCGCTGCCGCACCGGTCGACTCCCCGCCGCCGGTGTCGCCGCCGTCCGTCGCCCCGGCGGCTCGCGCCGCCGGATCGGAGTCGTGTGCCGGCCACGCCACGACGTCCGTCTCCGGCTCCGGGTCGTCGTCCGCGGGCCCCGCGTCGATGAACTCCGCGTCGTCCTCGGGGACGGCGTCCTCGCCGTCGGCCGCGTCCGCCCCGACGGCGGTGGCGTCCCCGTCGGCACTGACGCCGTCCGCAGTCGCGTCCGCGTCCGGACCCGCAGCGCCGTCGGCGTCCGCGTCGGGGTCGGCGTCCGCGACCACGTCCGTGTCGGTCGACGGCGCGTCGGCGGTGGGTGCCGCCCCGTCCGGCGCCGGCCCGGCGTCGAAGTCGACGTCCGGCGCGTCGGGCCACTCGCCCCGCCGACGTTCGTCGGCGTCGTCGTCGAGGATGATCCCGTCGTCGTCGGCCACGTCGTCGTCGCCACCGCCGGATCCCCCGGCGTCCGGCTCGTCCGCGACGTCGCCCGCGTCGCGGACGGCCCCGATCGCCTCGACCGTGTCGTCGACCGCGTCGGCGGTCTCGACGTGGGTGGAGCCGCCGGTGTCGCCCTGATCGCCCGGAGCGTCGGCGGTCGTCGGATCCGCGGCCGCCGGATCGGTCCCGGCGACCGCTCCGGACCGATCGTGATCGCCCGGAGCGTCGACGGTCGTCGGGTCGGCGGTCGTCGGGTCGACCTCGCCGGCGTCGTCGACGGCGCCGTCGGCCGAGTCCTCGTTCGTGGTCGCCGCGTCGGCCGCCGACTCCTCCCGGCCGGCGACCGCGTCGGGCCCGAGGTGGTACTCCTCGAGCGTGGTGACCTCCTTGCTCTCGCTGACGACCTGGCGCTCCCCACAGCGCCGGCAGGTCTTCACCTCGCGGACCGTCACGACGACCTCGTCGCCGTCGACGTCCCGCTCGCGTTCGACCTGCGGCTGGTCGAAATCGTGCCCCAGCAGACACCTGAGTCCCATTGCCACCCGTTACCCGAGTCGACGACTAAAAGCTACTCCCGGCGTCTGACGGGCGTCTGACGCCCGTCCGGGTCGCTTGTGCGGCCCTCCCGCTCCCGGCGTCGCTGTGGGTCGGACGCACGACCTGGTGACGATCACGGCGCGGGCAGCCGGCCTCGCGTCGGCCGCCGGCCCGGCAGCAGGTCGGGAGCGCGGTTCCGTCGCAGTAGGGCGATCGACGGCCCGATGGCGGTACAGGTATACCGGAGGCGACCGATCGTACTCGGTATGAAGGCGAGGCGCGAGTTCCGGAACCGTCGAGACGTCGAGGTCGCGGTCCTCGACGCCCTGGTCGACCGCGCCGAGGAGGGGATGACGGTCTTCGAGCTCCGGGCCGCCGTCGACGCCGACATCGACACGCTGGAGGAGGCGCTCGCGGACCTCAAGAACGACGGGCTGATCGTCGTCGAGGACGACGACGACCGGGTCCGCATCCGTCCCGCCGAGAAGGTCGTCCCGGACCCGAACGAGAACCCCGGGAACGACCGGAGCCTCGTGGACCAGCTCAGGGACCGCTTCGGGCTCTGACCCGGACGGCGACGAGGATCGATCGCGACCCGGCTCGTCGACCGGTCGGACGGGATCGCCGGCCGGCGGATCGACGACGCCCGTCGACCGTCGACCGTCGGGACCGGGGAAGGTTTCAACGTCGGCCGCCCATAGTCGTGCGATGACAGTCGTGGGCGACATGCACGCCGACCACGGGGCGACGTTCGTCGAGCGGGACGGGAGAGAGGTCGTCGAGCAGTACGGTCGACCCGAGCGGACCCACCGCGCGGTCCGCAACGGCGCCGGGGTGATCGAGATGGGCTACGGCGTCGTGGTCGTCGAGGGGACCGACCGCCACTCCTTCGTCGACGACACGGTGTCGAACCGCGTCCCCGAGGCGAACGGCGAGGGAGTGTACGCCTTCCTGCTCGACCCGCAGGGACGCGTCGAGACGGACATGTACGTCTACAACGCCGGCGAGCGGCTGCTGGTCTTCACACCCCCGTCGCGGGCCGGGCCCCTCGCGGACGACTGGGCGGGCAAGACCTTCGTCCAGGACGTCACGGTCGCCGAGTCGTCGACCGACTTCGGGATCTTCGGCGTCCACGGCCCGACGTCGACCGAGAAGGTCGCCTCGGTCCTCAACGGCGCCGGCGCGCCCGAACCGAGCCTCTCGTTCGTCCGCGGCTCGATCGACGGCGTCGGCGTGACGGTGATCGCGACGGACGCCCCGACCGGCGAGGAGGGGTACGAGGTCGTCTGTGCGGCCGCCGACGCCGGCGACGTCTTCGACTCGCTGCTCACCCGGGGGATGAACGCCGCGCCGTTCGGCTACCGGACCTGGGACACGCTCACGCTGGAGGCGGGGACGCCCCGTCTCGAGTCGGAACTCGCGGGCCGGCTCCCGAACGTCGTGGGGACCCGCAACGGCTACGACCTCGAGAAGGGCTGTTTCGTCGGTCAGGAGGTCGTCTCGAAGGTCGCCAACCGCGGCCAGCCGAGCGGCCGGCTGATCGGGGTCCGGAGCGAGGCGATCCCGGAGCCCGGCGACGACGTCGTCGACGCTGCCACGGACGCACCGGTCGGTGGCGTCACTCGCGCGGCCGACTCGCCGAGCCTCGAGGAGCCGATCGGGCTCGCGGTCGTCGACTACGACCTCGACGCGACCGCCCTGGCGATCGAGACCGACGCGGGGCAGGTCGCCGCCACGCGGGTCGACCTCCCGTTCGTCGAGGGGAGCGCGCGGTCGGCGCGCCTGCCCCAGTACGACTGAGCGGCGCGCGACTCCGGAGCCGAACGACGTAGTATATACCCTGACTCGTCCCCGAAGAGCATCTTTATGCACTGTGACTTTCGAGGTTCGAACCATGACCGACGATCGCCGCGTTCGGACCGGGGTCGAGGGGCTCGACGCCGTTCTCGGCGGCGGGCTCCCCGCGGAGCGGGCGTACATGCTCCGTGGCGGCCCGGGGACGGGCAAGACGATCCTCGGGCTCCACTTCCTGACGGCTGGAACGGGCACGAGCGAGACGGCCCTGGGTGTCCAGTTCGAAGAGCAGACGGAGAACCTCGTCTCGAACGCCGAAGGCGTCGGTCTCGACACCGCCGACGTCGAGTTCGTCGACCTGAGTCCGGAGGCGGATTTCTTCGCGGCCGACCGCTCGTACGGCGTCTTCGAGCCGGACGAGGTGGAAGGACCCGACGTGTTCGAGGCCGTCCGGGAGGCGATCGACCGGACCGAGCCGGACCGCCTCTTCGTCGATCCGCTGACGAACCTGCGCCGACTGACGTCCGACGACTACCAGTTCAGGCGGACCGTCGCGTCCCTCGTCCGCTACGCGACCGACCGGGGCGCGACGGTGCTCTTCTCGACACAGCCGAGCCCGGCTGCCCCCGACGACGACCTGGAGTTCCTCTCGGACGGCTCGATCGAACTGGGGCGCGCGCCGAAGGGCCGGACGATCGAGGTCCGGAAGCTCCGGGGGTCGAAATTCGAGGACGGCGAGCACACCCTCCGGATCACCGACGAGGGGATGCGGGTCTACCCGATCCTGCTCCCCCGCGAGTACCGGCGATCGTTCGACGCCGAGACCGTCTCGTCGGGGGTCGACGAGGTCGACGCGCTGCTCGGCGGCGGCATCGAGCGCGGGACGATCACCCTCGTCACCGGGCCGTCGGGCGTCGGTAAGACGACGCTGTCGACCCACTTCCTCGAGGAGGCCGCCGCGCGCGGCGAGCGGTCGGTGGCGTACCTCTTCGAGGAGTCGACCGACACGTTCGTCCACCGCTCCGAGGCGATCGACCTCCCGGTCGGCGAGATGCGCGAGGCGGGGACGCTCGCGATCGAGGAGGTCGAACCGCTGACCGTCTCGCCCGACGAGTTCGCCGACGCGGTCCGCCGGGAGGTCGAACAGCGGGACGCGCGTCTGGTGACGATCGACGGCGTCTCCGGCTACCGGCTCTCCATCCGCGGCGACGAGGACGACCTCGTCCGCGAACTCCACGCGCTCTGTCGGTACCTCCGGAACATGGGCGTGACCGTCCTCCTCGTCGACGCCGTCTCGTCGGTGACCGGCGAGTTCCAGCCGACGAGCGCGAACATCAGCTACCTCGGGGACAACGTCGTCTTCCTGCGGTACGTGGCACGGGGCGACACGATCGGCCGGGCGATTGGCGTCCTGAAGAAGCGCGCGAGCGACTTCGAGCGGACGATCCGGGAGTTCGAGATCACCGACGACGGCCTCGTCGTCCGGGAGCCCGTGAACGAGCTTCGTGACGTGCTCCAGGGCGTGTCCAAGGGAGACTGACGGATGAGTGGTGACGAGGGACCGCCCGGGGTCGAGAGCGACCCGGAACCGGAGTCGGGAACGACCGGCAGCGGTGGGGTCGACACCGACGCCGACAGCGGCCAGGAGGCCGACGGCGGTGACGACGACGGGGACGTCACGCGGTGTGTACTGCTCCACCCGCCGGGCGAAGACCGGCGGCTACTGGCCCGGAGCCTCTCGGCCGACGGCCGCGAGACGATCGTCGCGGACGGGGCCGACGACCTCCCGGAGTCGTTCGACCTCGCGATCGTCGCGCCGTCGGTCCTGGAGGCGGTCGCCGGTACGCTCGCCGCGCGGCGGGCGGCAGCGACGCCCGCGTTCCTCCCGGTGCTGCTGGTCGTGCCCGAACGGGCTAGTCGGGGGGGCGACCCGCTCGGGGAGCTCCCGGGGGAGCTCGCCGACGTCGTCGACGACGCGGTGCTCGCGCCGATCCGCGAACTCGCCCTCCATCGCCGGGTCGACGGACTCCTGCGGGCCCGACGGCTCTCGCTCCGGCTGGCCGAGAGCCGCGAGCGCTACCGGCGACTGGTCCAACTCCTGCCCGCGGCCGTTCTCCTGCTCAAGGGCCAGCGGATCGTCTACTGCAACGAGGCGGCGGAGTCGCTACTGGCGGGCGGGGCCGGCAGTCCCAACGGCGCCGCGAACGGACGCGGGACCGCCGGGACCGACGCCGACCCGTCCCGGGCGGGCGCCGGCGGGGTCGGTCGCGCACGGAACGGCGACGGCCACGCGCGATCGGAGGCCGACCACGCGAACCCCGGCGGCGACGCCCAACCCGGCGGGAACGACGAGTTCGCGGCGGCGCTCGGCGAGCGCTCCGGGCGGGGAGCCGCGCTCGTCCACGACCGGCTCGTCGACTTCGCTGTCGACGCGGACCGGGAGGTCCTCTCGCGGACGCTCGACGCCGGCGACGGGACGTTCCGGGAGGTAGGCCTCCGGACGCTCGACGGGCGGACCGTCGACGCGGAGGTGGCGGCCACCCGGGTCGGCGTCGGCGGCGAGACGTACACGCAGGTCGTCGTGCGCGACCAGACCGAGCGGAAGGAGCGCGAGGAGCAGCTCCGGCTCTACCGCCGGGCGATGGAGGAGGCATCGGTCGGGATCACGATCACCGACACCACACGGCCGGACAACACGATCGTCTACGCGAACCCGGAGTTCGGGCGGCTGAGCGGGTACGATCGCGAGGACGTCGTCGGCCGGAACCCCCGGTTCCTGCAGACCGACCGGACCGACGAGGGGACGCGGGCGACGCTCAGGCGCGCGATCGACGCCGGCGAGCCGGCGAGCGTCGAGATCCTGAACGGGCGCGCCGACGGCGAGGAGTGGTGGAACGCGCTGGACGTCGCCCCGGTCCGGGACGACGAGGGCGACCTGACGCACTTCCTGGGGTTCCAGCGCGACGTCACCGACCGGCGACGACGGGCGGCGATCTTCGAGGAGCTCCACGCCGTCACCGAGCGGCTCCAGGAGGCCGGGACGGTCGACGCGGTGTTCGAGGCGGCCGTCGAGGCGACCCGGGACGTCCTCGAACTCCCGCTGACGGCGTGCTGGCGACGCCGGGGCGACGACAGCCTCGTCCCCGTCGCGGCGACGGAGGCGGGCTGGGAAGTCGGGCCGCGGACGATGTCGCCGGGAGGCCCGGCGTACGAGGCGTTCGAGCGGGGTGAGCCGGTCGCGCTCGACGTATCGCGGCCCGAGGACGTCCCGATCTCGACGGGGCTCTACTTCCCCCTCGACCGGCACGGGCTGCTCGGGGCTGCGGCGCCCGACGTCGACTCGTACCCGGACTACCTCTTCGACGCCGGCCAGGTGCTCGCCGACCACGTGACCGCGGCGCTCGACCGCGTCGAGCGTCAGCGGGCGCTCAGGGAGCGGGAACGGGAGCTCCGGCGGTACGAGACGATCGTCGCGGCCGCCGGCGATCCGATCTACACGCTCGACGCCGAGGGCCGGTTCACCAGGGTCAACGACGCGATGGCGTCGTTCGTCGGCTACGACGCCGACGCGCTCGTCGGGACGCGGATCTCCCGACTGATGAACAGCGAGGACGTCGACCGGTGCGAGAGGGCGATCCGGGCGTTGCTGACCGGGCCGGACGACCAGTGCTCCGTCGAGGTGACGATGGAGACAGTCGACGGCGAGCAGCGACAGTGCGAGATCGCGATCGCGCTGCTTCCGTCCGGCGGCAACGCAGACCCCGGCGGGACCGGGGACACGGTGCCGAACGCGGACGAGGACACCGACGGGGACACGGAGCCGAACGCGGACGCGACGTCGGACGACGGGCCCTTCGCCGGAACGGTCGGGGTCGTCCGCGACATCACCGAGCGCGAGCGCGAGCGCCAGCGGCTGGCCGTCCTCGACCGGGTACTCAGACACAACCTCCGGAACAAACTGAACGTTATCCAGGGGCGAGCGCACACGCTCGCCGAGGGGGAAGGGGAAAGCGAGCGGGAAGTCGCCGACGGGGCGAGCGGTGCGACGGCGATCGCCGACGCGGCCGACGGGCTGCTCTCGCTGACCGAGAAGGTCCGGGCGTTCGACCGGACCCGGCGATCGCCGACGCGGCGACGCGACGCCGTCGCGATCGTCGAGCAGGTGGCCGACGAGGTGCGGCGGGAGCTGAGAACGCCGATCGACGTCGAGACGACGTGGGCGGCCCCCACGATCGCGGACGACGGCCTGGACCTTGCCGTCCGCGAGGTCGTCGAGAACGCCGCGAAACACGGCGGGAGCGCGCCGGTGACGGTCGAGGTGCGGCGGGCCCGGGCGGCCGACGTGGAGTGGATCGAGGTCGCCGTCGAGGACCACGGGAGCGGGCTCCCCGAGGCCGAACAGGCCGCGCTCGACGGCGAGGTCGAGACGCCGCTGTCACACGCCAGCGGGATCGGGCTCTGGCTGGTCGCCTGGGCCGTCAACGGCGTCGGCGGGACGGTCGACTACGACACCGGCGACGACGGAACGGTCGTCCGGTTGCGGTTCCAGCCGGCAGAATGAGGGCGTCCGAGCGTGCTCGGACGGAGGGCGAGGCGTGTGGGTGCGGTGCGGGCAACTCGGCGTCCACGGGTCCGGGATCGCTCTCGGCTGTTCCGTGGTATCCGACACGTCGAGCCGCCGAACCCGGCGACGACGCCGTTCGGTCCCCTCGATCCCGTCGCCCGGCCCTACAGGAGCTTCCGGAGGTGCTCCCGCGAGAAGAACGACGACGGGCGGTCCATGTGGACGCCGATCTCGCCCGAGAGCGTCCGGAGTCCGAGCCGCTGGACGGGCTCGGGCAGCGAGTAGGCCCGCCGGATCCAGTGGCCCAGCCGGATCTCGGAGGCCAGTTCGTCGCGCCAGGTGCGCTCGTAGTCGTCGAGCGTCGACGGCTCGGTCGGGTCGATCGTCCGCGCGGCGACGTCGGCGGCAGTCATCCCGTAGAGGATCCCCCCGCCGGTGAACGGCTTGGTCTGGGCGGCGGCGTCGCCGAGCAGGAACGCCCGACGGCTCGTCACCCGATCCGGGGGACCGACGGGGATCGCCCCCGAGCAGCGCCGCTCGGTCTCGACGCCGTAGGCGGCCCGGAGCGCGTCGAACATCTCCGAGACGTCCGCGCCCGGCGGGGCGGCCAGGCCGTACTCGACGCCGGCGTCGCCGCGGGGAATGCGCCAGGCGAAAAAGCGCGGGACCGTCAGGTGGACGTCGACGAAGTCGCCGCCGTCGGGCGCGTCGTCGAACGCGAGGACGCCGTGGAGCGTCTCCCCCGGCTCCGGGAGGTCGAGCGACCGGCGGACCCGCGAGACCGGGCCGTCACAGCCGGCGACCATCCGGGCGTCGACCTCCCGGGTCTCGTCCCCGCCCTCGGGGCGGACGGTGACGGTGACGCGGTCCGGACGCTCCTCGACGCCGGTGACGACGTGTCGCTCCCGGACGTCGGCTCCCGCGTCGCGGGCGCAGTCGGCCAGCGTCCGGTCGAGGCCGACGCGGTCGATGACGTTCGACACCTCCTCGCGCTTGTAGAACGGGTACGAGCGCGAGCCGGGACCGCCGACGTGGAACCGCGCGCCGCGGATCCGGTTCTCGAAGAGGTCGGCCTTCGCCTCGTCCGGGACGTAGCCCCAGACGTCCGTGGAGACGTGCCCCGAGCAGGCGAGGGGCCGGCCGACCTCGCCCTTCTCGAAGGCGACGACGTCGTACCCGGCCGCCGCGGCACGCCGGGCGAAGCGCGCCCCCGCCGGGCCGACGCCGACGACGACGAAATCGTACATACACGCTTCGTCCGCGGCGACGCCCATATGTCTCGTGGTTCGAGCACTGTCGCGACGGGACGGGGGAAGAGAGGAGAGGGGGGATCCGGCGACCCGGCGGAGCACGGCCCCGCCGAGCCCGGTCGAGTCGACGGACTGGCCGCCGGTCGCCCCTACGGCACGACGGCCAGTCCCCGCGCAGTACTCGACGCGAACTCGTCCCAGGGGACGTCGAGCCGCGTCCAGGCGTCCCCGGCGTCGCGCGTCCGGTAGAGCCCCTCGTTGGTCGCCGCGTAGAACTCGCCGGCCGCCAGCCCGCCCGCGATGACCGCCCGGGTGACGCCTTCGCCGGTCGGGAGCCCGCGGTCGTCGAGCCGCTCCCAGCGGCCGGCGTCCGGTCCCGTTCCGCCACCGCCGGTCCCGTTCGGATTCGGGTCCGCGCGCTTCCGGTAGACGTACGACTCGGCCGAGTTCGCCCGGTGAGCCCGGTAGGCGCCCGAGGCGGCCGACACCAGCACCGTCCCGGGGTCGCCGGGGTCGACCGCGACGCTCCAGCAGTAGCGGTGGTCCAGCCCCGCCTGCGGGTACTCCCACGTCTCCCCGCCGTCGTCCGTCTCGGCGTAGCCGTCGCCGGCCGCGCTCCAGGCCCGGCCGGGCGCGTCGGGGTGGGTAGCCAGCGAGTGGTTGTCCCGCCGCGAGGTGGGAACGCGGTCGGTCCAGGTCGCCCCGCGGTCGGCCGTCCGGACGAGCGCGCCGGCCTCGATCCCGACGTAGAGCCGGGCCGGGTCGGCCGGGTCGACCTCGATCCACCGGACGTGGTGAGTCTCCGGCCGGGGCGGGAACGACCAGCCGGACGACGACGGCAGGTCCGTCAGCCCGGGCCGGCGCTCCCAGGTGCGCCCGGCGTCGGTCGACCGGTAGACGGCCGACGGCTCCGTGCCGGCCCACCACTCCCCGGGGTCGTGGGGGTTCACCGCCAGCGACATGACGTGCCCGGAGTCGAAGACGCCCTCGCCGACGCGGACGAACGCCTCCCCGCCGTCGTCGCTCCGGTAGAGCCCGCCGTCGAACGTCCCGACGAGGACGACGTCGGGGGCGTCGGGGTGGACCGCCACGCACTCGAGGTCGTGGTCGGCGAGCCGGCGGTCGACAGCGTCGCTACCGGAGCCGCCGTCGACGCCACGAACCACGACGAGCGCCCCCCGCATCGCCGCGTAGAGAGTAGCCATGCGACGTCGTAACGCGGCCAGCGGCAAAAGGTCGCCGTCGGTCGGCGGGAAGCACGGACGACGGGCCCCTCGACGGCAGCGCGTCCCACGGGCCCTCGCTCTCCCCGTCGCAGCGCCGGTCGGGGACGACGGACCTCGTCGAGGAGCCTCACGAACGCCCGACGACTGGCCGGCACCGGAGCAGCCCACGAGTCGCCGCTCGACCGCGGAAGTTACATATCCGTGCCGTACTGGGTACGGTCGATGGCAGGGAACGCCGCCGACGACGCGGGCGGGACCGTCCTCACGACCTCGGAGGGGCGCCAGCCGACGACGTGGCTGGACGTCTTCGAGGACGTCCTCGACGAGATCGTGGAGGGGGAAGACACCGTCGAGGCCACCTTCGACGACCTGCGCGTCGACGTCCCCCTGCGCTACGGCAACGACGCCCCGCGCGCCGAGTGGGGGTTCGACGGGACGGTGCGGGTCCACGTCGAGGGGATGCGCGGGCCCCTCGCCGAGTGGCTCCGCTGGTGGTACCGGAACGTGGAGTGATCGGAGGCGACGCCGACCCGAACGCGAACCGGGGGCGAGAGCGGGACGGGCCGCCGTCCCTTCATAGGGTCGGTTGTAACTGTGTACCGGTGATTCGACGACCGTTCCGTCGAACACCGAAAATGAATTACAACCGACCCTATCAGGAGGGCGGCGAGCCGCCGTCCCTCGCCGCCGGCTGTCCGGCGTCCTCCCGCTCCGCGTCCGCCCCGGTACCGTCCCCGTCACCGTCCTCGCGCTCGACGGTCGAGCCGTCACCGATCCCGCTGTCCCCGCCGCCGTCGACGTGGCCCGCTCTGACTGCCTCGGCGGAGTAGTCGCCGACCTCGAACGCCCCGAGCGTCTCCGAGAGCCCGTTCGCGTTGGCCGTCAGCTCGTCGGCCTCCTCGACGACGGTCGTCAGCGCCTCTGTCTGGGCGGCGGCCGCGCTCGCGATCTCCTCGGCGCGCTCGGACGTCTCGTCGCTGATCGTCGCCGTCTCGTCGGCCAGCGAGACGACCTCGCGGGCCGACTGCGACTGCTGTTGCACCGTCGACTCGATGCCGTGGACGCCCTCGTTGGTCTCCTCGGCCAGCCGGGCGACCTCGGCGAACGCCTCGGCGGCGTTCTCCACGGCGTCGGTCGACTCGTCGAGCGTCCGGCTCGTCCGGCCGACGGCGTCGCTCGCCTCGCCGGTCTGCTCGCGGATACGGTCGAGCCGGTCTTCGATCTCGCCGGCGGCCTCCTGGGTCTTCTGCGAGAGCTGCTTGATCTCGGCGGCGACGGCCGCGAAACCGCCGTCGTCGCCGCTGCTCGCCCGGGACGCCTCGATGTTCGCGTTCAGCGCGAGCATGTTCGTCTGCTCGGCGACGTCGGAGATGAAGTCCGTCACCTTGCCGATGTAGGCCATCTCCTCGTCGAGCTGCTCGATGGCCTCGACGGCGTCTGCCGCCTCCTCGCGCGTGTCGCCCATGCGGTCGATCGCCTCGCGGGCGGCCGCCCGTCCCTCGTGGCCGGTGTCGACCGTCCGTTCGGAGAGTTCGGCCACCTCGGTCGCCGCGTCGGCGATCTCCTCGATGTTCGACGAGAGCTGGTCCATCTCGCCGTTCAGCGACGAGAGCCGCCGGGACTGCCTGGTCGCCCCCTCGGCGATCTCCTGCATCGACCCGCTGATCCGCTCGGAGGTCGCCCGCACGTCCGTGGTCTCCCCGGTCACGGCTTCGCTCGAGGAGACGACGAGCCCGACGAACGCCTCGAGCTCCTGGACCGCCGCCTCCAGCTCGTCCATCATGGCGTTGAACTCGTCGGCCACCTCCAGGACGTCCTGGTCGGCGTCCATGCGCTCGTCGAGCTGCCCGTCGGCACACGCCTGCATCACCTCGCGGTACTCGGCGACCTGTCGCTCCGCGCGACTGTTCACCGCCTCGGCCGCCTCGAGCTCCTCGCGGAGCTCCCGGCGATCGGCCACCAGCTCCTCGACGACCGCGTTGAGCCGACCGACCGCGTCGTCGCGATCGGTGTCCAGTGCCGTTTCCAGGTCCCCCTCGGCGCGCCGCTCGACGCGCGAGACGATCTCCTCGACGTCGGGGCCGCCGCCCCCCCGCAGCGAGTCGAACATGTATCCGTGAAATTCAGCTGCCGGGAATTATACTTTCGCCCCGAACGAACCGCGACCGATCGGCCCCGGACGCGATCGACCGGCCCCGGACGCGACCGATCGGCCCCGGACGCGATCGACCGGCCCCGGACGCGACCGACCGGCCCCGGACGCGATCGACGACCATCGCGAGCGACGGCCGGCGAACGCGGCGGCAGTCCACGACCGTGGAGTCACCGACGCGGCCGCTCGGCGCCGTCGCTCGCCGGTCGGTCGAAACCCGAGGGAGAACGGGCGAGCGGAGAGATCCCGGTCGGAGTGTGGCGCGTCGACGGAACCGGCGTTACCGCGCGGCGGCCGCGACGCGTTCCTTCTCCTCTTTCTGGTTGATCGCGTACGTCTGGACGTCGTAGTCGGCCGCGCCGACGATCTGGCGGGCGAGCGCCTCCGCGGCGGACGT
>Ga0207797_1002063_pt1 | contig 14160 bp, 8 predicted proteins | sample PRCRCaboRojoPR_6_FD_187275 | JGI IMG/M metagenome (GOLD analysis project Ga0207797, IMG submission 187275) | Marine sediment microbial community from Cabo Rojo, Puerto Rico - PR CR 10% Liquid 1 (SPAdes) | ecosystem: Environmental > Aquatic > Marine > Coastal > Sediment | place: Cabo Rojo, Puerto... | reverse complement strand
ATTAAATATTTGAACCACAGAGTTTCAAAGAGAACAAATATGGAGTAAATCAAAGATAATTTAGAAGAACTTCAAAGATTTTTCAACTTTATGAACAGGCTCTAAATACCATCATTTCTAAAATATCTCCTTTATCGGATACACGTAAACAAGGTACAGATAGAAAAACACCAGGGAGATCACCAGGATGATGACGCCCAGAATGGGTGAGCTGACTTTCAGACCACCTTTTCCTGCCTCAAAGGTGGTTGTCTGGCTGTTTTGCCTGAGGGTATTTTTCAGGCCATCGTAAAACTGGATGGCGGCAAAGATGATCCCGGAGAAGACCAGGAGTACCACCACAATAAAAATGATTTTGGAGCTTAGCAGTTGCCAGTGGAATACATTCTGCCGGTGTTTGTAGCCTTCAATAAAATAATTGAAGTACTGCATCCTGGCCCTTTTGAAAACCTGACGGGTGGTGTCATCCAGCTGGCTCAGGTCTGCCGATAACAAGGCTTCTGCTTCTGCCGGTGCCTGTATACGGCGTTCATCCTGTAAATCCTGATCTTTTCCATCGTCTGGCGTTTCCTGATCATCCCCCGTTTTTTTCCCGCTATATTCCGTTTTCACTTCACCCGCTTCAGTAATGTAGGTAGAAACAATGGCTTTTCCTTCAGAAAAACGGATTTCCATATCACCGTTGGAATAGAATTTCACCATGGTCCCATCGTCCAGGATCTTCCTTTGGGTTACTTCCTGGCTGTTTATAATATAGGACAATAAGAGGAAAAGAAATAGAAATATAAATCGCATAAGGCTTATTCTATTATCAGAAAATCAATCATCCTCATGGCTTTATTGACCCGTTCTGCGGAAGAATATTCCGATAACGACTCTTTATAATTGTTAAACGATTCCTCATCATCCACAAGGTGGTCAACGATGCTATCCATATTGGCATTTAATGTTTCAAACCATTGATCTATTTCCGGTTCATCGGGTATGGGAGGGACCAGGTTCATCACGGCCATCAGCGGAATCTGCGGTCTTATGGTATCGTTTTCCGGTGTAATAACCATTATGCCACCACGCTCATAGTATATCTCCTTTCTCCCGTTTTGATAACGGATTTCCACACGCCCATCCTCATTGATCCTACGGTTCACAATTCTATTCTCTTCCTCACCACCTTCCTCAGCTATTTTTCTTCTCAACTCATAAATGCTTTCAAAATTTCCTCTTTTCAGTAAGTTTCGCCAATCCAGTGTAATTTCCTGTTTTTTCCTTGCATAAAAGCCAAAAGTCTCATTCCTCCAGGTTGTGGTTCCGGCCATTACATTTTTCTCACGGCTAAAAAAATGCCCCTGGAACAACTGCAGATGATCAGAAAAACGGATGATAAAGGTTATATGTTGCCAGTCTTTGCTGATTCTCCTGATTCTTGCCCTGTGGGTTTTGTTGTCTGAATCGATATAATGGATGCTCAGATCGCACCATGGACTGCTGTTACAATCCCGTTTTGTTTGTTCAATTACCAGGGTCCCCTCCCACCCGTCGTGGTTCATGGAATATTTGCCGGTCAGATTTTGTTTTGACAGTTGTGCCGCAGCGCTTAGGGTTAAAAAAGATAAAATCAATATAGTAAGTAACCGGGTAGTTATATTATTGAGACTCATAATCAGATTTTTTTTAATTGACAACATCTGGTCCATCAAATTTGAGAGCCCTTAATGAGCTTCTTTTATTCACTGAGTCTGTCAACCTGTGATTTGATGGTTTTCAGGACCTGGGTAATATATTTTTCTCCATATGCCGCTTTCCAAAGATAAAGAAATTCATCCTCAATACCCTCTAAGGATTTAGGGGGCATTAAAGGCTGTTCTCTTAGGATACCATGTTCACAATAATAAGAAACATGGTCTTCCATCTTTTCAGGTAACCCACCCAGCAGATAACTGCCAATAACCAAAAAAGGAACATCCCGTATAATCACAACCGGAAATCGTGGCAATATTTCCGGGTTTGCTGGTGGTGGAATGTCTGTCTGACCAATTCTTAAAGGCGGGTAGCCTTTCTTCTCCGGTACATTAAAAAGCACACGTAATACCCAATACAAACCGTTTGGACTATTAACAATGGATCTGTGCTCCAGATAGGTTTTGATTTTTTTCAAAGCTTTATCCTTCCCCAAAGGATAAAATGAGTTGACTACCTCAATGACATTAGCGGGGTTGTAATCCTCAATTGTCATCTCAGATATCTTATCTAACAGCGAAACCATTATTGCCTTTTCCTGTTTATTTTGAAAACAATAATCGAATTTGATTATTGTTTTATACATCCCATTAAATCGTATTGTGAATTGCAGTATATTAACAAATTGTGATTCTTATGGTCCAGCTGAGCCGGTATGGGTCGGTGTAGCGCCGGTCGAATCCCAGGTGCCCTGTGCATAACGATATTGCCGGGCGATACCCAAGTCAGAAGGTTCAGAAGTTGTTGAAAGCAGTATTCCAGCATCGGGAACACCACCGGGGGTAAATCCCTGTGTTGCTGGATTAGTTGTGGTGAAATAAACTTTACCTCTCATTGACCAATGTCCTTTTGTATTATTTCCCCGGCTCGGACGGATCCAGTAATCGTTATTCGGACCAACATTTGGGGTAACATTGCCAGAACTGTTCACCGCCCAGGCTTCATAATAATTTGGAGTAAAATTTGGTGTAACATCGTTTCCAGCGGTATCCTCTGCGCGATATGTATTGATTATCTCCTGTACAATCCATCCGTTTCTCCCTGTAGTATTAAAGCCTACTCTCCAGTTGAAATGGCCATGACTGCTCCAGGTTGGCCCTGTATTGGTATTCGTTGAAATACTGATACCTGTCAGGGCACCAGCTGCCGAGCCAACTACGTTTCCGACGGCAGTTCCAACAGGACGAGCTATATCTCCAACTGCCTCACCAAATGTACGTCCTCCCACCAGTTCATCCTCTTGATCAGGTCCGATACTTGGTTTCAGACCTCCTTTGCTGTTGCTCTCCGATAAAGCTTCACCATAATTTTGTTTAACAGAAGGTTTTGGGAACACGGGAATTTTACTGAAATTGTGACCGAATCGGAAATTTTTAGCATAATTAGAATCTTCTTTGTCGTTTTTCCCATGTGATCTTACGTGCTCCCTAGCGTTATGGTTCCCTTTGGAATGCTGGAAATGATGAAATGAAGTTGCTCCATAGTTATGCTCGGGGTGTATCAGGCCACTTATTACCGGCTTTGGAGGTGTAGCCTGTTGACCGGTTTTGCTTTTTGATTTAAAAGTAGACATGATTTATCTCCTCTGGTTCAATTCTTTGTTAACTGATGTAAATAAGAAGTATCCTAAACAAATAAAATTAGTAATATTGTTATATGGAATTGGTTCTTATGGATTAGTGCTCATTATTGTAAGCACTGTTTCAACCGGCCTGCCGGGCCACTGCTCTACGAATTCTCCACCTGCATTGTACCACCGGCCAGGGTAGAGTGTCACTTTCCATTCGTTGGACCTAATACGCTCCTCCAAGACAAACCTGATCTGTGCACCCAACAGCCGGTCTTCTTTACTGCGTGCCATAAGGCGATGGAATACCATGCCTTTCTCACGCTTGTCGGCTGCCGGGGCAGCAAACCTTCCTGGTTGAGGCTCCTGTTGCAAGAACTCCCGGATCTGACGGACGGCTTCGCTCTCGGGTATTTCGGCTTCGCTTTGCTTGCCGGCCGAGGGTGTGGTTTCAGGTTGGCTTTGTTCCTCCTCAAGTTCTTCTGCATTAACGATTTCCTCCTCCCCTTCGGCAGGTCGACGAATCCGTTTTACGGCTTCTTCCAGCTGTTGCATGATGGTTTCAAGACTCTCGCCGGTGACGAGCTGCAGTTCATCAATAAGTCGGTTGGCTTCCTCCGCGCGCAGATCTTGAGGCACGGTCTCCAGAAACTGGCTGACTACCTCGTCATCTACCTCCGGCCCTCTGCCCTGGCGCCCTGTCATAGCATCGAACAGCCTTTTCAATTCAGGATTGTTATTCAGGCGCTGGCGGTTTTCCTCAGAAAGGTGGGGATAACGTTGGGTTTCACTCCGCTTTTGGGTTTGTTCACCTTCTGCATCCGGTCCTGCTTCAGCAGTTTCATCGCTTTCGGCCCGCTGTGTGGAAGGCTCCTCTGACGGGGCCCCATCACCACTATATTCCTCGACGGCTTCACTGATCGGTTTCCCCCGCTTTCGTGCTTCGATGGCTTTATGCAATGCTTCCACAGTGGGCTTAACTTCAGGTGTCTCACCACCTGTCTGTTCCATAGCGCCGGCTAGAACTATCAGGTCCTCTTCGCTAAAGGCATCAGGATTTTCGGCGATGACCCTCATCATCTGTTCGGAAGCCACCTTTTGTGCCTCGCTCATATCACCGGTCCGGGCTCCTTTTTCAAGGGCAGCCTTGAGTTCTGGATTACTCTCGATGCGTTGCCTGAGATCATCCGGTACCGGTATACCTTCGCTCTCTAGGGCTGCAAATAATGCCTCTAGCGGAGATTGGCCCGAACCCATTTTAGCCTCTACATTTTCGGGCATAAGCGTAACCACAGCAATGAGCGCAGCCACTTGGGCATAAGCGAGAGCCCGCTTGCCGACCTGTTTAGGTAGCCGTTTAGCCGCTTCGCGCAAAATAGCCACTGTAGCAGCTGCTAATGCCAAGTTACGCACTAGCTCGGGAACACGATACCTTTCACCTTCCGGTTCTGAACCACAACGACTCCTGTTGCAACGACTCTTGGGCAGTTCAGACCAAGGAGGTTCACAGAAATACTGGTAGATACCCGGTTCTATAAGGCATACATGGATCTTTTGTCGCGGACAACCCTGCGGATATACGGGTTCTACAAGGGGAATGCCGGTGGGTGGGGGGAGCCTCAACATCCTTACTATGTTATAGCTATTTTCTAATTCACGTCGGTAGCCCTCCAAATCTCTCTTCGCCTCTCCCTTTTGCTGACCGGCATCATCGAAGGGCTTAATCTCACCAATTTCAATGATATTCAGACCACTCTCCTTCAATTCCCTAGAAAGATCGAGCTCAGGAACAAACGGTGTCTCCTCTTCTTCTGGCACAACCGGTACAGGTTTTTCCATACGCCCCGATCCTGAGACAGTGCTCTCGAATGGCATCATCGAAGGATACATAGAAAAAAATGCGTATTGCACGAGCTGATGGACAAGTGTACCTGCTGCCCTAGGGCTACCCAGACAAACACCACAGCCTCCAGCCCAACCGCGTTTCTTTTTTGTCGGGGGACAACGTCGTTGCAATATAGGGCTGCTCAACCGCCTGGCGACCCTTACCTCTGGAACCAATTCCAGATTCTCACCAGTATGATCGGTTAACCCACGGTAAGAATACATTTCAGCCTCGCGTTCCTGTATGCTCCCCGTTTTGCCTACCATCAAAGATGCAGGTACATCAAAAACAGCAGGTTGCTGTAGAGTATGAACAAGCTCGTGGGTGAGCAGACGTCTCCCTTCATGACTATCCGGTTGGAATCTATTCTCACCAAATACGATGTGTTGACCTACTGTGTAAGCTTCCGCCCCAACTGCCCGGGCAGAAGTCACAGCACGTGAGGTATTATGAATTCGAACTTTTGAAAAATCATGCCCTAAACGCTGTTCCATATCGCTCCTGAGATTTTCAGAAAGGGGACGCCCTGATTCATTCAACACACTGCGAACCACACCGGGTGCGACCCGCGAAATTGCAGCCGAACTGCCAGACCTTACCTGCACTTCATGTTCATATTTATCATAAGGTTTTCTATTCTTTAGTTTAGGTTGTAATACCGGTGAAGTAAAGGAAGAAACGGAAAATTTGCTAAAATCATGAAAAATGGGTAAAGGATAATTTGATACTGGCTCATTTCTATTGGAATTAACAATTCTACTGGAAAATGGGAGGGAAAAAGATTGCTTTTTCTTTAATTCTGTGATCTTCGAATAACTTGAAATAGAACAATCAGAAATAGTGTCATCGTAGACCGTATTTTTTTGATTATCAAACATGAACATAATATTTATTCATAAGGATTTATTTACTAAAATAACCTTATTAATTCTCACCAGTTATGAACCCAAAAGGTCAGGAAATAGGCTTCCGGAAAAATTTCTGAAATATATTCTATATCTTTATTCTGAAGTTCCTTTACCAGATCTGTCAATTCCCTGTCAAAATATTTTCCGTTTTCCCAGGGAATAAAGTGGATCCAATCAAAGGGATAAAGTTTTCCAAGATTCTACCCATCTCTTTTTATAAATTTTATAAGGTATACCTTCATTCTTTCATGATTGATGAAAATATTTGGAAATCCTATATCCATATAATTATCGTTTCTTCAAGACAATCAAAGAGTCGGCCAGGTCATACCTGTCAAACTCCCCATAGTTTAATAATTCACCTACAAAAGCTTTTACTCCCGGGAAATAATCTGCATAGTCATGGAAGGCAACAAAACCACCCGGTTTGATCCAGTCAAAAAATTTGAAAAAATCGCCTGCAACGCTCGGGTAATCATGCAAACCATCAATAAGCAGGAATGAAATGGGTTTCTCCCACTTGACATTTTGGGAATGATCCCTTATGGGCTTAACCACTCCTTCTAATCCTGCCCTCCTAACGTTTTCCCGGAATCCATCAAAAGATGGTTTTACATACTCGATCTTCCGGTCACTCGCGCCCAGTTTGCCATCATGCGGATCAATGGCATATATGCGGTTACCCGGGTAAAAGGCTTTCAGGACAGAGCCCATGGCGACGGTGGCTTTCCCATGAAAACTGCCTATCTCCACAATGGGATCGCTGGAGTCTTCGCATGCCTTAAAGGTCGTTCGTATTAGCAAATCGGCTTCGCGGTCTGATAACCAGCCTTGAATCTTGTGAATTTCATCCAGTATTTTGAGTACACTGAAACCATCATTGTTCCTTATCTCATTAGCATTGCCGGATGGGGCAACATAATGGTTGAAGTGCTCACGGATATATTTTCGTAAGGGATCACCATATTTTCTTTCTACCGGATGAATCCAGTAAGCGTCGTTTCTTTTTATGGCTAATCGAACATGTTCCACACTGAACCGATACCTGTACCGGACATAATCCTGACTGCAGGGATTGGAAGATATATTAAACCCAAGAAGTTTGACTACAGTCGGGAACAGCACCTCTTCAATAGCCCAGATACTGGTATGCTTCATTATTTGCTGCAACAATTCATCCCGATCAAAAAGTGCCAGTAAATCATTTATACTGTCAGAAGTAAAAACAGTGGAAGGCCAGAATGTCCAATGTACAAACTGATCCTCCCCTTTGGGGAATTTTTGCAGAAAAGGTTTCCAAAGCTCATATTCTTTATGAGCTTGTAATGCAACATGATTTGTTCTGTTTACCCTGGACACCCGTTGAGGAGCACTGGAAAGCAAGCCTATGCCATCTAAATTATAAAAAGCCTCCGACAGATAATCGGAATAACCGGAGCGGATACAAAGCTGGTCAGAATCTACGATGGTGAGCGTATCGAAGGAAAAATTTTCTATGGCAAATTTCATGCAGTCCAGCGCGAAACCATGTAAATAGCCATATTTCTGCGGTTTGGGTGCCGGGTGCACCACTGCGTTGAACCGCTCGTAAGGAAAGGTGTTTTTTATCGGGTCTTCATTGCCACCGTTATAGAGCAGTATAGTTGAAGAAGGATCATGGTAGTGAAGGTTTCGGACGAGGTCAATAACACAGTCATTGTTTTCATGGACCAGGCAGGCGAAAACATTTTTTAATATTTTCTTTTGGGTGTGTTTTTTGACCTCAGAAGCTATCCTGATTTGAGGAGTATCTTTTTCTGTACCGGCAAGGATGGTTCCATTTTGATAATATTCCCAATCACCGTTCATCAGATTGCTGATATTTTCAACCGGGTAGGAATGCCACAGGGAACCCGATGTAACCTTAGGGCTGATGTTATCATCGTGAATGATGTGTACGGAGAAAGTTGAATCAGGCAGCACCGTGATTTGATCGGGCGTGGTGCTCCATACAAATAACCCATCCATCCCGACGTTGATATGCGCAAAACGATGGGATTCCCAGAATTCCTTTTTATAGCAAAGGGAGCTCCCAATCAGCCACGGGCGATGGTTGGCCGGGTATATATAATTATAACCCTTCTTATCGCGGATATCAAAATAAAGGAGATTGTTGATCCCACAAATGGATGTTTCATTATTGATTAATTCCTGAACCTGGTAGGAAATCCTTCTTGAAGCATACCAATCGTCATCATCCCAATGGATTATGATTGATCCGGAGGCATGTTCACAGGCCTGGTTCAGCTTTTCGCCCAGTGTGATTCGTTCCGGCAGGCGATGATACCTGATATTGGAGGTTTTTGGTATAAGGTCTTGGACGGGATCAGAACCGTCATCAATGATAATTAATTCTTTCTTTTTATAATCCTGACGGTTAAAATAACGAATGGCATGAGGTATAAAAGCCCGCCTGTTAAAGGTGGGCATGATGCATGAAACAAGTGGCAAATCATCCATCCTTGTTTGAATCCTTATTGCTGCCACCTTTTTGAACCAAATTCCTTAACTTCATTTGTTCCTGGTTGAGCGAGTCAATCCGCTTCATCAGTTCATCAATCTGTTTTTCTTTTTTTGCTTCACTTTCCCGGGCTTTTGTCACTTCCTGCCGGAGCTGAGATATTTCCTGCTCCTGTTTGTCCACTTTTTCTGCCATTTCCACGTTCGACTTTTCCTTTGATGTATCAACCACAGAGTAATACCGTACTTTACCTTTATCCTGGTAAAGGTTTACTGTCTGCCCTTCCTTCGGATTTACTGAAAGTTTTGAGACATCTTTCATGGCTGTGCGGTTGAACTTCGGATCATATTGTTCTACTTTATTGACCTTAACATTTCTTGACTCCAGATTTTGACGGGCCACTTCCACATCCTGATTGACAATTTCCTCTTCTGCCGGACCTCTTACCTGAACCGGGTTGAGATCCATTTTTGTAAGCGTATTGACGATCATATCTCTTGCAAAGTTGGATGTGCTTTTGGCCCTGCTTTGGGTTTGTCTGAAATAACCCTTAAAATCCGATTTGGCAAAAAAGCTGGCATATCTAAATACCTGTTCACTACCTATGCGATCCTTTCCCGTCGGTTCTTCTGACGGTATATCGATCTCAATGGTTACCCGTGTTTCTTGTGCAGCATTCCAGATTACTTCATCTTTGGTGTCTTTCAGCAATTCTTTTCCGCGGAATACCTTAAAAAAAAGGTCAGGAGCCTCTTCTGGAGCAAACTCCCTGAAATAGGATAAATCAAAAGAAATATCGAAATAGCCATTGCGGTCGGTAAGTGCAACCCCTACCAGGTCGTGGTATTTCTCATCCTGGTCCCAGGCCTCAACCTTAAGATTATAGATGCCTTCCTGGGTTTGGGCATTGATTACCTGCCCTGTAATATAAAATTTTGGATAATCCATAGCTTTTTTATTTGATATAGATCTCATTCTAAAAACGCATTCGTTTGGTTAAAGTATATTTCCTGCAAACTTCTTAAAAGCTTCTTTAAATACAGGAAGTATAGGCACTGTAGAAAGCCAGTATTCCCACAATTCTGGTGATTTAACATACTCCCGCTTACTGAAATTGTTGATGTGATAAACCCTGTTGTTCCTGATGTCAACCGTGGCAAGGTATACCTTGTCATTTTCATTACATTCCGGGCAATCGACGAGGAATTTATCGGTAAAACAGTCTTTAAGGTACTGTAGAAAATGGCTGAACAGATCACTATAGGCCTCTATTACTCCTTCGCGATAAGAAGCGAGCATTGAAGGTGGCTCGTGTACAAAGTTGGGCCGGTTGACTTCATCGAAGGCTACCCGCAAATCAATATCCGTAATGGTATTTACAATAGTGTTGACCACATAGGCTTTTGTTTTCCTCTCCCTTGATTCAGGAATACTGTATGTTGCTATTCCCATTGGGAACAATTGAGTCGGAATCCGGAACCTTTTATCAAGATAATGCTGTTCCAGGTTTATTCTAATCACCTTGAATTTATCAGCAAGGGTGATGAGCAGGTACTGACCAAACTCCCCTGCATCAACCGGGCTTATCCTTTTCATCCAGCTATCCTCCAGGTTAATGGCTTCGAATGCACTGTTTCCATCACTTATATTAAAGCCTCCCAGGATATGGTCAGAAGCATCCGACTCTTTATGACCGGTGATATAAAGTATATCATTGTGCAGGGCGATGTCATCCCTCTGGTCGCTTCCATTGAACGGGAATGTTCTGTCAGATTCTCCACCGTCTAAAGGATAGCGGGAAATTTCCGTAAATGCATCTGTTACCCCATCGGCTGTTGGATTTTGAGCAGCATAGGCAAAATTCCCCTGGCCCGGGACAATCAGCATTCCTGTTGCATTAAATGAACTAAGCTGTGATACGGAAAAATTGTTTTGTCCTATACCTTTCACTTCATAGAGACCATTACCAGCCTGTGTAGCAAATATCCTACCATCAACACTAATGGCCAGGCTTCTGAATTGTTCTTCGCACTTAACAGAAGTTTTTCCCCAGGTTACTTCCCCATCGCCCCCAATATCGGCGACAGCAAATACACAATCCGTTTCATCCAGCGACCCAACGGCATATAAGTTATCTCCTGAGGGATGAATTACAAAATCCTGAATGATCACATTGGAACTTGATGGGAAATGGAGCACCTGGATCATCTCTTTTTTCTCCAGATCATAAACATATAAACGATTGTCCAGCCCGGATGTGTAGGCATACTTACCTGACGGGTGCAATTTAACCTTATCGTGAAATCGTCCCACTGTCCCAAAAATGGTTTCCAGACCAGGATCAATCTCATATTTCGGGAACGGTGTATCTCCGTCAAACATGGCGCAGTATGTCTGGCTATCCAACAATTCTTTGAGTTCTTTATACAGACACCATAATATCTGATCCTCGTATTGCCCGATGGCTTCTTTATCTTTGCAATCAATTTCATCACGATCCTTAATGATCTGCCCGGATAAGAAGGCATAAGGGCCACTCCTGGAATTCACCAACTGTGCAAGCAAGTTGATCAGTGCCGTCAACCTTCGCTGAGAAAGGGGCACGGGAGCTTTGTCTTCAAATTTGAGAGGAAAATTCTTTTTAAGAAAATCAATGAGATTCTGTATACAGCCATCATAAAAATTCTTAATTAAGGTACCTTCAAGCACTATATCCCAGAAATCCTTCTCCTCATAGGGCTCAATTGAAAGATGAGGACCCTTTTTGCTTGCCCCGGTGAGATAAAGACTAACTTCGCAGTTACCTGTTTCATCCAGGAGTTGTTTCTCCCTGGCTTCATCAACTATCCCATATGGTTTATCGTAACTCTTTCTAACATGAATGGCATTGCCTTCGCAGTCAATGGCATAACCTTTTTCAACCAACACATTGGCACGGTCGGGGGCACAGATCACCTTTAGTCCGCAGACCACACCGGTTCCATGTACATATTTGTTGTGATCGCGTAAGTCCTGCACATCACAAAGCATATCGATGGCATCCTGCACGGTTGTGGCATCCCCGATCTCGCAATAACCACTGTCATATCCGATATCTTCGGCTTTAAGGTTGGTTAAAGGTGGGAACTTCCTGCGGCAATCTATTATGTGTCCCTCTCCTCCTTCTACATGGAGCATGGCAAGTTTGGCGAAATGATGCTGTACGCCCCGGGGTGGCTGTTCTTCAGGATTGAGATTGGGAATCTCAAACGGGGGCCATTCAATTTCACCCGTGGCTGTACGGGCAGGTATGAGCCAGTAATCGCCATCCCGATAACTGCCATTGCTGAATTGTACCTCTATTCCTCCCTCGATTTCCTGCCAGCCCGACGCCATTGCAATGCCATCGGCATCACCTGTCGTCCCGTTTTGATCCCATCGCACAAGTTTCAGCTTTTTCTTTCCCTGGAAAGCAGCGGCGGAATCATCGAGGGTTATCTCACTTGTTTCGGGAGTAACACTGTCGATCTGAAACAATGAGGTGGTTTTGTTATTTAATGCAACCTCCTCATCAATGATCTCTACCCACTGGCCGGCAGCAAATCCCAGAATCTCGTCTTTTCCCAGATCGGCAACAGTAAGCACCTTTCCATCTACTTCAGTGATCTTTGTTTGTACAGAGGCATTGTCACGGGACCATTTATAAGTTGCCTCATTCCGATCACCACCTTTGTGAATTTCGATCCGGTATAACTGGTTTTCCAGACGCTGGTAACCTGCACTGGGTGGTAATGAACAAGGCTCTGTCTTCGAACCCTTCTCGACCGTCCGTGCATTTAATTTTCCGGAAGGGGGTGAGATGTGATCCTGCCATTTATCCAAATCCATATCACAGCTTACCTCTTCACCCGGTTCAGTTTCCACAGGCAACATTTTTACCTGCCAAACCACTTTAAGCCGGGTGGTCGTGTCTGCCTGGCCCAATGCAACCTCTTTGATCCGGGGATCATCAAGGTGGTTGATCTCCTGTTGCCAGGCATCAAGATATACCAGGTAAGTCCCATTCTGAATCTCTGCAGCTATCCCCTCAGACGGCGGACTTGATGGAGGACTTTCCGGAGGGCTTTCAGGAGGGCTGGCCGGCGGACTTGACAAAAAATAAGTATCATCGGGATTGGGATAATGGGGCTGGTTGAAATAACTTACCGGCGTTTTTCCGGGTTCTAGCTCACACAACAAACCCTCTGCATATATCTTTCCGGGTTCGATGATCAAATCATTCCCCCCTGAGGAAAAGGTTATTTCAAAGCCATTTTCATCCTTAGGTACCCCGGAGGGCCCGATCACATCTTTACTTTCCGTCTGATCCCTATATTGCAATATTTCCGACTGCTCATTCCAGTCAGAATCGAGCATCACACGCCCCTGCTGCATTTGCACAGCACTGTAATGCTTCTTTTTGTCGAATGTTTTCCTTGAATAATCGCCTGACATTTATTTGGCCGTTTTATGGGTTTACAAAATCAGTTTGATAACAGATTAAATTCAAATATCCTACATTCAGTATTTAACTGATTGATGTTTGATAGATAATTTTTTATCACTCTAAAAACACTCCTGCCTCCAGTCCGAATTTCAAATATTCCCGGACTCGGTTTTGAAGATTTTTGATCCTCTGCGGTTGGTATTGATCATGGAAAACGCCCATTTCAGAATAATCTTCAGCACCTTCGGTGATCTTCTTACTTGTTTTCTCGCTTAACTGGCAATAGCTCTTATCGTTATATTGCAAGGATTCGAAAACAGGTTGCACAAAAGAATCATTTTCCTGGTTGACCGGTACACACTGGTATGGGCTGGGTGTCTTTGATCCTGAAGGAATATAGGAAAAGCGGATACAACCTTGCTGGACCCTGTCGGCAATAACCGGTGCTTCCCAGGTGTCTCCCGTAGCAAGCTCAGCCTTAATAATGCTGTTGGTAACCAGCTCCATCATTCTCGTCCGCACTTTCCCTATGATGGTAACACTTTCTGCTGTTAGCTGTCCGGAAGGATCATTGCCTCCTGGTCCCGAAATGGCGGTTCCGCTTACTTCTCCCGCATCGACGATACTGTCAGAAATCTGAATTTCTGCGGTATCCACCAACTGAAGTTGTCCTGTAATCGACTTTTTTATGACCAGGGTGGTTTCATCGCATTCAACAGCAATGGCAGGTTGATTGGGTGCAGGGGGTGATGACTGAATCTCCGGCAAGGGCATGCTCAGGACCGTTGCATGGTCGATGGATAATTCATGTAACTTATTATCGCTATGAGAATTGATTTTTCCAGGAACGCTAATGGTACCTCCGCCAATAAGCACACCATTGATACTACACTCTGAATGCGCTCCACCGGTTATTATGGCATTACCATCCAAAACCAGTGTTGGTCTGCGTAAATTGGCAGCCCTTATTTCAATCCTTTTTTCGGATGGTACATTGATCTCGATTTTTTCGTGGTACCAGGCATTGTCTTCTATTTCCACTACACCTCCTTCTGAAGAAAGGGAGTTGATGGCATCCTGGATGGTACTTTTATCCGT
>Ga0207797_1002062_pt1 | contig 14167 bp, 11 predicted proteins | sample PRCRCaboRojoPR_6_FD_187275 | JGI IMG/M metagenome (GOLD analysis project Ga0207797, IMG submission 187275) | Marine sediment microbial community from Cabo Rojo, Puerto Rico - PR CR 10% Liquid 1 (SPAdes) | ecosystem: Environmental > Aquatic > Marine > Coastal > Sediment | place: Cabo Rojo, Puerto... | reverse complement strand
GGTCACCGAGCCGCACGAGGCGATGGCCGAGGACGCACCGACGCTCCACGAGGAGGCGCCCGACAACGTCTGTTTCGACTTCGAGGCCGGCGACCGCGAGGCGACCGAGTCGGCCCTCGACGAGGCCGACCACACGGTCTCGTTCGACTACACCTACCAGCGGCTCGCGCCCAGCGCGATCGAGCCCCGGGGGATGGTGGCCGACTACGACGGCGCCACCGACGACGTGACGATCCGGATGCCGACGCAGAACCCGTTCCTCCACCAGACGGTCGTCTCGGACGTGCTGGACCACCCCCAGCGCAAGGTGCGCGTGATCTCGCCGAACATCGGCGGGAGCTTCGCCTCCAAGTCGATGATCCACCCGGAGGAGAACCTCACCGCCTTCGCCGCGATGCAGCTGGAGCGGCCGGTCAAGTACGTCGCGAACCGCACCGAGTCGTTCCAGGCCGACGAGCACGGTCGCGGCCTCGCGATCGAGGGCACGATCGGCGTCGACGACGACGGGACGATCCGCGGCGTGCAGGTGGACGCCGTCTGCGGGCTCGGCGCCGCGCTGTCGACGAAGGGGACGACCGGACCGACGGCCGTCTTCGGACCGATGCTCTCGGGCCAGTACGCCATCCCGGCGATCCACTACCGCGGCCGGGGCGTCTTCACCACCGCGACGCCCGCGTCGGCCTACCGTGGCGTCGGACGGGCGCCGGCGTCGTTCACCATCGAGCGGCTGGTGACCCTGGCCGCCAGGGAGGTCGGGATGGACCCGGCCGAGCTGCGACGGAAGAACTTCATCCCCGAGTCGGAGTTCCCGTACGAGACGGCCGTCGGGAGCGTCTACGACAGCGGCGCCTACGAGGAGGCCCTCGATCTCGCGTTAGCGAAGGTCGGCTACGACGACCTCCGCGAGCGCCAGGCCGAGCTCCGCGAGGAGGGCCGCTACCTCGGGATCGGGCTCTCGACGTTCGTCGAGCCCGGCGGGTTCGCGCCCTCCTTCTACAGCGAGGCGCTGCGGATGACCGAGCAGGACGCGGCCGCGCGGACGAGCTTCTGGGAGAACGGCGGCGTTCGGATGCACGAGACGGGCGAGGTCACGGTGAACGTCGGGACCGCCAGCCCCGGCACCGGGACGGAGACGGCGATCGCGCAGGTCGCCAGCGACACCCTCGGGGTCGACTTAGACGACATCACGGTCATCGAGGGGAAGGACACGCGCACCTCGCCACAGGGTGCCGGCACCTCCGGGAGCCGGAACGCAGTGATGGGCGGCAACGCGGTCTACCGGAGCGCACAGAAGGTGCTCGAGAAGGCGCGCCGGATCGCGGCCCACCAGCTCGAGACCGCCGAGGAGGACCTCGAGTTCGAGGACGGGGAGTTCCGGATCGCGGGAGCGCCCGAGCGCGCGATCCCGATCGCCGAGATCGCCGCCCAGGCGTACCTCGGTCACGACCTGCCCGAGGAGATGGAGCCCGGGCTGGAGGCGACCACCGGGTTCAACCCGCCGAACATCACCTGGGCGCACGGCGCCCACGTCGTCGTCGTCGAGATCGACCCGGACACCGGCGAGATCGACGTCGAGCGGTACGCGGGGATCGACGACTGCGGCGTCCGGATCAACCCGAAGATCGTCGAGGGCCAGGAGCACGGCGGTGCCGTCGCCGGGCTCGGCGCGGCCCTCTACGAGGGGATCGAGTACGACGAGGGCGGGAACCTCGTGACCGCCTCGTTCCAGGACTACGCGCTGGCGCGGGCGCCGAACGTCCCGGAACTCGATCTCGACCACACCGAGACGCCCTCGCCGTCGAACCCCCTGGGCGTCAAAGGGAAGGGCGAGGCCGGGGCGATCGGGACGCCACAGGCCGTCGTCAACGCGGTGACGGACGCCCTGCAGCCGTTCGGCGTCGACCACGTCGAGATGCCGCTGACCCCCGAGCGCGTCTGGCGCGCTGCCGGCGGCGACGGGGAGGGGTCGTGATGTTCCCCGACGGCTTCACCTACGAGCGCGCCGGGACCGTCGACGAGGCGCTCGACCTCCTCGCCGAGCACGCCGACGCGGAGACCGAGCTCCTGGCAGGGGGCCACAGCCTCCTGCCGACGCTGAAGAACCGGCTGGCCAGTCCCGACGTGGTCGTCGACATCGGCCGGATCGACGCGCTCCGGGGGATCGAGACCGACGGGGACGGGGAGACGGCCACGATCGGCGCACTGACGCCGTACGCGACCCTCGAGGCCGACGACGCGCTCCTGGCGGACTGTCCGGTCGTCCCGGAGGCAGCGGGCGAGGTGGGCGACGTCCAGGTGCGCAACGCGGGGACGCTCGGGGGCAACCTCGCGCACGCCGACCCTGCCGCCGACATGCCGGCGAGCGTGCTGGCCGCGGACGCGACGATCCACGTCCGGGGGCAGGACGGGTCGCGGACGATCGGGATCGACGACTTCTTCGAGGGGATCTTCACGACCGCGTTAGACGAGGGCGAGCTCCTCACCGGGATCGAGGTCCCGCTCGGCGACGGGAACGCGACGAGCGCCTACGTCAAGAAGCGCAGCCCCTCGTCGGGCTACGCCGTGGTCGGCGTCGCGGCTGCGGTCGAGACGGCCGACGGGACGGTCGAGTCCGCGCGGGTCGCCACCACCGGGGCGACCGACCACGCCGTCCGGCTTCGCGCCGTCGAGGACGGCCTGGCCGGCGAAACCCTCTCGCAGGAGGCGATCGCCGCGGCCGCGTCGCGAGCGACCGACGACCTCGACGGGGCGACGCTGATGGACGACGACCGGGCGTCCGCCGAGTTCCGCGCACAGCTCCTCGAGCAGTACACGGAGCGCGCGCTCGGCCGGATCGCCGACCGGCGGTGATCCGCCACGCCGGCCGCGGTCGGGAAGCGGGGGACTCCCGGGGGCCCGTCGACCCCGATCGGTGTCGGGGTGGACTCGCCCGTCGGGATCCAACGACTAACGTGAGTGTCGCCCGTCGTTCGGCGCTGGTCGAGTCCGACCCCCGGACGGTCGGTCGGTTCCGTCGATCCGAGAGGAGCTCTGACCGGTCCGGGAGCACGTGCGATCTCGCCGGGGTTCGCTCGACGTATCCGACCCAGCTCGCGACGGAGTGGGCCAGTCGGCTACTTCCACGAACGCAGGACCGAGAGACGGCCGAATCGAGTGGGGATCCCCGGCGCCGCTGTCGAACGAAGGAGGTTGAACCTCGTGGGCGGGGACCACCGACGTGAATCGTAGACAAGCGGTCCCCGCCGTCCCGTTCGGACGACAGTGATGGCCGAACCGTCCCGGGCACCCCCTGGCGGGCTACGCGTGGTCCTCGAGGTCGTCGGCCTCGCGGTGATCGCGCTCGTCGTCGCCTCGGCCGCCGGGGTCGCGTTCGTCGTCGGGGTGGCGCTCTCGACGCTCCTCTGGCTGCTCGACCTGGTTCCCGAGCCCGTCCTCGGGGCGGTCGGGGCGGTCGATCCGACGTTCCTGCTCGCGATGGCCGTCCTCTCGGTGGTGTTGATCGCTCCGGCCGAGGAACTCCTGTTCCGCGGGGCCGTCCAGGGCCGGCTGCGCGAGCGGTTCGGCGCGGTGCCCGCCGTCGCCGGGGCGAGCCTGCTGTTCGGGTCGATGCACCTCGTCAACTTCACGGGCGCGCTCGCCCCGACCGTGGCGACGATCCTCCTCCTCGCCGTCGTCGGTGCGGTATACGGGGCGGTCTACGAGCGTACTGGCAACCTCGTCGTCCCGATCGCCGTACACGCGACGTACAACGTCGTCCTCCTGGCGGGGACGTACCTCGGGTGGACGGGGTGAGCCGAACGCGCGCGACGTCGACAGCGGTCGCGGCTCCCGCCTCGAACTGGTCCCCCGGACGGTCACTCCTCGTCCGGCTCGACCGCCCCGCCGTCGACCGTCCTGCTCACGTCGAGGTAGTAGTGCTTCAGGACGTCGCGCCCGAGCAACAGGGGGTGCGTCGCGCCGCTGCGCTCCTCGAGCGTCGCCTCGATGGTGTAGACGTCCCCGCCGATCCCGACCACCAGGTCGACGACTGGCCGGGACGCCCCGGGGCTCTGCTCCCCCGACCGAAGCCCACCGACGGTGTGGATGGGCCCGGCACCGACGTCCGCAGCGAGCCCCAGGTCCACGCTCGTCCTGGCGGCGCCCGTGTCGGCCCTGCCGACGACGGTCCGCGTCCCGGTGGTTCCGCTCACCACGACCCGCTCGGTCAGTCCGACGACGGTGGGCGCCTCGTAGTGATCCGGCCCGGGAGCAGGCACACACGAGGGCGTCGAGTCGTCGAGGGTGGCCGCGAGCTCCTCGACGCGGTCGGCCTCGACGGCGCCGCCGCCCCGCTCGACGGCCATCGCGGCGATGTACGGCGCGGGGCTCCGCCCGGTCGCCTCGTAGAGCCCGCGGAACCCGGCCGTCGGGTTCACCTCCAGGACGTACCACCCATCGTCGCCCTCGATGAGATCGACGCCGGCGTAGTCGAGCCCGACTACGGCCGCCGAGCGCCGGGCCAGCGCCGCGACCTCCGGCGGCAGCCGATCGGTCGCGTCCTCGACCGCTCCGCCGCGGGCGACGTTCGTCCGCCAGTCGCCGGGGGCCGCGCGGCGGTACATCGCGCCGACGACCTCGTCGCCGACGACGTAGACGCGCAGGTCGGTCGGTCGCTCGCCCTTCCGGACCAGTTCCTGGAGGAACGCCCGGCGCCGCCCGACGCGGGGGACCAGCGACTCGCTGGCGCCGACCTTCCAGGCGCCGCCGCCGTGGGTGCCGATCGCGGTCTTGTAGACCGCCTCCTCGCCGAACTCCCCGCGAGCGCTGTTCAGCTGCTGGCCGCCGAGCGCGAGGACGGTGTGGGGCACCGGGATCCCGTCCAGCGCGAGTCGGGCGGCCGTGGCGATCTTGTGGGAGGCGCGCATCGTGGCCGCGGGCTCGTTCAGCATCGGTCGGAAGGCGGCGAGGGTGGCGGCGATCCCGAGCTCCTCCGTCGGCTGGTCGGTGTTCGACAGCAGGAGGCGGTTTGCGACGACGTCGACGTCGGGCTCCAGCGTGGCGGCGTCGCCCCGGAAGCGGACGAGCACGTTCTCCTCGCGGAGCCACTCGGTCCCGTGTCCGAGCGCCTCGACCGCGTTGAGGATGGCCTTCGTCTCCTTGCTCGTGTGGAAGCTGAGCACTCCGACGCGGACTGGCTCCGTGCTCATGCCGCACTCCACGCGGCGAGCGGGGAAAACAGGGCGGGCGACCCGGACTCGGAGTTGGACCCGGGGGTCGGTCCGCCACGCCGTCACCGGCTCCACGTACCGCGTCGCGAGCCGGCCAGCCGCGCGGGTGGCGGATCCGACTCGCCGTCGCCGCGTCCCCGATCGAACACCCGGCCCCGCCGGTGTTCGTCGACATCGGACCGTCGCCGTCGGGTCCGAGTCGTCATCCACTAGTAGCCCCGGGCGACAAGAGGTTACATGGACTCGGAGTTCGCATACACCGGCGACGCACACCGGGAGCTCGTATCGTCGTACGCCGACGACGAGGAGCCGTTCCCGACGGGTGGCTGCCGGAACTGCCCGGGCCAGGAGTACGTCCGCGAGGAGGTCGTGCTCCTCCGGCGGCTCCTGTTCCCCCGGTGCTGGAACGGCGGAGAGCTGCTGGGGAACGAGTCGGCGGTCCGGGCCCGGCTCGACGAGCTCGGCGCGCTCTTTTCTGCGGGGATCGAGCCCTACACGGGCGAGGATCCCGCCGCGACCGTCGAGACGGTGCTCGACCGGCTCCCGGCGCTGCGGCGGACGCTCAAGAAGGACGCCGAGGCCGCCTACAAGGGCGACCCGGCCGCGGAGAGCTATCTGGGCATCATCCGGGCGTATCCCGGCTTCCAGGCCATCACGGTCCAGCGCGTCGCTCACGCCCTCTACCGCGAGGGCGCCTCCGAGTACGCTCGCGAGCTCACCGAGTACGCGAAGACGCTGACCGGGATCGACATCCACCCGGGGGCCGAGATCGGCGAGTACTTCTTCGTCGACCACGGGAGCGGCGTCGTCATCGGGGAGACGGCGACCGTGGGCGACTGGGTCCGGATCTACCAGAACGTCACGCTGGGCGTCCTCCACTTCGAGGAGGAGGAGGACGAAGAGCACATGCTCAAGAAGGGGTACAAGCGGCACCCCGACATCGGCGACCACGTCGTCATCGGCGCCGGGAGCAACGTCATGGGCGCGATCTCGATCGGCGACCACGTGAGCATCGGCGCGAACGCGTGGATCTCCGAGGACGTGCCGGAGAACATGACCGTCTACATCTCGGACCACCCGACGCTGGAACAGAAGCCCAACGGCGGCAAGGACTGATCGGTCCGACGCCCGGCGCGACGGAACGCGTTCAGCGTCTCCCCGCCGTCCCCCTGCGCCCAGACCGACCGTCGAGCACCTCGTGGAGCGCGGCGAGGAACGCCTCGGGCCGTTCGAGCTTGGGATCGTCGCCCGCGTCGTCGATCACGTGCAGTGGCCACCCGTAGCTGGCGCTCGCGTCTTCGGCGACGCCGAGCCGGACAGCGCGGTCGTTCCTGTACGCCAGGAACGGCTCCCAGGTGTCACCCATCCGTTCGATCAGGCACTGATCGAGGAAGCCGCGATCGCGCCGCCGAGTAGGTGGCCGACCAGCGTGGGTGGCGTCGGGCAGGTCCGGTCGATCAGGTCGCCGAGCCACGCGAGCACGGCGTCGGCGTCGGGCGCCCCGTCGGAGATCATCGTGCACGCGTCCCGAAGCCCCGTGGTCGGCCACGACACCTCTGATTCCGGTACGCCCGCCGCACACATGTAATTATCCTGTAAACTATTCCACCCCGCGAAGAAGCTATCGGTCTCCAGATCGAACGGAGCGGGATCCGCCGCGGGAGGACGCCGCGAGCGTCCGAGACGGGTCGTCGTGGCTGGACGGACCGCCGGTGCGTCCGTGTCGATCACCGCCGTCAGTGCACCCGTCTCCGCGTCGTGACAGCAGATGCCGGCGCGGTCGTCCACGATGCCGAGCCCGCAGCGGTTCCCGTCGGGAAGGTCGTCGTAGACGAAGACCCTGCAGTGATCACACGAGGCAGCCTCCACGACTCGTTCGGGGTTCCACGCCAGAGTGCCCTCGAGAGCTGTCGGCGAGTAGACGTACTCCAGTTCCATGCCGTCGAGGACTGCCTGACAGACCGTCTCGTTGTTGATCGACTTGTAGACGGGACTGTCGAACCCGCGCAGTCGACTGGTTCCCCGGATGAGGCGAGTCCGACGCTCGATCGGTGCGTACGGGTAGCCTGGCCCGGGATACGAGACCACCGTGTCGGCGAAGAGGTCGACCGAGAACCCCTCCATCTCGCGCGGGAGCCACTGCCAGACGTCGCGGAGTTTGCGTTCGACCCCCATCGCCTCCCGGAGTTCGAGGAACCGCTCGGCCACGAACTCGCCGAGCGGCTTCAGTTCGTAGCTCGGCCCGTCCCGGACGATCCACCGCCGGCCCTCGAAGTCGGCGAGAACGCGACTCGTCGTCGGCGACGAGGCCCCCGTCGCGGCGCGCAACTCCCTTCGGTCACGGGGGCCACCGGTCAGTCCCTCCATCACACCGACCCGGTGGCTCGATCGGGCGAGGAAGTAGATCTCGTCGAGGGCGGAGTCCATGGTAAGCATATGCGTACTCGTGTATCGCGCCGCTGCGTCCGCGACCGCTCCTCTGCCGGCGGACGCGCCGCTCCCGACAGCTCGGGAGACGCGCCGTATCCGACAGACCGGTTCCACCGGTGGCCCCGGGATTCACCGGGCGATGGCGTGCGGCGGTCTGGCGTCCGCTCACCCCCCGTCGTCAGTCGTCGACGTCGAGGTCCGGCGCGTCGACGTCGACGGCCGGTCCCCGACCCGGCGTCTCGACGACGCCCTCCCGCCAGCGGCCGAGCCGGAACCAGCCGACGGCGACGAGGAAGGCGGCGAACGCGCCGACCGAGAAGGCCGCCCAGATGCCCTCGACGCCGATCCCGAGCGTCGCGAGCTCGTAGCCGGTCCCGGGGACCGTGAGCGTCGCCGAGAACGCCAGGACGACGGCGATCGGGACGCGGAACACCCACCGGGAGAGGAGCGACAGCGCCATCGCGACCTTCGTCCGGCCGGCGCCGCGGAACGCCCCCTGGATCGCCATCGTCCCCCCGAAGAACGCCCAGAACGGCGCGACGATCCGGAGGAACGTCACGCCCTCGGCGACGACCTGCGGGTCGTCGACGAACACCCGCATCATGAACCGGGGGAAGGCGACGCAGAGCCCGCCGGCGACGAAGAGGATCCCCATCGTCCCCGCGGTCGCCAGCCACGTCACCCGGGCGGCCCGGTCGGGCGTCCGGGCGCCCAGGTTCTGTCCCACGCCGGTGGAGGTCGCCTGGCCGACGGCCCCGGCGACGGACCACGAGATCGACATCAGCCGGACGCCGATCCCGTAGGCGGCGATGGCGGCCGTCCCGAACGGCGTCACGAAGGCAGCCATGACGACGGCGGCGAGGCTGCGCGCCCAGCCGTCGAGGGTCGCCGGGTAGCCGACGTCGACGAGTTTCCCGAGGATGGCGGCGTCCGGTCGGAGGTCGCGGACGTGGAGCTGCACGCCGAAGCCCCCCCGGAGCAGAACGTAGACGCCGGTGCCGGTCGCGAACGCGCGGGCGACGAACGTCGCCCACGCGGCGCCGCGCGTTCCCATCGCGGGGAACGGCCCCCACCCGAGGATGAGGAAGGGGTCGAGGACCGCGTTCAGCCCCGCCGAAACCACCATCAGCCACATCGCCGTCCGCGTGTCGCCGGCGCCCTGGAGCGCCGCGCGGAACGCGAAGAAGAGGAACGTCAGCGGCAGCGCCGCGAAGATGACCTCGATGTACGCCAGCGACTCGACGAACACCTGCCCCTCGGCGCCGATCAGCCCGAGCAGCTCCCGTCTGACCGTCCACCCCGAGACGGCGAGCGTGGCGGCGACCGCGAGCGTCAGGAGCACCGTCTGGGCGACGACCCGGTCGGCCCGGCGCCGGTTCCCCGCGCCGACGTGCTGGGAGACGAGCGCGATGGTCGCCGCGGTGATCCCCATCGCCGTCGAGACGAACATCCACGAGAGAGGGAACATGAGCGAGACCGCGGCGACGGCCTCGGGACTCACCCGACCGACCCAGAACATATCCGCGAGGTTGTAGAACGTCTGGAGCAGGTTCCCGAGGACGAGGGGCCACGCCAGGTGGACGAGCTTGGGCGTGATCGCCCCGGTCGTCATGTCGATCCCCTTCCGCTCGGTGTCGGACACTCCTCGGGTCTACTCGCGAGCGACGAATGAATCCAGCGGTTCCTCGTCCACCGGACGGGCCGGGTCCGTCGACGCCTACGCCCGGGAGTCGTCGTCGCCCGTTGCTCGCAGGTACTCCTCCAGGAGGGTCGGGAACTTCCCGCAGGGGACCGACCGGAGCCCGAACTCGTCGGCGCCGTCGGTCAGCTCTTCGGGGTCGAGCTGCTCCGCCTCCCGGCTCGTCTCCTCGGAGACGCGGGGGCCGCGGTCGACGCGGTCGCTCGTCTCGTCGATGAAGTCGTAAACGGCGTCCGCAGGGCGAACAGTGAACCCCCGTCGCGACCAACCGTCGTCGCCACTTCGTCCGGGAGGACGTCGAGCGCGCGAAGCGGCTGACCGACGTCGACGTCCTCCACAATCACGAGGCGCCACACGGGCTGCTGGAGCGCGACGGGTGCGACGTGGGCTGTCCGTCCGTCGACGAGCTCCTGCGGGCGCTGTCCCCCGAACTCTGTCTGGTGGGTCACCACCATCGACACGCCGAGAGCACGTTCGGCGGGACCACGGTCGTCGCGCTCGCCCCGTCCGGGAACAGTACTACACGCTGACACTCGACGCGCTCGATCTCGATCGGCACCCCTCGCCGGCGGCGTAGGCGCTCCCCTCGACGGTTGACGCCGAGCCCGGGTGCCGATCCGACGATCGGTCGACGGTCGACAGTCGCCGCCGACGGGCCGGTGACGCCTCGCCCGCAGTCGGTCGGTCCGTAACGCCTCGCCCGCAGTCGGTCGGTCAGTCGGCGGCGTACAGCTCCTTCACCTTCGCGACGTTCCAGGCGTACCCCTTCCCGTTCTCCGGCGTCTCGAGGACCATCGGCAGCTCCCGGAGCGCGTCGTGATTGACGAACAGGCGGAAGCCCGCCTCGCCGATCTCGCCCTCGCCCACGTGCTCGTGTTCGTCCTTCTCGGAGCCCAGCGGGTGTTTCGAGTCGTTGAGGTGGAGGTAGTGGACGTTCCCCAGCCCGACGGTCGATCCGATCTCGCCGACCAGTTCGTCCATCCCCTCCTCGTCGGTGAAGTCGTAGCCCGCGGCGAAGAGGTGACAGGTGTCCAGACAGACGCCGAGATCGTCGTAGTCGTGGGCCGACGAGGCCACCATCCGGTCCAGGTCCGCGAGGCGCCTGCCGACGGTCGTTCCCTTCCCGGCCGTGTTCTCCAGCAGGAGGGTCACGCCGTCCGGCACGTCGACGTCCGAGAGACGCTCGCCGACGTTCTCGACGCCGGTCTCCTCGCCGGCACCGGTGTGCGCGCCGGGGTGGAAGACGTAGTACGGGATCCCGAGGGCCGCCGCCGCGTCGAGTTCGGCCTGGACGCAGTCGATCGACTTCGCAGCGAGGTCGTCCTTCGGGGTCGCGAAGTTGATCAGGTAGGTGCCGTGGACGATCCACGGGCGGACGTCTCGCTCGTCGACGGCCTCCCGGAACGCCTCGGCCTCCGCTTCCTCGACGTCGCCGACGGCCCACCCGCGGGGCGACCCGACGAAGAGCTGCCCGCAGTTCCCGCCCAGCTCGGCCTCGTGCTCGACGGCCCCGGAGAAGCCGTCCGCGATCGAGACGTGTGCGCCGATCCTGAGCATGCCCGGTCGGTCACGGCCCGTCCGGTTAACGGTTCGTGGTCGGGCGTCCGGTGCGACGCGGTACGGCACGGCCCCCACGGGAGGGCCGAGCCGTGCGTCCGATCCGAGCGACCGCCGTCGGCGCCCCGGCAGCCGATCCCGGAGCGAGTCATCCTTTTCAACGGTGACGCCGTATCTAACCGATCGAGGTCGTACCGAAGGAATGACACTCGACATCGACGTTCCGACCCCACCCGACGTCACGAACCGCGGCGTCCCCGACGCGATCGACGCCGCCGAGGTACCGGGGAGCGAGATGACGCTCCGGCGGGAGGAGATCGAGCAGGCCCTCCGGGACGGCGCCTGGCGGGAAGGGTTCGAGCAGTGGGCGGGGTTCACGGACCTCACGGAGGGCGACGTCCGCCGCGCCGACGAGGCGGAGCTGTTCCGGTCGTTCGACTTCTACTGGGACCCCACAGAGGAGCGCCTCCGCTACGTGACGCCGGCGGTCCCGACCGACTGGGACGACCGGGTGGACGGGGGTACGTCGGGGACGATCCTCCAGTCTGAGCTGGACGACCTCGGCCGAACCGTCGCCGAGACGATCGTCGAAGACTACGTGGACCTGGGGGACGGCGAGCCGGTCGACCTGGTGTGGAGCGTCGAGACGTTCGGACAGATCCAGCCCGGCGAAGAGGAGTGACCCGGTCGATCCCGCCCCGGGCACGGTCCGGAGGGCTCCCGTCGACCGGCCCGCACGCGCCGACGGGGAGTGCTCCCACCGGTCCACAGGAGCCCGGGATCACGGGGCCGCCAGCCCGTCGTCAGCAGGTGGTCCCGCCCGGACCGGTGCCCGACCGTCCACTGCCACCGCTCCCGTTTCCGTCGTCGACCTCGTCCTCGTCGCCGTCCCCGTCACCGAGCAGCGGTTCCAGCGCCGCCAGGATCAGGTCCACGGCCGCCTCCGGTGTGTGCTCCGTCGTATCGACCGCGACGTCGGCGTCCGGCTCGTCGAACTCGTGCCAGACGACGTGGACCCCCGTCTCGTCGATCGGGGCCTCGCGATCGCGGAGCAGCCTCGCGACGGTGGTCTTCCCGACCGCCGGCGGCCCGCAGACGACGATCACGCCGGCGAGTGGCGGCTACGTCTCCGGGCCGATACGCTTGACGCGCCCGCGCACACCGGACTCGAGCTTCACGAGGATCCCTTCCGGATGAGTCCGTTCGGTCGAGAGCACGGCCCCGATCTCGCCGATCAATCGGTCGCCGTTCTCCTGTTCGACCTCGACGGTCATGCCCGGTACGAGTTCGTTTTTCGTCGGTAGATCAGCGGACATGCGGTCGTCCGTTCGGTCCCGACGCCCTTAGAAGGTCGACTCGGCGCGGTTCCACGAGGGGCCGCGCGTTCGTCGTCGGAGCCGGTCTGTCGCTCGACGAGGGGTCGCGAGCCGGCTCGACCGTCGAGCGTCCGGCATGCCGACGCGGCCGTCCGGGCCCCTGTCCACGAGCCTCGATAGAGGAGCGCCGGCCCCTGGAGTTGCGAACGACAGGAGCTATGGACGAGATGAAGCCGGGCGGGAGTCGTGAGTGGAGTTCGGTCGACTGACCGAGCGGGGCTGCACAGTCACCGGGGTGGTCACAGACGAGCCAGACGGGGTCGGTGCTGCCGGCGGCAGTGCCGACCCACGACCTGATGACAGACTCGAAGATATCGACCCGCTGTCTGGCGGCAGGGGACTGCTGACCCGGCAGGCTGCCGAGGTACTCGATGAGACGACGACAGCAGTCGAGGTGGTCAGCCACCTCGACGTCTCGACGTATGCCCGAGTGGATCCCTACCCGGAGTGGCACGACTCGAAGCCGTTCGCGCCGATGTTTCGGGCGATTCTGCTGGGCGACCTCGACGACGCGTCCGATGCTGCCGTGCATCGGACGCTCGAAGCCGAACCAGAGACGGCTACTGCCCTCGGCTTCGACCCGGAGGACGTTCCCGATCAGAGTACGCTCTCGCGGGCGCGACGCACTCGGTTTGCGGAACTGGAGCGGACGATCGAACTGGGGAGCCGCCAGATTCGGATGCTCGCCGCCCGTCGAGGGAGTCCGATCGGAGCTCCTGAACCCACGGAACCCGCGACGGATAGCGCTTCGGAGGCGCCGGGCGGCGCCTCGAAGCGGACGGTCAATCGACTCATTCGTGGGAAGACTCGCGAAGTACTCGACGAACTCACCACGGTCGTCTTCCCTGCCATCGAGTTCGACCGCTCCGACGAGGTGATTTACGACGACGAGGAACTGCTCCTGCTGGAGACGCTACTCGGGGTCACAGGCACCGCCGCCAACGGCGGTGCCGAGACGTATGGCGATTACGTCAACCCCGATCCGGCCATCGAGGATCCGTTCTTTGCGGATGGGCCGACCGGTGAAACGCTTCTGGAGGCGATGAAAACTCTTGACATCGAGACCATCACGGAGATGATCAACCGGGGCGCGGCCCGCATCTTGACGCGGGCCAAGCCCTACGTCGAGTTCGAGCGCCCGGTCATGCTGGCGATCGACATGACCTACATCGCGTACTACGGCGAGCGCGAGGAACTCATTCGAGTCCAGGGAGCACCGGAAGACAAGTCCTACGACTGGTGTTATAAGGTCGCGACGGCGAGCATCGTCGGCGACAACGTCCTGTTCACGGCGGCGATGCTACCGATCGGTGCTGCCGACGATCACGACCCGGATGCGTACGCTGGTGAGGACAAGTCGTACCGAGTCGGCGGCGTCGTCCGCCGACTCGTCGACGCTGTCGAAGAACGCGCGAACCTGCGTATTCGTCGCGTGTTCGCCGATCGAGAGTTCCACGCCGCAGACGTGGTTGCTGCACTCGAAGACCGTGGCCTGTTCTACGTGATTCCGGCCGCGCGCGATGACCGCATCAAGCGGTTCATCGCGCGCATGAACGAGGACGTAGACGGTCAGAAGCAGGTGACAGTCCAAGACGAGTACGGGATCTACGGACCAGTCAAAGACAGCGGTGGCGTCAGAAAGCGAGCCGAAACGACGCTGGTCGGCCTCCCACCGGATGAGGATCGTGACCAGACCCAGGTGTTCCTGACGAATCTCGACGTGAACGACGAGATTCGTCTGGACCGACGGTCGACACGCCGCCGGATCAAACGCTACACCCGCCGTGGTGGAATCGAGAACTCATACGGCGGGATCAAGCAGTTCGCACCGTGGACGACCTCGCGTGAGTACGCGGTGCGGTTGTTCCACTTCGGGTTCGCGATGCTACTGTACGACA
>Ga0207797_1002061_pt1 | contig 14170 bp, 11 predicted proteins | sample PRCRCaboRojoPR_6_FD_187275 | JGI IMG/M metagenome (GOLD analysis project Ga0207797, IMG submission 187275) | Marine sediment microbial community from Cabo Rojo, Puerto Rico - PR CR 10% Liquid 1 (SPAdes) | ecosystem: Environmental > Aquatic > Marine > Coastal > Sediment | place: Cabo Rojo, Puerto... | reverse complement strand
ATCGTAATATCCACTCCTGCCGCTGCGTTCTTTAATCAGACCCGCCGTCGCCAGCGTTTCCAGATCAATTTTGTTCTTCGGTCCCCAGGTAACCAGGGTATCCCACGCATCAGGAGCAAATCCCACACGGAAGGCCCTTAAGGTTTCCTCAGAGTATCCGCGATCACGGAGATATTCCAGAGCCTCAGCCCCTTCATCCGCCCGGAGAGCCCGCTCATAGACTTTCATAGCAAATTCATTCGCCCGGTACAACGGTCCTGCTGATTGCTGTTTCCGGTCCCCTCTACTGCCGCCGGATGTCTTCGGCAGCTCAATACCGGCGTTATTTGCCAGACGCTCCAGGGCCTCGGGAAAGTTCAGCTTCTCGTAATCCATCACAAAGGAGATGACATTTCCACCTTTACCACATCCGAAGCAGTGGTAGATCTGCTTATCCGGCGCCACGCTGAATGAGGGGGTATCCTCCTGGTGAAACGGGCATAGTCCGAAGTAATTCTTCCCGCGCTTCCGCAGCTGGACATACCGGCCGACGATATCGACAATATCGTTGGCCTCTTTGATGCGCTCGATGGTCTCTTCCGGTACCCTGCCCATATTTTAGATGTTATCCTTCAATAGCACGCAGATAACGCAGATTCAGCCGATACCCGCAGATAAAAAAATGAATAAATATTTAATTGCAAAATGATCACTTATTGGAGAATACCTTTCGGATTCTCTCTGGTTTTTTGCCGAAATTGAGTAGTAAGCCCACTTCGATTTCTGTGGCTTTGAGATAATTAACCAGTTGTTGTCCGTGGGCTGTGTTTAATACTTCAATAGCTTTGATTTCCAAAATCACAATGCCATCTACGACTATATCGGCAAAATAATCACCAACCCTGATCTGATCATAAATCACTTTGATTGGCTTTTGCTGCTCCACTTTAAAACCGGTTTTTCGCAACTCATGCGAGAGCGCATTTTCATAAACTTTTTCAAGAAATCCGTACCCAAGCGTATTATAAACATTGTAGAAATCACGAATAATCTTATCGGTTATAACCTGGTGCGGATAATCCCGTTCTGACCATCGTTTTTCCACCGACATAATTATGTTCTTTTTATATCTATTAATTATTTATCAGCGGATATCTGTCGTATCTGCGTCATTTGTGTGCCATATGACGGATTTTATTGAAGTTCGGCGATGGTCACCCCGGCGCCGCCTTCCTCGGGTTTGCCCATGCGATACTCCTTCACCCGGCTCTGACGGGAGAGATAATCGTCCACGGCGGATTGCAGGGCACCAGTACCTTTTCCATGGATGATCTCGATTTCATTCATCCCGTTCACCAGCGCCCGGTTGAAAAACTGTTCAAGGTTCGTCAGTGCTTCAGCCACCCGCTGTCCCCGGAGATCGATACTGTGTGAACTTCCTCCCTCACCTGATAACCGGACACGCGTCTGACCGGCTTCGGTTTTGGTGCCGTTTCCGTGCTGTTCGCGCTGGGCCTGGCTGGGAACATGCAGGAAATTCATGGGGATTTCCATCCGCTTACCGTCCACATCCACCTGCACCCGCTGGTGGCCGCTGGGATTTTCCGCAATCGTTCCCAGACGATCAAACTGCGCCACATACACCAAATCGCCCTGCTGTGCGGTATCCGGGTCTATTGGCGGTCGGTCCGGAGGTTCCTCTTCCCGGGTTTCTTCCTGAATATCCTCAACCTTCTCCTTCTGGCGGGAAACCTCCTCCTTGGCCGCTTTGATAGATTCTTTGGATGCCTGGGATTCCTTTATCTCCCGAATGGCCTGTTCGATCTTCCGGGAGCTCTCGTCCAGAATCTTCTGCGCTTCCTCCGATGCGGTCTGTTTGGCCTTCTTCACCTCCTTGTTGATCTTCTCAACCTTGGATTCGTATTCCCGCTTCAGATTTTCGTATTTCCGGCGCTGAGTTTCAAATTCGACCCGCTCCTTCTCCATCCGGTCCGCATCTTTCTCCAGGCGGACAATCAGATCCTCCAGCGCCTCCTTGGAGGAATCCAGATATCCCCGGGCCCGGGAGATCACTTCTTCCTGCATTCCCACTCTTCCGGCAATTTCCAGCGCATAACTGCTGCCGGGCCGTCCGGTTTGTAACACATAAGTGGGGGAGAGATCCTCCTGGTTGAACTGCATTGCGGCGTTTAAAATTCCATCGGTGTTGTGCGCAAATGCTTTCAGCGAACCGTGATGGGTGGTAGCCACTGCCAGAGATCCGATTGCGAGCAACTCCTCAAGAATCCCACGCGCCAGGGCTGCCCCCTCGGTGGGATCGGTTCCCGTCCCCAGCTCATCCAGCAGGACCAGACTCTCCGCACTGGCCTGATCCAGGATACGGGAAATACGCTGGATATGAGAGGAAAACGTAGAGAGATCGTTCTCCAGAGACTGGCGGTCACCGATATCCACATAAATGGCGTCAACCATCGGAATAACCGAATCCTCCTCTGCGGGAATATGCATACCGGTCATCCCCATCAGCACCATCAGCCCGGCGGTCTTCAGTGATACCGTTTTACCCCCGGCATTCGGGCCGGTAATCAGGACAATACTATCCTCATCGCCGAATGCGACACTATTGGGTACCACCTTTTTGGACTTCAGCAGAACTGGGTTCCTGGCCTCCTTCAGGTCGATATGTTTCTCCGTGCTGATTATCGGGGGTTCGGATTCGGTTGCTCTGGAATAGAGTGCCATTGCATGAAGCAAGTCGAGAGTAGCCATCTGATCCTGAGTCAACAGGAGATCGTCCGCCACATCACCGATCCGGCCGGTCAGCTCCCGGAGTATGCGCTCCACTTCCTCCTGTTCCTCCATCTGGAGTTCCTTCAGCCGATTATTCCCCTCCACAATGGCCATGGGTTCAATAAAAAACGTTTGGCCGCTGCCGGACTGATCGTGGACAATTCCCTTCACTTTGTTTTTATACTCGGCCTTCACCGGCACAGCCAGCCGGCCTGCACGGATGGTTGCCTGATTATCCTGCAACATCCCCGCTTCGGCATACTTCCGGGTGAGATTGGTCATCTGCTCCCGGATTTCTGATTCCTTCCTTTGGATTTCCCGTCGCAGGGACCGGAGTTTTCCACTGGCATTATCCCGCACACTCCCATGATGATCGATTTTTCCATTAATGGCTTCTTCGATCTCCTTATGTGATGAAATCGGTTCAACCAGTGTCATGAGTTCAGGATACTGATCTCTGCGATCACTGATATAATTCCGGACCTGGCGACTGACTGAAAGGAGTGTGGCGATGGAAAGCAGGGATTCCGGTTGCAGCAGGGCGTTCTCAATCTTCGCATGCCGGAGGTTTTCCCGACAGTCATCCACTGTCTGCAGCGGAAACGGATCGTCATATTCCAGAATGTCGGTAAGCTCGGAAACTCTCCGACTGCGGCGGGAAATGGAATCTCTGGAATCCAGTGGTGTTAATCTGCCAGCGGCTTCTCTGGCCAGATCCGAGAGGCAGTGTTCGGCGATAAAATTACGGATCCTGGTATATCCCAGATCCTCGAAGGCGTCGTCCTGCCAGCGCATATTCATGGGGATTGTACTGATGTTCCGGGTTGATAGGATTCTGCAGCGCCTCTCTGTCCTACATACTTCTCCAGTCGCCTGAGCAGTTCTTCCTGCCGGTCCTTCCCGATTCCCAGACCACTGAGTTTCGTCCGGATTTCATCGGGGGAGAGGTGTTTCAATTCTTCCATTGAGAGTCCCAGAGAATCGGTAAGTGGTCCCAGAGAAGCCGTACGAAAAGCGGACCGGCCTGATTCGGGCAAATTAATAGAGGGCAGGAAACGGCCCATTTCATCCAGGAATGAATTCACACCATCTGATCTCTGTAACAGGAAATCGTACACGGACGGGGCAATTCCCCGAATGGTTCCGAAGGAAACGGACTCCTCCTCAAGTGCCTTGAAATGACTCTGAGCAGGCAGGAACATCAGTACCCAGATGACAATGCTCAGTAAAACAGCACCCTTAAATGCTCCAAACACTCCTCCGCCGGCGCGATCCACCCATGAGAGCATAGCCAAACGTATCAAATTCTTGAGAAATACAATAAGAAATCGCATTGAAACCATAACCAGAATCACTATCAGGATAAAACTGAGCACTCCCAGGAGTTCCGCTTTAGCATTGATATAGTTCCCGAGAAATGCGGCACCGGTTTCCATGTACCGTGTGGCCAGCAGTATGGCGAGCACCAGACCGAGCAGTTGAAGAACTTCTTCAATCAAACCCCGTTTCAGTCCGAACAGGGCAAAACCACCAACGATACACAATGCGACGATATCAAAGAAATGGATAACAGGCTCCTTTCGGTTACGAGGAAAGTTTCTCCTGTACGATCCTGCGCACCAGGTCCCCCTCCGCCTTTCCCTGAAGCTGAGGCATAACGGTACCCATAACACGGCCCATGTCCTGCATGGTAGAGGCTTCGGTCTCTTCAATGACTTCGTCCACTTTCTCCCTGATCTCATCTTCGCTCAGCTGTTCCGGCAGATAGCCCTCGATAACTTCCAGTTCCGCCTTTTCCTGCTCAACAAGATCATGCCGGCCACCTTCTTCATAGGATTCGATGGATTCCCTTCGCTGCTTGGCGGCCTTTGAAAGCACCTGCATCTGATCCTCTTCGGACAGTTCACCCTTCTTCTGGATTTCCCGGGAGCGCAACATGTTTTTCAGACTGCGGATCGCCTCAATCCGTTGCTTGTCCTTGGTTTTCATCGCTTCTTTCAAATCACTCGTCAACTGCTCCTGCAATCCCATGGCTTCCTCCCAAGGTAAAAGTTGTATCTCCGGCACATACGTGATGTCCTGTCAATATAACAATATCCTGACTGCGTGAGCAATACGGAATAGCTGGGGTTCCGGGTCTTGTGCCATGTGTCACGGGTCACGCATCTTGTGTAATCAGTCATCAGTTGGCAATTTTCAGTCGACAGTCCCGGATTCTCCCAACGAGTTCAGGTAGATCAATCCTCCGCCGGACCCTGCCGGCGTTCGGCACGCTGGCAGGGTCTTTTTTATACCTGAAGACATAATTCAAAAACCAAATGTTTTGCATGGATATAGAGAGGCTGGAAATAATGAGACAATTGCTGAGGAGAGTGCTATCATACAACAGAACCCTGGCAGGGTCCGGGACCCTGCCAGGGTCCCGTTCACTCACATATACTGAAAGGAGTCAAATGACCGTCCCATCCGGAATCTGCGCTCCTTTCGGTATCACCACAATGCCATCCCGGATGACATAATTATCTCCCTCATGATCCTCTCTGTCCTCTTTTTCACCGATGGAAACATTATTTCCTATCCGGGCATTTTTATCGATGATGGCGTTCCGGATTCTGGTATTCCGGCCGATACCGATTGGCAGTATCCCGTTAGTGCGGTCTTCCCGCCTCTCCTCGTCAGACTGGTAATAATCCGCCCCCATGAGAATGCTGCTTTCAATCCGCACACCTTCCTCGATACGACTCCGCAGGCCGATTATAGAGTCCGCAACCCTTTCAGCCTGAATATATCCGCCATCCGCTACAAAGGAGCTGGTAACGGTGGTATCATCAAATCTGGTCCCCGGCAGAAACCGCGGGTGGGTATATATGGGATTGCTCCCTTCGGAAAAAACAAAAGGAGGATGAATATTGGTCAGAGCAATATTCGCATCGTAGAACGCACCAATAGTTCCAATATCCGCCCAGTAATCGTTAAAAAAGAACGCTTTGACAGTTAACTGATCCAGAGCCGCCGGAATGACGTCGTGTCCGAAGTCAGTCCATTCCTGGTTCTCGCTAAGTAATCTGCGCAGGATCGTCGGTTTAAATACATAAATACCCATTGATCCGAGGAACCGTTTCTCTTCTCCGGACGCACCGGTATCCTGAAATTCTTCAGGGATTTCGGAAGCCATAGGTTCCCGTTCTTCCGGTGTCTGCGGTTTCTCATAAAATTCGGTGATAGTCCGGTCCTCATCGACTTTAAGTATCCCGAATCCTTTGGCTTCTTCCGCCGTGACCGGCAGCACCCCTACAGTAACATCGGCATCGTATTCCCGATGTGCTTTAACAAAATCTTCGTAATTCATCCGATAGAGATGATCCCCGGCCAGAATAACATACTCCGAGTAAGGGGCATTTTCAAAATGAACCAGCTCCTGCCGGACCGCATCGGCGGTCCCCTGATACCAGTGCTCACTCTCCAGGGTTTGCTCCGCCGCCAGAATTTCAATAAATCCTCTGGAGAACAAATCGAAATTATATGTTTGGGTAATATGTCGGTGGAGAGAGGCGGAGCTGTACTGTGTCAGCAGGTACATCTGTTTGAGTCCGCTATTAATACAATTGCTGATAGGGATGTCGATAAGCCGGTATTTTCCCCCGATGGGCACAGCGGGTTTTGCCCGATATCGCGTTAGTGGATCCAGGCGTGTCCCCCGTCCGCCCCCCAGAATAATTGCCGCCACTTTATTCATAGTAGTCTCCTACAGATAGAGTTGGAGTTCGATCCATGTGAGCACGAAGGCCAGTGCGACACCGGCCACAGCCTGGGCCGGCGTGTGTGCGTTTAACTTCACTCTGGAATACACCATTGCCGGAAGGAGGAGTGTAGCCAGCCACCAGATCCCCCCGTACAGATAGAGAAACGGTACCAACGTACCGCCGATAGACATCCCATGAATACTGATTTTCCACCAGTGACTTATAAATGTTGCAATAGCGGTGTTCACTGCATATACGCCCATAAGTGCTGTGACGATTTTCGGAGCACCAATGGAGTAGAGAACAATTGTGGCGATTACATACCCGACTGTACCCACCAAGAATGGTTTTCTGCGAAGCATTCGTTCCGGCACATCCACGCTCGTCGTTTGCCCCCGTTTCTTCATGAGAAGTACATACGATCCGATCACCACATTCGTCGCCAGAAATGTAATGAACCATATAAGCATGCCGAATGAATTACTCTCCGTATACGCCAGAGAAAAGTAGAGGAATGCCACTGGTCCTACCAGAAACGGATGGAATATCTGCGATATTATCCGGGCCAGAGCACGATTGTCATCATCGGATGTTTTTTCGGTAACCAGCTCGCTGACTTTCACCGTTCACTCACGTTTAATTTAATGTTTACACATACTGGTTGGTTTACATAGGCAACATCTACAATAGCGACATTCACAGTGGATTTCAACAGAAAAGCACATGCCGGAGAATCCCTTGATATTCCCGGAAAGGTATCCTTACATTGATGAAACTTTAAAAGGAAGCATAGGAGGTACAAGTTTGTATTTACAATCAGTTAAGAAACTACTCAGTGCCGGAATCATTTTGGCTTTGGCCGGTTCTCTGGTTCTCATCGGTTGCGGACAATCCGAACAAAACGCAAATCAGCAGATGTCGGATCAAAACCAGTCCACAATGCAGCAGGGCCAGGGACAAATGCAGGGACAGCAGGGCACTCAATCTCAGTCTCCACAGGGATTGGCGCCGACACCATCAGGCTCTGACATCGAAGTGAGTGACAAGGAACTAAAGAAGTTCTCCAATGTACTCCAGGAAGCCCAGCAGATTCAGCAGGATTCCCGACAGGAGATGATGGATGCAGTGAAAGAAACCGGTATGACTCTCAACCGATATAGTCAGATTATGCGACAGATGCAGCGCCAGCAGTCAGGCCAGGATACATCGGGCTCAGTCGATATGACGGAGGAAGAGAAGCAGCAGATGCAGGAGGCCAATAAGTCGGTACAGGAAATCCAGTCGGAGACCAAGCAGGAAATGGTCTCAGCGATGAAAGAAGAGGGAATGGATCCTCAGCGTTTCCAGGCGATTCTTCAGGCGGTTCGGACGGATACCACACTCCAGAAGCGGTTTCGGCAGTATCATCAGCCACAACAGCCACAGCAACCACAGCAGCCATAACCGAAACACCCTTCGTCGACAATATAGTTTTATCTAAAAAGAGCAAGGACTCTTGAGTCCTTGCTCTTTTTAGTCCTGAAGCAGAGCAGGAGAGTATTTGCTGTTTTTGGGTTGTGCGCAGGGGAAGGTGTGTACGCTGATGACAGTGTATGAAAGGAAATCCTATTCTGACACAGATGCCACCGGCTTCTCTTCTGGGCACTCATAACCATTCCCGGCCCGGTCAAGTGTATTGCGCACAGTTTTTGCCAAAGCGGTCGGTTCGTACGGCTTTGGTATAAACGCATCCACCCCCAGAGATTCCACTTCGTCATCTGAAACAGCGTGGCCTGAGGAGAGAATCACAACCGATTCGGGATCTTTTTCTCGCAGCCGGGATAATGTATCTTTGCCGTCCATATTTGGCATGCGCAGATCCACAATTGTGAGATGGGGCTTACACTCCTCGAATCGGGCTAATCCTTCGATTCCGTCACAGGCCGTTTCTACCCGGTACCCGTAATCTTCCAGCACGGTTCTGACCAATTCCCGCATCCGGTCCGTATCCTCAACCACCAATATTTGCTCCCCATCATTTGCCTGATAATCTCCCACCGCTTTCTTGTCCGGTTCTTCCTCCACTGCATTCTCACTGGCTTTCAAATACAGGGTGAAGGTCGTACCTTCCTCCTCCTGACTCTCAACCTCCAGATATCCGCTGTGCCCCTTCACCACCGAATATACTTGTGACAGCCCCAATCCGGTGCCCTCTCCGATCTGTTTTGTGGTGAAAAACGGTTCGAATATTCGTTGTTGATGGGCCGGGGGAATGCCAATACCGTTATCAATTACGGAAATTTCAATATACGCTCCTGGCTGCAATCCCAATTTAGCGCGAACCGCGGCTTCATCCAATTCCACCTCCCGGATACGGAATTCTACGGTTCCTTCCTGATCCTCCGGAATGGCCTGGATGGCATTTTTCCCCAGGTTAAATAATGCCTGCTCCATCTTACCGACATCAACGTCCGAGATGACCGTCTCTTCGCCGCTCAGACGGATTTGTACCCGGGATTCATCGTAATCAGGCTGCTTGCGAAGTTGTTTCAGCACAAATGCGGCATGGTCGTAAAGATTTGCCGGTTTGAACTCGAACTGCTGCGGTCTGGCATAATCTAATAAGGTCTGGACAATTCCGGTGGCCTGTTCAGTGGATTTGATCACCTCATTCAAATGATTTTTGAGTGGGTCTCCATCTTCCATTTTGTAGTAGACCAGTTGGGTATACCCCAGGATGACACCCAGGATATTATTGAAGTCATGGGCGATTCCTCCGGCTAATTCCCCGATGGACTCCATTTTCTGTGCCTGGGCCAACTGGTTCTCCAGCTCCTCTTTTTCCGCTTCCATCTGCTTGATCTCGGTGATATCATTGGCAAAACCAATAACACCAACCACACCCTTTTCACCATTGCGGTAAGGAATCCGGTCAACTTTGATCTGCCGTGTTCCATTCAGGGTTTCAACAGACTCGGTTTTCTGTAACAGGGACTCTCCGGTCCGGGCAACCTCCCGGTCCTTTTCCTGTCCATAGTCGTCCGCATCCGGAAACAAATCACTGTATTGTTTTCCGATAATTTCATCGATGGGATACCCGATAACTTCTGCAAACCGCTTGTTCACGCGAAGAAATTTGCCATTCATATCCTTATAATAGATCATGACCGGCGCGGAATCGAGAATGGCCTGTAACTCCCGGCCTTTCTGCTCTAAAATCTCCTGAGATTCCTGTAATTTCCTGGTCCGCTCATCGATGATATTCTCCATATTGGAGTAGATTTCAAAATACTTGGCAACAGAGTTCTCGTACTCCTCCTTAGTCAGCCTGAGATCATTCGACTGATGACGAATCTGGATCTCGAGTGATTCAATCCGATCACTCAATTCCGCAATCACCTGATCTTTGGACTTTTTATTATGCCCCATCACGAAACCATCCTTGCCCGTCCATCTCCTCTATGATTTCCTCAACTTCATTCGCAATGTATCTCAGCGCTTTCTTACTGATATCCAATTCCTGCATATACCTGCGATAAAAGCGCCCGTTATGAACCTCCCCATCCAGATAGGTAATATTCATCTCATGACAGACCACGTCTGCAATGTATAATGTTTTAGTAATGCGTTGATATTCAGTCCCCGCCGCGTCCGGATTATGGTGATATCCGATTGCATCGGGCAGCTCGGCCGGAAAGGACCATTCTTCGGCCATAATTCGACCGATATCCGCGTGGTCGAAGCCGAACACCTCTCGTTCGATGGTGGGAAGCTCCTTGTCAGTATCCTCCATCCGGTCAAGTACTGTGGCAAATTCTTCCGATAAAAACTGGTCCTCAATAATAATTCCGATGTTATGTAACAATCCGGCGGCATATGCGTTTTCACCCCTCCGGCCATATTCTCTGCGATAGATGTGTTTGGCGAGGAGAGCTGCAGCGACGCTATGCTTCCAGAGAGCCAATCGCGAATACCGCCTCGTTTCCCTGTGTTCCTCAAACAGTTCCCATACTTTCTGATTTAATGCAAGCTCCTTGAGAGCGTCAAACCCGATCCAGATAATCGCCTGCTGAATCTCACTAATGCGGTTTGGACGCGCGTAATATGCTGAATTGGCACGTTTCAGCACCTTTGCCGTCAGGGGTGGATCGATCTCTATAATCTCCTTTAAATCCTTGGCAGTGGAACCGGAATCATTAATGACTCTAATTATCTCAGAGATAACCCTCCTTGTTGAGGAGATTTCCGATTCGTTAACTTTCTCCAGGATCTCCGCTAATCGCTGGTCAGTAGGAGCCTCGGTATTTACTGCCGTCTCAACCTCAGTCATATCATCCCCATTCTTTGAACCCACACTTCACCGGTCACACCGGTAGCTTTACTATCGGCTCTCCACCCCAATTCTTTAACCGGAGATCGGTAAATGTATTCTTATACCGGGATATCCCGGCAAATTTACCTGATCAATTCCGCACTCAGGAGAAAAAGACAACCGTGCTTTCTGATGAGAGGATTCACCGCTCTATCGGATATCGCCGCAATCCGCCTTCACTTTCTTCTACACCTTCAGGTGAATCCAGTGCTGCCCGGATTGTTTGGGCCAGCCGTTCCTTCCGGTAGGGCTTCGATACGTAATAATTCACACCGACGCGGTCCAGGTCACTCCTGGTACATTCATACCCACTTGAAAGGATAACATTCGCTTCCGGACTCTGCTCTTTCAGTTTTTGGATCGTCTCCTCACCAGATAATCCGGGCATTTTGTGATCCATTAATACAACATCAGGCTCTATTGTCCCGTATACCCGGAGTGCCTCTGTCCCACTTTCAACACATTCTGTTTTATATCCGTATTTTGTGAGTATCCGGTGAACCATTTCGCGCATCTGGTCGGTGTCATCAACAACCAGAACCGTTTCGCCATCCCTGGCTGTGCAGTCACAACTCTCCCTGATTGAACCCTCCTCATTCACTTCCCCCGCATATAAATCCAGATAGATTCTGAATTCCGATCCTTGACCAACAGTACTATCGACTTCGATATAGCCATGGTGTTCCTGAATAATCGAGTATACCTGGGCGAGCCCCAGTCCTGTCCCTTCTCCAATCTGTTTCGTCGTGAAAAACGGATCGAAAATCTTCTGTAGATGTTCTTCCGGTATTCCAACACCGTTATCGCTTATCGAAATCCGCACATATTTGCCGGGAGTCAGCCCTAACCGGGTTTTGCAGAATTCCTTGTCCAATGATACATGCCGGACTGTAATCTGAATTTCCCCCTGACTCTGATCTTCCACAGCCTGAATTGCATTTTTCCCAAGGTTGAACAGGCATTGCTCGATTTTTCCGATATCCACCTCCGAAAGGAGATTTTCCTCCCCTTCGACTTCCAGTGACATTCGCTTCTTATCAAAGGCCGGTTCTTTCCTGAGTTGTTTTGCCACGAAGGAAATGTGTTCCGCGAGATCTGCAGGTTCGAACTGAAATTCCTGGGGTCGCGCATAATCCAGGAGTGTTCGCGCAACGCCCGTGGCACGCTGGGTTGAACGCATCACCACGGAGAGATCGGACTTCACCGGATGTCCATCTTCCAGCTCTTCATATGCCAGCTGAGCATAGCCCAGAATAATGCCAAGCATATTGTTAAAATCGTGCGCAATTCCACCCGCCAATACCCCTATAGACTCCATCTTTTGCGCCTGGATTAATTCCGCTTCCAGAGCCCTGTTCTCCTCCTCGGCTGCCTTTAACTCCGTGACGTCCTGGGCAAACCCGATAATTCCGACTACTTCACCATTGAAATCGCTGTACGGAATCCGGTCCACAACGATCTGGCGGGTGCCATGCTGAGTCTCAAGGTACTCCTTCCTCCCCTTAATAGGTCGGTTTTCCTGAATCACCTGCATATCCGCCTCCAGCCCGTGGTCGGTATAATCAGGAAATAGCTCGGAATAGGTCTTTCCAAGAATCTGTTCCACCGGAAGACCGAGAGTCTCGGCGAATGCCTGATTCACCCGCATAAACCGGTAATTTTTGTATTTGTAATAAATCAGTGCCGGAGAAGAATCCAGCATGGTCTTCAGTTCTCTGCTCTTCTGTTCCAGGATCTGTTTTGAGCGTTTGAGCTCCTCGGTCTGCCGCTCGAGATTTGTGTACATCTCAAGATAATTATTCATGGCAGTCTCATACTCTTCAGTGGTGACCTGAAGATCATTGGAAACATGCTTGAGGCGTATCTCAAGCGCTTCAATACGCTCTTCAAGTTCCCGGATAATCTGCGATTCCGATGAATTGTCAGTTGTCATCGTCAAACCAACCCTCTTCATCCATGAGTGCAATTTTCTCCCGGACCTCCTCGGAAATGTATTCCACTGCAACTTCCTTAATTCCAAGATCTTCCAGCGTTTGGTGGAATAGTTGCGAGTTCCGCCCGGACTCAAGGGCAAACCCGATTTCGAGGTTCTGAGTAATTTGTTCGGCGACGTAAAGCGTCTTTACGATCCGTGTACTGCCATCCGGAGCCTGCAAGGGAGTATGATGATATCCAATGGCATCAATCAGCTCCCGAGGCAGCGTCCAGCTGCCTGTCACTTCCCGGGCTAAACGGGTGTGATCGAATCCGATAACACGATCCTCGACTGCAGTCAAATCGTCACGTGTTCGGTTTAACGTCCGCATTACCCGGGTGAATTCATCATGCAGAAACTGATCTTCGATGATGATGCCGATGTCATGCATTAAACCGGCAGCATAGATATTATCTCCCTTTTCGCTGTACTCCCGCCGGTAAATAAATTTCGAACACAATGCCACTGCCACACTATGCTTCCAGAGGGCTAATCTGGAGTACCCTTCAATATGAGCTTCCTGCTCAAACAGCTCACACACCTTCTGACTCAGAGCCAGCTGCTTCACGGCATCAAATCCAACCCAGATAATCGCCTCGAGTATATCACTAAATTTACGCCTGTTTGCATAATATGCAGAGTTGGCCCGCCGCAATACTTTACCGGCAAGGGGCGGATCCACATCAATGATCTCTTTCAGATCTTTGGCCGTGGAATGGGGATCGTTGATTACCCGGATGATCTCCGTGATAACACGTTGAGTGGAAGAGATCTCCGAATCGTTGATTTGTTCTAACAGCGCAGTTAGTTTTTGTGATTTGTTGTCCACCTGTGTTTCCATAGACAGTGATCCCCTGATTGCAAGATCTATCGATCTCGGTACTCGTTCAAGCAACGTGACCGGGTAATTGACTCAGTCTGAACAGGCCGCCGGTCTGGTCCTATTATCGACAAAGTCGGTGGTTTCTTCACATCATTTCAACGATGAGTTCGGAACCACTACTAAAGAGAACCGGAGAAGGAACACCGCCTCCGGGATTTAATTGATACTGCGATAAATCATGTGAATTGTATGTGAAAAATGGTCCACCTACCTCTGAATGAACAAAAGGGTGCCGGAGAGGCTCGCCCCGAACCTTCACATATCCGGCGAAGAGTCCGGGGCGAGGGGAGAGAATGCGATTTTAATTGGTTACACCACTGAATGTGCGTCTGGCGGTTCCGTTCGGCCCGTCAGTTTCTATGCTGATGGTCACCGGAGACGGTTCCTCCAGAAACGTGGTATCCGTAGCTGTAAATGTAAAGTCTGTGATACCTTCCCCCGGCCACAGG
>Ga0207797_1002060_pt1 | contig 14171 bp, 16 predicted proteins | sample PRCRCaboRojoPR_6_FD_187275 | JGI IMG/M metagenome (GOLD analysis project Ga0207797, IMG submission 187275) | Marine sediment microbial community from Cabo Rojo, Puerto Rico - PR CR 10% Liquid 1 (SPAdes) | ecosystem: Environmental > Aquatic > Marine > Coastal > Sediment | place: Cabo Rojo, Puerto... | reverse complement strand
CTCCCGGCCGAACGCTTTGATGACGGTGATGCCGCCGATGTTGTTCTCCAGGCGGGCGTTCAGCCGGCCGACCGAGGAGCGCACCTCGCCGTACTTGGGCTCGATGGCCTGCTGGAACCGGTAGGAGGCGTACCCCAAGAGCGGCACCATCGTCAGGGTGACCAGCGCCAGCTGCCAGTGGAGGTAGACGGTGACGGCGCCGATCACCAGCGCGGTGACGACGATGCGCACCCCGGCCTGGAGGTCCTGGGAGAGGAACGACTCCAGCTGGTTGACGTCGTTGTTGAGCACGCTCATCACCTCGCCGGTCTGGTGGTCGTCGAAGAAGCCGAGCCGCTGGGTCTGCATCTGGTCGTACGTGTCCGTGCGCACCTCGTGCTGGACGTCCTGTGCGACGCGGTTGAGCGCCCAGCCCCGGAGGTAGCCCGCCACCGACGCCAGGAGGAACGCGCCGGTGACGACGCCGACGGTGAGCCAGAACTGGCCGGCGTCGGTGGCCGGAATCCACGCGTCGGGCACCAGCGGGAGCGCGAACGGGCGGCTGTTCTGGAACAGCGCGTCCAGCGCCACCCCCAGGACGAACGCCGGCACGGAGAACAGCGCCGCGCCGACCACCGTCATCGCGCCGCCGAGCAGCAGCTCGGGGACGTGCTCGCGGCCGTAGCGGGCGGCGAGATAGCGCATCGGCCGGTCCGCGCGGTCCCGGAGCCCGTCCAGCGAGCCCTCGGAGCCTGCCATACCCGTCCGTGGGCCGGCTGTCGGATAAACGACCCGACGGCGGCCGTTCTCCGCGGCTGGCGACCGGGGCGGGGTTTAGGAGTGCCCGGCGCCTACCGGGGCCGATGGCGTCAGAAGCAGACACGGCACCGACGTTCACCGCGACGGTCGCCAACGGCGATGTGGAACCGTTCGACCTGTCCGAGCAGATCGGCGACGGCCCGGTCGTGCTGGCGTTCTTCCCGGGAGCGTTCACGCCGCCGTGCTCCAACGAGATGGTCTCGCTCCAGGAGCACATCGGCGCGTTCCGCGAGGCCGGCGCCACCGTGCTCGGAGTGAGCGCGGACTCGGCGTTCGCCCAGAACGCCTTCCGGGACGAGCACGGCCTGGAGTTCGACCTCGTCAGCGACACCTCCGGCGCGGCCATCGAGGCGTACGGGCTGCTGACGGACATCCCCGACATCGGGCTGTACGGCGTCTCCAACCGCGCGGTGTTCGTGCTCGACGAGGAGGGGACGGTCACCTACCGCTGGGTGGCCGACGAGCCCTCGGACCAGCCGGACTACGAGGCGCTGCTGGAGGCCGTACGGGCGGCCTGAGGCCCCCGGGCTGACACGGCCCACGCCAGCCTCAGATCCATGCCCGGCGTACTCGCTGCATGAGTCCCAGTGACCGGGCCGGCGGGCGGTTCACCCTGCTCCTGTTCCTGCTCGCCACGCTGGGGTTCGGCACCGGCTTCGTCGGCATCAAGCTCGGTCTGACCGAGCTCCCGCCGCTGCTGTTCGCGGCGCTGCGCTACGACCTCGGCGCCCTCCTCCTGCTGGCTGTCGTCGCCTGGAGGGGCGGCTACTGGCGGCCCCGCACCCGGAACGACCTGACGGCGCTCGTCGTCGCGGGGCTGTTCCTGTCGGGGCTGAACGCCGCCCTCCTCTTTCTCGGCCAGCAGTACGTCACCACGGGGACGGCGGCGGTGCTGTTCAGCGTCGTCCCGGTGCTGGCGCCGCTGTTCGCGCTGGCGCTGCTCCCCGGGAGCCGCATCGACCCGGTCGGGATGGCCGGCATCCTGCTGGGGCTGGCCGGCGTGGCGCTGATCGCCGGGCTGGGCTCGCTGTCGGCCGCCGGCGACCGCGTGCTGTTCGGGGTCGCCCTCGTCGGGGGCGCCGCCGCGACGGTGGCGCTCGGCAGCGTCCTCCTGCAGCGCGTCGAGCGGTCGCTGCCGGCGCTGGCGATGACAGCGTGGGCGCTGGTGCTGGCGGCCGGCCTGCTGCACGCACTGAGCCTCGTGTTCGGGGAACCCCAGGCGGTCGCGCCGACGGCGAGGACCGCCGTCGCGCTGCTGTGGGTAGCGCTGCCGGGGACGGCGCTGGCGTTCCCGGCGTACTACGCGCTCATCGGCCGCGCCGGGCCGGTTCGGGCGAACCTGATCAGCTACGCCGTCCCGGTGGTCGCGACCGTCGCCGGCGCGCTCGTGCTCGGCGAGGCGGTGCCGCCACGGACGGCGCTTGGCTTCGTGGTGATCCTCGCGGGCTTCGCGCTCGTCGAGCGCCGGAACCTCCGGCGGGAGCTACGCCGCGCCCGCGACCGGCGGCTCCCGCCCGAGGAGAGTGCCGAGCCGGCGGCCCGGCCGTAGCGGCTGGCTACTCGGGCTTGGCGAAGTAGCTGGTGAAGAAGCCCGACAGGAACGAGGACACCGCCACCGCGAGCGCCACCTCGCCCAGGTCCCAGGGGCCGTCCCCGTCGTCGGCCGCGAGGACGGTGACCGCGACGCTGATCGCCAGCGAGACGATGCCGTTCAGGAGGTGCTTGCCGAACCCCATACCACCGCTACCGGCGCGTCCGGGTAGGGCGTTTCGCCTCCGGTGGCCTTTCCTGCCCGGAGGTTCCAGCGCCGCGGGTGAAGCGACGACGGTTCCTCCCGCTGGTCGCGGCGGTGCCGCTCGGCGGCTGTCTCGACCGTTCGCCCCTCCCGGTGCTCGACAGCCTCTGGCTGGTGAACGACCGCGACGAGCCCCACGATGCGACGGTCACCGTCGAGGAGGACGGCGACCGGCTGTACGAGCGGACGTTCCGGCTCGGCACGGGCGACGGCGACGGCCGCCCGGCGAACCTCACCGAGGAGTCGCCGGTCGAGGGGCCGGGCCGCTACGTCGTCACCGCCCGGATGGACGGCGAGCGCACCATCGAGGTGGACGCCGCAGACGTCGTCGACGGCGACGAGAACTGCCTTACCGTCCGGTTCACGTTCCTGGACAACGGGTCGACGGACTGGTGGACGAAGTCCTACCGGGAGTGCTGAGCCTCCGGGTCGTCGTTCTTCTCGCGGGCGTAGCTCACCCCGAACAGCCACATCGCGTAGCCGGCCCCCAGCACCAGCACCCGCAGGCCCAGCCGGAGGTCGTTGTCCAGCGGCAGCGTCGGGGCGACGCCGAACACGACAACCGCCAGCAAGAAGCCGGTCGAGAGCCCCGACCAGCGCCCCACCGCCAGCACCGGCACGTTCGACTCGTAGGCGGTGTCCGGGTGGACCAGCGTCAGGCGGACGACGGCGGTGTAGCTGGCGGCGACGGCCGCCGCCAGCGCGAGGTCGGGGCTCCCGAAGCGGTACACCCCGCTCGCGACAGCACCCCCGGTGGCCAGCGACACGCCCCACGCGGTCGCGCGGTTCACGCCGACCTCTACCCACGGGCCCGTCAGGAACCTGTCGGTCCGGTCACCGGTCGACCTCGCCCATGATGGTGTCGAGGCTGCCCAGCGTCGCTATCAGGTCGGCGACGTACTCCCCCTCGGCCATCTCCGGCAGGGCCTGGAGGTTCGAGAACGACGGCCCCCGGATCTTGAACCGCGCCGGCGTCTCCGTCCCGTCCGAGCGGATGTAGATGCCCAGCTCCCCCTTCGCGGCCTCGACGGCGGTGTACGCCTCCGCGTCGGCCTCGGGCCGCAGGGTGCGGGGCACGTTCGACTGTATCTCCCGCTCGTCCTCGGGCCAGTCCGCCAGCAGGTCCACGCACTGCTCGATGATCTTCGCGCTCTCCTCGACCTCCCGGAGCCGCACCAGCAGCCGAGCGTAGTTGTCACAGCCGTCCTCGGTGACGATGTCCCAGTCGAGTTCGTCGTAGTAGCCGTACGGGTCGTCCCGCCGGAGGTCGTAGCTCACGCCCGAGCCCCGGAGGACGGGCCCCGTGACGCCGTAGTCCTTGGCGACCTCCGGGTCGAGGTGGCCGGTGTCGACGGTCCGGAGCTGCATGATCTCGTTGGCGGTGAGCAGGTCGTGGAACTCCTCCAGGCGCGCGGGGAGGCCGTCGAGGAACTCCCGCACCGTCCCGAAGAACTCCTTGCGGGGCTCGGGCAGGTCCCAGGCGACCCCGCCGAGCCGGAAGTAGTTGAACATCAGCCGCTGGCCGGTGAGCTCCTCGAGCACCTCCTGGACCTTCTCGCGCTCGGTGATGCCGTACATGAACGCGGCGGTGAACTCCCCGACCACGTCCAGCGCGTACGTGCCGACCGCGAGCATGTGCGAGAGGATACGGGACAGCTCCGCGCTCATCGTCCGGATCACCTGGGCGTACTCCGGCACGTCGATGTCGGCCAGCGTCTCGGCCGTCCGGGCGTACGCCCACTCGTTGAGGAGGCCGCCGCCCCCCCAGTCCCAGCGGTCCGGGTACGGCATGATCTGGTGGCGGTAGGTGCCCTGCTGGCACATCTGCTCCTCGCAGCGGTGGATGTAGCCGATGTCCGGCTCCACGTCCGCCACCGACTCCCCGTCCAGCACCACCTCCAGGTGGAGCACGCCGTGGGTCGCGGGGTGGTGGGGGCCGACGTTGAGGAACATCGTGTCCCCCCGGCGCTCGTCGTCGGCCAGCGGGTTGGCCGACTCCGCGAACGGGACGACCTGCGGGCTCTCGCGGTCGTACTCCCGCGACAGCGGGTGGCCCACCCACGTCTCCGGCAGGAGGATGCGCCGCAGGTCGGGGTGGCCCTCGTACTCGATGCCGAGCAGGTCGTACGCCTCCCGCTCGTGCCAGCCGGCGGTGCTGAACACCGCTGTCGCCGTCTCCGAAACCGGCTCCGAGGTGGGCGCGGGGACGACGACGCTGGCCTCCCGGGTGGGGTCGTCGTAGCTCCGGAGGTGGTACACCGTCTCGTAGCGGTCCTCGTACTGCTGGGCCGTGACCGCCGAGAGGTGGTCGAGGCCGGCCTCCCGGCGGAGCGCCGACAGCGCGTCCTGCACCGCGTCCGGCGGGACGACGAACCCCGGGGCGGTGACGTGGTCGTCGCGGCCGACCGCGTACGGCTCCAGCAGGGCCGCCAGCCGGTTCTCCTCCTCGGGCGGGCGCAGCTCCTGGCTCATGGCCGGCCGGTCACGCTCTGCCCGTATCTCCCCGGCGTTCGATGAAACGGGTATTTGAACGAGGCGTTCCCGGCCGTCGGGAACTGTCCCGCCAGTTTACGTTTCCCAGCGGGGAGGTTCCGCCATGTCATACCGCGTTCTCGTGCCGGTCGACCGCGACGAGAGCCGCGCGCTCGCCCAGGCACACTACGTCACCCGGCTCCCGGTCGCGACCGAGGCGATCGAGGCGACCGTGATGTACGTCATCCCGCCGCGGGAGTTCAAGGAGGCCGGCGACGTGGCGTTCGAGGACGTGCCGGCCGCCGTCGGCGCCGCCACCCACATCGAGGAGGCCGGGGTGTCAGTCGAGCGGATCGTCGAGGACGGCAGCCCCTCGGAGGCGATCGTCCGCGCTATCGACGACATCGGCGCCGACGAGACGGTGATGGGCGGGCGCCGGCGCTCCGGGGTCGCGCGGGTCCTGCTGGGTAGCACCGTCCACGACGTCGCCGTCTCGACGGAGACGCCGGTCACCCTCACCGGCGAGGGCGGGTCGTTCAGCGGCGGCGACCGCCGGCTGGTCGTCCCGGTCGACCGGGACACCGACCGCTCGCTCCACCAGGCCCGCTACGTCGCCGCGCTCCCCGGCCCGCCCGAGGAGATCCGCGCGACCGTCCTCCACGTGTTCCCCCACCAGGACTACCGCGGCGCGCCGCCACGGGAGTTCGACGACGTGGGCGCCGCGGTCGCCGTCGCGGACTTCCTCGAGGACGAGGGCGTCGCCGTCGAGCGCCGTGCCGTCGGCGGCGAGGTCGCCCGGACGATACTGAAAACCGCCAGCAGCGTCGACGCCGACGGCATCGTCACCGCCGGGCGCAACCGCTCGGGCGTCCAGGAGGTGCTGCTGGGCAGCACCGTCCAGGACGTGATGGTGTCCGCCGAGCGGCCGGTCACCCTCACCGGGTAGCTCCGGCGGCCGCCGACAGGTTTTCGCCCCTCGCGGGGCCAGTTGCCGGCGATGGTCCGCGTTCCGGAACTCGCCCTCGGAGTCGCTCTCCTCGTCCCGTCGCTGCTGGCGATGGCGTACCCGCACACCGACTTCGCGCTCGCCAGGCGGCTGATGATCGGCGTCGACAGCCGCGAGGAGCTGGAGCTGAACGAGGTGGGACTGCTCCGGAACTACGTCGGCTACGGGCTGATGGCGGTGGTGGCGGTGGGGCTGATCCTCGACAGCGTAGGGCTGCTGTAGCCGGGTCAGGCGGCGACGACCCGGTGGACGCCGCTCCGGGCCAGCGCGTACAGCTCCCCCGCCCGGTCCCGGCCGATGCCGAACAGCGTCCCCAGCCTCCCGCGGTCGCTTTCGACCACCTCGATCACCTCCGTCTCCCACAGCCCCTCCTCGGCTGGCGTGGCCGCGAACAGCCGCCCCCGGGCGCTCAGGTCGCCGAACACGTACCGCCCGGACAGCGCCGGCACCCCCTCCCCGCGGTACAGGTGCCCGCCGATGACGGAGACCCCCGTCACCCCCTCCCCGGAGTGGGGGTACTCGATGACGGGGTCCCGCAGGGGCTCCCCGTCCGGGCCGGTCGTCGGACAGTTCTCCGCCCCGAAGCAGTGGGTCGCCTCCCGCACGTTCCAGCCGTAGTTGCCGCCCCGCTCGACGCGGTTGACCTCCTCGTAGCGGTTCTGCCCCACGTCCGCGACGTAGAGGTCCTCGCCGTCGAAGGAGACGCCCCACGGGTTGCGCAGCCCCCAGGCGTAGTGCTCGTCCAGCCCCTCGCGGCCGACGAGGGGGTTGTCCTCGGGGATACCGTAGGCGCCGTCCCCGCTGTCCACGTCGATGCGCAGCAGGCTCCCGAGCAGGTTCTCGGTGACGTCCTGGCCGTTGCCGCCCGGGACGGCGTCGTACCAGTCCTCGACGTGGCCCGGCCCCTGGTCGCCGCCCGCGCCGCCGTCGCCGACGCCGACGTACAGGTAGCCGTCCGGCCCGAACGCGACCGGCCCGGAGTTGTGGTTCCCCTGCGGCTCGGGGATCTCCAGGACGGTCCGCTCGCTGTCGGGGTCGATGGAGCCGTCGTCGCGGGCGCGGAACTCCGCGAGCACGAACGTGTGGCTGTACCCCGACGGCCCCTCGCGGAGGGGGGCGCTGTAACGGAGGAAGATCCGCCGGTTCGAGTCGAACCCGGGGTGTAGCGCCATCCCGAGCAGCCCCCGCTCGCCGCCGGTCATCACGCTCTCGGAGATGTCGAGCGCCCGCTCGCCGCCGACCCGGTACACCTGCCCCGGCCGGTCGGCGACGTAGCGGGTGCCGTCCGGCGCCTCCGCGAACGCCAGCGGCGAGGACGGCTCCTCGGTCACCGTCTCCAGAGCCAGCGGCGGGCCACCGTCGGTGGTGGTCCCGTCACCACCGTCGGTGGTGCGGCTGTCACCGCCGTCGCCGGTGGTCGGCTCGCCGACGCCGCTGGACCCGCTACAGCCGGCGAGACTGGCTGCCAGGCCCGCGCCGAGAGCGAGCGCTCCACGCCTGGTGTGCATACCCGCGCCTGGCGACCCGGACTCAAAAGCCGCGCGGTGGCGCCGACAGCGTTTTGTCCGATCCCTCTGACCTGTCATCCGAATGGGGAAGGTGGGGCCGGTCGTCGAGCGCAGGGTGGGGACCGAGAGCTTCGACCACCCGGTGGTGGGGCTGCGGGTGAGTCTCCCCGAGGACGCCTCCGGGCCCGTCCGGGTGCGCGTGCGGGACACCGTCGGCGGGCTGGACCCCGGGTCGGTCTCGTTCCCGGACGCCGTCTCCGGCGACGCCGAGTGGGGAGTCGAGAACGGCCGCCCGGCGGTGACGCTGACGCTGTCGCCCGGCGAGCACGTCGTCACGGGCTACGCCGCCGAGGGGGTGGCGCCGGTGACGCTGGAGGCGGGGAGCGCGAGCGTCGTCGACGTCGAGCGCGGGGTGGCGCCTGGAGCGACCGCTGCCACCGGTGACGACGAGGACGGCCGCTCGCTCGCCCGGGTCGCCGCCGTCGCGGCCGCGGTGCTCGCGGTGCTGGTCGTCGGCGGCGGTGCGGTGGCGCTGGCCGGCGGGCCGCTCCCCGACCCCGGCGGGGTGCTGTCGGACGATACCGGCGACGCGCCCAGGACCGAAGCACCGACGGCGACGCCGTCGGCGACCGACGGTGGTTCCCCCGCGACGGCAACGACGACCGCCACTCCCGCGCCCGACGCGGACGGCGACGGCCTGCCGGACGCCCGCGAGCGCGAGGCCGGTACCGACCCGACCGTCCCGGACACGGACGGCGACCGCGTCGACGACCGCCGCGAGGTGCTGCTCGGCACCGACCCGACCGCACCGGACACGGACGACGACGGCGTGCCCGACGCTCGGGAGCTGGAGCTGAACACCGACCCCCACGCGGCGGACACGGACGGCGACGGTCTGCCGGACGCCCGCGAGATAGCGGGGAAGACCGACCCGACGCTCGCGGATTCGGACGGCGACGGCCTCTCGGACCCGCGAGAACTCGACGGCCCGACCGACGCGACGGCGCTGGACACGGACGGCGACGACCTCCCGGACGGCGCCGAGGTGAAGAGCGACCGCCTGCCGGGCGCGGACCCGCTACGCAAGGACGTGTTCGTGGAAATCGACTACGTCGGGGACACGCGGCTCTCGACTGCCGACCGCGAGCGGATCGTCCGGCTGTTCGACGAGGCGCCGGTGGAGAACCCGGGCGGCGAGTCCGGCATCGCGCTCCACCTGGTCCGCGACGAGCGCCTGCCGGCGACCGGGGTCCTCGACGAGGAGACGTTCCAGCGCTACCAGGTCGAGCGCTTCGACAACTCCTGTGTGGGCTACCACTACGCCGTGCTCACCCCGAGCGGGACGGACGTCACCGACGCCGAGGACGGCCGCGACGTCACCCGCGGGGGTGCCGTCCTGGGCGGCTCGGTGTTCATCAGCAACGGCGACGGTTTCGTGTTCATGCACGAACTCGGCCACGTGCTGGGGCTGGACCACGGCCCCGAGGGCGCCTCCTACTCGGAGTACCCCAGCATGATGAACTACGCCGTCCCCCGTCAGGGGCCGTCGTACTACGGGTTCTCGGACGGCGGCAACTCCCTGAACGACCGCGACGACTGGGAGTTCCTCGAGGAGAAAATGTACGGCGCCGGGTCCGACGGGCTGGTCGACCCGTTCGTCACCAGAGGGAGCTGCGGCTGACTCAGTCGTAGACGGCCATCCTGCGGTCCGCCGCCACCAGCACGTGCCCGTCGAGCACGACCGGCGCCGCCTCCGGCGGGAAGCGGAGATCGACCGACCAGCGCCGCTCCCCGTCGACACTGATCGCCTGGAGCGTTGGCGGCTCCGGCGCCCCCTCCGTCGGCCGCTCCGCCCTGACGACGACGTGGGCGACCCCGTCGGCGACGACTGGCGAGAACTGGACGCTCCCGCCGAGGTCCCGGCGCCAGCGCTCCTCCCCGCTCGCGGCGTCGACCGCGTACAGCGTGCCGCGCTCGCCGGGGATGTACAGGGTTCCGCCGGCCAGCGCCGTCGACCCGCTGGCGACGGCGCCTGCCTCGAACGTCCAGCGCTCCTCGCCGCTCTCGGCGTCCACGGCGGCCGCCGTCACCCGGCTCCCCTCGCCCTCGTCGGCCTCGGGCTGGACTGCGTCCGGGTCCCGCATCACGGCGTACACGACCCCGTCGCCGACGGTCACCCCCCGCTGGCTGGCGCCGTAGTCGGCGTTGTAGGCCCACAGCGGCTCCCCGGTGGCGGCGTCGGCGGCCCCGATGCTCCCCCCGGAACGGGTGTAGAACACCCGACCGTCGGCAGCCGCCGGCGCGCCGATGCCCCCTCTCGTCACGGGTATCTTCCAGCGCTGGGTGCCGTCCCGCGCGTCGACCGCGAACAGCCCGTCGCCGCGGCTGACGTACACCCGGCCGTCGGCGACCACCGGGTCCGTGCCGTAGATCGGCCGCCCCTCGTCGTCGGGGTCGAACTGCGGTTCGTCGGCCGTGAACGTCCAGATCCGCTCGCCCTCGCGGGTGCGGGCGACGACGGTCCCTCTCTCGGTGGCGTGGTACACCCGGTCGCCGGCGACCGCCGGCGTGTCCCGGACGCCGCTGTACTCCCGCCCGCGCCCGCCCCGGGACCACAGCACCTCGCCGCTCCCGGTGTCGATGGCCACCAGCGTCCCCAACAGCCCGCCGAGGTACGCCACCCCGCCGGCGACCACCGGCGGCGACCGGATAGCGCCGGGTACCTCTGCCAGCCCGACCAGCGAGGGCGTCCCATCCGGCCCGCTGGCGTCGGTCGCACCGGTGTTCCGGCAGTCGTACTGGAAGGTGGGGACCGACCCGGTCAGGCGGTCGCCGGCCAGTCTCTCCGGCGGCGCCGTGGGCGTCCCCCCGGCGTCGGGCTGGGTCTCCGGATAGGGGGTGTCCTCGTCGGTGATCCGGCTGATGCCGTCGTCCTCCTCGCGGCCGAACCGACCGCCACACCCCGCTAGCCCGGCCAGCAGCCCGGCGCCGGCCGCCAGCACCCCCCGACGGCTCCCCCGTCGCTCGTCGCTCACTACCCGACCCGCTCGGCGCACGGGCAAAAGCGTGGTGACGGGGGTTTTTCAGGTCCCGGCGTCAGCCCGGAACCGTATGCCCTCCCTGTACGACGACAGCGACGACAGCGACGACCGCCCGGCCCGCCGGAGCGTCCTCGGCGGGAGCGCCGCCCTGCTCGCGGGGCTGGCCGGCTGTTCGCTCGGCGGCGGGTCGAGCAAGGGCGCCACGGACGTGGTGCTCAACAGCATCGCCCCCGAGCCGGTGGAGGTGACGCTCACCATCCGCGACCCGGACGCCGGGGAGCCGCGGATGGACCGGACGCTGGAACTGGACACCGGCGAGCGCGCAACGCCGACGGACGACGGCAAACTGCCGGCCGGCGGCGACTACGACGTGACCGTCGCCGTCGCGGGCGGCCCGACCGAGACCTACCAGTGGCGGGACGTCACCCTGGAGCGGGCGCCGATGCACGTCATCCTGGACGGCAGCCAGAACGTGTTCTTCACCCTCCAGGTGGGGTAGCGCGGTTTCAGCGCGCGAAGCGGCTCTGGAGTAATTATTACGGTCGGAAACAGATGAAACAACGTGTCCCCGAACGAGCCCAGCCCCGGTGGGGCGGAGCGTGGCGTGTCGCCGGTACTCGGCGCGGTGCTGATGGTCGCCGTCGTCCTGCTGCTGGCGGCCGTCGTCGGCGCGTTCGCCGTGGGCTTCGAGAGCAAGCTCTGGGGGCCGGTTCCCAACGGCGGCTTCGAGCAGGGGTACGTCCCCAGCGGCGAGGACAACACTGACGACCGGCCCTACATCGTCATCACCCACGAGGCCGGCCGGACCGTCGACGCGAGCAACATCGTCATCAAGGACGAGTCCGGCAACACCGTCACCTGGGAGAACGTCTGGACCGGCGGACCGGAGGTGCGCGCCGGCGAGTACGTCCACATCGACGGGTTCGACAGCGACAGCGCGCTCGACCCCATCTGCGAGGCGGGCGACACCTACTGGGTGATTGTGAGAGACGACGAGGGGCGGACGGTGAGTATCAACGAGTGGACTGCGCCGTCGCCGCCGGACCTGCCGCCCGGGTCGTCCTCTGACGACGACGGCGACGGGATACCGAACCGGTGTTGAGCCTTCAGTCCAGTTTGACGGCGGTGCCGTATGCGATGACCTCGGAGCCGCCCTGGATTATCTCGGAGGTCTCCATCCGCACGTTGACGACGGCGTCGGCGCCCATCGCCACCGCGTCGGCCTCCATCCGCTCGATCGCCTGGTCGCGGGCGTCCGCCAGCAGCGTCGAGTACGCCTTCAGTTCGCCGCCGGCGAGGTTGCGCAGGCCCTGGGTGATGTCCCGGCCGACGTTGCGCGCCCGGACGACGTTCCCCCGGGCGATACCGAGCGCCGCCGTTGTCTCGCGACCCGGCACCGTCTCAGTGTTCACGACCGCGACGAGTTCCTGGTCCGTGCCGGTTCGGTGTGTCTCGGTGGACATATCACTCCCCGGGAGGCTCCCGGGGGGCATAACGTCGCCGTGAGCCGTGCTGGCAGCCTACCTGAACGCCTCGCGCAGGAACACGAGCGCGCCGCCGATCATCGCCAGGTTGCCGAAGAACGCGAGCCGCTCGCCGTCGCGGCTGTCCTCGTCGGCGTTCCAGAAGTCGTGCATCGTCGTCGTCACGACCGCGAGGAACGTGACGACGGCGCCGGTCGCCAGCCGCGGCAGTTTCCAGAACGCCAGCCCCAGCCCGCCGACCAGCATCATCCCCGAGGCGAACGGCGCCATAACGTCCGGCATCGGCACGCCCGCCGACTCCGCGTACTCGATGGTGTCCTCCATGTCCCGGAAGTCCTCGGAGGCCTGCAGCGCCAGCCCCAGCCCCAGCAGCACCCGCCCGAGCCGCGAGAGCCCGCTCCCGCCGTCCGCGTCGTCCGCTGTGTCTCCCATACCCTCGCAACTCGCGGCTGCGGCATAAAAACCGATGCCCACGCGACCGGTGGGCTCATCCGCCCCCCGGGTGCAAGCCCGGTCGATGAGCCTGGTGTCGGTGTTCGTGACGGTGCTGTTGCCGGTGATCGCCGTCTCGGCGGCGGGCTACCTGCTCGGGCGGTTCCGGGGGGTGGCCGTCGAGCCGCTGAACAGCGTCGCCGTGTACGTGCTGCTGCCGGCGCTGGTGTTCCACAGCCTCGCTACCACCACCGTCGGCACGGGGACTGTGGCGAAACTGCTCGGCGGGGTCGGCGTCTACGTGCTCGTGATGGTCGCCGTCGCCGCGGCCGCAGGCCGGCTGTTCGACGGCCCCGGGCCGCTGGCGGGCGCGCTGGTGCTGACCAGCGCCTTCCCCAACTCCGGCAACTACGGCATCCCGCTGGCGGAGTTCGCGTTCGGCCCCGCCGGCCGGGACGTGGCGGTCCTGTTTCTCGTCGGTCAGACGGTGCTGTTCTGGACGGTCGGGGTGTACGTCGTCTCCCGGGGCGCCGGCACCGGCTGGCGGCGCGCGCTGCGCACCGTGTTCCGGCTCCCGATGCCGTACGTCGTCGTCGGCGCGCTCGCCGCGCGCTGGCTGGGGGTCGTCCCGCCCGCGGGGAGCACGGCGATGGCGACGCTGTCGCTCGTGGGTAACGCCGCCATCCCGGTGATGCTGGTCGTGCTGGGCGTGCAGCTCTCGACGGTGGACTACGCCGGCACCGCCTCCCGCATCGGGACCGCCACCCTGCTGAAGATGGGCGTCGCCCCGCTCGTCGGCGTCGCGGTGGCGCTGGCGCTGGGGTTCGCCGACCCCACGGTCGCCCGGGTGTTCGTCCTCGAGGCGTCGATGCCGGCGGCGGTGTCCGTGCTGGTGTTGCTGATCGAGGTGGGCGACGGCGCCACCGTCGAGGGGGTGGCCGCCGCCGACTACGCCAGCGCCACCGTGTTCGTGACGACGCTGCTCAGCGTCCCCGTGCTGACGCTGCTGCTGGCGGCGCTGGACGCCGGGCTGGTGGTCTGACGAAGCCCTGAAGCCGCCGGCCCCCTTCGACCCGCGGGATGGCCCGGACGCGCCGGTCGCTGCTCGCCGGACTCGCCGGTGCCGTCGGCACCGCTACCGCCGGCTGTCTGGCCGGGGACACTGGCCCCGAACTGTTCGACGCGGGCGACGCGGACGCACGCATCGGGTTCGCCGGCGACGCGATGCTCGGTCGGAGCGTCGCCGGCCACTGGTCCGACCGGGAGGGCGGCGCTACCGGCGTCTGGGGCGACCTCCGGCCCCGGCTGCGGGCGCTGGACGGGCTCGTCCTCAACCTGGAGTGCTGTGTCTCGACCCACGGGGAGCGCTGGCCGGGGAAGATGTACTACTTCCGGACGCCGCCCTCGTTCGCCGTGCCCGCCCTGCAGGCCGCGAACGTCGCGACGGTCGCGCTCGCGAACAACCACGTGCTGGACTTCGGGCAGCGGGGGCTGGCGGACACCCGCGCCCACCTCTCAGCGGGGGGTATCCCCCACGCGGGGGCGGGGCCGACCCTCGACGCCGCGCTCGAGCCCGCTATCAGCGAGGCCGGCGGGCTCACCGTCGCGACTGTCTCGCTCACCGACCAGTTCCCC
>Ga0207797_1002058_pt1 | contig 14180 bp, 13 predicted proteins | sample PRCRCaboRojoPR_6_FD_187275 | JGI IMG/M metagenome (GOLD analysis project Ga0207797, IMG submission 187275) | Marine sediment microbial community from Cabo Rojo, Puerto Rico - PR CR 10% Liquid 1 (SPAdes) | ecosystem: Environmental > Aquatic > Marine > Coastal > Sediment | place: Cabo Rojo, Puerto... | reverse complement strand
CATACTCAGCCGTTGGCTGTCTCTATGGTCTGTGTCGCCATGGAACCTGCGCTCGGCGCCCCGGCCGAAACGTGATTTTTTCATGCTTGGTTGTGCCTATGCAGGCATGACGGTTATATGCAAAAATGCTCCAAGCTGTTGATTTTTTGCACGTTTCTGCCGGATCGCCCCGCTGGCGCGGGGAAGGGCACCAAGGCAGAAGCATCAGTCGCGATTTGCTAACCTGTAAACCTCCAGGGCAAAAGGTCAGCGCAGATGGAGCTTTCTCCTCCACTCCGAAGCCACCAGCATGGACCAGATTACTCCAGGGTATCGAGGGATGGAAATGTGGTCATGCCCTCAGCCTGGGCGGCACTCAGGAGCGCCCTGTCGAAGCAGGCAAAGCAGAAACCCCGAGGCATAACCTCATGAATGACTCTGGCCGAAGCAAGGTGAATGGCATCAAATCCTCTGAGAGGATACGTCTCCACCAAGTGCACAATATGCTCGTTCAGATCGTCATTGACCTCCACGCGAATAAATCCTTGCCAATCCTGGTTCAAGGCCTCGATAACCCTCTGCACAAGGGCATCGGTCAAATCGGCCTCGCGTTTCTTGCGATGCACTGCGGCCAATGCCTCGGCATAGGCAACGGATGAAGTAGCCAAATGTCCCGCCGATCTCCAGCGAGCGATGACCTCATCGGAGTATAGCTCCCTGAAGTAGCGCTTGATCAAGGCGCTCGTATCCAGATACAGGAGAATAGGGCTTACCTCCGATCCTCGATAACCAGATCAGAAACCAACCGTCCAGGCACATCCACTGCCCGGAGATCCTCCCTTGGAATGTCTCGGCCGGGCATGATGAGCAGACCCTTTTGGACCAGTGGGCCGAGTGCCTCACGGACGGAGCTTTCCTCCCCACCCTCCCTGACGATACGGGCAACAGGCCTGCCCCGATCGGTTATGAGAATCACCTCTCCGGCTTTGACACGGGCTAAAAGGCGGCTGAGGTTATTCTTGACCTCTTTGATTCCAGCTCGAATCATACAGCCCTCCTCTAGTAGCTACCTTAGAGAACAAAGTAGCTACGTCCTTGCCAGAGGTCAATGCCTGCCAGCCAGGCACTCTGGTTGGCCGGCCATAGCCGCACCGCTGGCGCGGGGGAAAGCCACGAAGGCAGAAGCCCTTTCGCGGAGCGAGCGGCAGCAGCCGCGCAGGCAAGAGACCTTGCCTGAGCGGCTTTCTGGGCCATGCGTGCGAAGCACCCGTGTGCGGTCGAAGACCGCCCGTGCCAAAGATATTCTGGAATCTGAAGAAAGGAGAATGAATTTTTGGGCACGGGTGCCACTCAGAAGCGGCACTCACGGGCGGCCTTGCAACCGCGCACGGCTCAAAATCTCTGCCTTAGCGTCTGTCTTGGCGCATGTAGCGTGCTTGGCGGTTCAACCCTCTACACTCCCCAACTGAATGAGGTTCGGCTGAAGTCAAGGCAGCCAAGGCCTACGCAGTCCGGCGCTGCCTTTCCCTCCCAAGCTTGTCCAGGACGTACTCGGTGTAGAGCTTGGCGGCGTCGATGCCCTGCGCCTCGAGCAGACCACGGAACCCGCCGAAGGCCGAGACCTCGAAGACCATCGACCCGGATCGGCTCTCCACGACATCGACGCTGGTGAAATCGAGATCGAAGAGGGCCTGGGCCCTTCGGGCCAGCTCGATGCTCTCCTTCGACGGAGTATAGGCCTCGTAGCGTCCTCCGCTAGCCGTGCTCGTGTTCCAGGAGACTCCCCGGTTGTAGCGGGCGTAGGTCGTGAGATACTCACCGCCCAGGAAGGCCAGCCCCAGATCCTTGCCTTGGAGCTCGATCCGCTGCTGGATGTACATGATCGGGTTGTTGCTGTGAAAGCGCCTGACCTTGTCCCGCACATCCTCCCTGTCCGAGATGAGGGACATGCCCCTGGCCTTGGAGGTAAACAGCGGCTTGAAGACGGCCTGGCCAAAGCCGCGGACCGCCTCGACGGCAATGTCCTCATCCTCGGTGATCACGGTCGGCGGCATGGGGATATTGTTCAAGCGCAAGGTCACGGTGCAGCTGAGCCGATCCAGGACCCGCATGATGCTCTCCGGAGGGGAAAAGATGGGCAGCCCTCGCCCGGACAGGAAGCGGAGGATCTCCAGCCTGTCCAGAAGATCGGGCGAGTACCGGGCGCCGATCTTCTTGACCATCAAGGCGTCAAGGCCGGTAAGATCGATATCGCCCAAGAAGACCTTGCCGGCCTGCAGGTCCAGCTTGACCCGGGAGATGTCCACCAGGAGCCGGTAGCCGGTCTGCCTGGCGACCTCGTCAGCCAGACGCTCGGATGACCAGCCTCCCTCGGTCCCGACCACGCCGATTCTATACATGCTTTGAGCTCATATGTTTGCAGCAGATGTTTTTGGCATCGAAAGAAAGAAGAACAGAGCGCAGCCAATTGCTTCAGCAATCAATCTCGATAGCATATCCCATTACCCTGGAAGTGATGGGGGGAATCATTCGCCCCCCTCACCTCCAGGGTGGTAGTACAGTATAGACTCGGGAAAGACGAACTCGCTCCAGGGCCGGCCTGAGTGGGCCACGAGATCCTCCATGAGCCGATGCGACCGGGCGAACATCTCCCTGGCCAGCGGAGCGCCGAGCTCGAACCTGGTGGACGTGTAGAAGGATCGAGCTAAGGCCAGAGCCAAGCGGGCCCCGAAGGTCCGATCCCCGCCTTGCACAGCGAACTCGGCGACAAAGGCGTAAAACTGGGAGATCATCCAGTTGATCCTCTGCCTCCGGTACGGCTCGGTTACCGGCATCCGGAAGTTGGAGACGAGAAACACGGAGACATCCTGGAGGAAGTCAAAATCCCTTGAGCGGTGCAGATCGATGAAATGGACCTTCTGCTCAGTGTGGTTGTAGACGATGTTGCTGACGTTGAAGTCGCCGTGGATGAACACGCTGAAGTCCGGCCAGAGCTCCCTTTCAATGGAGGTACAGCGCTGCAGAAGCTCCTCCGTGGAGAGGACCCTCTGATCGCCGACCAGCTCGCTTTGCCTGATGAACTCGGGATGGACCTGACGGACAACGCTCATTCTTTCCCGGATCTGTCGGACAAAGCTGGTCTGCACCTCGGCCTTTCGGCGAGTGGCCTGCCAGACCTCTCTTACGGTTTCCTGGAGAACAAAGCTGGCGTTGGACAGGGTCTCCCAGTCGCTGTTCAACACGGCCTCATCCATGGTGCATCCGGGCAAGAGCTCCAGGAGCAGGGAGCCCCTGTCCTCGTCCGTCTCTTCATGGTAGCTGAATATCTTGGGCACCAGGTCCGGCTGCAGGGCGTGCCACCTCTCGAGGTTCTGCTTTTCATTGCGGATCTTCTTCAGGGGGCCTTCCTTGAAGATGCTGTCGTGGGCCCGTTGCCGATTGTCCTCGAGGCGGTTCTCCAGCCGGCCGACCTTGCAGCCGGAACGCGTGCCCAGAATGAACTTCAGGTCGACGTCGGAGACCGAGCCCTCAAAACCCGATTTGTTCAGGGTTTCCTGGAGGGCTTGGAACTGGTTGATCTTGATCTTCTCGCCGATGATGGCGAAGATGACCGCTTCGCCGATGTTGAGCAGGGAATCGCCGATGCGTTCGAGATACCGAATGATGAACAGCATGGTGATATAGTCGGCCGGGTCGGTGCTCACGGTCTTGAGCTCGTCCATGATCCGGTCGAAGAGCTCCTTGTACATGCTGTCCAAGCGGTTCTCCGTCTTGCAGATGTCCAGGGCCGAGGAGAGCTTCCTCTGCTTCATGGCCGGAACCACGCCCTGGATGCCGGAGGCGATCTCGGTGAGCATGTTCTCGTAGTTGAAGGAGTACAGGAACTGGTAGTCGGTCAGATAGTGGACCTGCCGGACGATATTGACGCAGAAGTCGGCCATGCGCTCCAAGTTGACCGCGATGACCTGCATGGCCCGGATGGTATTGATCTCCCGCGCGGTGAGGCGTTGCTGCGAGGTGGACAGGAGCTTGGCAAAGCAGTCGTTTTCGACGGTGTTCTTCAGATTGTCGATGTAGTCGTCTCGAGCGATGATCCGCTCGCACAGGTCCGGTTCGGGGGCGTTCAGGTAGTCGAAGGTGCTGTAGACCTGATTCTCCACCTCCAGGACCAGGAAATGGAAGTTCTCGTTCAAACCTTCAAAGCTGATCATATGAGCCGCTCGGTGTACTCCTTAATGACCGTCGGTCGATCCACTCCGGCCTTGATCAGCTTCTTGCGGATCCAGAGATCGTCCCAGGCAGGCTGCAAGCCGATCTCCCGGGCGGCTTTGTCTCTGTCTTGCACGCCGGGATCGCGGACCTTCTCGCTCAAGTGCGTATCGTCTCCCATGAAGATGAGCAGCCGCCTCCTGCCGAGCCCCAGACCGAGGTTCTTCCGATTGACCACGGTGATGAGGAAGTCCGTATAGCGCCTGGACTGAGGGTTCCAGACCTCGTAGCCATCCACATCGTACTCGGCCAATAGGATCGGCCAGAACTGCTCCGGGTGCGGAACGACGATGCCGGCTCCGTGGAGCCGGGCCTCTTCGATGATCTCCGAGGTTCGGTAGAAGTACTGCAGGGGAAACTCCGCCTTGACCAGCTCCTTGACGGCCTTGAGAAAGGCCTGGGCTCTGTCGATGAGCTGATCGCCATACTGCGGCCTGAGCTCATTGAAAAAGTTCCTGAGCAGCTTGTTCTTGACCACCTGATCGGAGATCTGCCCCTGCGAATCCTCCAGGAGCTGCTCTATCTTCCTGACATAGAGGCGCACGAAGCTGACCAGATCCTCGCCGGCTCCGGTTTCCCGAGCAGCGGCCTGGAGCCTCTCTGTGACCGGGCCGGTGATGGTACGCATGAACTCGAAGAGCTGTGAGGCGCGGTACGTGCCGGTATGCTCGATCATGGAGCGAAGGATAGGAGCCGAGGCCAAACGCTCGGTGTGGAAGTGGAGCAGGAGCTGAACCTTCTGGTTGAACCCCCTGGAGTAGCAGTCGACCTCCACGCCGCAGAAGTCACCCAGGGCAACCAGCTCGTTGTGCTGGGTCGGGATGATCAGCTCCCGCTCCTTGGTGGGAAACATGGCCTCGATCCGTCCGACGGCCAGGTCGATGGGCACATACTCAGGATGCCAGTGAACAGCCAGGACATCCTTTTGGTAGGGATAGGTCTCCTCTGGATGGAGGATGTGCTCTCGCTGCTCCGGGGTAAGCTCGGTATTGGTTATTCGCTCAAAGATCTCCCTGTCCTGATCCGTAACCTCCTCAGGAATGGGCTCCGAGTCAAATGAAGACAGTTGGTTGGCGTTCTTGACCAGGAGAACCATGATGCTTGCTCATAAATCGGGTTCAATCTTTGTGCTTGGCATGACACTGATCCTTAACCGCTCCGAGACGCTCATAAGCCTTTCTGAAGCGGTCCAGGTCCTCGGCCTCAAAGGCCTGTCCAAACGCTGTGCAGGCCTCTCTGTACTCAGCATAGAACTCTTCGCCATTGTCCTCATAGGCGACCATGGTCTCGGAGTCCTTTAAGAAGACCGAAACGATCTCCCGGGAAGGGAACTGCTTCTCTTTAAGGCTGTCGCCGATCTCCTCGAAGTACGTCTTCATCCGCTTCTTGAGCTTCTTGTACTCCTCGCGACCCTTGATCTCGAAGTACTCGTCCTCTTCGTCATCGGCAGTCTCGTAGTGCTTGAGCTTGAGCTTCAGCCTGAGGTTGTCCTCCCCTTGTTTCAAGCTGACCTTCAGCTTATGGTAGTTGGGAAGGGGCAGATTGTAGCCCGAAATCTCGCTCGCGTCCTGGTCGATAGCCGTGGCCAAGGCCCGCAGGAAGTCGGTGACCTCCTCCTTGCTCATATCGAACTCATATCGCTTCTTCGTGCTCATAGAGTCAGCCTCTGTATGCTGTGTTTCCTCGTCTGACCGGGAAGAACGCGCCGGCAGGATTCCCTGCCTCACAAAACCGTGGCTAGGATAGCACGCGCGACTCAGGCTGACAAGGCAGCCCTCATCCGGGCGACCTCAAAACTACCTAGAATAATTGAACTTATATCTGTAACAAACATTTCACCAAGCCGTCACGAAACCGTAACATTTCTGCACTAGGTATTGCCCTCCAGGGAAGGAAACAAGAAAAAACCTTTGCAGCAAGGAGGCAAAATCCTATGAAACGCGCGATTACAGTCTTTTTCGTTTTGGTTACAATGCTCATGCTGAGCATTGGAGCCGCCCAGGCCAGAGAGCAGATCAGAATCGTCGGATCCAGCACGGTCTATCCCTTTGCCAGCTATGTTGTTGAGGAGTTCGGAGCAACAACCAACTATCCCACCCCAGTCATCGAGTCCACCGGCTCCGGCGGCGGCCTGAAGCTCTTCTCCGAAGGACTCGGCCTGAGCACCCCAGACATCTCCAACGCCTCCCGGCAGATGAAGCCCAGCGAGTACAAGCGCTGCATGGACAATGGCGTTGAGAGGATCCATCAGGTCATTATCGGCTATGACGGCATCTCCATCTGTGAGAACACGCAGAACCCGAAGCTGAACCTGACCCGCGAGGAGATCACCCTGGCCGTGGCCGCCGAGGTGCCCCAGAACGGCAAGCTGGTCAAGAACCCGTACACGCACTGGAACGACATCAACCCTGATCTGCCGAACCGCAAGATCACCATCTACGGCCCGCCGACCACCTCCGGCACACGGGACGCCTTTGAGGAGCTGGTCATGGAGGCGGCTACCGAGGACATGCCCGGCTATGATGGCGAGTATACGACCATCCGTCAGGACGGCGCCTATGTGCCCGCCGGCGAGAACGACAACCTCATCGTCCAGCGGCTGAACAAGAATACAGAAGCCTTTGGCATCTTCGGCTACAGCTTCCTGGACAACAACCGGGACAAGATCCAGGCCGTAAGCATCGACGGCGTCGATCCCAAGACCGAGACCATCTCCAAGGGCGAGTATCCGGTGGCCAGGAGCCTGTTCTTCTACGTCAAGCTCGACCACCTCGACGAGGTCCCGGGCATGGAGGAGTATGTGGACCTCTTCCTCAGCGAGAAGATGATCGGCGATTTCGGGTATCTCAAAGAGATCGGCCTGATCCCCCTTCCGGAGCAGATGCGCACAGAGCAGCGTGAGGCTTGGGAAAACCGCGAGCTCCTTAGCCTCGATGACCTCAAGTAGCCCGCCCGGATAGAGCTGCGTGAAGCCATGCCCCCAGGCTGCCGATTTCGGCAGCCTGGGGCATTGGCTTTTTCCGGAGAATTTCTTTGGCACGGGTGCCGCTCAAAAGCAAAACACATTCTGGAATCTGGAGAATGGAGAACAGACTTTTTGGCACGGGTTGACCGCTCAGAGGCCGAGCATATATAACCCCACTATCCCGTGAAGAGGATCCTCGGGCTTGACCTGGACAGAAAGACAACCACCCCTCGATCCCCTCCTTGAAAAGGAGGGGATGCAAAGAGCCTTTTCCCCCCAAGCAGAGGAAGTCATGAAACCGATCGGCTCGATAAGACCAGATATCTCAAGGCGAAGCGCTTTCCAGGGGCATGGGGCATTATATAAGGGAAGCAGTAAAATCGCTCAGCCTGGGCTGATCCAGTAAGGAAGACACCGGCTGTGGATAGCGGGAACGCACTCATTTACCTCCTCGGCGGCTTGATCCCCCTGGCCTGCATGGCCTTCTTCCTGGGCCGGCGAAAGGCCCTCGTCCAGGAGGCTCAAGGGCACAAGCTCCATTCCCAGCCGGGCTTCTACGGCTGGTTCGCCTTCACCTGGATGGTCATCCCGCCTCTGGGTCTGTCCGTTGTCCTGGCCAGCCTGCATATTGCCGGGCTTATCAACGTCCCCCCCCAGGTGCTCGTAGCCGCCTGCCTGACCCTGGCCGCCTTGAGCCTGGTCGCTTCTCTGCACATGATACAGCCCGGCCTCCGAGCCAGAAGCCGTGTCGAGCAAGTCATCCGCTGGATGCTCTTCACTGCCTCGGCCATCTCCATCATGACCACCGTGGGCATTGTCCTGTCCATCATCTTCGAGGCCATCAAGTTCTTCAACATGGTCAGCCTCTGGGAGTTCATCACCGGAACGACCTGGTCTCCGGATGCAGCCTTTTTAAGCGGAGCAGGCCGAACAGGTGAAGAGGCGGCCAAGCCGGAGTTCGGCTCCCTGCCCATCTTCGCCGGCACCTTCATGATCACCTTTATCGCCATGCTCGTGGCCATTCCGGTCGGTCTCTTCTCGGCCATCTACATGTCCGAGTACGCCTCGAAAACGGTTCGGGAAATGGCCAAGCCCATGCTGGAGATCCTGGCCGGCATTCCCACGGTGGTTTACGGCTTCTTCGCGGCCATCACCGTCAGCCCGCTCGTGGTCAGAGCCGCCGAGTCGATCGGCCTGGAAGCGGCCTACACCAACGCCCTGACGCCCGGGCTGGTCATGGGCATCATGATCATTCCGTTCATCTCCTCGCTGTCCGACGACATCATCAACTCCATCCCCCAGAGCATGCGCGAAGGCTCCTACGCCCTGGGCACAACCAAGTCGGAAACCATCAAAAGAGTCCTGTTGCCGGCGGCCCTTCCCGGGATCGTCTCCGCCTTCCTGCTCGGCGTGTCCAGGGCCCTGGGCGAGACCATGATCGTGGTCATGGCCGCAGGGCTCAGACCCAACCTGACCTGGAACCCCCTGGAAGGCATGACCACGGTTACAGTACGCATCGTCGACGCCCTGACCGGCGACACTGCCTTTGACAGCGCCGAGACCTTATCCGCCTTTGGCCTCGGTCTGGCGCTCCTGTTGGTCACCTTGATGCTCAACATCGTCTCGACCATAGTCATTCGGCGATTCAAACAGCAGTACGAGCTATGAGCCCCAAGCAGCCCCTCGACCGTAACGGCCTCAAGCTGATGCGCCGGCGCTACCGCAAGGAAAAGCGCTTCCAGGTTTACTGCCTCACGGCCCTGATCCTGGCCTGCCTCTTCCTGGTCCTCTTTCTCGGGGACATCATCGCCAAGGGACATAGCGCCTTCAAGCAGGCCCAGATCAAGGTCGAGGTGACCTATACGGAGCGAAGCAAGGAGATCCCTCTGACCGCTGTGGAGCGGGAGTACACCTCCATCCTCAGCCGCGGCTGGTTCCGCACCTTGCCCCAGCGCCTGAACACACACCCCGAGCTCCTTGGTACGAGCGAGACCCATTGGATCGTAGCCAAAGGCGATGTGGACCAGTACCTCAAAGGAAAGCCCAACAGCCTCAAGCCCGAAGAAAAGGAGCTGGTCGACCAGCTCAAGGCCGAGAACCGGACCCGCTTCATCTTCAACACGTACTTCTTCCTCAACGGGGACTCCAGGATGCCCGAGATCGCCGGCATCAAAGCCGCGGCTATCGGCACGATCTACGTGCTCTTTTTGACCATGATCTTCAGCTTTCCCATCGGGGTTCTTACGGCCATCTACCTGGAGGAGTACGCCCCGGACAACTGGCTGACCCGAATCATCGAGGTCAACATCAACAACCTCGCGGCCATTCCCTCCATCCTCTACGGCCTGCTCGGCCTGGCCATCTTCATCAACACCTTCGGCATCCCCCGCTCCTCGGCCCTGGTCGGCGGTCTGACCCTGGGTCTCATGAGCCTGCCGGTCATCATCATCAGCGCCCGCGCCGCCATCCGGGCCGTGCCGGACTCCATCCGCGAGGCGGCCTTCGGGGTCGGCTCCTCCCGCTGGCAGGTGGTCCTGCACCACGTTCTGCCGCTGTCCCTGCCGGGCATCCTGACCGGATCGATCATCGCCCTGGCCCAGGCCATGGGAGAGACCGCCCCATTGCTCATTGTCGGCATGATGGCCTTTATACCGGATGCCCCAGACGGGTTCACCGATGCGGCCACGGTCATGCCGGCCCAGATCTACACCTGGTCCTCGGCCGCGCTCAGACCCTATGCCGAGAGAACTGCCGCGGCCATCCTCGTGCTCTTGGCCGTCCTGATCACCATGAACGCCACTGCTGTCCTGTTACGCAAAAAGTATGAGCGCCGCTGGTAAAAGGAGCAGGGAAACGAGCCATGCCCCAGGAAACCATACTGATCGTCGAGGATGATCTGGATATTCTCAACCTGCTCCGCTACAACCTCGAGCAGGACACCTTTGAAACCCTGACGGCCAGGGACGGCGACGAGGCTCTGGAGAAGCTCCGAAACCACTCACCGGACCTGGTCCTCCTCGATCTCATGCTCCCTGGGGTGAGCGGTCTGGATGTCTGCAAGCGGCTGAAGTCCAACCCGGCCACCAGACACATTCCTGTGGTCATGCTCACGGCCAAGGGAGAGGAGGAGGACCGCATCACCGGCTTTGAGCTCGGCGCAGACGACTACGTCGTCAAGCCCTTCAGCCCCAAGGAGCTCATCCTGCGCATCAAGGCCGTCCTGCGCCGGAGCCGACTCAAGGAAGAGAGCGGCCACTGGGTGCAGCAGGGTCTGAAGGTTGAGTTCGATTCCTTTCGAGTCCTCGTGGATGGTGAAGAAACAGTCCTGACGGCCACGGAGTTCAACCTGCTCGGCTCGCTCATCAAAGCCGCAGGCAGGGTCTTGACCCGCGAGCAGCTCCTGGATCAGGTTTGGGGCTATGAGTTTGTCGGCTATGCCCGCACAGTGGATACCCATATGCATCGCCTCCGCCAGAAGCTCGGGCCTTATGCCGATTGGCTCGAGACAGTCCGAGGCATTGGCTACCGGCTGAAGAAGCTATAGACGGCGGCCTGAAAAAAACTTTCAAAGCCCTGCTGAGGGCGAACATCAATCTATGTCCTTTACCAACCGCATCTTCCTGAGCCTGGGTCTTCTCGCCCTGGCCATGACCTTCTCGGCCCATGGGCTGTATCAAAACCATTTGGAGTCGAGCATCCTCAAGGAGATCAAAGGGGCCGGCTTCAAGCAGCTTGAGCTGATCGACGAGCTGCTGGGCCAAAGGTCAAGCATCCTTCGGGAACGGTCCCTTCAGGACCGCCTGGTCAACCTTGGAAAGACGCTGAATGTCCGATTAACCTATGTCGACTCGAACGGACGGGTTCTGGCCGACTCCGGAATGAGCCGGTCGGCCATAGCCTCCATGGAAGACCACTCCTCGCGACCCGAGATCCTGGAGGCCAAAGAGGCCGGGCGGGGCTTCAGCCTGCGCTACAGCACGACCCAGCATATCGAGTTCCTCTACCTGGCCAAGCCGGTCGATCTGCCGGGCCTCCAGCCGGGCTACCTCCGTCTGGCCAAGCCGCACACTCAAATCGAGGAAGCCCTGGCCGGGACGACCTGGCGATTCGCCGCTGTTCTGCTCATAGCCCTGCTGCTGGCTCTGACTCTGGGCTGGCTGTTGAGCCGGCGCCTGGGCTCCGAGATCAGCCACATCAGCGCTGCCGCCGAGAGCATCGGCAGCGACCGCCAAGCCAGCCGCATTGACTTTCTCCCCTTGCGGGAGTTCGTCCCCTTTGTCAGGAGCATCAACAGGCTGTCCAAGAAGGCTCAGAAAGACTACCGCATCATCGCTGAGCATCGTGACGAGCTGGAAGCCATCCTCGACGGCATGCAGGAAGGGGTGCTTCTGCTCAACCGCCGCGGCGGCGTCGAGAAAGCCAACAAGGCTGCCAAGGCAATCTGCTCAGTCTCCTTCGGCATTACGGGACGAAAGCCCATCGAGCTGATCCGCTGCCCTGAGCTCCAGTCCGCTGTAGAGCGCATGCTCAAGACCAGGAGCCGGGAGACCGAAAGGCTCCTCGTCAGCCTCCCGGACCAGCGCTTTTTCGACACTTCGATCATCCCGGTCAGCCTGACCCGGGAAGCAGAACCGGAGATGATCGTTGTCCTGCACGACGTCAGCGAGCTCAAGCGCCTGGAGCAGGTGCGCAAGGACTTCGTGGCCAATATCTCCCACGAGCTGAGGACCCCCTTGACCTCGATCAAAGGATACACCGAAACCCTGCTGAGCTCGCCATTGCCGGACCAGAGCACCTTGACCAGCTTCATGCAGGTCATCCAAAAGAACGTCAACACCATGACCCACCTTCTGGAGAACCTCCTGCAGCTGGCCAGGCTGGAGTCGGAGCCTCAAAAGACCTCCAACGAGCCCGTCGAGGCCAAGACAGCCTTCTCCGTAGCCTGGGAGATCTGCGCTCCCCTGGCCGCCGATAAGGACATTCAGCTCAGCAACGAGCTTCCCCCCGGGGAGATCCAGGTCCTGGCCAAGCACGAGCAGCTGGTCAGGGTCTGGATCAACCTCCTGGACAATGCCGTGAAGTACTCGCCAAAGCAGGGTACGATCCGGGTCTGGGCCGAAGAGGAGGAACAGAGCTGGGTCTTCTGCGTGCAGGACGAGGGGCCGGGCATTCCCCGCAAAGATCAGGACCGCATCTTCGAGCGCTTTTACCGGGTCGAGTCCTCGCGAAACGGACGCGATATCCCCGGAACAGGCCTCGGTCTGGCCATCTGCAAGCACATACTGCAGCGGCACGGCGGCACAATCCAGGTCAGCAGCCCTGTCCCGGAAACCCTGCAAGGCTCCATCTTCTCCTTCAGATTGCCCAAACAACAGCGCGACAGGACCCCGTCATGACCCACGAAATCAAGATGGCCAGTAAGTCCCTCAACTTCTACTACGACCAGTTCCTTGCCCTGAAGGATGTGAGCATCTCCTTCTACGCCAACCAGGTCACCGCCCTGATCGGCCCGTCCGGGTGCGGCAAGAGCACCTATATCCGCTGTTTGAACAGGATGAATGATCTCGTCGTCGGGACCCGGATCGAGGGCGAGATCCTCCTGGATGATACAAACATTTACGCCTCGAACATCGACGTTGTCGAGCTGCGCAAACGGGTCGGCATGGTTTTCCAAAAGCCGAACCCCTTCCCGAAATCCATCTACGAGAACATCGCCTATGCCCCGCGGATCCATGGCCTGGCCAAAAAAGGCTCGCAAATGGACGAGCTGGTGGAGACCTCCCTGCGCAAGGCGGGCCTCTGGGACGAGGTCGGAGACAGGCTGAACCATCCGGCCACCTCCCTGTCCGGCGGCCAGCAGCAGCGTTTATGCATCGCCAGGGCCCTGGCCATGGAGCCGGAGGTCATGCTTATGGACGAGCCCGCCTCAGCCCTGGATCCCATAGCCACGCAGAAGATCGAGGACCTCATCTACGAGCTCAAGTCCAGGTTGACCATAATCATCGTCACTCATAATATGCAGCAAGCAGCCCGAGTGTCGGACAGAACGGCCTTTTTCTACATGGGTGAGCTCATCGAGATCGACGACACGGAAACCATGTTCACCCGACCCGGCAAGAAGCAGACGGAAGAGTACATCACCGGCCGATTCGGATAGCACCATGCGCACGGCCATACCAGACCCGGCTTTCGGCTCAGGATACTTTTTTTCTTGCTGCTCAAGGAGCATCTATGGTTGAGCGCCATTTTCAACAGGAGATCGAAGCCCTGGAAGTGACCATGATGAAGATGTTCAGTCTCACCGAGAGGAGCCTGGACAAAGCCATCAGATCGCTCAAGAACCGCGATGAAGACCTGGCCCAGGAGGTCATTGACGAAGATAAGCAGCTGAACGCCATGGAGGTGGAGATCGAAGAGCGGACCTTGAACATCCTGGCCTTGTGGCAACCCGTAGCTCGGGATCTGCGCTTCGTGACCGCCTGCTCGCGGATCGGCAACGAGCTGGAACGCATCGGCGACCAGTCCACCAACATCGCCGAGCGGGTCCTGCTGCTCATCCAAAAGCCCAGGCTCGACCTGATGACCGGCCTCGAATCGCTGGCCGACGATGCCCTGGCCATGTACCGCAAGGTGACCAACGCCTACACCAAGCTCGATTGCGGCCAGGCCATCGAGGTCTGCAAGATGGACTCGAACATCGACGACCTGACCCTGAAGATCATGCGCAAGTTCCTCGACTTCATGGTCAACGAGAGCGTCATCGTCGAGCGGGCCGTGCACGCCATCATCATTGCCAACGCCCTGGAGCGGGTGGCCGATCTGTCCACGAACATCGGCGAGGATATCGTCTTCATCGCCCGGGGCATCAACGTCAAGCACTCGGACAGCTTCGACTCGCTCTGCCTGGACTAGTGTAATGTTCCAGAAATACATAGGTATTTCTGGAAGGATCATGTCGCCCCTGCAC
>Ga0207797_1002057_pt1 | contig 14189 bp, 9 predicted proteins | sample PRCRCaboRojoPR_6_FD_187275 | JGI IMG/M metagenome (GOLD analysis project Ga0207797, IMG submission 187275) | Marine sediment microbial community from Cabo Rojo, Puerto Rico - PR CR 10% Liquid 1 (SPAdes) | ecosystem: Environmental > Aquatic > Marine > Coastal > Sediment | place: Cabo Rojo, Puerto... | reverse complement strand
GAGCGTGTACTTGTAGTTCGTGTTCGCGATGTCCTCCGCCTGGGCGAACAGTTCCGGAACGGCGATGAACGTCGCGAGCGAGGAGTACTTGATCAGGTACACGAGTTCGTTCGTCCACCCCGGGATGGCGTAGCGCAGTCCCTGTGGCAGGACGACCCGTCGGATGCCGGCCAGTTGCGTGAGACCGATCGCCCTGGCGGCCACCAGCTGGTCGCGGTCCACGCTCTGGAGCGCCGTCCGGATGTACTCCGCCTGGTAGGCCGAGCTGTTGATCGTGAACCCGATCAGGGCCACCCAGACCGCCGGGTTCGGGACGAGTTCCGGAAAGACGCCCCTGAAGTACTGCGAGAGGTTGAACCCGTAGTAGAGGACGAACAGCTGGGCGATCAGCGGCGTCCCCCGGATCAGTTCGGTGAACGACAGCGAGAGGTAGCTGGAGTAGGTGCCGTAGATACGGGCCACGCTGAGCGGAATCGCGATGATCAGTCCGAGGAGGATGCTGACGGCGGTCAGGAGGATGGTGAAGTACGCGCCCGTCGCGAGGGCGGGCAGGTATCCCGCAGCCTCGGCGAGTTGGGGCGAAAACCCTTCGATGGTCCCGACCGGGATGAACATGTCCGAGGAACTCATCAAGGGGTTCCACCCCCAGTTCGTGATCCACCGCAACACCAACCAGCCCCAGAAGATCACGCCCGAAATAATGCCGATCCACCGGAGAGCTCCCGACGGAGAGAATCCGCTCTCCCACCCCGTCCCGGTACGGCTTGTGGCGGGGTCGGCTTCTCCCTCGGTGGTCTCCGGTTCGGCGCTCATTGAGGGGCCTCCGTCTCCCCGTGGAGTCGGGTGATCCGCTCGAGGAACTGCTTGGTCCGATCGTTTTCCGGGTTCTGGAACATCTTGTCCGGCGGACCCCGCTCGGCGATTTCCCCGTCGTCGAGGAACATGATCTTCGAGGCCGCCTCGGTCGCGAACCCCATCTCGTGGGTGACCACGAGCATCGTCATGCCCTCGTCGGCTAGTTGGCGCATCACCTGGGTGACCTCGCCGATGAGTTCGGGGTCGAGCGCGCTGGTCGGCTCGTCGAACAGCATCAGTTTCGGATCCATCGCCAGCGCGCGGGCGATGCCGACGCGCTGTTTCTGGCCACCCGAGAGTTCGGCCGGGTAGGAGTCGGCCTGCGGCTCGAGTCCGACTTCCCGGAGACGGTCCATCGCCTCGGCCTGGGCCTCGTCCTCCGACATCCCGCGGACCCGCTTGAGCCCCAGCGTGATGTTCTCGAGGGCGGTCAGGTGCATGAAGAGGTTGAAGTCCTGGAACACCATGCCGACCTGCCGCCGGAGTTCGTTGACGTCGTAGTCCGGATCGGTGACGCACTCGCCGTCGAGGTAGATGTCTCCGTCGTCGGGTTCGGTGAGCCGGTTAATACACCGTAGCAACGTTGACTTCCCGCTCCCGCTCGGCCCGACCAGCACCTCCACGTCGCCACGTTCGATCTCGAAACTGACGCCGTTCAGTACCTCTTCGTCGCCGTAGCTCTTGTACACGTCGTCGACGCGTACCAGTGGATCGTCGGTACTCATGATGATTCACCCGTCGGAATGTGGTAAACGCGACCGAGATAATCGAGGCCGCGGTTCGTCGCGAACGTCAGGAGGAAGTAGATCGCGCTGATGAACAGCAACAGTTCCAGGGCCGAGTCGGAGTACCCGGCTCGCTGAAACAGGTTGTAACTGCGCGTGAGCAACTCCGCGAGTCCCAGCGCGATGGCGATGCTCGTGTCCTTGAGCACGATCGTGAACTCGTTCTGGAACCCCGGGATGCTCCGGCGGAGCGCCTGCGGGACGACCACGTGCCGGATGCCCTGCAGTTTCGTCATCCCGACCGACCGCGCCGCCTCCATCTGTCCGCTCGACACGCTCTGTATCGACCCACGGAACAGCTGGGCCTGATACGCGGCGCTCCTGAATCCCAGCCCGACGATGGCGGCGACGAACGCGCTTCCGACCGGCAGGATCCGGTGAATCGGGAACCAGTCGGTGATCGGGATGACGAAGAACGTGAACATGAAGATGACGAGGATCGGCGTCCCGCGAAGGATCACCCCCAGGATCCGGACCGGGGGCTTGATGTACCGGCCCCCGTACACCTCGATGGTACCGGCCGGGAACCCTAGCAGGAACCCGAGCACGACGCTGATCAAGGTGAGGGCGATCGTGAGGATCATTCCGTCGAAGAGATACTTCCAGTTCGACCAGACGTACTCCCAGTCGCTCGCCTCGGTCAACCCGAAGAGGGAAGGATCGAACCCTGCAAACAGTGACCCGTAGAGGGAAGGATCGAACCCGCCGAGTATCGGCTCCATAGACCCGCGACTTACTCCTCCCCGAACCACTTGGTCGTGATTTCCTGGAATTCACCGCTGTCCTGGACCGCCGCCAACCCGTCGTTGAGCGCCTCCGTAAGGTCGTCGTCGTTCTCGCGGACGCCGAAACCGTACTGCTCTCCGGTCTCGTAGATGAACGCGATCTCCACGTTCCGGTTGGCCGCGAACGACTCGGCGACGGGCTTGTCGAGCACGACCGCGTCGAGGTTTCGGTTCTCGAGATCCTGCACAGCGAGGACGTAGCTGTTGTACCCCCGAGCGTCCGCGCCGTCGACCTCGTCCTCGGTGACCGCCTGCCCGGTCGTCCCCTTCTGGGCGCCGAGCGTCCGCCCCGAGAGATCGCCGAGACTCGACGGTTGGAAGTTGCCGCCCGCCCGCACGAGGATCGCCTGGTCGGCGCTGTAGTACGGGTCGGTGAAGTCGATGGTCTGGTCCCGCTCCTCGTTGATCGTCATCGCCGCGGCGATCACGTCTATCTTTTCGCTGGTCAGCGACGGAACGAGCGACTTGAAGTCGAAGTTCTTCCACTCGCCGATCTCGTAGTCCGTCTCGGCAACGATCGCCTCGAGGAGTTCGATGTCGAACCCGTCGATCTCGCCCTCGTCGTTGCGGATCTCGAACGGGGGGAACCCCACCGCTGTCCCGGGGATGATCTCCTCAGAGCCACCCCCGGTGAGATCGCCGAGACAACCTGCCGTCACCACCGCAACGCCACTCGCGCCGGTTACTTTGAGATACGTACGCCGGTCCATCGGTGCGTTATCGCGTCCCATACCTTGTCGATAGGCGTGGGTTTCGTTTGAACGTTTTGCTTCGCCAACACTGATATCCCCCTGAGAGTTACGAAAGTAAAAGCGGTCAGGGAACCGTCGTGGTCGCCCTCCCACTGGAATTGCACGGGAAAACATAGGAAAACCCACTATTTCGCTCCGGTTCGAAAAAGCCCGGGGACGTTGCCAAGACGCCGCGGGCACCGACATGGGTCGTCGATGCGGTGACCAGGCAGGGCCGGCACGGGATCCGTCGTAGCTTACCCCCGACGTGCCCTTTTTGTCCTTCCACGTCGAACGACGGCTATTCATGGGAATCGACGAGGATTCGCTCGAATACCACCGGAGCGCACCGCCCGGGAAGATCGAGATCGCCACGACCAAACCGACGAACACGCAACGGGACCTCAGCCTGGCGTACTCGCCCGGCGTGGCCGCGCCGTGTCGAGAAATCGACGAGGACCCCGAGAAGGCCTACTCGTACACGGCGAAGGGGAACCTCGTCGGCGTCGTCTCCAACGGGAGCGCCGTGCTGGGCCTGGGTGACATCGGGGCGACGGCCTCGAAACCGGTCATGGAGGGCAAGGGCGTCCTCTTCAAGCGCTTCGCGGACATCGACGTGTTCGACGTCGAACTGGATCTGGACGATCCCGACGCATTCGTCGAGTCCGTCGCGGCGATGGAACCCACCTTCGGGGGGATCAACCTGGAGGACATCAAGGCGCCCGAGTGTTTCGTCATCGAGGAGCGCCTGCGCGAGCGGATGGACGTCCCGGTGTTCCACGACGACCAGCACGGGACGGCGATCATCTCCGGAGCGGCCCTCCTGAACGCGGTCGAGATCGCCGGCAAGGACCTCCCAGACCTCGACATCGTCTTCTCCGGGGCCGGCGCGAGCGCCATCGCCACCGCCAGGTTCTACGAGTCGCTGGGGGCCCGCCGCGAGAACATCACGATGTGTGACTCGGACGGCATCATCACCGAATCCCGGGCCGAGGCGGGCGAACTCAACGAGTACAAGGCCGAGTTCGCCAGCGACCGACCCGAGGGCGACCTCGCGGACGCCATGGCGGGGGCCGACGTGTTCGTCGGCCTCTCGGTCGCGGGCATCGTGAGCCAGGAGATGGTCCGGTCGATGGCCGACGACCCGATCATCTTCGCGATGGCCAACCCGGACCCGGAAATCGAATACGACGAGGCGAAGGCGGCCCGCGAGGACGAGGTCATCATGGCGACGGGCCGGTCGGACTACCCGAACCAGGTCAACAACGTCCTCGGGTTCCCCTTCATCTTCCGGGGCGCCCTCGACGCGCGGGCGACGGACATCAACGAGCAGATGAAGGTCGCCGCGGCCGAGGCGCTGGCGGACCTGGCGAAACAGGACGTGCCCGACGAGGTCGTGAAGGCCTACGGCGACCAGCCCCTGCAGTTCGGCCCCGACTACATCATTCCCAAGCCGCTCGATCCGCGGGTCCTCTTCGACGTCTCACCCGCGGTGGCCGAGGCGGCGATGGAGTCCGGGGCCGCCAGGCGCGAAATCGACCTGGACGACTACCGCGAGGAACTCGAGGCTCGCCTGGGCAAGTCCCGCGAGATGATGCGCGTCGTCTACAACAAGGCCAAGTCCGACCCCAAGCGCGTCGCGCTGGCGGACGGCGACTCCGAGAAGATGGTCAGGGCAGCCTTCCAGTTGCAGGATCAGGGCCTGGCCGAGCCGGTCCTGATCGGCGACCCGGATCGGGTGGCGGCGGTCCGGACCGACCTGGGCCTCGAGTTCGACCCCGAGGTCGTGAACCCCCACGAGTGTGACTGCACCGACGACTACGCCGAGGTGCTCTACCGGAAGCGCAAGCGCAAGGGCATCACCCGCACCGAGGCGGAGGACCTGGTCTGGAACGACTTCAACTACTTCGGGAGCGCCATGGTCGAGTACGGCGACGCCGACGCCCTCGTGACGGGGTTGACCCACCACTACCCGACCGCGCTCCGGCCACCACTGGAGGTCATCGGCACCAGCGAGGGGAACCAGTACGCCACCGGCGTCTACATGCTGACCGTCGGCAACCGGGTCCTGTTCGTCGCGGACTCGACGGTCAACCTCGACCCCGACGAAGAGGTCCTCGCCGAGATCGCCCAGCAGACGGCCGAGCTGGCTCGCGAGTTCAACGTCGAACCGCGCGTGGCCCTGCTGTCGTACTCGGACTTCGGGAGCGTCGACAACGAGGGCACCCGCAAACCCCGGGAAGCCGCCAGGCAACTCCGCGAGGATCCCGACATCGACTTCCCCGTCGACGGCGAGATGCAGGCCGACACCGCCGTCGTCGAGGACATCCTGACCGGCACCTACGGCTTCTCCGACCTCGACGAACCAGCCAACGTCCTCATCTTCCCGAACCTTGAAGCCGGCAACATCGGCTACAAACTCCTCCAGCGACTCGGCGGCGCCGAGGCCACCGGACCGATGCTCGTCGGCATGGACAAGCCGGTCCACGTCATCCAGCGCGGCGACGAGGTCAAGGAGATCGTCAACCTGGCCGCCGTCGCCGTCGTCGACGCCCAGCGCAAGGCCGCGGAGGACTGACCGTCCCTTCCTGCCGATGGTCGTTTGAAGGGCCCATCACTACGAGGGACCGTCCGTTCCCACGACGGCCATCACCGTCGCCCCTCCGAGCGCGGGTCACCGGATCACGATCACGCTCGAAAGCGAACCGGCGACCGGTGTCGTCGGGAACGGGGTCGCCGAAGGATCCCGAAAATACCCGAGGGCGTCTCAGTCCCCCGCGTGACGGTCGGCCCGTGACGGCGGCGGGTACCCCTCCTCGCTCGTCTCGGCGCCCGGGTCCACGAGGTCGCGGGGACGAACGCACCGGGCCGGTTCGCGGTTGACGTGGGCGTACTCCTCGGGGGCGTTGGCCAGCGGATGGGCGGGGTTCCGGTCGCTCCGGATGCGCGCCGCCCGGACCTCGCCGAACCCCTCGAGCCTGGCCCGGATGCCGCGCCAGTGGTTGGCGCTCGCCGACGGGACCGTCACGTCGGCCGACACGTTCCAGTCCGCGTCGGCCGGGGTCAGGACCGTCGCGTTCACCTTCGCGGCGAGGTCGTCGTGATCGAGCAGGATGCCGACGCTCGCCTCGGCGGGGACGCGGGCCGCGAGGACGTCCAGGCCCAGGTGAAGCGCGCGGTACTCGGCGACGTTGTTGTTCGGCGGCGCGTCCTCGAGCGCGACGCGAGCGACCCTGGTCCCGTCCCGCGTTTCGATGACGACACCCAGCCCGCCACCGCGCTCGCGAAACGACCCGTCGGTCGCCACGTAAAAGTCGCGATGGTGGGTCCGTGGAGGGTGAGCGATGTGGGGCGTCGGCGACTCGTCGAACAGGTCCCGCAAGGCCCGACGGCCGTGAGCGGCCATGGTCGAAGCCAGGAACTTCGCGGACTTAAAGTTGCTGACGGGGCAGGATTCGAGGGAATCGGCGACGTCGGCGTTCCGACTACCCCGTCAGGGCGATCGCTCCAACGAGCAGGAGGACCCCGAGAATGAGGGCCGCCCCGCCCACGGGGGGCTGACCCCCGAGGACGGCAACGGCACCCCCGACGAACCCCGCACCGGCGCCGCCGGCGAGCAGCGGCACCACGACCGGAGACTCCGGGCCGGAAGTCGACTCGTCCGCGTCCTGTGGCGACGACGCCGTCTCCCGGACCGCCACGACCTCGGACTCGAGGGCCTCGACCCTGTCCCGCAGCGACTCGAGGGCCTCGACCCTGTCCCGTAGCGACTCGAGGTCCTCGACGGAGTCGCGCACCGACGCGACCGTCTCGACGGACTCCTCCAGCGATTCGACGTCCTCTGCCACCGATTCCAGGTTCTTCTCGACGGATTCCACGTTCTTCTCGACCGACGCCACGTCGTGCGCGCTGGCCGGGTCGTCGGGGACGTCCTCGAGAGCGCCTCGGAGGTCGCCGACCGTCTCGTCGATCCCGTCGAGGTCATCGCGAAGCTCCGCCGCCGCTCGGTCGAGGGCTTCCGTTTCCGCGTCCAGTTCGTCGACGGCGTCCTCGGTCGCCACGGCCTCGGGGAGCGAGTCGACCCGCTCGCGAAGGTCCCGGACCGTCGCCCGGACGTCGGCCAGGTCCTCGGCGTCGGGCCGCTCGGCGAGGCGATTCTCCACCCGTTCGAGGGCTGCGGCGTCGGCAGTCCCGTCGGCGAGTGATTCGACCCGATCGTGGAGTGACTCGAGGGCAGCCTCGTCGGCCGTCCGTTCCTCGAGTGAATCGACGCGGTCGGAAAGCTCCGCGACCCGGTCCAGCCGCGCCGCCACCTCGTCGATTCGGTCCTCCACGTCGTCCAGCGCCGCCGTCGTCGCGCGCTCCGATTCGACCGTCCGGCGGAACGCTTCGAGGTCCTCGCGGAGGGTCTCGACCTCATCGCGAACCCCGTCCAGCGACGCCGACGTCGCGTGGGCCCGCTCGGCCGCGGCGAGCCGTTCGTCGAGGGCGTCGGCGCGACTCGCGAGGTCGTCGACCGTCTCGTCAATCCGCCCCTCGAGCGCGTCGAGTTGCTCCCGAACCTCGTCGATCTCGCCCGTCGTCGGCGTCCGGTCCGACAGGGCCTCGATTTCATCGGTCACCGTCGCCACGTCCCCCGCGACCTGGTCGAGGCGGTCCTCGACCGCCTCGACGGTCTCCCGCCGTGCGGCCGCGTCGTCGAGGGTTTCGAGTCGGTCCCGGAACGCGTCGATCTCGTCGTCGAGTCGATCGAGCGCGTCCGTGGCCTCCGCCAGCGCCGCGGCGTCGGCGGTCGTGCTCGCGAGGTCGTCGAGGTCATCCTCTAGCGCCGCGAGGTCGCCCGACAGGGCGTCCAGTTCGTCCCCGGTCGCGTCGATCCGGTCCTCCAGCGCGTCCCGCTCGGCGTCGGCCGTCTCGACCGCGTCGGCGAGCCCCTCGACGCGGGACTCGATCTCGGCCGCCGACTCCCGCACCTCGTCGACGTCCTCCACGACATCGTCCAGTTCCCCGTCCAAACGTTCGACGCCGTCCGCGACGGACTCGACGTCCGTTTCCACCGCCGCGACCGTCGAGGACACGTCCGCGAACTCCGACTCGAGGGCGTCGACGGCCCCCGCCACGTCGTCGACCGTCGCCGCGGTCTCGTCGAGGTCGGTTTCGACGCCCTCGACGTCCGTCCGCACGGCCTCCAGGTCCTCGCGGAGGTCGTCGATCGCCCCCTCCGTCCCCTCGACCGCCTCGGCGACCGTCTCGACCCGATCCTCGACCGCTTCCATTGCCTCCTCGACGGCGTCGACCTGGGTCCGGACCTCCCCGACCTCGTCGTCGAGTTCCGTCTCGATCCGCCCGACCCGGGTCCGGACCTCGCTCACCGCCGCGTCGAGGTCGTCGAGGGCGGCCGCGTCGGCGGCGTCCGCCTCGACCGACGAGAGGTCCTCGCGGAGGGCGTCGATCCCGTCCCGCACCGCCTCGAGGTCCCGCTCCGTCGCCGCGGCCTCGTCGAGATCGGCCACGCTCCCCTCCAGGTCCGCGACGGACGACTCGAGGTCCGCCAGGTCGTCGGCGAGGCCGTTCAACCGGTCGTCGAGGTCGTCGATCTCCTCGTCGCGGGTGTCGAGTCGATCGAACAGTCGGTCGACGGCCGAGTCCCCGCCGGCCGCCTCGGCCGGGTCGACGGTGGCGTCGCCCGTCAGCCCACCTACGTCCGGTTCGCCTGTCGCCACCTCCACCTCGGCGTCGACCTCGGTCCCGCCGGCGGTCCCGGACCCGGCCGATTCACCTCCGCCCCCGGATTCCGACCAGGTGACGGCCTCGTAGGCGTCCACGTCGTCCGCGGCGGCCGCCAGCGCGCCCCGGGCCGTGGCTCTGACGGGGTCCGCCGCCAGGACGGCGTCGGTGATAGAGAATGGGAGGTCGGCCCCGTCCGCCCGGGCGCCGACGAGCGCCTCGAGACCGTCGACGGCGCCCTCGCCGCCGACGGCCACGGGGACCGACACCCCTTCGCGGACGTCACCTTCGCCGGCCTCGCGGGTCACCGCGTCGAGCACCGCGCCGACGAGGTCGTCGTAGGCGGCGCCGAGCGCGTCGGCCACCGCGTCCGCGTCGGCCGCCGGGTCGAGGGCGAACGCCCGGCGCCGTTCCGCGACCGTGGCTGTCTCCGTCCCGGTCGCCTCGGCCGCTCGCGCCTCCACCCACTCGGCGCCCCTGGCGAACGAGAAGACCAGTACCGGGACGCCGTAGTACGCCAGGCAGACGCTCGTCGTCGTCCCGCGGACCGCGATCCCGAGCCCGGTCAGGTTTCGTTCGGCGAGCGCGTCGTAGATCACCGCGAGGCCCTCGCTCACCGGCGTGGCGTCGTACCCGAAGTCGTCGAGTACGCCGGCCACCGCCTCCCGATGGGCGTCGGTATCGACGGTCGCGTCGATCGGCGCCCCGGGCGTCGTGTAGCACAGCCGGTCGTCCGGCCCCGCCGGCGGGCCGAGCGTGGCGTCGACCAGGCCGGCGAACGCCGTCCGGTGCCGCTCGTCGGGGGAGAGGTGGCCGGCGTCGAGGAGCGGTTCCGGATCGCGCCCGATCGCGCCCGCGACGTCGATCGCGTCGTCGCCCAGCACGTACAGTTGGCCGTCGACCTCGACGGTGAGGAGGTCCGCGGTCGCGCGGTCGATCGCGGCCAGGTCCCCCTGGTCCACCGCCAGGGCGACCGTCGCCTGTTCGTCGAACGAGGGGGAACCGGCGTCGCCCCGGGCCGCGCGGAGCGTCTCGGTTCCGATATCGAGTCCTGCGTCCATGTCCGTTACCCGGGGCTACCGGGGGGACCGTAATTGTCTTTGGGTCACGTACTCGCTGACTCGCGGGAGCGTCCGATGACCGTTATCGGTAGGGTGGCCGTTATCGATAGGGTGGCCGTTACCGATAGGGTGCCTCCGGGGACACCCCAGCGAACGACCCGCTCATTCGGGGTTTTCGGGACGACGGCCGGCCAGCCGCCAGGCCGCGATTCCGCCGGCGGCCAGCGTCGCCAGGATCCCGAATCCGGGTGCCCCGCCCCCGCTGACTTCGCCACCCGTTCCGCCGGTGGTTTCGGCGGTTCCGCCGGTCGGACTTTCGCCAGTTCCGGCGGGCGGGTCGGTCCCGGAAGGGGTCGGCGACGGATCGGTCGTGACGGACGGCGCGGTGGTCCTCGCGTTCGGCCCCGGCGAGGTCGCGGTTTCGGTCACCCGGGGCGTGGGCCGCGGCGTCACCGTCTCGGCCGTCGCGCCGGCCGAGTCCCCGGGTTCGGGGAAGGTGTACAGCGTCGCGCCGACCCCGTCGAACCGGTCCTCGCGGTCCTCCCGCGGATCGACGTAGCTCGACGCCACGACCGCGTCTGCTGCCGGTTTCGCGGTCCAGAACGAGGTCGTCTCCTCGTCAGCCCACCCGGCCAGCGCGGTCGGTTCGGCGGGATCGCTCAGGTCGAAGACCTTGACGCCGCCGCCGTACCACGAGGTGTACAGGCGGTCGCCCCGCCACCCGAGGTTGTGGCTGGTGTGGTCCTCGTCCGGCGGCGCGAGGATCGTGAGCCGCGTCGGGGCCGACGCGTCGGAGACGTCCCAGATCTCGATCCCGCCCGGGCCGCCGTCGACGTCGGTCTCCTCGTCGTCCCAGGCCTCCTTGCCGACGGCGAGCAGCGAGCCGTCGGGGCTGGGCTGGGCGTAGTGGCTGTTGCCAGGGAGTTCGCGCAGCATCGCCGGGAACCCGCGACCCGTCGATCGGGGGACCGATTCGGGTGGAACGCCGCCGAGACCGGCGATCGCAACGGGATTCGCGGGATCGGACACGTCGAGGAGCCAGGTCCCGGCGTCCCAGTAGGCCACGAAGGCCACGTCGTCCTGGACGTACACGTCGTGGCAGGTCCTGAAGGTGGTCGGGACGGACTCCCACGCCGGGTCGGCATCCTCGACCGACCAACGGGAAAGCTCCGCCGGCTCGTCGCCCGAAACGTCGTAGATCACCAGCGGTTCCCGGGCGGCGCCGGTACCGGTGAGGAACGCCGTCCCCCCGTCGAGGAAGGCGTTGTGGATCCCGTGGTCCGTCTCGGCCGCGCCCAGCCGTCGTGGACGCTCGGGCGCGGAGACGTCGTAGACCTCGAAACCGCTGGCGTCGTCGCGGCCGGGACCGTGCCGCGGGCCGGCGACCAGCAGGCGGTCGCCGGACGCGTCCAGGTCGAAGATCTCGTGGACCGGGCCGTTCGCGGCGTCCGCGAGAATTCCGGTCACTCGCGTCAGTTCCGTCGGGGCTGTGGGATCGGAGACGTCGACGACCACGAACCCGTCGCGGAGGGCACCATACGCCACGGTCCCGGACTCGTCAGTGACCACCTCGGCGAGGCCGTCGATCCGGAGGGTTCCGAGCGGTTCGAATGGTTGCGTCTGGGCTGCCGCGTCCCCGGCGGGGCCCACCCGTGAAACGCCAACGACGCCACCGAAGGCAAGCGCTCCGGTGCGGAGGAACCGTCGGCGGCGCATCAGTGGACCCCACGGCGGGACGGCGAGCGATTCGTCCGTCCGTCGGCCAACGCGGCCGCGACTCTGGAGGGCGGGACGATCATGTCCTCCGCCCCTATGGGCGGCACTTACTTGTGTGTAATTATCACACAAACGGGCGTTTTACCCCCGCCGACGCATCGTGGCGGGGTCCGACCCGTGAGCGGTCGCCGCCGGGAAAACGCGGGAGACGGCCGAAGGGTCGGAGCACGAATCCACGCCAACCCCGGGGGACGCCGGGAAAACGTTCGGCAACGGCCGGGCGGGGCTACTCGCGCTGGATGAGTTCCGGCACGCCCTCACGCACGATCGCGTCGCAGTACTCGCAGCGCAGGCCGTCCTCGAGGACGGTGAACTTCGTCGCGACGGGTTCGCCGGCGTTCGTGATGCAGTTGCTGTTGGGACAGCCCAGGACGCCGACGACCCGATCCGGTCGCTCGACGCGGCGCTTGTCGGCCACCTCGTAGTCCCGGATGATGTTGATTGTCGCGTCCGGCGCGATGAGCGAGAGGACGTCGACCTCGTCCTGGCTGAGTTCGCGTCCCTCGACCTTGACGACGTCCTTCACGTCGAGGCGGTTGCTCGGGACGTTCATCCCGATCGAGACGGTCTCGCCCTCGGTGCCCTCGATGTCGAGGATCGCGAGCACGCGCAGGGCCTGTCCGCCCGGGATGTGGTCGATGACGGTGCCGTTCTGGATCTTGCTGACGCGGAGTTCGGTGTCTGGTTCGCTCATTGGTCCGAGAGGAGGAGGTCGAGCAGCGCCATCCGCACGGGGACGCCGTTGTGGGCCTGCTCGAAGTATTTCGCGTGGCGCGTCGGATCGACGCGGGGTGCGATCTCGTCGACGCGCGGCAGCGGGTGCATGATCGTCAGGTCGTCCCTCGCGTCCTCGAGCGCGCTCGTGTCGATCCGGTACTCGCCCGCGACCTTCTGATACTCGTTTTCGTCGGGGAAGCGCTCGCGCTGGATGCGCGTGACGTACAGCACGTCGAGGTCGGGGAGCACGGCCTCGAGATCGGTGTGCTCAGCGACCGCGGCGCCCGCCTCGTCGAGGTCGTACTTGACCCCCTCCGGGAGTTGCAGGCTCTCCGGGCTGATGAAGTGCTGTTCGGCGTCGAAGTTCGTCAGGGCGGTGGCCAGCGAGTGGACCGTCCGGCCATACTTCAAGTCGCCCATGATCCCGATCGAGAGGTCGTCCAGACCCGCGTTCTGGCGGATCGTGTAGAGGTCCAGCAACGTCTGGGTCGGGTGATGTCCCGCACCGTCGCCCCCGTTGAGCAGCGGGACGTCGACGAACTCGCTGGCCATCTTGGCCGACCCCTCGTCGGGATGGCGCATGACGATGGCGTCGGCGTAGCCCTCGATCACCCGGACGGTGTCGGCCAGCGTCTCGCCCTTCTTCACCGAGGAGGACTCGACGTGGCCCATGTCGACGATGTCACCCCCCAGTCGCTTGATCGCCGCCTCGAAGCTCATCTTGGTTCGCGTACTCGGTTCGAAAAAGCACAGTCCCAGGAGTTTCCCGGCGTGGCGTTGCCCGTAGGCCGCCGTGTCGGCGTCCATCTCGGCGGCGCGGTCGAGCACCGCCTCGATGTCCTCCCGAGAGAGCTGTTTCGCCGTGATGACGTGGTCGTGCCGCATCGTGTTGGTGGGCGCGCGCCCCCCTCTTGAATCTCTCTATCCGTCGAAAAACTGTCGGAGCCCGAATCGCTTTGCCCCCGGAGGGATAATACTCGAATCTCTCACTCCCCTGTTCGTCCGACGCACCCGCCGGTCGAGTACAGGACCTTCCTCGACCCACAGATTCTTGCTCGCGCTGGCGTCACGTGGGTCCATGACGACACTCCCGGAACACGTCATCGGTGACGCCTACTCGGACAGCGTCGCGTGGGACCTCCTCTCGGACCTCGTCGCCGTCGGCAACCGAATGGCCGGCCAGTCGGGCGAGCGCGAGGGCGCCGGCCTCGTGGCCGACGCGTTCGAGGACGCTGGGTTGCGAGCGGTGGAGATCGACGAGTTCGAGATTCCCGGCTGGTGGCGCGGCGAGTCGACCCTGACTGTCGCGGGCGAGCGAACCGAGGAGTACGCGGCCGACCACGACGTGATCGCCCTGCCCGGCACGCCCAGCGGGACCGGCGAGGGGGAACTCGTCGACGTCGGCTACGGAACCGAGGCGGAGTTCGAGGACGCCGACCTCGACGGAAAGGTCGCCATGGCCCGCAGCGACGTGCCCGAGGACGCCGACCGGTGGCGACACCGCATGGAGAAGTACGCCGACGCCTACGAGGCGGGGGCGGACGGGTTCGTCTTCCGGAACCACGTCGAGGGCTGTCTGCCCCCCACGGGCGAGATCGGCTACCACGACCGGCCGGGCCCGATCCCGGCCGTCGGCGTCTCGAAGGAACTCGGCGAACGGCTGGCCCGGACGTGCGAGGACGATGCCCCGACGGCGACCCTTCGGGTGGAGTGCCGCAACGAACCGGCCACGTCGCGCAACGTCGAGGGCGT
>Ga0207797_1002056_pt1 | contig 14191 bp, 13 predicted proteins | sample PRCRCaboRojoPR_6_FD_187275 | JGI IMG/M metagenome (GOLD analysis project Ga0207797, IMG submission 187275) | Marine sediment microbial community from Cabo Rojo, Puerto Rico - PR CR 10% Liquid 1 (SPAdes) | ecosystem: Environmental > Aquatic > Marine > Coastal > Sediment | place: Cabo Rojo, Puerto... | reverse complement strand
CCGAGACGGACGCGACCGGCCGCGTCGGGCTCCTCCTCCCGGCGGGCGTCGACGGGGCCCGGGTGACGGTCACTCACCCCGACCACGACCGGGCGGCGGAGGCAGTCGACCTCGCGTCGGGGCGGGTGGTCGACGACCGGCTCCGGACCGAGATCGACCTCGAGGCGCCCCGCGACCTCGGACCGACCGGTCGGACGGTCCGCCGGGCGGGCCGCGCGGGCGAGAGCGTCGGGAAGGTCCTGGTCGCCGCGGCGCTCATGCTCGTCGTGGCCGGGACCGCCGCCGTCGGGCTCGGACTGACGCCTCCCGACGTCGGGGTCGCCGGCGTCCTCGCCGTCCCCGCGCTCCTCCTCGTCCTCGGCGTCGTCCTCGTGGCGACTCGGCGCGCCACCGACGCGGCGACGTGACCCGGGGACGCGACTCGGTGTCGTCGCGGTCGGGTGTGCGGTCCAGCCCCGTCGTCGCGATCCGGTCGCCCTTCCCGGCACCGTCCCGGTTCGCCGCCGTCGCCCGGAACCGTCGTCCTCTTCGTCTGTCGGCCGCCACATCGGGCGGTTCTGCACCGGTCACGACCGAACCGTGGTGATTTAAGCGGCCGTCGTGCCGACCCAGGAACGGGAATGAAACTCCACGAGTACCAGGCCAAGGAGGTGTTCGCCGAGGCGGGGATCCCGGTTCCCGAGTCCCAGCTCGCGGCGGACGTCGACGAGGCCGTCGCGGCCGCCGAGGGGATCGGCTACCCGGTGGCGATCAAGGCGCAGGTGCACGTCGGCGGACGGGGGAAGGCCGGCGGCATCAAGATCGCGACGGACGCCGACGAGGCCCGCCAGTACGCCGACGAGATCCTCGGGATGGACCTCAAGGGGATCCGCGTCGACCGCGTGCTGGTCGAGGCGGGCGTCGACTTCGAGAACGAGCTCTACGTCGGGGTGACGATGGACCGCGGCGCGGGCCGGCCAGTCGCCATGGTCTCCGAGCAGGGGGGCGTGAACATCGAGGAGGTCGCCGCCGAGGACCCCGACGCGATCGCCCGCGAGCACGTCGACCCGGCGTTCGGGCTCCACCCCTACCAGGCGCGGAAGGCGGCGTTCGACGCGGGCGTCCCCCGCGAGGTGGCGACGGACGTCGCGTCCGTCCTCACGACGCTGTACCGGATCTGGGACGACACGGACGGCGCCGACGCGGAGATCAACCCGCTGATGGTCACCGCCGACGACGAGGTGATCGCCGCGGACGCCGTGCTCAACGTCGACGACGACGCGCTGTTCCGCCACCCCGACCTCCAGGCGTACGAGGAGGAGGGCGACTTCGCCGAGGACGACCTGGAGCGCAAGGCCGACGAGTACGGCTTCGACTACGTCAGACTCGAGGGGAACGTCGGCATCATCGGCAACGGCGCCGGCCTCGTGATGACGACGCTCGACCTGGTCGACTACTTCGGCGGCGCGCCCGCCAACTTCCTCGACATCGGTGGCGGCGCCAAGGCCGAGCGCGTGACGAACGCGCTGGACATGGTGTTCTCGGACGACAACGTCGACGCCGTCGTCTTCAACATCTTCGGCGGGATCACCCGCGGCGACGAGGTCGCCCGCGGCATCAACGAGGCGCTGGAGGCGTTCGACGAGATCCCCAAGCCGGTCGTCGTCCGGCTGGCGGGCACGAACGCGGCCGAGGGGATGGAGATCCTCAACACCGACCTGGTGACCGTCGAGGGGACGCTCGAGGCGGCCGTCCAGCGCGCCGTCGAGTACGCCGGGGAGGCGGACGGCGCCGCCGAGGGCGAGGAGGTGGACGCGTGAGCGTCCTCGTCGACGACGACACCCGCGTGGTCGTCCAGGGCATCACGGGCGGCGAGGGCCGCTTCCACACCGAGCAGATGATCGACTACGGGACGAACGTCGTCGCCGGCGCGGTCCCCGGTCGCGGCGGCCAGGAGGTCGCCGGCGTCCCCGTCTACGACACGGTCGACGGAGCCGTCCGGGCGGAGGACGCCGACGCGTCGGTCGTCTTCGTCCCGCCGGCGTTCGCGGCGGACGCGCTGTTCGAGGCGCTCGACACGGACCTCGACCTGGTGGTCGCGATCACCGAGGGAATCCCCACGCAGGACGTGGCGCGCGTCAAGCGCCGCCTCGACGAGACCGACACCTACCTCGTCGGACCGAACTGCCCGGGCGTCATCACGCCGGGCGAGGCGAAGCTTGGCATCCTGCCGGGCAACATCTTCGCCGACGGCGACGTCGGGCTCGTCTCCCGGTCGGGCACGCTCACCTACCAGGTGGTCGACAACCTCACGAACCGCGGGATCGGCCAGACGACGGCGATCGGCATCGGCGGCGACCCGATCATCGGGACGCCGTTCGTCGACGCCCTGGAGCTGTTCGAGGCCGACGAGGAGACCGAGGCCGTCGTGATGTGCGGCGAGATCGGCGGCGAGGACGAAGAGCAGGCCGCCGAGTACATCGCCGACGGGATGGACACGCCAGTCGTGGGCTTCATCGCCGGCCGGACGGCCCCGCCGGGCAAGCGCATGGGCCACGCGGGCGCCATCGTCTCCGGCTCGGGGACGGGCACGGCCCAGTCGAAGATCGACGCGCTGAACGACGCCGGCGTCCCCGTGGGCGACACGCCCGAGCAGGTCGCCGACTACGTGGCCGACCTGCTGTAGGGCGTTCGGGGCGGAGCTTCGGGCTTCGCCCGCGTCTTCTGTCGGCTTCCGCTCGCGGACCGCGCGTGGCGTGCTTCGAGCGACTTCCTTCGGGTTGACAATCGCCTGCGGGTGCGGTGGCGCGCGAGTCGGCGGCGGCCTCGTGCCGCCGCCCGCGTGCGAGGGGCGAGCGAGCGTCGCGAGCGAGCCGGCTGGGGAGGTCCTCGTGAGCGGAGCGAACGAGGGCTCGGAAGTCGCAGCCCACACAGCGAGCAACGCGAGCGAGCAGGACCGTCTTCCGTAGTGTGAGGCTTGCGGTGGCGGTACGGTGGCGGTGCGGTGGCGGTGCGGTGAACTCGATGTGTCCGGCTTCGGGCTCGTCCTCACCGATCGCCCACTCTCGGTCGTTCACCGACCGTCCTCACCCGGAGTTCACCGATCGATCCGACCGCCCGATCGATCGCGCCTGCCGGCGATCCGACCGCCCGATCGATCGCGCCTGCCGACGGCTCTCGACGTTGCAGCCCTGCTGGCGGCTCCCGACCTCGTACCCGCGTTCGTCGCCTGCTCCGCAGCGGTCGACCGACGTGTCCCGGTACCACTACCGCGACGGCGTTGCCTCGGCCCGATCACGGCGCGCTACGGCTCGCTCGGACACGGCATCGGCCCCGGACATCGTCTCACGCCCCACGTCAGCTCACGTGTCCCCCGCCGTCCACCCAGACCGTCTCGCCGGTGACGTACGTCGCCGCCTCGCTCGCCAGGAACAGGTACGCGCCAGGGAGCTCGTCGGGCGTCGCGGCCCGCAACGGCAGGTCCGGCGTCGCCTCGTCCGCCTTCGCCTCGGCGATCGCGTCGGCTTCCGCGGCCCAGCCGTCGCGGATCTCCGTCGCCACCGGCCCCGGCGCGACCGCGTTCACCCGGATCCCGTGGGGCGCGAGTTCGAGGGCGGCACTGCGGGTGATCATCCGGGCGGCGCCTTTCGTCGCCGCGTAGTGGGCGTGGTCCCACGCCGCCCGGCCCTGGGTGTCGGAGGTGGTGTTGACCACGACGCCCGGGTCGTCGCGGTCGAGCATGTCCGCGGCCGCCAGCTGCGTCCCGAAGAAGACGCCCCGGGCGTTCACCGCGTAGACGTCGTCGAACTCGCCGGGCTCGACGTCGAGAAAGCGCGTCTTCGTGTAGATCCCGGCGTTGTTCACCATCACGTCGACGCCGCCCAGCTCCCGGGCCGCGGCGATCACCGCCGCCAGGTCGTCCGGGTCCGCGACGTCCGTTTCCACGTAGCGTGCGTCTCCGCCGGCCGCCCGGATCGCCTCGTGGGTCGGCGCGTCGGCGCCGGAACCTTTCGGCTCGGCGCGGACGTCCGCGACGACCACCGTCGCGCCGGCCGCGCCGAACGCCAGCGCGACCGCCCTGCCGATGCCGGAACTGCCGCCGGTGACGATCGCCACCTCGCCCGCGAAGTCGGGATCGAGCGTTCCCATACCTGTCACCGGTCCGCCCGCGTAACGAGCCCTGCGGTCTCCGCGGGTCTGCGGCCGCCGTCGCAGGTGCAAGGGGTTCTGCGGCCGCCGTCGACCCTCGTTCGTATTCCCTTTCCGATGCGAGAATTTATAATGATCTACTCTTATATTGGGCAGGGGGAGAGTCAGCAATATGGGGGAGTCGAACGACGGCACGCGGCACGGTCACCGCACACCGACGGACTGCGACGGTGAGAGCGCCACGGACGCCCGTCGTCGGGACTGTGTCGGGGGGCACCGTCCCGACGCCGACGGCCGGCGACCGGACGGGGGGAGCGTCGCCACGGGGGACGACGAGGTCGACCCGGAGGACTCCACATCGCGCGAGTCGTCGCTCGACGGCGTCGTCCGGACGCTCGCCGTCCCGCGACGGCGGCGGATCCTGGAGATCGTCGCGACGGGCGGGGAACACGGCGAGCCCGACGCGTCGTCCCCGCCCCCGCCGGGCGTCGACGTGACGACGGTCATCGACCGGCTGGTCGATCGGCGGCCCGACGCCGAGGGACGGACCGGCGGTCGGGGGGCCCGGTCCGTCCGACGGCGCGTCGGGATCGAACTGCGCCACGTCGACCTCCCGTCCCTCGACGCCGCCGGGCTCGTGATCTACGACCGCGACGCCGACGTCGTCCGGCTGCCGGCGGACCCGTCGGCGGTCGACGACGGCCTCGCCTCGCTGGAGGCCGCCCGCGGGACGCTCCGGCAGTACGAGCGGGCGATCGACGGCGGGTAGGGGGTGATCGACGCCGCCCGGGTCGTCGCTCCACGCTGCCACGGGGGACGTCCCGCGGACCAGCCGACGGAGTCGAACGGCCGACGGGATCGAACGGGAACCGGATTCCGGCGGTCGGGACGGTCACGTCCACCGGGACGTCGTCGGCCCAGGTCCGCCCGCCTGATAGGGTCGGTTGTAATTCGTTTCCGGTATTCGTTTCCGGTGTTCGACGGAACGGTCGTCGAGTCACCGGGAAACAGTTACAACCGACCCTACGACGGGTCGGGCCCCGACGTGATCGGGTTCGTCGGGGAGTCGTAGGGATCGATCGACGGAAGCGTGTGTCGGTGAGAGCGAGCCGGGGACGGGCGGCGACGGGCGGGCGTCCTACGCGTCCGGCGCGACCAACGTGTTGTCGACGTCCTCGCCGAGTCGTTCGAGCGCGTCGGTGACGGTGTGTTGCCGCCCGCCGCGGACGTGCGGGTAGACCGCCCGGAGTTCGTTCGCCTCGTAGACCGCGAGACACGCCGTGGGTAACGAGACGGTGACGTACTCCTCGCCGGTCGTCGTACAGTGGAGTTCGTGTTCGTCGAAGCAGCCGGCGAGCGACGCCCCGGTGGTGGCTGCCCACTCCCGGAACGCGTCGACGTGCTCCAGGACGTGGCCGTGGTAGGTGGTGCCCTGCAGGGGACCGTCGGGCCGGATCGCGTTCCCCCACACGTGGACGTCGTACTCGTCGATCGCCCCGACCTGCTTGAGTTCGACGAGCCGGTCGACGAGGGTCTGCCGGACCGGTTCCGACCCGAGCTGCGGCTCGGCCCTCATGAACAGCTCCACTGTGTATTGCTGTGGTAATTGTTCGCTCATCTGACTGGTCCCCCTGGGTTGGTAGCTCGTACGACGATGGAGAACTTATCCCTTTCCCCGGTCACTCGTCCGACGAATCGACCGACTGTACCGGGATCGAGTGACGCGATTCGCCCTGGGTCCGGCGGTTCGTCGCGACCGGTCCTCACGTCTCCGTCGCCGGATCGATCGCACGACTCACGTCTCGATAAACGATTATTAAGTGTATTCGTATGCTGATATTCTCGACCACGCCGACGTCCACGTCGATCACCCTCCAAACCGTTGCATTTGCAACGAAACGACGGTGGTGAACCGATGCACGCGATCCCTCTCGCGAACGCGACTGGCGGGGCCGCAGCCCGGAGTGTGGAGTGGCCGCAGGTACACCCGGTGTGGAGCTGGGGAAGGGGGTGTGGACCGACGGAGAAGCCGGTCGACTGACGATATGCGTGGCGGACGCAGTGGGACGGCGTAGTGGACGCAGCCGTAGACGGATCGGAGGCGGGCGAAACGCGACCCGTCGGGCGTTCGACGAGCATCCGGCGGTGATGGAGAAGGGGGTATACAGGAGTCGACGAAGGAGGGGGCGGTGAGGGGGAAAAGGGGTACGCAGAAGCCGACGGACGAGCAGGCAGTGAAGCGAAAACGGTGAAGGGGAACCTGACGGGTACCCGGCCCCGTTCGCCCGCACCGGCGGAACGAACGGGCGTGTCGCGGCTAAGCGGGGTCGACACCGCGCCCGCGGAGGCGTGGGGCGACCTGCATCGGCCCGGGGTCGCACAGGGGCGGCGGGCTCAGACGACCGCCGACTCCCGGTCGTCCGGGAGCTCGTCCACGAGGACGACCGCCTCGCCGTCGATGACCTCGTCGTCGTCCTCGTTGTAGACCGTCGTCGAGAGCCGGTACCGGTCGTTCTCCAGGGTCTCGACCACTTCGACGACGGCGGTGACCCGCTCGCCGAGGGAGACCGGCCCGAGGAACCGGCTGTCCTGCGAGAGGTAGATGACCATCCCGGGGAGCCGGGCCAGCGCCGCGCTGATGAGCCCCGAGACGAGCGTCCCGTGGGCGATGCGATCGCCGAAGCGCGTGCCCTCGGCGTACTCCTGGTCGAGGTGGAGTCGGTTCGTGTCACCGCTCGCGTACGCGAACGCGTTGACGTCCTCCTCGCTGATCGTCTTCGAGAACGTCACCGAGTCGCCGACCGAGAGCTGCTCGCGCTCGTCGACGGTCCGCTCGACCGTCCACTCGGTGTCCGCCTGTTCCCCCTCGGGACCGCCGTTCGACAACCCGAACGCCGCCAGTGTCGCCCGGTTCGCCTCGAGTACGCTGTTCGTCAGGTGGCCCGACGCACGTACCCATGCCTTGGTGACCTGGGAGACGAGCCCGGCGTCGGGGATCGTGTTTCCTTCACTCATTTTCGGTAGGACGACTGTCGTGGTAGTTTCCACACCGTCCGTCTTAGTTCGTTCGATCCGAACGGGCGGCGAGTTGCCACGTAACCGCCGCACGCGACGCCGACGTCCCGACGACGTGCGCCGCCCGACGGCACCGGCCGCGCCGCGTCACCGCCCGTCCGAACCGCACCGAGTCGTGTGCCGGCTCGACCGGACTGCACGGACCCCGCGCTGTCCCGGTCGGTCGAGTCGTCCGGGGCCAGTCGTCGAGGAACCCCGGATCGCCAGACCGTCGTCCACAGCCGTCCGTCCGCCGCGGCGGCACTCCGCGACCACCGGTCGACTGCTCCGCCGGTGTCGACGCCGGGACCGACCGTCGAACGCGACGGCCGTCCCCGTCGATCGACGGGTGGATCCGGTCGAACCACGGCTACACTACCATCTCCTACCACTTAGAACCATCTGCTACCATTCATCGGAAGCTATTTCTCCTCGGAGGGCATTGGTGGAGACGAAGGATGGCGAACGACCAGGACGACACCACGTGGCCGGCTGCGTTCACGCCGGAGAGCTTCCGGCAGGCCAGCGAACAGTTCACCGACCAGCAGATGCGCCTGTTCCGGCAGCTGTTCGCGCCCGACGCCGCCGACCGGTCCCGGTCCAGCGACACCGTCTCCGAGCTGAGCCGGCTGAGCACGGACGCGGCGGTCTTCAAGACCCGCGTCCAGAGCGGCGGCCGGATCAGCATCCCCGACGCCGAGCGCGAGGCGCTCGACATCGGGGACGGCGACCTCGTCCAGACGTTCGTCATTCCGATCAAGCGAAAGGGTGATTCCAATGAGTGAGGCCACTACCAACCCGTTCGGGGCGATGATGCGGATGCAGCGGCGCTCGATCGAGCAGACCCAGAAGGCGATGCGCGAGGGCGCTGAGCTGAACAAGCGGATGGGCAAGTTGATGCTGGAGTCGATGGACGCCGGGCAGTCGGTCCAGCGCAAGAGCAACGACCTCCTGCGCGCGGCGTTCGACGCCTACTTCGACGCGATGGAGTCGTCGATGCCCGGCGACAACACGGCCTTCCGCAACTTCCAGACCGTCCTCGACGACCAGTTCGAGGCGATGGACGAGGTCTCCCTGCAGTCGTGGGAGGCGTTCGAGTCCGGCTTCGAGGACAACGCGGAGGCCTACGAGGAGTTCGTCGACCGCTTCACGGCGATGATGGACGACTCCTTCGAGGCGTACGCCGACTCGATCGACGAGTTCGAGCGGATGTCCGAGGAGGCCGTGCAGATCGACGTCGACGCGGACGACGAGCACGACCACGAGGCGTAAGGCCGAGAGCCGCCTTTTTTAGTACGCGGACGGAGTGAGATACACATGACAGACGGAAACTTCGACATGGACATGACCGGGATGAGTGGTGACGTCGACGACTGGGCGGGGTTCGTCGAGGAAATGAACGAGTCGTTCCTCGCGACCGTCGAGCAGAACGTCGAGGCGCAGTCGCGCTTCGTCGACTCGTGGCTCGACGCGCTCGAGGAGTCGACGGCCGAATCGTCCGACCGGATGGGCGAGGGCATGGAGGCGTACGCCCGGGCGTACAAGCTCTGGATCAACGCCGCCGAGGAACAGTTCGAACAGGCGACCGACGTCATGGAGGGCGAGGACGTCTCGATCGAGGAGTTCCGGGACGTCTGGCTCTCGACGGCCAACGACTTCTTCAAGGAGCTGATGAGCACGACGGCCTTCGCCGCGGCGACCGGCGAGACCGTCGAGAACGCCCTCGCGTTCCGCCAGCAGGTGGACGAGGCGGCCGAGGAGACGCTCCACGAGCTGGGCTTCGCCACCCGGGGCGACGTCACCGAGGTGGGCGAGCGGCTCGTCGAACTGGAACGCCGCCAGCACGCCATCGAGTCGAAGCTCGACGACGTGCTCGCGGCCGTCGAGGAGTGAGATGAACCCCTACACCACCCTCCTCGACTTCCAGCGGAAGCAGATGGAGGCGGCCGCCGACGCCATGGAGCGGACCGCGGCGATCCCCGAGCAGACCGAGCGGATGGACGACGTCGAGGTCGGCCCGACCCCCTCGGAGGTCGTCTACGAGGAGAACAAACTGCAGCTGCTCCACTACGAGTCGCGCACGGACGAGCAGCACGACGTCCCGATCCTGATCGTCTACGCGCTGATCAACAAGCCGTACATCCTCGACCTCCAGCCCGACCGGAGCGTGATCCGGACGCTGCTCGATCAGGGGTTCGACGTCTACATGATCGACTGGAACGAGCCGTCGCACATAGACCAGCACCTCACGCTGGACGACTACGTCAACCGGTACATCGAGAACTGCGTCGACGTGGTCCGCGAACGCTCGGGGCTCGACTCGATCAACGTGCTCGGCTACTGCATGGGCGGGACGATGAGCGTCATGTACGCGGCGCTCCACCCCGAGAAGGTCCGCAACCTGGCGCTGATGGCCGCCGGGCTCTGCTTTACCGGCAACGGCGGCGTCCTGGAGCTGTGGGGCGACGAGGACTACTACTCGCCGGAGGCGGTGACCGACGCGTTCGGGAACGTGCCCGCGGACTTCCTCGACGTCGGGTTCGCGCTGATGGACCCGGTCGACAACTACCTCACGAAGTACGTCCGGCTGTTCGACAACATCGACGACGACGACTTCGTCGAGAACTTCGCCCGGATGGAACAGTGGATCAACGACGGTATCGACGTCGCCGGCGAGACCTACCGGCAGTTCCTGGAGGACGTCTACCAGGAGAACAAGCTCGCGGAGAACGAACTGGAGATCGGCGGGAAGCACGTCGACTTAGACGAGATCACCATGCCGGTGCTCCAGATCGTCGGCGAGTACGACCACCTCATCCCGCCGGAGGCGTCGACGCCGTTCAACGAGCTGGTCGCCTCCGACGACGTGACGACGATGAACTTCCCGACGGGCCACATCGGGCTGTCGGTCTCGTCGCGCTCCCACGGCCAGCTGTGGCCGGACGTCTGTGACTGGTTCGAGGCCCGCTCGCAAGTCGAAGCGGAACCCGCCACCGCCGCCGACGCGGCCGGGACCGGCGAGACGGACGCGACGAGCATCGAGATCACGTCCACCGACGAGGCAGAACCCGAGGTCGAGGGCGACGACACGAACGGCGAGGTCGACGAGCCGGACGCCGAGACCGGCGAGGAGCCGGCCGCCGGCGCGGACCTGGAGGTCCTCGACGGCGTCGGGCCGGCGTACGCCGACCGGCTCCGCGCCGCCGGCGTCGAGGCGCTCCCGGACCTCGTGGCGGCCGATCCCGAGGAACTGGCGGCGGCCGTCGACGTCTCCGCCGACCGCGTCCGCCGCTGGATCGACCAGGCGCGCGAACTCACGGCCGAGTAAGCACGAACACGAACCCGTGCCGACGGGTCACCGGCGCCGCCTCGATCCGTCCCGACCGCACGCCACACTCCGCTCGTTTCGTTCGACTCGGTGGCACGCGCCGCGTCGTCGGCCGCGCCGCCGCTCGGGACCACCTGACGGTTGCGGACACCATCCCGAGCGAGCCGCCGGCTACACCGGAACGACGGGGACGGGCGTCTCGCGCAGCACCCGGTCGGTGCTGCTCCCGACGTGCGGTCGGCACCGCTCGCCGGTTCCGTGACAGCCCACGACTACGAGGTCGACGTCGTGCGCTGCGGCGTACTCCACGATCGCCTCGGCGGGCGTCCCCCGGACGCACGTCGTCACCGTCTCCACGCCGACCGCCTGGGCCTCCGTGGCCGCCTCGGCCAGCACCGCCTCTCCACGCTCGGTGACGGCCTCCAGGAACAGCTCGTCGCTCCCGAGCGCCGGCGTGGTCCCGTGGACCCGCTCGCCGACCACGAAGAGCAGGTGGAGCCGCGCGTCGTGCTCGCTCGCGAGATCGATCGCACGCGCGACGCCCCGCCGTGCCCCCTCGCTCCCGTCGGTCGGGGCCAGCACCGCATCGTACATACGTGAGTCGGGAGCCGACCCGCGCGCCACCACGTCGGCCGACTCGACGGGCGCTCCGCGAACGGGTTCCGGATCGCGCCGCGCCCGCCGGGTGGCTCACCGGAACCACCCGAGCCCGAGCCCGAGTCGCCGCGGCAGTTCACTGGCCACCGGGCCGCCGAGGTGATCCCGGAGCGTCCCCAGGAGGCCGTTCGGGACGTAGAGGACGAACAGGACGAACAGCAGCCCGATGTAGAGCGCGGCGTGGCCGTTGAGGAACGCCTCGATCCCGCCGCCGACGGTGAGCCCGCCGACCAGTTCCGTCCCGAGGACGCCCTCGCCGAGGCTCGTCCGGAGGTACGGCAACAGCCCGCCGCCCTCGCCGCCCTTCGAGAGGAACTCGCGGACGCTCTCGTCGAAGAGCCGGCCGAACAGCGGGCCGGCGAGCGTGCCGAAGCCGCCGATGATCGACGCCAGCAGCGCGTCGCCGGCCGCCAGGAAGTAGAACGTCGACTCGGGCGTCACCGACCGCCGGAACCCGGCGAACAGCCCGCCAGCGACCCCGGCGAAGAACGCCGAGGCGGCGAACGCGCCGAGCTTGTACCGGAACGTGTCGTAGCCGACGGCCCGTGCGCGCTCCTCGTTTTCCCTGATCGCGATCAGCGTCCGGCCGAACGGCGAGTGGAGCATCCGGCGCATCGCCAGGTAGCAGACGACGACCACCAGGCCGACCATGTAGTAGGAGACCTCGACGGTCGACAGCGAGACGACGCCGAACAGCCCCTCGACGCTGTCGCCGGCCAGCGAGCCGATCGCGAGGTTCAGCGCGTCGACGCCCGGGACCCCGACCTGGAAGGAGACGTCGGGGTTCAACACCGCCGGGCCGTCGCGGGGGTTCGAGCCGACGAAGTCCCAGTCGCGCACGAAGACGTACAGCACCTGGGAGAAGCCCAGCGTGATCATCGCGAAGTAGACGCCCGTCAGCCGGAACGAGACGGCGCCGATCGCGAGCGCGAGCGCGAGCGCCACGAGCCCCGCGACCACCAGCAGGACGACGAACGGCGTCGCCGCGCCGACGAGCGGGAGCTTGCCGTTTGCCGCGAGGATCACCGTGTACGCGCCGGCGCCGTAGAAGGCCGCGTGCCCGAACGAGAGGTAGCCGGTGTAGCCGGAGACGAAATCGAACGACATGGCGAACAGCCCGAAGTAGAGCACCGCGACCATCGTCTGTACCCGCGGGAGCAGCGTCTCGGCCTCCGTGCCGAGCGGGGAGTTCACCAGCGCGGCGTAGACGAACGGGTACGCCACGAGCAGCCCCAGCACGGCGAGGTGGACCGCCTGGCCGCGCACCCGGTCGACCAGGAGGCTCCCGCCCGTCGCCGGACGGCCGGCCGCTGTCGCCGGTTCGGCGGCATCGGTCGTCGCCCCGGTCGTCCCGCTCGCCGCCTCCGCGTCGGGCGTCCCCGCGGGCGTCTCGTCCCCGTCGGGAGCGTCCGTTCCCCCGCCCGTTTCGGCGCTAATGGCCGCCCACCTCCTCGACGCCGAACAGGCCCTGCGGTTTGAAGATCAGGACGAGCACCAGGATCAGGAACACCGTCATCTGCGGGAGGCCGGTGAACTCGACGTAGTTCTGGAACCACCAGGTCGTCGTCGCGTCCGCGAGCCCGACGAGCCCGCCGGCGACGACCGTCCCACGGAAGGTGCCGAGCCCGCCGACGATCACGACGACGAAGGCGGGCAGGAGCGTCTCGGCCGCCAGGGGGACCGACGCCCCCCAGTTGCCGTCCCACATCAGCAGGACGCCGGCGACCCCGGCCACCCCCGCACCCAGCGCGAAGACGACGGTGAACACCCGCCGGACGTCGACCCCCAGCGCCGCGAGCATCTCGTCGTCCTCGCTGCCGGCACGGACGTAGAGGCCGTACCGCGTCCGGGTGAGGAACGCCCAGACCGCGGCGACGGTTGCGACGCCCGCGAGGATCTCGAAGAGCGCCAGCCCGCGGACCGAGACGGGGCCGACCGACAGCGACTGCGAGAGCAGCGCCGGTTTCGTCGCCAGCGCGGCCTGCCAGTCGGAGATCGGCTGGAGCCCGTAGAACGCGACGACGATCCGGACCGCCTCGTCGAGCGTCAGCGTCAGGCCGAACGTCAGCAGGATCTGGTAGAGCGGCGGCCGGTCGTACAGCGGGCGGACGAGCGTCGCCTCGATCCCCGCGCCGAGCAGCGCGAGCGCGGCGAACGTCCCCGCGATCGCGACGCCGAACAGGAGCAGGCGGACCCCGCCGGGGGCGTCCGACGCGACGAGGACCATGATCAGCCCGCCGAGGTAGGCGCCGATCATCGTCAGCGAGCCGTGCGCGAAGTTGAGCACACCCATCAGGCCGAAGACGAGCGTGAGCCCCGAGGCGATCATCACGTACAGCGACGCCTTCGCGAGCCCGTTCACCAGGACGGTCGCGAGCGTCCCCGGCGAGAGGAAGTCGACGAGTGCGTCGACCGCGCTCTGGAGGGGGACGACAGTCGGGAGGGCGGTCGCCAGCTGGCTCCCGGGACCTGCAGCGAGCTGCGTCGGCTCGACGACGGCCGCGATCGCGGCGAGGGTGACGCCGGCGACGCTCATGCCGAGAGGTACCTCCTGAACCGTTCGTCGTCCGCGGTCACGCCGTCGGTGGTCCCGCCGTCGACGACGACGCCGTGGTCGACCACGTAGAACCGGTCGGCGAGGTCGAGCGCGAGCGGGAGGTTCTGCTCGACGAGCAGCACGGTCGCCTCCTGGGCGGCCGTCGCCAGCGCGTCCGCGACCGCCTCCACGATCAGCGGCGCGAGCCCCTCGGAGGGCTCGTCGACGAGGAGGAGGTCGTTGTCGCCGACGAGCCCGCGGGCGACCGCGAGCATCTGCTGTTGGCCCCCGGAGAGCGCCCCGGCCTCGGCGCGCGGCCGCTCCGCGAGGTCGGGGAACCGCTCGAACGCACGCCGGACGGCCGCTTCGACGTCCCCGCCCTCGGGGACCGCGACGCGGAGGTTCTCCTCGACGGTCAGCCGGGCGAACACCCGGCGGTCCTCGGGGATCCACCCGACGCCGCGGCCGGCGATCTCGTGGGTCGGCAG
>Ga0207797_1002055_pt1 | contig 14191 bp, 9 predicted proteins | sample PRCRCaboRojoPR_6_FD_187275 | JGI IMG/M metagenome (GOLD analysis project Ga0207797, IMG submission 187275) | Marine sediment microbial community from Cabo Rojo, Puerto Rico - PR CR 10% Liquid 1 (SPAdes) | ecosystem: Environmental > Aquatic > Marine > Coastal > Sediment | place: Cabo Rojo, Puerto... | reverse complement strand
CCTGCAACGCCGTCGTTGGGATTGACGGATTCGCGAAAACCCGCTCACCCGCCGCGGAAGACGCTATAACCTCTTGATATTCCTAGGGCAGATCTCAAGGCTTGGGGCATTTTACGACTCCATCAGGATTCCGTTTCCTGGGCCTCCTTCCGGTCCTCCTCCGCGATCTCCTCGGCCTTTTCGCCCTTCTCCCCACCGTCTTCCGCCTCGGCCAGCAGCTCCTCGGCGAGAGAATCGGGACGCGTGTCCAGCAGGGCCTCGGCATCCACGGGCGAAGCCTTGGTCACGGCGCCGGCGGCGATCTCGCGGAGGGACACCACCACGTCCTTGTTCTTGGAGGTCAGCGTGGGGTCGGCGCCTTTTCGCAGCTGTCGAACCCGCTTTGCCGCCATGTGGATCAGGGCAAATCGGTTGTTTACTTTTTGCAGGCAGTCCTCTACTGTGATCCGAGCCATTTCGCACTCCTGAATGGGGTTTTCCGATCCAGCCTCGCGGCAGACGGAATAAACCCTACTTTTTAACATTTCCGATTTCAAATGTAAAGCATAAAAGGAAAGAATCAACCGGTATCCTCCATGCTCTCTCAAGTCCTGAGCGGCACGGTCGTCGGCATCGAGGCCCACCTGGTGTACGTGGAGGTGGACATCTCCTCGGGACTCCCCGCTTTTTCCACGGTGGGCCTTCCCGAGGGGGCGGTGCGGGAGAGCAAGGACCGCGTCAAGGCCTCCATTCGGAACGCCGGCTACGAGTTCCCCTCGGACCGGATCACCGTCAACCTGGCCCCGGCGGATGTGAAAAAGACAGGAACCGGGTTCGACCTGCCCATCGCCCTGGGGATCCTGGCGGCCACGGGCCTCATTCCCGGGTACGCCCTCGAGGAGCACCTCGTGGCGGGGGAGCTCTCCCTCGACGGCCGGGTCCGTCCGGTCCCGGGGGTGCTTCCCCTGGCCGCGGCCGCCCGAAAGGCGGGCCTGCGCGGCCTGTACGTTCCCCGGGCCAACGCCCGGGAGGCGGCGGCGGTGGAGGGCATCTCGGTCTACCCGGCGGAGACGCTCTCCTCGGTGGTGGAGAACCTGTCCGGCGGGGCGGACCCGGTGCCCGTCCTTGGAAACCGGGACGGCCCGACGCCGGGGCCGTTCGGGGACGGGGACTTCAGCGACGTCCGGGGCCAGGAGAACGCCAAGCGGGCCCTGGAGGTGGCCGCGGCGGGCGGCCACCACGCGATCCTCGTCGGGCCCCCGGGATCGGGAAAGACCATGCTCGCGCGACGGCTCCCCGCCGTCCTCCCGGAGCTCGATTTCGACGAGGCCCTGGAGACCTCCATGGCCTACAGCGTTGCGGGGCTGCTGCCGGAGGGCTCCTCCCTGGTCGCGGGGCGCCCCTTCCGGGCCCCCCATCACACCGTCTCCGACGCGGGGCTCGTGGGGGGCGGCCACAACCCGAAGCCCGGCGAGGTGACCCTGGCCCACCACGGGGTCCTGTTCCTCGACGAGATGCCTGAGTTCCGACGGAGCGTGCTGGAGGTCCTCCGGCAGCCCATGGAGACAGGGACCGTCACCGTCTCCCGGGTGAACGCCAGCGTGACCTTTCCCGCGGACTTCATGCTGGTGGGCGCCATGAACCCCTGTCCCTGCGGCTACCTGGGGGACACCCGACGGAGCTGCACCTGCACGCCCGAGCAGGTGCACCGGTACCGTGCGCGCATATCGGGCCCCCTGATGGACCGGATCGACCTGCAGGTGGAGGTCCCCCGGGTTCCGTACAGGGCCCTCGAGGGCAGGGCCGACGGCCGGAGCTCTGCAGAAATGCTCGAGCGGGTCGGGAAGGCTCGGGCGGTCCAGGCCCGGCGGTTCCGGGGGACGCCCGTCCGCACCAACGCCGCCATGGACGGACCGCTGCTGCGGGAGCACGCCGCCCCGGAGCGGGACGGCGAACGGGTCCTCGAGCGGGCGGTGGAACGCTTCGGGTTGAGCGCCCGCGCGCACGCCCGCATCCTCAAGGTGGCCCGGACCATCGCCGACCTGGAGGGGGAGGACCGCGTCCGTGCCGACCACGTGGCCGAGGCCGTCCAGTACCGGTCCATGGACCGGAATCCCTTTCGATGATCCGGCGTGCTCCGGGCCCGAGGCCGAAAGCGGGATGTCCGGGGGCTTCTGAGTCGGGTCGTGCCGCTGATTGACCTTGATCCGGCTTGCCGCGCCAGCCGAGTGGCCTTGCAGGGGCATGGAAGAGCGCCGCCCCGCCTCACACGGACAGCCTCTTCCACCGGAGCAGGTGGGCGACGAGCATCCCGGCGATGAAGCCGGCCGCCAGGTTGGAGGCCAGGGTGATCCCCAGAATCAGGGTGGCGACAAAGTAGTCCTTCCGGCGGTTGAGGTCCATCAGGGTGAGCGTCAGCTGGGCCCCCGCAAAGACCAGGAGCACCCCCAGGACCGACATGGGCAGGAGGTTGAACACGTCCACGATGTGAGGTCCCAGGAAGACCGCCATGGCTGCGAAGAGCAGGCCGATCATGAGGTTGGACCCGGCCGTCCTCGCGCCGAAGCGGTAGTGGGCCGCCAGCCCGCCCGCCCCGTGACACAGGGGCATTCCTCCCAGGCAGAAGCTGAAGAAATTGGCCAGGGCCATGCTCACGCAGGCCTTCCGGTTGGTCAGCCCGGCCGAACGTTGGCCGAAGTAGTCCCTCGAGAGGTCCGTGTAGGCCAGCGCCGCGTTGCCCAGGGTCATGGGCAGCTGGGGAAGGACCAGTGCGAACAGGGCGAAGGTGAAGTCCGGTGCGGCCGGCAGCCCCAAGGGGAGCGGGCCGGGCGTGTAAAGGCCGAAGACGTCGTTGCCCAGGCCGGATCCGGCCCCAAGGGCCAGGCCGGCGAGAAGACCGCCCACCACGACGATCAGACCGGCCGGGAAGCGCCTGTTGTCGAGCAGCAGGAGGGTGGCGATCCCGCTCAGCCCGCCGATCACGAGGCCGATGGGGACGGGACCGAGGGACTGGAGGGCCAGGTGGGGCTCCGCCGTCTGCTGGAGCGTCTGGTACTTCGTGGTGCCCGTCATGAACCGGATGCCGCCGGAGATGAGCAGGGCCCCGGTGGAGAGCTGAACCCCGCGGATCACCGCTTTGGGGGTGATCCTTCGAATCAGGTCGATGGCCCCGGTGAGCCCGACGACCAGCAGGAGGACGGCCATCAGGAGGCCCGAGGCGAGGATCTGATCGGGGCTCATGGCGGTCGCGATGGCGTAGGCCCCGATCACCTTCATGGGCTGCACCGGCACGGTGAGCCCGAAGTACGATCCGGAGAGGATGTAGAACACCCCCACGCTGAAAAACACCCCGATCGGGTCGAGCCCGTTGAACAGGACCATGGCGACCGCGATGGGGAGAAGGGTGCCGAGGTCCCCCAGGGAGCCCGCCAGCTCCATTCGATCGAACCTGAACCGCTCGAGGTCGCTTTTCACGGAGGCACCTCGACCATGACCTTCCTCACGGGACATTCCGGTCCTGTCCCGCCGATGAGCGGGACACCGCAGCGCAGGGCGCCGTTGGATCCGAAGCATAACGAATTCGCCGGCCGGCCGCAAGGAATGCCTCGAGCACCCCGGGAGGTGGCGAATGTCTTTGCTTTCGAGGTCGAGTTCGTACAAAATCCGCTCGTGCCGACCGGAATCGGTCGGCGCAGGGGATTTCCACTCGTTCAGGGGGGCGCCATGAAAAGGAAAGACGTGCCGGGTATCGAGGCGGGGCAGTCCTGGGAGATCGACCTGTTCCGGCCGGAGGACGGGGAAGGGGTGGCCGGGCTGTTCCTCACGGTCTACGGCGAGGGCTACCCCATCGGGACCTATCTGGATCCGGACCGGCTCCGGGAGGAGAACGCGTCGGGGCGGACCATCTCGAGCGTGGCGCGGACCCCTCGAGGGGACGTCGTGGCCCACAACGCCCTGTTCCGGAGCGCCCCCTTCGAGGGCATCTACGAGACCGGGGCCGGCCTGGTGCATCCCCTGTACCGGGGGGGGAAGGGGCTCTTCACCGGGGTGATCGAGCACGGGTTGACGAAGGCGGCGCCCGCCTTCGGCCTTTCGGGGGTGTACGGGGAGTCCGTCTGCAACCACGTGTTCAGCCAGAAGGCCTGCCGCAGCCTCGGCATGACGACCCACGCACTGGAGGTGGATCTGATGCCCGCCGAGGCCTATGTCAAGGAAATGGCGGCGGCCGGCCGCGTGGCCTCGCTCATCGAGTTCATCAGTGTGAAGCCGCGACCCCAGGAGGTGTTCATCCCGGCCCCTTACAGGGACGCGTTCCGCTTCCTCTACGAGGGCCTGGGCGAGGAACGCTCCTTGAGGGAGGCCGGCGCGCCCCTGCCTTCCGGCCGTTCCTCCGAGGTGAGGGGCCGATACTTCGATTTCGCCGGGGTGGCGCGGATCGCCGTCCGGAGCGCCGGTGAGGACCTTCCCGCTCGAATGGAAGCGGAGGAGTCCGAGATGGCCGCAAAGGGGGCGCGGATCCTGCAGGCCTGGCTCAACCTGGGGGAACCCTGGGTGGGCGAGGCCGCCGGGCTGCTCCGGTCCAGGGGCTACTTCCTGGGCGGGCTGCTCCCCCGCTGGTTCGACACGGACGGGATGCTCATGCAGAAGATGGATCACCGCCCCCACTGGGAGGAGATCCAGCTCGAGTTCGATCGGGCGAAGCGCATCACGGCCGTGGTGCGGACCGACTGGGAGGCGTCGAGCGCCGCGTGAGGTCGAAAGGACCAGCGGCGGAAAGGCCTTCACGACGCCCGCCGCGCCCGGCTTCCCGCGCTTTACACCGGCTTTTTGTTGTGTCATAGTACCCGCTTTGATCGCCGGGGCGGCCACGCCCTGCCGGGAGCCATTCAAACGGAGTCCGTTCCATGCGGCGCTTTCTCAAGGCCATGCTCGTACTGGTGCTGCTCGCCTTCCTGGCCGCCGGAGGGGCCGGCGCATACCTCTGGTACGTCTGGTCGAGCAACCTTCCCTACATCGGGTCCCTGGAGGAGTACCACCCGCCGATTATCACCGAGATCTACAGCGGAGGCGGTGAGGTCATCGGGCGGTTCTGGGAGGAGAAGCGGATCGTCGTCCCCCTGGAGCGGATGCCCCGACACCTGGTGGAGGCGTTCGTGGCCGCCGAGGACGATCGGTTCTTCGAGCACAAGGGGGTTGATTTCCAGAGTATATTCAGGGCGTTCATCAAGAACATCCAGGCCGGCAAGATCGCCCAGGGAGGGAGCACGATCACCCAGCAGGTCACCCGGTCGCTGCTGCTCAAGAACCCGAAGAAGACCTATCGGCGGAAGGCCCGGGAGGCCCTCCTTTCCCTCCAGATCGAAAAGACCTTTTCCAAGGAACGGATCCTTTTCCTCTACCTGAACCAGATCTATCTGGGCCACGGAGCCTACGGCGTGGAGGCTGCGGCCAGGACCTACTTCGGGAAACCCGCCATGGACCTCACCGTGGCCGAGTCCGCCATGCTCGCGGGGCTTCCCCAGGCGCCGAGCCGCTACTCGGCCTTCCGGAACTTCCCCCGGGCCAAGAAGCGCCAGCGCTACGTGCTGGATCGCATGGTGGCGGAAGGGTACATCGACCAAGAGCAGGCCGACCGCGCCTTCGCGCAGCCGCTTCCGCTCCAGGAGGCCGAGGAGAACCCCTTTGACAAGGCCCCCTACTTCACGGAGCACGTGCGCAAGTACCTGGAGGAGACCTACGGCCGGGAGGCCCTCTACCGGGAAGGGCTCCGGGTCTACACCACGGTCGACCTGTCCAGGCAGGCCATGGCCCAGGCGGCCGTGGAGCAGGGGCTGCGCGACCTGGACAAGCGGGAAGGGTTCCGCGGACCCCTCCGCCGCATCGAGGAGGAAAAGATCGAGGCCTTTCGCGAGGACACGGCCGAACGGCTGCGGGAAGACCCGCCCGAGGTCGGGGAGATCGTGGAGGGCGTGGTCCTGGCGGTGAGCGACGAGGAGGAGCGGGTGATCGTCGGGATCGGCGGGAGGAGCGCGCTGCTTCCGCTGAAACGGATGGCATGGGCCCGCAAGCCCGATCCCGAGATCTACCACAGCGCGGCCCCGGTCCGACGCCCGAGCCGGGTCCTGGAGCGGGGGGACGTGATCCGGGTCCGCCTGCTGGAGCCCGGGGAAGAGCCCCACGCCTGGACCGCGGCCCTGGAGCAGGAGCCCGTGGTCCAGGGGGCCCTCCTCTGCATGGACCCGGAAACGGGCCGCATCCTGTCCATGGTGGGCGGCAGGGACTTCGACGAGAGCCAGTTCAATCGCGCCGTCCAGGCCCGGCGGCAGCCGGGCTCCGCGTTCAAGCCCGTCATCTACGCGGCGGCCATGGACGCCGGCATGACCCCCTCATCGGTGATTCTCGACGCCCCCTACGTGGCCCCCATGGAGGAGAAGGACAAGCTGTGGCGGCCGGAAAACTACAAGAAGAAGTTCTCCGGCCGCACCCTGCTCCGGAGAGGGCTCATCAAGTCCATGAACGTCATCACCGTCAAGATCCTCAAGAAGATCGGCGTCCGAACGGCCATCGACTATGCGCGCCGCCTCGGGATCGAGTCCGAGCTCAGCCCGGACCTCTCCCTTGCCCTGGGCTCCTCCGGCCTCTCCCTGCTGGAGCTCACCCGGGCCTATGCCTGCTTCGCCAACGGCGGCCTCCTCCCCCGGCCCTACGCCATCGAGCGCATCGTGGACCGCCGGGGGCACGTCCTCGAGGAGAACCAGCCGCGGCTGGAGGAGGCCGTCTCTCCCCAGACCGCCTACGTCATGACCGACCTGCTCGAGGGGGTGGTCCAGGAGGGCACCGGATGGCGGATCCGTGCGCTGAAGCGCCCCGCAGCCGGAAAGACCGGAACCACCAACGACCTGATGGACGCCTGGTTCATGGGCTTCACGCCCGAGCTGGCCACCGGCGTCTGGGTCGGGTACGACGACCGCGTGCCCATGGGACGCGGAGAGACCGGCTCGAGGGCGGCGAGCCCGATCTGGCTCCAGTTCATGCAGGATGCGCTGGAAGGCCTGCCCGTGGAGGATTTTCCGGTTCCCGAGGGAGTGGTGTTCGCCAAGATCGACGCGGAGGAAGGGCTGCTGGCGAGCGCCCACTCCGAGAAGACCGTGTTCCAGGCCTTCGTGGAGGGCACCGAGCCCACGGAGCACGTCCCGCCCCCGGAAAGGGCCAAGAGCGGTCACTTCAGCCAGTTCGACATGGATTTCGAACAGTAACGGTTCCCCTCCCCGCGGCCCATTGCCCCGCTTGGGCTCGAGCCGATGCTACAGCTTCCGCCGCGGTCCTCCGAGTAAGGGCCGCCGCCCCGCTTCCTTTGAGCCCCTCGGCCCGCCTGGATGCACAAAAGGATACGGGTCGTGCGGTAAAGTGGACCGAGGGGGGCTCGTCCGGACCCCAAGAGCCCGTTTCCCTCGACTGTGCAGACATGAAACAACCCACCAAGATCACAATGGCTTTCCTCCAGCCCCCCGTCCCGGTCCCACCTAGGCCCCTCCACGGGCACGCCCCTTGCTGAGGGGGTAGAGGCGGCGGGGGCCGGCAGGCCGGTACAGGGTGCCGGTGGCCTCGCACGTCGAGAAAGGAGGTTGGTCATGCATCCTGTCGTCCGTTCGTTTTCGATCCTTGGGCTGGTGCTGCTTTTTCCCCTGACCATCGGCCTCGCAGAGGTGGAGGCGTCCATCGATCCCCAGGTGGCGGATTTCGGGGAGGTCCTGGTGGGGGAGACCAGGACCGTCCCCGTCCACATCACCAACCACGACCCGATGACGTCGCTGAACGTCGCCCTGTTTCTGCAGGAGGGAAGCGCCGGCTTCATCCTGGAGACCTACATGCTCGTGCTCGGTCCGGGGGAGACCAAGACCGTGAGCGTCACCTACACCTCCAGCGGGGAGGGCGAGGTCTCCGACACCCTGGTCATCACCTACCTCGGCGGGCGCATGCCCGAGGAGGTGCTGCTGACGGCCGTTGGAGTTCAGGGGGAGGCGCCGGTCGGCGTGCACACCGTGGCCGCGTTTTTCGATCGGGCCGTCGAGCAGGGGACCCTGAAGGGGGTCGGACCCGGAAGGTCGGCCGAGCACCGGCTGGGCGCTCTTCAGAACATGATCCTCGAGGCCGAGGCCCTCGTGGGCATGGGTGATTTCGCGGAAGGCTGCGAGCGGCTTCAGGCCGCGGCGGGAAAGCTTCCGGTGGAGGAAGGCGCCGGGGGCAGGGGGAAGGGCCCGGCGGTGTTCGCCGAGGGTGAGAGCGCTCCGGAGCTGGCTTCCCTGATCGAGGCGGCCTGCGAAAGCCTCTGCGGCGAGGAAGGCACGGAGCTGGCCCGCGTCGAAAGCGGGAGCTGATCCGCACGAACGGCGCGGTTGCGTGACCGGGGCCGCCTCAGGCGCCGCCGGCCAGCGGAAGACGCACCAGGAGTGTGGTGGTGTCCCTGCCGGCTTCAATCTCCAGGCGTCCCTTGAGGAGCCGGATGATGCGGTGGGTGATGTAGATGCCCCGTCCCCGTCCCGCCCCTTCCAGGAGCCGGGTGCGGTCCTCCTCCGAGATGACGCCCGTGTTGGTGATCTCAACGCAGGCCCAGTCGCCCTCGCGGTAGGTCCGGACCGACAGCATCCCTCCCTTGAAGGGGATGGCGTTGGTGGCGTTGTTCAGGAGATTGTCCAGCACCCGCTCCAGATGCATGGGATAGCACCGGACGATCAAGGGGTCCTCGTAGGGGCCGCCGCTCAGGGTGACGTTCTGCTTGAGCTGCTCCTTGATGGCCTCCTCGTTGATCTCGAAGCGGTACCGGACGACGTCGCTCAGGTTGACCGCCTGCTTCTCGCCCACCTGGTAGATGCTGAGCGCCATCTCCTGGAGCCGGCTGGTCTCCTCCAGCAGGATCTCCACGTAGCGCTTGATCCTCGCGTCGTCCCTTGCCTCCTCCGGACGGTTCAGGAGCTGCTTGAGCCGCCGGGCGAAGCCGGCCGTGGCGATGGCCGGGTTCTTGAAATCGTGGAGGGTGTCGTCGAGGTGCTCCATCCTCTGGGCCTTCACGAGCTCCCGACCCAGAAACAAAAAGATGTCGATCTCCTCCTCGGCGTAACGTTTCCGCTGGTCCAGGGCGTCGAAGGTCATGAAGTGGGTGATCTCACCCCCGATGGAGAGGGGCATGTAGAGGATGGAGTTGATGTTGTGGGACGCGGCGAACCGCTTGACGCTGTCGGAGATCAGGCGGCTCTTCTGTGGATCGGTCACGAGGAGGTAGGAAGGGGTCACGATCTCGTAAGGGGTTTCCTCCACGTACTCCCGTTTGCCCAGGATCAGCTCGAAGGCCGGCTCGGACTCGATGGGAAACTCCTTGCCGATGCCGTGATACCCGACCGAGTCGGGAAACCCCGCCTCCAGAACCGCGTGATCCAGGTCCTGGCTGACGGAGAAGAGGGCGCAGCTCTCCAGGTTGATGATGTCCGCCAGCTCCGGGATGACCTGGTTGAAGACGTCCTTCATCTTGACGCCTTCACGCGTGCCCAGCTTCAGGAAGATGTTGCGGACGATGGCGTCCTTCTTCTCGTTCATCGCGTTGAGAAAGAGGATCTTTTTTCGCGCGATGACGAAGCTGAGCCTGCGGCTCATCACCAGGGCGGTCTGGGCCTCCAGCGTGGTGAAATGCCGGCCCTTTTCCGGAAAGTAGATCTGAATGACGCCCACGGCGTCCCGCTCGTGCGGGAAGAAGCGCGGGATCTCCACGGGGATGGCCATCAGGGAGTGGGCGCCCTTTTCCGAAACCACGCTTTTGTCCCGGTAGAGCTCCTCGCTGAGGATGTCGGGCACGAGGTAGGGCCGCCGCGTCTTCACCACCTCGCCGGCCACGCTCCGGTCCAGCGGGATGTAGGTCTCACGGGTCGCCTCTTTGCTGGGAAAGGAGCCGTAGCTCAGCATCTGCTCGGTGTAGGGGTCGTAGATGCGCACCGAGGCGGAGTCCGCCCCCAGGAACTCCACCATGTGCAGGGTGGCCTTGGCCAGGATCTCCTTCTCCGGGAGCTCCGGGCTGATCTCGATGATCTCGTCCACCTGCTTCACGAACCGGGTGAGGAACTCCGAGAGGACGTGGTCCTCGATCCAGTCGATGAGCGAGACCCAGAAGGCCTCGTCCTCGGGCAGGTCCCCGGCCCAGGGCTCCTGGCGGATCCTTCGGGTCAGCTGCTGGACGTCTTTCCACCACATGGCGATCGACCACGCTCCAGATCGAGATCCGGCGGGAGGTCCCCGCTCCGGGGATCGAACCGGCGACCGCCAACCGGGCGGTCAAGAGCAGATTTCGAGGCTTCGGACCGTTCGTGAATCCGTCAGGACGCCAGGTCCCGGACGCCCTGGTAGATGGTGTCGAAGAGCTCCTGCACGTCCTCCTTCTCGATGCACGAAAAGGCCACGCGCAGGTCGCTCTTCCCGAGGCTGATGAGTCCCACGCCGTAGCGGTCCAGCAGGTGAACGCGAAGGGGCTCGGCCTCCACGGTCTTGAGCCGGAGGCACATGAAGTACCCCGAGTTGAAGGGGTAGGGCTCCCAGGCCCGGTCGTAGCGGGGGTCGGCGAGCACGCGCTTCACCTCCTCGGCCCGCTCCCGCATGATGCGCACCTTTTCGGCCTTTTCCTCCGCGTAGCCCTCGGAACCGAGGGCGCCGAGGAGCACCGCCTGGCTGAGGCGGCTCGCGTTGGAGATGCTTCCCCGGACGGCGCCGGCGGTCTTTCGCTCCAGGGCGTTGTAAAAGGCGGGCGCGTCGCGCTCGACCAGGGCCCCGTAGGTGACGAACCCGACCCGCAGCCCCCAGACGTAGTCCTCCTTGGTGGCGCCGTCCAGCTTCACGGCCATCAGGCGGGGATCCCTGCCGGCCAGCCTCGTGAACACGGATTCCTGAAGGATGTCGTCCTCGTAGAACAGCCCGAAGTAGGAGTCGTCGGTCACGGCCACCACGTTGGTTCCCTTGCCCGCGAGCTCGAGGAGCACCTCGGCGATGGCGTCCGCTTCCTTCGGGGTGGGGGAGTAGCCGGTCGGGTTGTTGGGAAAGTTGAGGAGAACGACGATCTTGTCCCGGCCGGAGGCCTCCTCGCGCACGCAGGACCGGAAGGCGTCCACGTTGAAGCCGCCCTGCTCGTCGAAGAGGGGGTAGTTCGCGATCCGAGCCCCCTTGCGCACGCCGAAGATCAGGTTGTAGTTGCCCCACATCTTGTCCGGGAGCACGATCACGTCCCCCGGGTCGACCCACATGTCCGCGGTCACGCTCAGGCCGTGGGTGATGGCCGAGGTCACCACGGGCAGGCTCAGCGCCATCCCGTCCAGAGAGGGGTTCTTGCGCACCAGCGCTTCCTTCCAGGCCCGGCGAAGCTCGGGCACGCCGAAGGAGGGGGCGTAGGTCAGGGCCTCCTCGGGCTGGAACTCGCAGATGCGGCTCATGACCGAGGGGAGGTGCATGGTCCGGCCCTTCTCCGTGGCCATGCCGATGGTGGCGTTGAAGCGGTGGGCCTTTTCCTTGGCCTCCGCGCTCTGGCTGAGAATGCCCTTGGGAAAGAACAGGTGTTTCCCCACGTGGGAGAGCATGTCGAGCACGTGGGGCTGGGCGTCGCGAAGATCCTGGTTCAACTCTTGAGCAAGGGGGTTCATTCAGGGCTTTCCTTTCGTCTGTCACGGCGCGGTCCGGGCGGAGGCCGTCAGAGGGTTTCGGGGGTCCCCAAGCAGGGGAAAACAGGCCCAGTGCAACGCAATTTCTGTATTATTAGCGAGATGTTAGCCGCCCTGTCAAGGAAAAACGGGGAGGCAATTTGCCTTGACTTGAAAACCTCCCTCCAATATATAGTGGATTTCTAAAATCTTATGATCGAATCCTGTGCGATCCTGGACCGGAAACCGCACTCCGTGCGCGAACAACCCGTGGCAACGGTGAAAGGGGAAGGCTCTCATGAAGGATGTGGTCATCGTAAGCGCTTGCAGAACGGCCGTGGGCGATTTCGCCGGCTCCCTGAGCCAGGTCTCCGCCACCGATCTCGGGGCCCTCGCCATCCGGGAAGCGATCCGGCGGGCCGGGATATCGGGCGAGGAGGTGGACGAGGTGATCATGGGCAGCGTGCTCCCGCACGGGCTCGGACAGAACCCGGCCCGGCAGTCCATGGTGCGGGCCGGTCTTCCCTGGGACGTGGGGGCCATCACCGTGAACAAGGTGTGCGGCTCCGGGCTCAAGGCGGTCATGCTGGCCGCGCAGGCCGTCCGGTGCGGCGACGCGGACGTGGTGGTGGCGGGAGGCCAGGAGAACATGAACCTCTGCCCCTACCTCCTGCCCAAGGCGAGGACGGGCTACCGGATGAACGACGGCAAGGCGCTGGACGGCATGGTCCACGACGGGCTCTGGGACCACGTGAACGACTTTCACATGGGCATCAGCTCCGAGCTGGTGGCGGAGAAGTACGGCGTCACGCGCGAGGACGCGGACGCTTTCGCCCTGGCCTCCTACGAGAAGGCCTGGAAGGCCATGGAGGCCGGCAAGCTCCGGGACGAGATCTTTCCGGTGGAGATCCCCCAACGCAAAGGGGAACCCCTGGTCTTCCAGGAGGACGAGATTCCCACGCGCAAGCCCCTGACGAGCGCCGAGGGCCTGGCCAAGCTCAGGCCCGCCTTCAAGAAGGACGGGCTCACCACCGCGGGAAACGCCTCCAAGATCAGCGACGGCTCCTCGGCACTGGTGGTCATGAGCCGCGACAAGGCCCGGGAGCTGGGGTGCCGGGCACTGGTTCGCGTGGGGGCCCAGGGGGCCTCCGGGCTGGACATGAAGTACGTGCTGGTGGCGCCCATTCTCTCCATCCCCAAGGTGCTGGCCAAGGACGGCCTGAGCGTGAGCGACGTGGACCTCCACGAGATCAACGAGGCGTTCAGCACCTCCTCGGTGGCCATCAACCGGGAGCTGGGGATCGATCCGGACAAGGTGAACGTCCACGGCGGGTCCGTTGCCATCGGGCACCCCATCGGTGCCAGCGGAGCGCGGGTGCTCACCACCCTGATCTACGCCATGAAGGAGCGCGGCGCTGAGATCGGGCAGGCCTCGCTCTGCCTGGGCGGCGGAGAGGCGGTCACCCTGGTGGTGTACGACGAGGGTTAGCAAGGTGCGCCGGGGCTCGGCCGCTCCGGGCTGCGTGCACAGCGCAACGCGGGGGAAAGCAGGGGCCGGCGTGTGAGACGGTTTGAGCGGCATGCGGAGAGCGGCGCGGAACGGCGTCGCCGGAAAACGACAACGAAAACCAAAAGAGGATGACGCCGTAAAAGGCCCGAAACGTCGAGATCCGCCCCTGGGTTTTCCACACGCTATGGTGCACCCAGCGGCGCGCGAGCGGGTTTTTGCGAATGCGTCAAAGAGGAGCGTGTCATGACGGATGTGGTGATCGTAGCGGGAACGAGGACCCCCGTGGGCAACTTCGGTGGAACGCTGAAATCGACGCCGGTGGTGCAGCTGGGCGCCCTGGTGCTGAAGGAGACCCTCAAGAAGGCCGGCCTGAGGCCTTCGGCCTCGGAGGCGCTGACCCGGTTCGAGCCCGACGCCCTCAAGGGCCTCGGCATGATCGACCTGGAGAAGGAGGGTTACGACTACGAGGACGGCCTCCAGCCCGTGCAGGTGGACGAGGTGATCATGGGTAACGTGGTCGGTGCAGGTCAGGGGCAGAACGTGACCCGGCAGGCCATGATCAAGGCGGGAATCTCCAAGGAGACGCCCGCTTTCACCGTGAACAAGGTGTGCGCCTCCGGAATGAAGTCGGTGGCCCTGGCGGCCCAGGCCGTCGCCTCCGGCGAGGCCGAGGTGATCCTGGCCGGCGGCATGGAGAACATGAGCCTCATCCCATACGCCCTGCCGGCGGCCCGGTGGGGCGCCCGGATGAACAACGCCGACCTCGTGGACCTCATGGTCTTCGACGGTCTCTTCGAGATCTTTTACGGCTATCACATGGGGATCACCGCCGAGAACATCGCCGAGAAGTACGGCATCTCACGCCAGGAGCAGGACGAGCTGGGGGCCCTCAGCCACCAGCGCGCCCGGCAGGCGATCGCGGACGGCCGCTTCAAGGAGGAGATCGTCCCCGTGGTCATTCCTCAGCGGAAGGGCGAGCCCACGGTCTTCGACACGGACGAGCGCCCCATGGACACCAGCGTGGAGAAGATGG
>Ga0207797_1002054_pt1 | contig 14191 bp, 7 predicted proteins | sample PRCRCaboRojoPR_6_FD_187275 | JGI IMG/M metagenome (GOLD analysis project Ga0207797, IMG submission 187275) | Marine sediment microbial community from Cabo Rojo, Puerto Rico - PR CR 10% Liquid 1 (SPAdes) | ecosystem: Environmental > Aquatic > Marine > Coastal > Sediment | place: Cabo Rojo, Puerto... | reverse complement strand
ACCGAGCCAGTGAACGTGTACCTCCCAGACCCGTTCACCCTCACGGACGAAAATCGGGTCACCCTCCACGCCGACGAGCAGGGGGACAACGAGACTATGGTTCGCCTCCTCCAGCAACTGATCAAGAAAAGCATCAGCACTGCGGAATACGAGACGGGGCGAGTCGACCGCATTCGCACGAAGGCTCCCGTGATTAGCGGTCCAGAGGGCCTCTTCGAGGCATGTCTCGCCTACCGCGCGAGTATCGAAGTGCTCCCATCGGGTGACGCCTACGTTGGAATCGAGGTGAGTCACCACGCCCGAAGTCAGGCGACCGTCGACGAGTACATAGAGCGAGTGAATGTGACGGTGGACGAACTCGTGGACACGCACGTAGAACACGATCCCGAGACGTACACGAAGCCGGGAAGCGGACGCCTCAAAGGCCTTGCAGACGTGCGGTTCACCGATCCGATACAGGACTTCGGCAATCAGTCCCTGGCGGACTGGTACGAGCGAAAGGGTCGGGTCTCAGACGAGATGCTCGAGCGACTCCGCTCTGCGAACCCGCGACTCGTCGAGATACAATACAACCCCAACGACGACGAGACCAGTGTTCACGTCCCGCAGCTACTCCGTGTCGCGCCGCGCAAGGAAGTCGTCAAACAGTTGGCTCCGAAATTCCACCGTGAGTGGGACCGCCGTGCGAAGATGCTCCCCGACGAGCGGTTTCAGAAAGCGACGCAGTTCGTCGCCGGGCTGGACGCACTCTCGGCAGTCGACGCTCGAATCGAACCGACGCCGGTCGGACCGAGCATCTCGTTCATGTCTACGGAGGTAGACCGGGCGGACAACCTGCGGTTCGGCAACGACCGAACGGCCGATCTTCCCGGCAGCGGCCTACGTCGATATGGCGTCTATCGTCGCCCGTCCTCGTTCAAGCTCCACTATCTGGTCCCAGAACGCTATACAGACGAGTTCGACGGATTCCGTGACCGAATAGAGAGGCAGCTCGAGGAAATCGACTGCGTGCCGGACGAAACGTCCTCCAGCGAGTACACGCTCGGGCAGGAGATAGAGTACAGCAGCGCAGCGGCAGCAATCAGCGACGTCGACGCTGTTCTCGCCGCCGTGCCATCGCCAACGAACGACTTCATTCAGGACGGCACGATCGACGATCCCTACCCGGAGTTCAAGAAAGCACTCGGAAAGCAGACGATCCCGTCGCAGATGGTCCGCGTGGACAACCTCGACAACAAGTGGGTCGTCCGCAACACCGCGCTCGGCATCGTGGCCGGCGCTGGGGGTGTCCCCTGGCGTGTCGACCAAATGCCCGGTGATGCCGACTGCTTCGTCGGTCTCGATGCGACTCGTGACCCCGAGACGGGACAGTTCCTCGGAGCGAGTGCGAACGTCGTCCTCGCCGATGGGACCGTGTTCGTCTCGAAGACGCAGTCGCTCCAGTCGGGAGAGACGTTCGACGAAGATGCCGTCGCGGACGTGCTCAAGGACGTTCACAGGGAGTTCGTGCGGGTGGAAGGCGATTCGCCGGACAGCATCGTCGTTCATCGTGACGGCCGTCTGTTCGAAGACGTCGACGCCATCCTGGCACCATTCGACGGGACGGGAATCGACATCGACATCCTCGACATCCGCAAGAGTGGCGCGCCCCGTGCGGCGTTCCGGCACAACGACCAGTTCCGTGTCGACCACAAGGGCCGCCTCTTCATCGCCCGGAACGACGACTATGGATTCCTTACGACGACAGGTCGACCCGAATTCGACGACAGCGACGGACTCGGAACCCCGCGAACGCTCCGCGTGGTACGGCGCGCCGGCGAGACACCGATGCAGACGCTGATGGAGCAGGTGTACTGGCTCAGCGAGAGTCACGTCGGGAGTGCTCAACGGAGCACGCGGCTTCCGGTCACGACATACTACGCAGACAAGTGTGCCGAAGCTGCACGGAAGGGACACCTCGTCAACGGCGAGCTCATCAGAGGCGTCCCGTACATCTGACGAAGGACAGACCGGCAATCAACACGACGAAACATCAACGATACAATGGGAAACTTCGACGAACATCTCGCTGCGGGGAAAACCGCGGGACTACTCGCCGCCGTGGTCGGGGTGCTCCTCGCCCTCGACAGCGGAGGAAGCATAGAAGAAGCATTCATCGTCGGTGCCGGTAGCGGTGGGGTCCTGTTGCTGGGATCGCTACTACCCGACATCGACCATCAGGCGTCGATACCTCGAAGAGTTGCTGGCCGTATGGGAGTGGTCACAGTTGTCGCGAGCTTGATCGCACTCCTGATTTTCGCTCCTGACACCGTCGCGTTGCTCGGTAGGGTTGTGAACGCCCTCGGAATGGGTGGTAATCCGTCTACTCTGGGTACCGGAGTACTCGTAGTCGGTGCTGCCGCCCTGCTCGTCACCGGTGGTGAAACGTTCGACTCAGTGACCACGCATCGAGGATTCACTCATTCCTACGTGTTCGCCGGACTCGTTGGCCTCGCAACGCTGATCGGCACCCAACAACTCGCCAACTTCGGCGGCGTCTTCGGAGTGCTCCGTGGATGGAATGGCCTTCTCTTGGCGATTGCCGCTGCCGCCGGAGTGCTCGTTCATCTCTCGGTGGACAGCTAGTGAAAACACAATGAACAGGACCTCGATACCGGAAACACCGTTCCAACTTAGATAATGTTCGACGTACCACTCGCCACCGACGAATCGGATAGCAGCCACGTGGAGATTTTCAAGAGCTGGCGTTCCTTCTCGGACGTCTTCGAGGGTGCAACGCGGATGCGCGTGGTTACCTACTGCGACTCTCCGGAGTTCATTCTCGATATCTTCGAGGACCTCGAGAACTTGGAACGGCTGGAGGTGGTAGTCGGTGACGTCGACGACTATCGCGAGCGCCTCATCGATAAACCCGATCTCGCCGATCGGCTGGAGAAACTTCGCCGTGACGACAAACTGGTAATCTATCTCTGTGAGCACAAGGAGGTTCACTCGAAGCTCTATTTGATCGAGTATGCCCGGGAAGACCAGACAGACGGAGAGGACGGAGACGACGACCAGATGACTCTGGGCGGCGATGCCACGGAGTCGACTTCGGAACCGAAATCTGGGGCAACGCCAGCAAAGGTCGTCATCGGTTCACCGAACCTCTCTCGGAACGCTTGGTCGAACCAGACGAACACCGGTGTCGTCTACGAGACCACGACTGAGAGCGACCTCTACGCCCAGTTCGTAGACCTGTATCGGGATCACAGGGACTCGTACAACAAGGGAGGTCCGTTCCTTGAGGATCTCTCTGAACAGATCGAACAGTCAGACGACGACCGCAAAGAGGTTATCAAACTGTACACGGAGGGCCGTGTCGGGACACAGGACGAACTCGGAGAGATACACGGTCGCCTCGCCGACCACATCGACGCCGAAGTCGAAACTGTGGATCTTGCGCTCGATGGGGGCACGAAGCCGGACGACGAGGATAGCGAGGCGACAGATGAAACTGGAGACGATGAGTCACAGAGTGAGGACGATACTCCGGGACTGACTGAGGCACCACAGGACCGCATTACGCTGTCGCTCCGCGGCTACGACGAGTCGACGGTGAGTACGCTTTCACAGATGACCGACTTCGACGCGACGGTGTCGAACGATACACTCACCACGACTCCGAACGCGTTCCAGCAGTACGCGCAGCAGGTGTTCGACGTCCCGACGATGCACCTGAACGAAGCCAAGGACCAGCTCAAGTTCCACCACGACGGTGCCGTCTACCGGGTGACGCAACCACCGAACGACCCAGAGAAGGTCGACGAGGCACTCGAGGAGATCGAGGATTACTTCGCGACTGTCGACGACTACGGCAACTCAAACAATCCGACGGCTGTCAAGGCGCACATGTACGAGGCACTGCTGTGGTTCTTCTGGGCCCCCTTCGCGAACCGACAAGCGGAGTTCTATCGGCAGAACGGTATCAACCTCGACAAAGCTCTTCCTTATCTCTACATCTTCGGAGAGTCGAACGGGGGAAAGGGAACGTTCTGTCGCTTCGCTCTCTCGCTGATCAGTGGGAATCGAGTCGAAGCACCGGTCGACGCCGACGAGATCGGAAAGCGAAAGGTTCGGAATCTCCGGTCGGCACACTCGTCGTTCCCGGTTGTCGTGGACGATATCACCAAGCAGAAGGTGAACTCGCTGGACACCCTCCGAAACTACTGGAGCGGGTGGACCGGTGAAACCTCGTACCCGATGTTCGCGTTCATATCCAACGACAAACGACCCGGTGAGTGGTTCCGCAATCGGGCCAAAATCCTCCGCTTCGACGTCAATTTCATGACGTCCCATCAGGGGGAGGCCGAGGTGAACCGGCTCATCGATACGGAGAATCCCATCTTCCAGTGGTTCGGGCACGAATACCTGAACCGTGACCTCGTACTGGGTGAGGACTCAGACGCACTTCGTGAGGTCAGAACGGCGATGCAGGATCTCTACGAGTTCGCTGAGCGTCCTGTTCCAGACTACTTCCCAGTCGAACCCGCTGAACAAGCATATGATACTGGGAGGGAACGATGGCGAAATCTCATCGATCGGGAGGACGTTGAAATCAGCCACGACGGCGATACGCTCCAGGTGACGTTCCCGGAGTCGATGAGCTTCGAACTGCACGAATACAAGCGTGATCCGCCGATGACGGTGCGTATCGAGAAACGGGGACTGGATCTCATCGTAAAGACCCCGGACGAATTCTTCGACTGGCTGGGTGAGACGACGGATGATGATCTCCGGGAAGGATTTTTGGCACGGGCCCGAAGCGCATTCCGAATATAGTTCACTGGCAGTGGCTCACGTACCTCCGGTCAGATTCCAATCTCGCGATCCTGAGACTGCATCTACGTCGACTCGGGAGAACGCATAGCCTGCAACTACTCCGACTATCTAATTCGACAAAATATAATTTTGCGTGTTTAGGATGTTGCTATTCCATAGATTTAAGTCGATTTGATATAATTAACAGGTTAGACATGACGACACTACTCCACATCAGCGATACCCACCTGGGGAAGCGGCAGTATGCTTCAGAGACACGCCGAGACGACTTCAAACAGGCGTTCGACCAGGCCATCGGCATTGCTGTCGAACGGGAGGTCGACGCCGTGGTCCACACCGGTGACCTTTTCGACTCACGTCAGCCACCGCTCCCCGAACTCATCAGCAGTCTGGAAACCCTCAAGCGGTTAGATGACGCTGACATTCCTTTCTACGCCATCGTCGGGAACCACGACCGAAAAATGGACGATCAGTGGCTCGACCTCATGGAGATGGCGGACGCGGCCGACCGACTCGATCACCGACCTACCGTCGTTGGTGACGTCGCACTCTACGGTATCGACGCCGTCCGAAAGCCTGCGTGGAACACGTCGGACTTCACCCTCGCCTCGGCAGACGACCAGTTCACTAACATCCTCTGTATGCATCAACTGCTGACGCCGCCGGTTCCCGAGGTTATGGCCGAGCATGAGGTCGTCGAGGTCCTCGATCGGGTGAACCTCGACCTCGACGGTCTCGCCCTCGGTGACTACCACGCAGCGGAGAGTACGGTCGTCGACGACACGAAGGTCTGGTACGCCGGATCGACTGAGCGGTGTAGCACCTCCGAGGCGGATCCGAGGACTGTCAGTCTCGTCGAAGTCGACGACGGCGGTATCAGCCGGCAGCAGATAGAACTCGACACCCGACCGTTCGAGGAGATCACAATAGAGTTTGGCGAAGACGACAGCTACAGTCACGTTGAAGCCGTCGTCGACCAGCACGACGTCGCGGGGAAAGTCGTTCCCGTCAATCTGATCGGTGAGCGAACGTCGGTCAGTTCACGCGACGTGCGGGAGACCATCCAAGAACGGGGGGCAGCAGTCTGCCGCGTCACGGACGATCGCGGTCGAGAAGACATCGGTTCTATCGGTGGTCCGACCGGCGAAGTTGCAGATCAGCAGACCGTCATCGAGGATCGTCTCGCGGATGCCGACCTGGGAGAGTTCACGCTGGAGCTCGAGGAGACGATCCGAGCGACTGATGCGAAGAGCGGGTTCGACGACGAAGTCGAAGAACTCGTGGAAGCGGAGCAGACCAAAGTCTTCGAGAACGGAGAGTCACCGTCAGAGAAGTTGGACGTCGCCGTCGCAGAGTCGGGGGTGGACGAATGAAATTCCACCGGCTCACGCTGGAAAACATCCGGAGCTACGAATACGAGGAGATCGAGTTTCCTGAGGGGAACATCCTCGTTCACGGACCCAACGGTGCCGGGAAAACGTCTCTCCTCATGGGTATCTTCGGGGCGCTGTTCTCGTCGAGCATCCGGAACGTGGGGAACAACGACTTCAACATCGACGAACTCGTCCGCCGTGGAGCCGACAAAGGTCGCGTCGAACTCGTTTTCGAGGTCGATGGCGTCGAGTACACCGCCGAGTGGCAGATATACACCTCGAGTACACCGTCGAAGGCGACGCTCACGTCCGACGAACTCTCCGATCCCGTCTCGGGCATCAAGAACGTTCGAGGGACGATCACGGACCTTCTGGGCATGGATGCCGAGGACTTCTCCGCGTCCGTGTACGTGAAACAGGGAGAGATCAACCGCCTCCTCGACACCGATACTCGCACCGATCTCATCGACGGGTTGCTCAACCTCGACACTATCGACGAGTACGTCTCCCGCGCCAAACTCGCTCGGCGCGGGGCTGAGCGCATCCGTCGAAAGAACGAGAACAATCGGGAGACCGCTCACGAGAAGATCCAGACCGACTTCGACCGCGACGAGTCAGATTTCGAGGCCGAGATTCAGGAACTCACCGAGGAGATCAGAGAGAAAGAATCCGAGAAGGAGGAGTTGGAGGAATTCATCGAGGACCTGAAAGACGCCAAGCGGGACGTCGAGGATCGCATCGAGGATTACGAGGACACCGAGAGCGACCTGGCAGAGACACGCGAGCAACTGGACGCGAAACGCGAGGCGAAGACCGAGAAGGCACAGGAGCAGGATGAAGCCGAGGCTACCATCGCCGAAAAGCGCGACTGCATCGCGCAACTGGAGTCAGAGATCGACCGACTGGACGGAGAGGTCGACTACGACCTTGGTAGCGCCGGGTCGGCAGACGATGCACGGAAGGAAGTGCAGTCCGCACTCACAGACGCCCGAACCACACAGACGAGTCGAAAGAACGACCTCGAAAATGCAGAGGAGGATCTCGAAGACCTCGAAACGGAACTGGACGCGGCCGAAGAGGAACTCACCTCGCTAGAGGAAGAGCACGAGTCGACGGAGGAAGAACTCGAAGAACTCCGCGACGGCCTCGAAGAGGAACGGACGGCCCTCGAAGAAGCGATCACGCGACGGAACGAACTGACGAGGGATTTTCTCCCCGAGACCGAAATCTCCGAGGACGTCACCGACGACCACCAAGCAGCCGTCGAGAACCGGATCGACGAGCTCGACGAGCGGAGGGAAGAACTCGGAAACCAACACACAGAGCTGAGTGTTACGTTAGACAACACACGCTCGGACCACCAAGAGGCGGTCGATGCGCTCGCAGAGGCCGAAGATGCCCTCCAGGAGAAGGAGGACGAACTGAGTGACATCCGCGAGCAGATCGACGATGTCACGGTAAGTGTCGAAGAAGCTGAAACGGAGTTCGGAGAGCGCGTCGAAAATCTTCAGGAGAGCGGCGGAAAGCTCGACATCGAAGTGTCGCGAGACGACCTCCCGACGGTCCGAGACGAACGTATCCCAGACCGTCTCGGCGAGATCACCGAGCGCCGCCAGAAAGTCAGCAACCGAATCGCCGAACTCGAGGAGCGTGGTAACATCATCGAGGAGAATATCGATGAGATTCGTGAACTCGGTGCGGCGGGCAAGTGTCCGCGCTGCAAGCAGGACGTCGACGAGGCCCACGTCGAAGACGAGGTCACCGAACTGGAAGCCGAACTGGACACCGTAACGACAGAACTTGCCGAGCGACGCGACGAGGAAAACTCCCTTGGCGACGAGCAGACGCGGCTGGAGGAGTTCCGTGAGGATGTCCGCAGTGCCATCGACTTCCGGGACACCGTACTCGCGGAGCAACGTGACGAACTTTCGGACCTCAAATCGGAGGCTGAGACGCTCGAAGACGAGATATCCGAGAACACCGACGAGATCGAGGAACTGGAGACGGAGCGGGATTCAGCGGAAGACGAAATTGCGGACCTCGAAGCACAGGCCGAGTCCGTCCAGTCGGAGATCGAAGACCTGGAGGACAAACTCGAGATGGGGAGCGACGTGGTCGACGCGTTCGACACTGTCGAGGACCAGCGTGCAGTCGTCGAAGACCGTGAAAACGAGATCGAGGACGTTGAGTCCGACTTGGAGGATCTCGCTAGCGATATTAACGACACCCAGGAGACCATCGCCACCCTCGAAGCCGGCATAAAGGAGCAGAAGGAGGTCGTGGAGGAGCGCGAAGTCGCTCTTCGCGAAGCCGAAGAGCACGTCGAAGCGATCGAAGAGACCAAAGAACTCGTCGAGGAAGCCGTCGAAACCTACGAGGAGATTGACGACCGGCAGAACGAAATCGAGAAACTCCAGCAGACGATTCGCCACTGTGAGGAGACGATCGAGGGGCTCAACGAGCAGATTTCGTCGCTACAAGCGGACGTCGACGACCTCGAAGCCGAACTGGGCGACACAGATCCTGAGGAACTTCGGGAGAAACTCACGCAGTACGAGGAACGACTCGAGGAGCGTCAGGAGAACCTCGCCGAGTACGAAGCCGAGATACAGGGCTTGCGAGAAGACCGTGTCTCGCTGGAGAAGGATCTGGAACAGCTTCGGGGGCTGAAGGCTGACATCGAAACCTACGAAGAGAAGGAACGCTGGGCCGCCGAGGTCGTGGCCGAACTGGAGACTGTCGTCGATGTCTACCACCAGTCGAAGTCCGACCTCCGCCAGCAGTATCTCGCGTATCTCCGTGAGTATACGAACGACATCTTCTCTCAGGTGTACCGCAACGGGAGCTATCAGCAGGTGCTCATTCACGAGGAGGGCGACGACGGCAGTCACGAGTACGAGATCGAACTTCTCCGTGACGACGGTACCCGGGAGGACCCGAGCAATGCCAGCGGCGGCGAGCGAGCCGTGGTCAACCTCGCACTCCGTGCCGGAATCTATCGGCTCATGGCGGAACTCGCAGGTGGCGACCGCGGTCGCCTTCCGCCGCTCATCCTCGACGAACCGACCACTTTCCTCGACGAGGGGCACGTCGGGCAACTAGACGAGATGCTACACACTATCCGCGGCTGGGACGTCCCACAGATTATCGTCGTCTCGCACGACGAACGGCTCATCGATGGAGCGGACCACGAGTGTCGGGTCCGCATCGACGAGGAGACCAACGCGAGCAGAGTGGAGATGCGAACGGCCGACGATGTCGACGGAATCGGAGCACGAGGCGTAGGTGACGACTGATGGACTCGAACGGGTTGTCCGTCGTCACAGAGATGTTCGCCCACGTCGATGCGAACGTCACCCGGAGTGAGGAGGAACAGGCGACCTACGCGCGACGTCTGTTCAGCGAACTGGGACGCGACGGCGGTAGTGTAGAGTCACTCGGCGAACCACAGTACCAGAAGACGCGCCTGAGCGAACTGGGACGTTGGACGGGTGACCCCTGGGACGGACCGACGTACGGACTAGACGCGAGTACGACTCGCCCCATCGAGTTCAACAACGGGCTCATCGTCGACACCGCCTACGCGAAGCTCGGTGTATCCGGTGCAGACGCCGATCACACTGTCGAAGAACGCGGGACGGTCAAGACGGTCGTCTATCTGGCCGACGACGAGAGCACCCTTCACGAGACCACGTTCGAGACGGGTAACGTAAGCGGTGAAGTCGTGCGGTTTCCAGAGACCGGACGGTCGTCGAGACTAACGAAACGCGTCGCCACTGCCGCCCAGCACCTCGCCGAGAGTGAACACCTCCGGAACTGTTCCGAGGAGGTCGACGGCGTCTGTTTCCTGGACGGTGCCGTCTTTCCGCTCGGTGTCGCCTACTGGCTCGTCCTGGCAGAACTCGGACGGTCGACACCTGCGGGGACGTGGGACAGGCCGAAGGAGATCCTCGAAAACTACGCCTCGTTCGTGGACACACAACTCGAAAAGGGACTTCCCGTTGTCGGCGTCGTGAAGACGTCGACGATGGACGAACTGCTCACCGCGCTGGAGTCGAAGTTGGACACGGACGAGCTGAGCGCTGATGGATCCTCGCTAAGCGTACCGTGGACACGGGATCATCAGTTCGTCGGCGAGGTACTCCGCGACAGCAGTCTCGACCACCTGACGTACACTTCGTGGTTCGTCCAGCGAGAACTGACTGTCGACGGACGGGGATTCGACATCCTCGGCAGTATCCGAGAACAACTCGATCACGGACCGCCCGAGGCGTATCGCCGGGCGTTCTTCTACGTCCGACTCCCGAAGACGAGTACCGTTCTCCGCGTCGAAGCGCCGTATCTCGTCGTCGAAGACGAACAGCGGCGTCGACAGGTCCAGTATAAGGCACTGAAGGAGATCGCACGCCGTCAGGACGTCCCTGAAGCCATCAAACGGGCGGATAGAATCGCCCGCATCACCAGTCAGAACCGAGAGACGATTCGCGACATGATCACATCCAGCGAGTACTCCTACGACTACAACCGGGACGGCCGCTGGAGCGACATCGAAGACTTCGACATCGACCGATGACAGACGACATACTCGACCGTGACCCGATCACCCGAAACGAATCGACAGACGATCCAGACGAAGACGAACAAAAGGAGACGACACGCTCAGACGAGGAATCCACCGGCATCCAGAGCGGCGTTCCCGAGACGTCGGTTCCGAACTCCGTGGCCGAACTGGGAGAGGACGAAATCGGACACGTGCTCGCCAGCGAGGAGATCCGCGTCAGTCGGACCGACTACAACGTCAACGCCTTCGTTACCACCGAACGGCGCGACGACGTTCGGGTCGGCGACTACGTCCAGATTCCGTACCCCGGCACCGACGAGCAACTGTTCTCCGTGACAGACGCGCTCCGCTACGAACCTTACACGGAACTCGACGACAAATCGGACACCCACAATCGGATCAGCGAGTACCGAAACCTCGACGAGTCGGAGTACGTCCTCGTCGCAGAACTCGATCCCATCGCAATCCTCGACGAGAGTGGCGATGGCCTCGAACGCGGCATCGTGAACAAGATCCCGAAGCCGAACACTCCCGTGAGTCTCTCGCGAGACCAGAACTACCTCCGGACGGGACTCAACATTCCGCACGACGGCGCGTTCTGCGGATACATCTCCGTCGGCGGCGACGCGATGGAGATCGACGGCGAGGAGTTTCCCTACTACCTCAAGAATCCCGGCATCGACCCTGCGACCGGCAAGGTAGAACCTGGAGAGCCCGCGATATTCAGACACGGACTCGTCGCCGGATCGACTGGGAAGGGGAAAACTCACTTTACGAAGAACCTGCTCCGGCAGTTCGCGGACGGGAAGCGGTATCCCATCGCGCATCACGATACCGGAAACCGTCTGAAGAAACGGCTCAACGTAGTCATCCTCGATCCTGAGAACGAGTACTGGGAGATGGGAGACGACAATCCCGAACTGGACGACGAGCGCGCGGCGAAACTTCGACGGCAGGGCGTGGAAGTCGGCGGCGTGGACGACCTCGAAGTATTCGTTCCGGAGGTCGCTAACACGAACGATCCGAGCGTAGGGTCGAGTCGCGGCTTCGGTATCCCGTTCGAACTAGTCGCCGATCGACCTCAGCTCATCATGCCGTACGAACCGACAGAGGTGACACGCGGAGCGATAGAGAACGTCCTCCGCGCATACTTCGACCAGGTACCAGCTGATAGCCAGGGGACGTACCGTGAATTCATCTCGTATCTAGAGCGTCAGGAGGAGACTCTCAAAGAGGACTACGAGATCAACGACGGAACGTGGGGAGCGGTCATGCGGCGCGTACGCGACTCGACGTACCGGCACGTATTCGATCGGGGAATGACACCGCTCACAGAGATTACTGACGAACTGTTCCGTGAGGGGCGAGTGACTGTCATCCCGACGAGTCACCTCCGCGGCAGCAAGGAAGAACTGGTGGTGCTGTCAGTCCTCTCGCTCATCATCGAGAACAAGATCGACGACCACGACGTAGACGAACACATCAAGGATACGCCGATGCTCGTCGCCGTCGACGAGGCTCACAACTACTTCTCGTCACCTGACTCGCTGCGCGAAGCGTACATCGTCTCTCGCGCTCGTGAGGCGGTGAAACAGGGGCGAAAGGACAAGCTCGGACTGATGATGATCACGCAGAACCCAGAAGACATCGACGGCGACATCCTGAAACAGACGAACACGAACGTCTTCCTCGGACTTCGCGACGAAGTCGTAGAGAAGGTTCCCTCTGTTCCAGCAGGATTCAAACGAGACATTCCGAAGTTCGGCAAAGGGCAGGCTGTCGTCAAAGCGCCGGACGTCGAAGCCGTCGAAATCGCCGGTCTCGACGTCTGTGTGACCAAGCACGAAAGCTAACCACTCTCAAATAACTGATCCCCGTAGCGCCCACGTGTCGGCTGTCGGATCTAGGTTGGACGGCTCTGCACCACGAGACGTCAGAATCCCCGCATGGAACAGCATCGCCTTGAGCTGGAACACCGTCGGAGAGTGGTACACGTTCCCGTCGGTCAGCTCTGCGCGCTGTAATTCGCCGTCGGTGTCTAACACGCGACTCCGGATTTCGTCGTCACCGCGGACGAACAGTTCTACGGTGAACGACGGATGCAGTTCGTGAAGGTACTCCAAGACTTGCGGAAGGGTCGGCTCGGCGATTCCGTCTTCGTGCATACACTGGAGTTCTTCGACGAGCAGTTGCGTCGCCGGATACGCGTAGACGACGCGTCGGGTGAGCAGTCCCCACCTCGGCGCGACGTCACAGAACCGTTTCCGTGACCGCTTCCACTCGTCGAACGTCTCTAACGCGGCGTCGACAGATCCGTACTCCCTGAGTGCGAATCTGACTACCTCTTTTCCTAACGGCGTCAGTCGCGTCCGATTAGGTCGTTCGTCCACGAGATTCAGAAACGCGGCTCCGGTGCGTGCACCGTCGACGGCGCGAACGACTCGTTCGGACAGTACGCGGTCCGTGTCGTCGGGATGGTACACTGCCAGGGGATACGCGAGGTAGTTCTTCGGGTGGTTGAAACCGAATGACTTGTTGGCGACGCCCTGCGCGCTCGCCTGAAACCGGATCGCGCTGGTTTCGGTCGTCGTCCGGTTCCCGACGACGCGTGGCACTTCGAACGGCTCGACCGCCCCGTCGGTGTCGACACCGAGGACGCCGACGTTGAGTTCGCGAGCGTACGGGCAGATTGGCTGATCGCTCCAGCGGGCGCAGTGACGTACACGGCGTTGGCTTCGTTGAGTCGGTCGTACGCTTGGACGATGCCACGCTCGACGTCGACGGCACCCCGGTCGTCGTATCCCTTCGCTTCGACGGCGACGATTGGCGGGTCGTCACCTAGCCGGTCGACGGCGAGAAGATCGTCACCGAGTACACGAACGCCCACGAGGTCGGGGTATCCTGATCCGACGCGGACGTGGTTGAACGGTGCGAGCAGTTCCTTGACACCCGGATCAATAGACTCGTTCGCGAGCCATCGATCGGAGGAGAACTGGGTGTCGACTACGACGTAGCCGTCGTCGGCGTCGTCCGGGAAGAGGCGGCGCTTCGTGTGCGCGAGGACTTGCGGTTCAGTCAATAGGCGCGCCGCACTTGCCATGTCGCCCACCTTCAGACAGCTGTAATATGAAGATTCGGCTTCATCGCGTTTCCATGGGTGCACAAGCCGAACGAAAGCTTCGTACGCGGCCGACCGAGGATTTATGCCCCGTGCTTGTCATCTAAATGCTAGCGAATCGGGTGACTGCGGCGACCCCCATTCGGAAACCGAACGAAATGTTCAGCGGAAATGGCGCGTTCTTTAAAAGGAACACTACGCCGTACTGGAAATGTGGACCGTTCGGAAAACGAATGGGCGCTGCAGGATTTGAACCCGCGACAACTTGGTCCGAAGCCAAGCACTCTGTCCAGACTGAGCTAAGCGCCCTATCACTAC
>Ga0207797_1002053_pt1 | contig 14194 bp, 14 predicted proteins | sample PRCRCaboRojoPR_6_FD_187275 | JGI IMG/M metagenome (GOLD analysis project Ga0207797, IMG submission 187275) | Marine sediment microbial community from Cabo Rojo, Puerto Rico - PR CR 10% Liquid 1 (SPAdes) | ecosystem: Environmental > Aquatic > Marine > Coastal > Sediment | place: Cabo Rojo, Puerto... | reverse complement strand
ATTAACTTCTCTATCAACTTGTAAGCCACACCCGCTCCGGCAAGATAGGGATTGGGGTAGTCAGAGTCGTCTCTTTTCGGATCCACCACGGCCACGGCAGGGGGTAGTACATCAGAAGGCTCGTGATGATCCGTAACTATAACGTCGATGCCAAAATTGTTCAGGTGGGATATCTCATCGACGCCTTTTACGCCGCAATCAGTAGTAATTAGGAGGTCAAACTCTTCGTCGATCAACCGCGAGGATACATTCCGGCTTATTCCGTGCCCGGAATCCCTTGTGCCGACCTCAACTTTCAGCTCTTTCGGACCCGGTAGGTTCTTTACGTCCTTTAGTCCCCGGTAAAGAAGGGCGGAACTGCTCAGGCCATCTACGTCGAAGTCTCCCTGAATGAAAATTTTCTCTTCCGACTCCAGAGCTTCGACTATCCTGGTAACTGCCGGGGAAAAATCGGGCAGGGCTTCCGGCGGATGGCATACCTCACGGAAGGAATCGCGCGGAGAATCCGGGAGGAACAGCTCTCGCCTCCCGGCTTCGCCGTAACGGTCTGCAACCAGTTCGGCAAAGACACGGGAACAGTTTAATTTTTGCCGAACCCGGTCGGCTACGTCTTCCTCTACCTGGTTTTGCTTCCAGAGTCGGTTCTTATTTAACAGGGACCTCATTCACTGGATAGATACTTATCCCAGGTGTAGACGATCGGGGAAGCAACGTAAATAGAAGAATAGGTTCCCACGATTACCCCGATCAGCAAAGCCAGAGAAAAGGCCTTCAGAACGGGTCCACCAAATAGAACCAGAGCAATAACCGGGATGAAGGTCGTGGTTGATGTACTGAGCGTCCGGGATAAAGACTGGTTTATACTCTTATTGATCAGGGAGAAAGTCGATTCCGATCGGGCCGCTCTTTTGCCCGAGTTCTCCCTCATCCTGTCAAAATACACGATGGTATCATTGAGCGAGTACCCGACGATCGTCAAAAACGCACCGATTGTCGGAAGATTTATCTCGATTCCGAATACTGCAAATATGGCCAGAGCAATTGTCACGTCGTGAATGACCGCTGCTACTGCACCTACGGCATACCTCAAACGGAATCTCCAGCTGATATATAGCAAAATAACTAGCAGGGCAAGGCCAATTGCCTGCATTGCTTTGACCTGGAACTCCTGACTTATCTGTTGTCCGACGGAATTTATGCTAATTTCTGCCTCGGTTACCCCGAACTCTTCCGCCAGGGACTCCCGCAGGTCACTCAGAAGAACTTCGTCTCCACCAACGTCGGCTTTAGTATTGATATAGATTATATTCTCGCCCGCCGCGCTCTGGAGCTTGCTGTCGCTCAATCGGGAGAGGCCTTCCGTCGAAGCAAGGAAACTCCGTACTTGTGAGACGGAAACCTCCTCGTTGAAAGGTACAGATATCTTGGTCCCACCCTGAAAATCGATTCCCAGATTCAACCACGGCCAGCTCGAATCCTTCAAGCCGGGACTGATTAGAGGAGTTGCCAGGATCACCCAGCCCGCTAATACGACGATTATCGAGAGCGTGGACCAGTACTTTGCCTTGCTCAACAAATCCAGATCAAAGTTCATTTTGCCTCCCGGTGATCATTATAGTTTTATCATTCAATTGAAAACCGTAGAAACTTTTCAGTAAATAGTGCAAAAAACGAATCGAGAAAGATTTAAATAAATACTTAGCCTAGCTCGTCGACCCTTCTGGAGTATTTGGACTTGATCCTGCTTGCCTTGTTCACGTGCAGGGGGCCATTGCCCGCGGCCTTATCGGCAACGCTCATCAGTTCGGGTAGAAGCTCTTCCGCCTCTTCCTTATTTCCTTCCTCGATAAGCCCGTCCATCTCTTTCATAACTTTTTTTAGAGCGGCCTTTCTCTTTTGATTCTTCTCTCTTCGCTTTTTGTTCTGCCTTAATCTCTTTTTAGCTGACTTTAGTACAGGAATTGTTTCTCACCTCTTATTCCCTGAGGGATTGATCTTTCAAGATGGTAATTTAAGCAAGTAAGTAAATCAACCTGAGTCGAGAAATTCTGGCCGATTTGCTCGAACCACGACCTCCTCGCTCCCTGATCGAACGGACTCGCTAATTGGCTCTCAGGCCCTCAACTCAGTTGTACAAGCAACTTCAGCAGAAAGTCCCAGAACTTGGCGACGGAATCGATATTGACGCGTTCATCCGGCGAGTGGGGAGATTCAACCGTGGGTCCTATTGAAATCATTTCCACATTTTCCGCCTTCTCGCCAATAATTCCCGTTTCGAGCCCGCCGTGAGTAACCTTTACCTCGGGAATTTCACCGGAAAGGCCCTCAAAGACTTTCTTTGCCTCGCGGAGCAGCTCAGTTTCCCGGTTCGGCTGCCAGGCAGGATAAGCTTCGTTGTGCTCTACTTCCCCGCCGAAGGCCCCGGCAATTATTTCTATTCTCTTCCGAAGGCTTTCCAGTCTCGACCCCCGACTGCTCCTGGAACTCATTAAAACCCCGAAGTCGTCCCCTTCCAGATTTACGGAAGCAAGATTGGTCGAAGTTTCCACAGTGGACTCCAGACTGGTATCGTATCTCATGACGCCGTGAGGGAGCGCCCGGATCAAGTTCAGGACGTTCCGGGTCGATTCGGGGTCGACGGACTGCCCCCTTCCTGAGCCGGATATCAGGTTAAGGTCCAGCTCCATTTCGGGCTCCGTTTCCTCGTACTCCCCGGCAAGAACCGAAAAGTATTCGGACAGGTCTTCTTCGTAGCTCTCATAGCTTTCTTCCGTGTACAGGAGAGCGCGGGCCTCACGTGGTATGGCATTGTGCTTATCCCCTCCCTGCAACTCGATCAGTCTCGGAGAACAACCAGCTAAAGACGAAGCGAGGAGTCGACCCAGTAATTTGATCGCGTTCGCCCTTCCTTTGTCAATATCCCCCCCGGAATGGCCTCCGACGAGACCCGAAATCCTAACCTCTAAAAGGCTCCCTTTATCTTCTTCGCGGCGGTCAACGGGGAGGTTTATTTTCGTCTTTCCCCCGCCGGCACAGCCTATGGTAAACACCCCGAATTCCTCGCTATCCAGGTTTATCAGGCGGTCCGCCCTGAGAAAATCCGGTTCGAGGTTTGCCGCGCCGTTCAGCCCCCTCTCTTCATCGACGGTAAACAAATAATCCATCGGCCCAAAGTCGAAATCACCGGTGGCGACGGCCAGAGCGATGGCCACGCCAATACCGTTGTCGGCCCCCAGCGTCGTACCCTCGGCAGTTACCCAGCCGTTTTTCGCTTTCGGGCGAATCGGGTCCGAGGCGAAATCGTGCTCGACGTCAGAATTCTTCTCACAGACCATATCCATATGTGATTGCAGGACGAAACCGGGTACGGCGCTTGCCCCATCCATGAGCAAAACGTTACCCGTATCGTCCACCTCGGCTTCCAGGCCGGCTTCCTTGCCTCTGGTTAGTATGTATTCCCTTATACCCTCTTCGTTTCCGGAACACCTGGGAATCCCGCTTATCTCCTCAAAATAATGCCAGACGGTTTCTGGTTGTAAGTTTAGCATAACAGATTAAGGTTATCTTTTTTTCGTAACTATCACAAGCCGAGGGACTTAAGCCAAAATGACTTTCATTTAAAAGAAAATTAGCTCGAGTAGTTGAGTTGACGGAGCCTGGAAGTTATCCTAATTATGAATACGAAAAAAGGGGGTCAAAAATGGAACAATACCACGAACCTGTAGAAGATCTCGAATCGGAAGATAGAGATATAGTTCGCGCCCTGATGAGCTTGAAAGAAGAGGTAGAAGCCGTCAACTGGTACCAGCAACGGGCTTCCGCCACTGACGACGAGGAGCTGCGGGAAATCCTCGCACACAATCGCGATGAAGAAATCGAACATGCTGCAATGGCCATAGAATGGTTGAGGCGAAATGTACCCGCTTGGGACGAAGAACTTAATACCTATCTATTTAAGGAAGCGCCAATAACTCAACTCGAGGAACTGGAAGAAGAGGAAGAAGAGACCGAAGAAGAAGGGTCGGGCGATCTCGGAATAGGAAATTTACAATAACACATCATTGAGAGGTGTAATCATGGATATCTTAAAGCGATCTTTGGCTCCGATAACGGACGACAGCTGGGAAGAAATCGACGAAGCGGCCAGAGAGGTACTGGAAACCCGGCTGACGGGCAGAAAATTTGTCGACACCACCGAACCCCGGGGCTGGGATTACGCCGCAATCCCCGAGGGCAGGCTAACTATCGAAGAGGACTCTCCGGAAGCGGTTAGGTACGGGGTGCGAAAGGCCTCGCCGCTGGTGGAAAGCAGGGTTTCTTTCGAACTAAATATCTGGGAACTGGATAACGTTACCAGGGGAGCGAAAGACGTAGACCTGTCACCGCTCGAGGACGCCGCCGCCCGGGCAGCTCAGTTTGAGGAGGACGTAATTTATCACGGCCTGGCGGAGGCCGGTATCGAAGGTCTGCTTCCGGCAGCCGAGACGGCGGTCGATCTTTCCGGCGGCGCCTCCGGGATTCTGGAAGCAGCTTCCGAGGCGGTAACGGTTTTCCAGGACGAAGCAGTAGAAGGACCATATAATTTAGTCGTGGACAGGGAACTGTGGCAATCGATTGCCAGAACCTCGAAGGGATACCCGCTCAAACGCCAGCTCGAAGATTTGATCGAGGGTTCAATTATCTACAGTCCAAAAGTAGAAGACCCTCTTTTGGTTTCTTCTCGCGGCGAAGACCTGGAACTGGTCCTCGGACAGGACTTCTCGATTGGCTACGAAAACCACGGGACTAAGAAAGTAAAGCTCTTCATTACCGAGAGCTTTGGCTTCCGGGTGCTCGAACCGGCAGCCATAATAAAGCTGGCAGGTTAGGAGATAGAGAAAGATCAGTATTCCGTATGGGCCGGGGGTTACTCCGGCCTTGTTTTTTAGCAAAGGGCCTGCTCTCTTATTGGTCTACCCAATCCCACCATTGGTTCCACAAAGGGCAACACAGGACGAAAGGACCCGAACAAGGTGATATCGTGAAACTGGCAAGAGTTAGAAATCCGGAAACGGGAAGAATCGAAAGCGGAGCGGTAGAAGGGAACACGGTCGATACGGAGTCCGGAGTTTATCCACTCGAGGAAATAGAGCTGCTGACCCCCGTGAAACCGGGGAAAATAATCTGTGTCGGTCTAAATTATCGAGACCACATAACCGAAAGGGGCTCCGAGGTACCGGAACGGCCTTCGTTATTTTTCAAACCCGCCTCGGCCGTCATCGGTCCGAACGATCCGATAAGAATAACCGAAGCCGAAAGATTCGATCCGGAGGGCGAGATCGCAGTAGTTATTGGCAGTATCTGCCAGAACGTCGATAGGACCGAGGTCGGGGATTACATCTGGGGTTATACCGGCCTCAACGACGTGACGAACCGCGATGCGCAGGAATGGGAACAAAACTGGGTTCGGGCCAAAGGGTTCGATACATCCGCTCCGCTCGGTCCTTTTCTGGTCACTCCGGACGAAATAGATCTGCCTATCTCCTTCGAACTCGAAGTCAACGGCAAAATCCGCCAGGCTTCCGACACCTCGGACCTTATATTCGGTTTTGCCGACCTCATAGCTGAGATAAGTTCATTCATGACTCTGGAAAAGGGAGACGTGGTCTCGACCGGCACTCCGGAAGGGGTCGCACCGGTAAAGGGAGGAGACAGGGTTAAGCTAAAAATAGACGATGTCGGCGTCCTCGAGAACCCCGTAGAGTATCGATCCCCACCAGCTTGACCAGGCTATTTTCGTCCCCTATATTCTTAACCAGTTCAGAGAAAGGAGGGTAACAAGTGGCATCACCAAAAGTAGACAAAGATCTCTGTATAGCCTGTGGACTCTGTTCACAGACATGTCCCGACGTATTCGAACTAAATAACGACGCAGGATATGCCGAGGTCAAAGAGGACGCGGCGAGCTGTGAAGAAACTGGTTGCTGCGAAGAAGCTGCTGATCTTTGCCCGGTAGACGCAATAGAATTATAAGATGATTTTACCGTACCGGACGGAGGGACCCGATGTGGCCCTCCGTCCTTTTTATTTCTAACAAACCAATCAATATAGAGGTGAATACCTTGGAAAACGTTGGAGCAATTATCACCGGAAGCTCGCGCGGAATTGGTAGAGCAACTGCAATAAGGCTGGCTCAGGACGGGTTCAAAATAACTGTCAATTACTCCCGGGACGAGGAAGGGGCGAAAAAAACTGTTGAAACCGTCAGGGATCACGGCGGTGAAGCTTTTGCGGTACAGGCAGACGTTTCAAACCCAGAAGCCGTCGAAGAGCTTGTGGAGAGGACAATCGAGGAATACGACGACCTGGGAGCGTTGGTCAATAACGCGGGTTTTTCTCACCACGCGACACTAGACGAATTAAAACACGAAGACTGGCAGAAAGCCCTGGACGTGAACCTGACCGGAGCGTTTAACTGTACGAAAGCGGCTGCACCGGAAATGAAGGAGCTCGGCTGGGGCAGGATAGTCAACATCAGTTCGCTCAGAGCGATGACCGGTTCGGATCACGGATCACATTATGCCTCTTCCAAGGCGGGAATCCTGGGGTTTACGAAGTCCATGGCACTGGAGCTGGCTCCCGAGATAACAGTAAATGCCATCTCACCCGGCTATACCAGGACGCCGATGAACAGGGAAGCATTCCAAGAAAAAGAGGACCAGATAGCCGCAAAGATACCGCTTGATAGAGTCGCAGAATCACCGGAAATTGCGGGCGTTGTCTCCTTCCTCGTTTCGCATGACGCTGCCTACATAACCGGGGAAACAATCAACGCGAATGGTGGAATATACATGACCTCTTAGTTCCGCTGGTTCTGGAGAGCGGAATTAAGAATAGCGACCCGGCGGGGGCGCGAGCTAAATTCGGGATGGTTGGGACGCTATTCTTCCGGTAAGAATTCAGGTAAGCTCCACGCCAGGGGCGACGTTTCTCAGTTCATCTTTTTCTGGTATTCTTATCTCCTGTCCATTTTTTTCGATCAGGTTCTCCCCCGCGAGCTTGCTCAGTTTTCTGGACATGGTTACGGGCGAGCAGCCGACTATACTTGCCAGTTCCTTGTTCGACATGGTGAAAGAGTTCGCGGAATCCGGCAGGAGACGGACCAGCCAGAACGCTGTATTTTCTAGAACGGAACAGGAGACCAGCCCGAGCCGGCGCCTGAGCCCTTTAATATTCTGTGCCAGCTTGCCCCCGATCGTATCTCCCGCCACCTTCATCAACCTGGGCAGGAGTTCACGGGAAAGGAAGATAACCCTGGACTGTGTTATCGATTCGGCGGTAGTTTGATGCCATTCTGTTTCTCGAAAAAAAGCGCCACCGGTGAGCAGATCCCCGTGCTTGAATACACTCAGGGTGATGTTCTCACCGTTCTGATAGGTGAATTCCTTAATTATTCCCTGACAGACGACGTAGAACCCGACGACCTTCTTTCCCATCTTGAAAACCTTTTGCCCACTTTCGTAATCCAGACCGCTACCGGCTTTATCACGAGAGAGAGCTTCACGAATGGCTTCGTCGTTCAGGATACAATCAGAAGCGTCGAATTTGCAGTTCGAAGAATCGATACAATCGTCAATCATGTCAGCCTCCAAGTATAGAGTGGACCTCGTCTTAACTGCTGTCGCAGGAACGTGAACTCGCTATCAGCTGTTTTATTTTTGTTAAAACTATTACACTTTCCTATTTTAATCAAGCATAATTCCCTTTATTTTGCAAGATATCCGGACCTGAAGGGCAATATTCCATAAAAGCATGGCTAAATCAATTATCCTTCGCCAACTTTTGCCGGGGAAGTTCTCGGTTTACTGCAAGAAAGCAATCCCTGGTCCCGGCGCAACGCTTTCAATTCAAATCAATGATATTCTTAACCTGGATTAAGAAATAGTTTATACCGGGTTAATGAGACCGAGCCAGGGATGCCCATAATCATACTATCGAGGCTTCACGTTCCATTTGAATGGCTAATACCCAGGCGGCGCAATGTAACGTATTGACTCAAGGGGGTAGCAGGTGAAAAGATCCCGATACAGTTATTTTTTCGAATCCGGGCCGCAGTTCGTCGGCTATTCCTGGCTGGCGGACGATTACGTGGCTTTTTCACTCGAAGATAAGGAAAACGTGAAGCAGGTACTGCAGGAACCGGAAGGGGTAGTTACGAACGGCGATGCCAGAATCTTCGAGAAACTGCTGAAAAAGCGGATAATTATTCCCGAGAAAGTCAACGAATTCCTCCACATCCGGGAGCAACATAAACTGGCAATCCTTGACACGAACAGGTTGAGATTGATCATCCTCCCGACTTTCGCCTGCAATCTCGACTGCCCGTACTGCTACGAGACCGGTAAAGCGAACAAAATGGCACCCTCCGTAATAAACAATATTAAATCTTACCTGGAGAACCGGGCACCGGATCTAAAAAGAATTAGGCTATCCTGGTTCGGCGGTGAACCGTTGCTCTACCCTGAGATAATTCGGGAGATAGGTCGTTTTGCCTCCGACCTGGCCGCCGAAAACCAGGTGGAATTCGTATCGGACGTCACCACTAACGGAACTCTACTTACAGAGGACGGCGCGCTAAACGAGCTTTCCCGGGCGGGGGTCAGAAAGGCCCACGTAACAATTGACGGAGGGAAAAACACGCACGACCGCAAGCGGGTGCCGGTCGACGGCTCCGGCACTTACGAGCAAATAACTGGGAACTCAAAGAGATTTCTCGACGCCGACTCCGAAAACGAGTTGACTTTGAGAGTTCACGTTCATTCCGGTGAAAGACGGGAAATCCAGGGAATAAAGCGTATCTTGAGCGAATTTGAAGGTTACAGAAACCGGCTAAAGGTCTATTTTCGGCGGGTTTTCAGTTCATGCCTGGACGGTCCGGATCAGGATCTGCCCGGCGACGAGGGCAAGTCTTCCGTTTCCGCTGGCGGTCAGAGCAAGCTGGAAATAGCAATGGAAGAATTATACCGGGAAGCAGTTGATCGGGGGTTCGAGTTAAATTTTTCCCGCAGGTCTCTGGCCTCGTGCTATGCGGCCTATAATTCCACCTGGGTGGTAAAACCGGATGGTTTTCTCCACAAGTGCACCCTGGCCCTGGAAAAGGAGCGCCCTCTGGGCGAGCTGACCGAGGCAGGGATAAATCTTTTCTGGGATAGTTACTTACACTGGAAAGAGAGGTCTACCCGGCAGTTTATCGAGGATGAAATCAGTAACTGTTCAGAGTTTCCGCTTTCCTGGGGCAGGTGCCCCTATGCTAACTTTCGCAATCCTGACAAAAGCACGGAAAGTCAAGAGCTGAAAAATTCCATCAGGACCAGGGAAAAAGTGCTCGCGCTCAAATCGAGATACAGGAGGCGGGGCGATGCGGATTAGTTCTTCGACGATAATCCACAGGAAATCGGGAGCGAGATACTTGATCAATTTTCCGTCCGGGTCCATTGATAGGGTAAAAGAGGGGTTGGCCGATAAAATAAAGTTATTGAACGGCAGAGATAGCTTTGAACCGGAGCTAATCACCGTTTCGGGTAAGATCTGCGAGCAACTCGAGGACCGTGGCTACCTTACCTCGTTAAGCCCGCGGGAAGAGACTCGGGAGAACGAGAGAAGGATTGAGAAGCGACGGACTAAAGCCATCTGCGGCCCAAAACGTAGAGCAATCGTACTTGACCCCGAGGTAGGTAAAGCTTTTTGTGGGATAAGTGGAAGGAACGAGAAACTGTCCGGGCTCGACGAGTCGCCGGGCCCGAACAAGAATCCGATTTCTTCACTGGAGGAGGCCCTGGAAAGAATTTCGACGGACGAAGCAAAAGAGGTAGATATCTGGCTAGATCCCTCGGGGGGGAAAGCGAACTGGGAAGATATTTATTCACTTTTACGGGGTCGGGACTTGACCCCGAGCAGAGTCTGGACCGCGGTCGATTCGGGCAGAAAACAGCTAAAAGGTTGGGCAAGAAGGAAACTTTTCCCGCTCGACGTTGCCCTGGCAGTTAAGGAAGGGGATCAGGGCTGGGGTGAATACTCGATAATGGAGCCCGGGAGTGAATTTGAGCAGCAGAATTTGCTCGTCAGGAGGTTGAAGTCGAGCTTCGAAGCGGAAACTGCTTATTTTATCTGCCCCTTTATCTACAACTCCGTTTTCTTCTCGGAAAGCTCGGTCAGTTATTGTCCCGCCGGGAGGACGGAATCCGACAAGGATATTGCCACTAGGCACCGGGCCTTAAAGAGGTTTCTGTCAGGTAGATCAAGTGACGGGCTGAAAATGGATGCCTCCAGCTTAATTAAGGGGGCGGCCTGCGAGAAAATTACCGGTCAGCTGGGAGACTCCGGGCGGTTCCGGCGGAAACTTTTCGAAGAACTGCTGAACAAAACAATCGAAGCTCTATCACCGTCAGTGATAGCAAAATGAATCTTTGATTTAACAAAAGTACGGGAGTGATCCTGCTGAAAAAACACGGCCTGTTTTATCTGATAATCCTTTTACTGATTCTACTCCCCCTTAATTTTACTCTCCGCGCGGCAGAAACCCCGTTCAACTACGACCCGGAGAAGATAGAGCCGGGGACGATGTATTGCTACAAACTCTTCACCAGCCCCGATGCGGCCCGGCCGGCTAGAAAACTTTTTTACTACATCGGGAGCAGCGGCGAGAAATCATCGACTATCGAGGTATTGAACCTTGAATACTACGATCAGGGAGTAGCGCCTTACTTAAATACTTATCGGATGAACTGGGAGAAAATGATGCTGGAATCTGCGACCTGGCAATATATTGGAAGCAAAAGCAATTTACCCCGCGGGGACGTTCTCCATATGGAAACAAAATTCGATTTCGTCCGGGGGAGAGCAAACTGGAATTCGAAGTCGTTGGCCGAAGACGGGCTCGACAGAAAAAACGTCAGTACAAAATTTCAGACCCCGACTTTCTTTTACTTCAGCAATCACGTCGACGGCTGGACGGCAATGAGGTTTTACCCTTATCCGAAAAAGGAAATCGAGGTCGACGTCAGCAACAGTTTTCACGTGAAAGACGTCAGGATAAGCTATCGGGGGAAAGAAACGATAAGCGTACCCGAGGGGGAAATCCGCTGCCACAAATTCGAGATAGCCGGCAAAGGTATGCTGGCCTGGCTCTTCGGCAAAAAAGCCTGGCTATGGATGAGCGCTGAAGACCATAAAAGCTACATGGTCCGTTATAAGAACAAAAACGAGTGGGGACACATGGCCATGATGGACCTGCGACTGACGAGCGTAGAGCAGATCAGCCCGGGGGACTGGAAGCGAAAAGTGGAAAAATGGTCCACCGGGGATCAATAAATAGAGAAATCCTGCATCAATCCAAGGGGTGACAGCAAGGGTTAGAGGAAGAGGATATTTACCCTATTTCGAAGAAGAGGAGGTGGTCAAGCAATGTCGGAAAATGAAGAAGAAAGCATCGACCAATATTTCGAGATCGTCGATATGGAGGAAAAAATTGATCCATCTGGTGACGACGTAAACGCCGTATGCGCGTGGGGTTAACAGGTTCGTGCTAATTCGACTTTAGCTTCAGCCCAGCTGTCACCCCTTGAAGCAATTTTTAGAATCTCGAGGTCTTAATCCATAAATTTATGTTGCAAAAAACGAGATATTTTCTTGGTTACACGGTCTACAACTTGGTTTTCTGGGGACTTTTTTCAGCCCTGTGGCTCAAAGAGAGAGCGATCCGCCTGCTGGATGGGATCTCACGTCAGCTCCGGGGAATACCGCTTCGGGAGGACCTCTACCTGAGGAAGGCCAAAGGAGCGTTATTTAGGACTTATTTTGGCGAGGAAGCAGAAAGCAAACAAATCAATCAGGAAGTCTTTACCGCCAGCACGAGAAAGCTAAAGAAAGCCCACAACTACTGCTTTCAAAACCGGGGATTCGAGTTTGCGGGACCGGAGCAGCTGAATTTAAAAGACAACAAACGAGGAAACGTTTTCATAGGTTTCCATACCGTCGGCGCTCGTCGGCGTTTTCTCGGCCTGGTTAACCACTTTGGCGTGAACGAGTTTGGTTTCGTGGCACGCGAGAGATGGCAGATAACGGAACCCTTAAGAACCTATTACGGCGTCGAGGTCCCGGATAATAGTAACCGTTTTGAACTCGAAGGGGTGGATGTATCGATGTTTGTTTCGGATGGCGGGATACAGCTACACTCGAAACTGATTAATTTTTTAAAAAGGGGCGGCTGGCTTTTCTTTTCCTACGACGTACCTCCGTCCGGCCTGTACCCGGAGGACCTTAACCAGGGGGACAAGCTCGAGAAACCGGAAAAGTACTTCCTTTACGAGTTCGACGGAGAAGAAGTGCTGATAGTTTCAACCTATCTCCTCCACCTGCTGCAGCGCTCGGGCGCCGGCGGAATCCCCCTTTACGCCAGGAGAGGCAAAGACGGCAAGGACAGGCTAAACTACGGAGAAGCTATTTACGTGGATAGAGACGAGGATATAGCCGAGGTAGCCCCGGAGAAATACAATCTGATTTTTGACTTCATGTCGGAGAATATCATCTCTTCCGGTCTGGGCTGGTTTAACTCCGGCACGCTTTCCAGGTACTTACCCTATCTTCGCAGCCCTGGGAGAGAAGTCTCCCAGAGAAGCTGGAAGAAAAAGTACTTCCACAGAAGCTACAGGACAAGCAGCCCGCTGACAATTGACCCGCTTGCTTCGAAGCAATATTTACTGACTTCCAGTTCCCCCCTACAGACAGCTATTGTCGGGAAAAGCACGAAAGAGGTAGTTCTCAAACTCGAAGAAGGTTCGTCGTTTCTAAAAGATCTAAAGGGGGACCTTCCTCGGGAAGAACTGGAACCGATCCTGGCCAATTTGTGGGAGTCGGGTTTCATCGAATCAGTCGGCGGGGTCAAACGTGGAAGCTAAAAAGTTATTCCTGAACGAGCACGAAGTGTCGAGACTCGATACTAGCTATAAAAAGAAGCACTTCCGGATCACTACCAGAGAAGCCGACATCAAGATCAACGGTTTGACCAGGGATCTAATAGAATTTGTCTCCAGCAACCAGGGGCGAAGGGCCTCATTCCTGATCAGGGTATTCAGCGAAAGAGAAAATGTTTCGGCTGCCAGAACGGAAAAAGCGGTAAAAAGATTATTCGAAAAGAATATTTTCCGTGAAAAACCCGGTGACCGGACTTCCGATAATTCGCTAATAAAGGGGGAATTATCCTACAGGGAGGAAATGAGACGGCTCTGGTTTCGGGTGAAGATAATTGATGCCGACAAATACTCAGAACTATTAAAGAAAATGGGGTTCATCTTCTCTCGGCCCTTTGTGGTAGGTTCGCTGGGGGTTTTCCTGACACTGGAAATCTACTTCTTCTACTTTTCCATCACCACCGGCTCGGGAAATGATCTGATGTACTATTCTTCCTACGACTACCTGGTCTTCCTGCCGCTGGGAACGTTCTTAACGATAATACATGAAACTGGTCACGCAGTCGCGGTCAAAACTCACGACCTGCCTATGCCAAAGGGGCTTGGAGTCGGAATTTATTATTTCTTCATTATCTATTACGCCGACACGCACGAATCCTGGAATCTACCTCGCAAGGAAAGGGCGATGGTTTCGGTCGCCGGAGTTTACTGGGAAACCCTGGCTTTAATTTTGCTTATTCCGGTCTGTATATTTTTCGATTCCGCAGCGCTGAGAGATTTTATCCTATTGACACATCTCTCCACCCTGTACGTATTTAATCCTTTTTTGAAGATGGACGGCTACTGGTTTCTTTCCGACCTCCTCGGGGTGATAAATCTGCATGACAAAGTATTTGCTTACTTTAAAGAACTTTTGGGAAAGACGGAAGAAGAACCCCGGCAATCGGGCAACCCGTTTTCCGGCTATCCGAAAAGGGTAAAGAGATCGATAATAGCCTACGGGCTTCTATACTTCCCCTTCATGGGGGTATTTATCGGTCTTTTTCTCTATCGAGCCTGTTTAATCCTGCTTGATTTTCGTACCAGGGTAATCGGGCGGTTGCTTGAAATAATGCAGTTAAACTTCACTGAAACCACGAATAGAATCCAGGCAATAAATAACCTGGTTCGTAATTTAGGAATCCTGACCGGCGCCATAATGTTATTTTGTACAGCAACTTACAGACTATTAATAAAAAGTGAAGATG
>Ga0207797_1002052_pt1 | contig 14195 bp, 13 predicted proteins | sample PRCRCaboRojoPR_6_FD_187275 | JGI IMG/M metagenome (GOLD analysis project Ga0207797, IMG submission 187275) | Marine sediment microbial community from Cabo Rojo, Puerto Rico - PR CR 10% Liquid 1 (SPAdes) | ecosystem: Environmental > Aquatic > Marine > Coastal > Sediment | place: Cabo Rojo, Puerto... | reverse complement strand
GAGCCTTCGCACTGAAGCTTGGTCTCCAGTGACGGATTTTATCGCGCCCTGACGGGCGAGGGCGCGAGCGAGACGGGAACGACCGTCGTGCGCCCCGGGTCGTAAATGTCAAGGAACGATATCCACTCGACGAGCACCGTTTCGGAAGAACGTACTGCCGGCCTCGAACCTCGGACGCGACGCGCCATCACCGAGACGATGGACATCCTGTTCGTCGGTCTCGGGAGATACGTCGTCCACTCGAAATCGGGAAACCGGTACGAGATAGATACCTTCGAAGACTCCTGTACCTGTCCGGACTGGCAGGATTCAGCCACTCCAGGTCGGTGCAAACACATCCGGCGGGTCGACATGGAGATACGCGCCGGAACCGTCCCCCGTCCGGATGGGCGCGTCGCTGCCCACCCGCCTACGGACCTGGATCCGAGATGTACCGTTCCCTCGGCCGAATCCGTGACCGAGACCGAGGACCGTATCAGCGGTCCTATCCCGGAGTTCGACCGGTACGGACGCATTACGGGTGGGATGTACTGGCGATGTGAGACCTGCGGGCGGGAAGCGTTGCGGAGATGTGACCTCCGAAAGGACGGCTGCGATCGCTCGGGTAGTGATACGTAGCGATTTGAATCCCACCTTCTGAGGGATATGAGTATATCGACCTATCCTCGTTCGGTACCTATCGAACCCTTGGTGATCGCCCGTCTCTACTTACATTCGGTATACGAAAACCAAAATCAACTGTACGAGAAAGTAAATAAAACTGACACTTATACTTTATTGCTCTATTTCAGGATTAGCGTCGCCCAACCTATTCACCCCACCCCATTCTTGCTCGGAGTGACGCCCGATCATGGGGGCGGAGAATATCTGAAAGCGGGGTAAGGCTCGTCGCAGCTCTCGACGAACCCCTCTGGTCTGGGTGGGTTAACGAATATGTGCGCAGAGCAAGTCGTTCGATTCGACAGTAGTAGCATCGTAGCTGATCGTTCGTTGATCGGCCGTCTCGGCCGTGGGCTCCTATTGACAACACTGTTGTTGACACTCTTCGCCGCTCAGCCGGCACTCGCCCAAGATTCAGCGACCAACCCTGTCTGCCAAGACGACTCGGGAACGCTCGCCAATATGATCGAAGGGTTCGTCCAGCTCACAACCGGCCTCGGCGTGATGGGGCTGCTCGTGGTCTGGCAGTCGGACTCGGTCATGGAGGTATTCACGCTGAATCGAGAACAGAAAGCGTCCCTCAAGCAGCACAAGCGGGCGGCGCTGAAATCGACCATGACGATCGTCCTCCTCGGACCGCTGTTCACCCTCGCGGGGTCTTCGATGGGGCTACCGATCGCACAGTGCGTGGATCTAATCCCGTTCTGAGGGACATGGATTCACGCCGTCTCGCGCTCGTACTCTCGGCAGTGCTACTGGCGGGTTTCGCGTCGACGATCGCGACAGCCACGCCACCACGGCCCGGGACCGAGGGGAACAACCTCACCGAAAACGAATCCGCGACGCTCTGGTCCCGGGACGACGACAGTCACTACATCTCGAACGCGGCCTACCGTGAGGGCTACGGGGAGCACCGGACGCTAGTAGAGCAAGTCGCGAACCGAACCGACCTGACGTTCACTCGGCCGCCCGGGACGGCCAACGTCTGGACCCGGAACGACCACGACGACTACCAGCCCGGCGATCGGACGACGTCGATCTACCCGGAGGACGCCACGCTGAGCGATTCACGGTTCATCAAAGACGCCCACGCGTCGGTGTTCGCCGTGACCCCGTCCACCGAGGTCCATCGTGAGCCGTCTGAGACAACGTTGCACGTCGCTCCAGAAGGTCGACTACTCGGGGCCGTCGACTACCGTGTCCGGACACCTTCGGGAGTCGATCGGCCCGATAGAACCGTCTCGTGGTCGGTTGACTCACACGAGATCACCGAAGTCAGGCTTCTCAGTGACGGCGAGGTTATCGCCCGGGCCGATGGGGATCACCGACCCAACCTCGCCTACGAACTGCGTGGCCACGAGACAGCACTGACGCTCGAGGCGGACGTCTCCGTGACCCTCGAGAAGACCGTTGAGGAAGCATACTACGTCGACGTCACCGGACCGAACGGGACGAATCGGACGGAGAAGCGGTGGCAGACCTCTACGACCTCGGTTGATGACTCCGTCACCGTCTCAGAGGGACTCGACATCGAGGTGTACGACCTCTCGGTAACTCTTTATCGGACTACCTACCCCGACGGCAGTTCCGGCGTTGTGGTCTTCAAGAACCAGCCGTGGCAGGGGTACACGCTCGACGCGAACGGGTCGGCGAGCGTGCGTGGCGTCTGGCGGTTCTATACCGCCCGGGACACCGACTGGGAGACGCTGACGCGTGCGACTGCCGAGGGTCGGTCTTCCATCGTATCGGATGCCTTGCCCGTGTACGTACACGCATACCCGTCAGAACTCGGTCCTCGAGCCGAGCCTGTGCGAGGTGGCCCGGAGATAACCCAGGTCTGGGGAACTACCCACGAGCCCCCACGGCGGTCCATCGGTGAGAACGTCCACGTCGAGGTAGTCGAGAACTCCTACGAGACCTCGTACGGCGTCGCGGTCAGATCGCCCGATTTCTCCCCGGACGGGTTCACTGTAAGGGGGATCGTCCGCGGGGTGACCGCGACGGTCGATACAGCGACCGGCGAACGAGCGAGAGAAATCCGCGAGAGTAGCCTCTCGGCGGAGGTGCTGTCGCGGAACGAGACCGGTGCGACGGTCCGTCTCGAACTGGTCGATGCGGAGACCGGGGAGCCGATCCGACTCGACGACGCGAGCACCCCTCGATACGCCCCGCTTCCCGAGGAGTCGCGGTCGGCGTACGTAACAATCGCGGGCCACCGTGTCGAGACGAACGCGTCCGGGATGGCCACGGTCCACCTCGACGAGCCGGGGCTGTACACGGCTCGCTATCACTCCGAGTCGTGGCTTGGTCAGGACCCGGCGTACGCATCCGACACTGCGAGTGTCCGATGGCATCCTCTCACGACTGTCACCGGTTGGGTCTCGCTGATCACGACGATCATCCAGTGGTTCCTTCCGTTCGGAATCGCGTGGTACGCCGGCAGTCGACTCGGCGGGATGATCAATTGGGAGGTGGGGTAGATGGCGGATCTCTCACTCGTCGACGTTGGTCTGCGGTGGTTCGAGGACATCGTCGCGACGACCACCAAGTGGTTCGCGACGCTCATCACCGATGGACTGGAGCAGTTCCAGAACGACATCTTCGGAACGCCGCTCCCCGAAGGGTCGGGCGTCGAGCGGGTACTGGGCGTCCCCGCTGCTGGCGACGAGCCCTGGCACAGCATCTACGAGGCCGTCGTCGCAGGCGAAGTGATGGTGTTCGCACTGTTGATCCTCTTCCTCTCGGTTCAGGGTCGGCACTTCGTCCGGGTATTCAACGTCAGCAGTGCCTACGAGGCACGGCAGACGAAGCACTCGGCGTGGCTGGGTGCCGTCCTCGTCGTCGCGTGGTACTGGGTCGGTGTACTGACGCTCTACTTCGTCGAGGGACTGACGATCGGCCTCCTCCCGGACGCGAACGAACTCGGACTTGCGCTTCTCCAGATACTACCCACCGCCGTTGATAATCCGATACTCACTCTGATTATGGCCGCTCTCGGTGGCCTCGCGATGGTCGTATTGAAAGCACTCCTGTTCATCCGGGAGGTGCTGCTGTACGTGTACCTCTATGGGATGCCGTTCGGCATCGCCTTCGCCTTCGGGAACCTCCCGATCCTCTCCCGTGTTGCGAAGCGGCTCTGCCTCCAGTTCATCCCGCTGGCTGCACTGCCGATTCCCGCTGCGGTCCTGTTGCGAGGGTACGAACTGCTGTTCGTCGGCGACCTGTCGCTCACGTTGTCGACATCGTTCGTGCAGTATTTCGTCGTAGTATCGATGCCGGTGCTCGTGCTGTACGTTATCTGGAAGACGTTCAGCTACGCGAGTCCGCTCACGGTCCGAGTGCTCGGCACCACGACGAAAGCGGCTGCGACACTCGGAGCGGTTGCCGGTGCGGGTCACATCGCGGGACCGTACGCCGCGACCACAGCGGCACGATGGGGACCCCGAGCCGGCGTCGCGCAAGCCGCCACACAGCGAGCCTTCGGTGGGACTGGCGGTGGCGACGCCGGCGAGACAAACCACGATAACGTCTCCGACGAGGGGGGCGAGAACGGCGACGTTCCCGAATACCGACGCCACGAAAACGACCCATGAACCCTGAACGATGAGTACCGACCAGGACGCCGCATCACGACGCATCATGAACGAACTCGGCGAGGAGCGTCGCATCCCGATACTGAACGTCGAGGAAGGCGATATCGGGGTGCTGCTGGGAGTCCCGATCCTCGGACTCTTCGCCGCGAATCTCACCGGGCTTGAGTTCCTCGGGCTGCCGCTGGCGGCCTTCGGATTCGCGCTCGGGACGGCAATCGTCTACGCGACGCCATCGGAGCTGACGGCCTGGTCATGGCTGCAGGACGTCTTCCGATTCTACACGAAGCGACCCCGGGTGACGCATAGCCACCCACCGGGGGACAGTAACTCGACCACCGAGGGTGGACTCGTCCAGTACACTCCGTTCACGGTCGACGAGCGGACACAGGACCTGACGAACGTCGAGCGAGCCTGGGCGGGTGCGGGTGTCGTCGAGCGGATGGACGGGACGATGGAGGCCTTTCTCGAGGTGCATCCGGCCAATATGGACTTCGCCATGTCCGGCGACTGGCAGGCGATCCAGGAGACGGGACAGGAGTTTGCCAATACGGAACTCGACGTCCGGCTGACGTTTCACGCGACCACACGCTCGTTTCCCGTCGAGCCACTGGTCGCCCGGATGGAGGATCGCCTGAGCGACGCCGACGTCCGTGAAAACGAGGTGTTCCAAGAACTCATCGAGGAGTACCGCGAGCAGCGGCCGACGGATCTGGCCGAGTCGAACCGGATCCACTACTATCTCGGTGTCGAGGTGGACCGCCACGAGGTGTACAACCGGTTCGATCGGGAGAAAACGCCGAGCGAGCGGTTGACGGACTTCCCGGTGATCGGCTTCCTGTTCAATCCGTTCCTTGCCCGAAGGGAGGACCTGACTGACGAGGAACTCCGCCAAGCGATGTTCGACGTGCTTGATGCCCGTCTCCGGACGGTCGAATCGGAGCTCATTGAGAAGGTGGCGGGTTGGTCGGCACGGCGACTCACCACCGTCGAACTGTTCACCCTCTGTATGGAGTTCTGGAACGGCGAGGAAATCGATGCTGAACTGGTTGAGCCTCTCCTCGACGAGACACCAGCGCCGGGTCGTCATGACCAGGAGGGAAGGCGATGATTGGGTACACTGCCCCGTTGTTCATCGAGCAGCTGGGATCAGCCGACACCCTGAGAGTCGCAACCCTGACACTGATCGGCGCACTTTCCGGGATGCTCGGTCCCGTTCTCCTCGCGCACGTCGTCGAGTCGAGACGTACCCACGAGACCGATCCGGATAGTTCGGACACGGACGTTCACGAGTCCACAACAGGAGACGAGACGGATGGCGAACAGGACGACGAGCGCGGGCCTCCTCTGGACGCCGGGGCCGTCACTCTCGGGGAGATCGATAGCGATCGCCACAACGGTCTCGACGAGGAGCCGTCGTGGGAGCGTGACTGTGACACCGTTACTCGTGGCCGTGAACCGGGATCGGAGGAACGCGAGAGCGAGAAACGGCTTGATCTCTCGGGACTACTCGATATCGGTGGCCGAGCCGAATCGAGCTCGGAAGCGGACTCGGGTACCGACTCCAACCCCGACTTCGGCTCCGAATCTACCCCCGGCGTCTCGACTATTCTGGATCCTGTGGATTCTCATCAGGACCTCCTCGCTCCGGCGAGCATCGAGTGGGAGACGCGTGCGGCCCGGGTGGGCGGGCAGTGGGTCTCGACACTGTACGTCGCGGGCTACCCTGACTACCCGAAGGACGGCTATCTGAGCGGGCTGTTCGAGCTCACTGACGTCGAGTTTGACTTCACGGTGAATCTGCGGCCGAAGAACCATCGGCGTGCCAGGGACGAACTCCAGAACACGGCCGACGACCTGCAGGCTGACGCGGATATAGAGCGGACCGTTCGCGGGGCTTACCTGCAGGACCGGGCAGCCCAAGCCATGGCCACGTACAAGGCCGTCGAGAACGGTCAGCGCGTCTTCTCACAGGCGACGTTCGTCACCGTCCGTGCGAACACGAGAGCGGAGCTTCACGAGTCGATCAAGCGGGTTCGGGCGGCCCTCCGGGAGCGGCCGGCCGAACTGGTTCCGAAGACCGCCATCTGTACGCAGGACCTCGCGATCCAGTCCGCTGCTCCGGTCGGCCCGAACCCGATCGGTCGTGAGGCGATCGCGCTAGGAGGGGCGGTCGGAGCGCTCCTCGCCTCCCCACACAATCCAACGATCCTCGAGGAGGGTGGCGTGGAATTCGGCATCCACCGCGACACGCACAGCCCGGTCGTGGTCGATCCCTTCGCCCGCGAGGACGGCTACGCGATGTTCACTGTCGGCGATCCGGGTTCGGGCAAATCGTTCAGCGCGAAGCAGAACTTCATCCGGACACTCGAGCAGGACGAGGACCGTATAGGAGTCATCCTCGAGCCCCTGAACGACTGGGTCGGTGTCGCCGAGGCACTCGACGCGAAGCGGATCACCGTCGGCGGTTCGATGGGTCTCAATCCCTTGGAAATCGAGCCGACACCGGAGCACGTGCTCCGGACGCGGGGGGAGGACGCGAGCCCACTCAAGGAGCGCCGCGACCGGGTGGTGAGCTTCTTCACGAACTTCTTCGCACTCCGCAACGTCGACCTCGGAGATCGACGAACCACGCTCGAACTCGCCATCGACGCGGCGTACACACGCAAGGGTATCACCGAGGACGTCTCGACTCACGGGCGCGAGAGTCCCACGGTCAGGGACGTCCTCGACATCCTCGAGGAGATGAGTACGGATCCCAAGCCACATGTCGTCCGCTCGATAGCTGAAGGGGAGAAGCTCTCTGAGGACGCGGTCTGGCTCCTTGACCAGCTCCGAGCGTTCGCCGAGGACGGACAGTTCGAGAACCTCGGACGCGAGAGCGAGTTCAACATCCGAGACGAAGACGTCGTGTATCTCGACCTCGCACAGCGTGGCGGGAGTCTGGGTGGGCACACGAGTCTTCTGATGGAACTGTTGATCTCGCTGGTCTACGAACGGGCGAAGGAAACCGAGAAGCAGGTAGTGCTTGTCGTGGACGAGGCTCGGTATCTAATGTCTGATTCAGAGACATTGGAATACCTAGAGACCATCTTCAGACACCATCGTCATCACGACCTCTCGATCCGACTCATTACTCAAACCGTCGATGAGTTCTTCCAGCGACCGGAGGCCGAGATGATACTGGACCAGTGTTCGGTCAAGCAGTTCCACAAACTGGATGGTATGGACGAAACCTGGGCGAACGAGTTCGGATTGAACCACGCACAGATGCGTTTCGTCCAGAACGCGCTGCCCGGTGATGAGGAGCAGGGTTACTCGCAAGCGCTTCTCGGGGTCGATGGGGAGTGGCGAGGTATCGAAGTCGGAGCGCTCCCGGGAGAGAAGGAGGTCATTGACGTCGATCCGGAGACGGAGGCACCGTGGGACGCTACATCCGGCTCTTCGGCTCCGGATCCCTCGTCCGGCAGTAATAGATCCGGCGTCCCGAACCCGTCCAGTAACGACTGACGTTTCGGTAGTCAGTATAGCTCAGCCAACGCTCTCTGACCGAGTGGCCGCGTTTACGACCCAAAGAAACCTTCCGATAGAGAGACCTCTATATCGACCTCGATTCGAGGGGATTCGCCCACCCAGCGAGGAACGGGTGATCGGTGACTGCTGTGGTTCCGTGAGTTACTGCCAGCCAACATATTTGTCTCCCAGTCCGAAGTCGAGTACAGGCTGATGGAACTACTCGACGAGCTCTCCGGATTCCAGTTCGAGGATCTGATGGAGGACGTCTTCCGGAACCTCGGATACGAAAACGTCCGCCAGGCAGCCCGAACGGCCGACGAGGGCCGTGATATTCTGATGGGGGAGGTCGTCGACGGCCGACGCCGAGCCATCGTCGTCGAGTGTAAGCACACCGAGGCTATTCGGATGCACGGTGGGCAGTCCCGGCAACGAGACGAGACCGACGGATCGCTTTCGAAGATCGGTCGACCAGCGTCTCCCGGAGAACTGGAAGCTGCATCCGTGAGAGTTTGTTGCGGAGCACCAGGGGTGGCTCCGCATGAAGTTACCAACGACGCGGTTCGACGAATCGCTGTCCGCATCGACCGTCCCAACGGAGGACACGGTCGGCGGATTCACCGAAGAGACGGAAGTGATGACCACTCGAGGACCGGTGGCCGTCCCGAATCTCACCACACGGCATAGAGTCTACGCGCTTGATCCGACGACACGCCTCGTGAAATCGAAGCCGATCCGAGCGATCGAGCGTTGTGAGACAGACGAGATCATCGAGATTCGAACTCGACGAGCCAACCTCAGAGTCGCACCAGACCACCCGATCGTGTTTCGAACGAAGTCGATCGTTCAGCCACGTTTCACGCGAGCTGGTGACCTCGAGGAGCGTGAATACTACCAGTTCGTCAATCAGTGGCGGCGACCGTCTCGGGAACCGCTTGCCGGGGTCGACATCACCGACTTTACTGACGAGTATCAGGCCTGCGTGACCAGATCGGTCCACGGACACACGTTCCGGGCGGCGCTCCCGGACGGTTGCGATCCCGTCTACCGGAGCAGAAATGTCGGGTATTGCTTCGACGCGGAGACGTTCAAGCGTTTCCAACTGGAGCTTGAGGCACTCGGCGATTCTGTCGCGGTGCGGGCCAAGCGCGGCCACCACCCGCAGCCATACCAGTTCGATGCCGAGGCGTTCATCCGGTTCATCGGCTGGTTCGTCTCCGAGGGGAGCATCCACCGACCGTCCGATCGGGAGACGGCAGAGATTCAGATCGCACAGGAGAAATCGAGACATCGTCGGACGCTTCGGACACTTTTCGAGAAACTCGGATTCGATGTCTCGATCGATGACCGATCTTTCTCGTTCGGGTCGTACCTCTACGGACAGTTGCTTGAGCGACTGTGTGGCCATCGGAGTACCGACCGTCGGCTTCCGGAGTTCGTCTGGAAACTTTCCCGGGACCAGCAGCGGCTTCTGCTGGAGTCGTTGTTGGATGGTGATGGGAACGAACAGCGGACCTACTACACGGCGAGCGAGGAACTCGCCGGTGACGTCCTGCGACTCTCCCTTGAGCTGGGGATCAAACCTCGGTACTCGTTCCGGCGTGGTACGTGGCAGGTCTTCGTGAACGCGGTCAACGATGGTTTCGTCTCGAGTGAGCATATCGAACAGATTTCCGAGAATGCCGTCGTATATCGCCCGACAGTAGAGGACTACGTTGCTGTACTCGCCGGCCGCAACGGACGGTTTCAGTGGATCGGGGTCAGTCGAACCTCTTGATCCGAGAGCGGCGCCCGTGGGCTGCGACAGTTCGTTCACGGAATGTCAAATTATATCTAATTAGCAATCAGATGCTTGATCTTCAGCCACTGGTGAGGGTTTAACATCCTTCCGTGTACCCTGTCGGATATGTTCGACGCGATTGATCGGGAATCTGAACGAGACCTCCATACTCTCGTCGACACAACACGCTTGGAACAACACGTCGATAGGTTCGCAGATCTCAGACGGTACCCTGGCAGCGACGATCAGTGGACCGCAGCCGAGTACGTCGTCGATACGCTCCGAGAGTACGGTGTCGATGTGACTCTCCATACTGTCGAGGCCTATACAAGTGTCCCGGAAGAGGCGTCGGTGACGGTAACATCGCCCAAGCACGCGACGATCGACGAAGCCATCACCACCGCTTTTAGTGCTAACACCCCGCTGTCCGGCGTCTCGGGCCCAGTAACTGCGATCGAGTCTGCGACCGAAGCGGACGACATCGCCGGCAACATCGTTCTGACGCGGGGGCTCCCCACTCCCGATAAGATTCTCGCGCTCGAATCGGCTGGTGCCGAAGCGGTGGTCTTCGAGTCGCCAACTCCAGGCTATCTCCATGAGATGATCGTCTCACCGGTTTGGGGAACACCATCCTCTTCGGATGTCGACCGGCTCCCTGACCTGCCAGTCGCAGAGATTCACCAGTCCGACGCCGCATGGCTCCGAACGTTGGCCACGGGTGACGATGTCGAAGCGACTGTCGAGACACAGACTCGAACAGAGTTAACCGATCTTCCGTGTCCAGTCGCTCGAATCGACGGGACGGAGAGCGACCGTTACTTTGTCGTCGGCAACCATATCGACGCCTGGCACGAAGGGGTCACGGACAACGCGACCGCGATGGTGGCCTCGATGGAGCTCGCTCGGATACTTGCCGAGAACCCCCCGAAACGAGGGGTCGTCTTCGGGTTCTGGCCCGGACACTCGATGGGACGTTACGCCGGGAGCTCCTGGTATGCGGACGAGCACTGGCAGGACCTCCGGGAGAACGGGGTCGCCTATCTCCACATCGACCTGAACGGACTCGATGGTGCGGACGAACTCTGGTTCCAGCATATGGCGGAGGTCGAAGCCGAACACCTCGATGCGCTGGAGACCGGTCCGCTCCCCCTGGGCACGAAAGGGGACACCGAACTCCTCGGCGCAAGCGACCGCCCAGGGCGGAACTCGGACCAGTCTTTCTGGGGGACCGGGCTCTCCTCGCTCCTCTCGGGGGCAAGATTCAGTGCCGATCACGAGGACGCCGGCCCGGTCGGCGGTGGCTGGTGGTGGCACACGACGGCTGACACCCAGGACAAGGTCGATCTCGATCTCCTCGCGTCGGAGATTCGACTCTACCTCACCATCGTCTCACGGTTCTGTAACTCCCCGATCGTTCCGCGGGACTTCCGGGCCACCTGTGAGGATCTCCGCGTGACGCTCGACCGGATCGATCCGGACGAGGAGGCGGTATACTTCGAGCCCGTTTACCATGCCCTCGACACCCTAGAGGCGGCCCTGGAAAACGTGACGACTGCCATCGAGAAACTCGAACCCGACGATCCCGTCGACAAGGATCTCGAGGAACTCCAAGTTCGGCTTGGAAACCAACTGATCCCTGCTCTCTACATGGAGGTACGGGATATCGAACAGGAGCCCGCACTCTCGCACGACCTCCTGCCCGGGCTCCGGATCGCCGAACAACTCCCGGAGCTGACCGGACGGGACCGTCGGGCAGCCGAGATAACGGTCACGCGCGGTGTGAACCGGCTCGTCCACCGCATCGAGACGGCGACCGGGGCCGTCGAGCGATACCTCGATTAGCGGAATTCCGGGACGACCTCATTGACGAACAGTTCTGGGCCCACTCTTTCAGGAAAGTCGACGAACTCCAGATCGACCTCGTCCACTCCGAGTTCTCGATAGGCTTCGATCTCCGACGCGACCTCCGCAGGCGTCCCGATGAGGTTGTTGTAGCTGCTCATCGGGTCGTCCTCGTCGGGGTCGCGGAACCGCGGCGCTTCGTCTAACACCGCCTCGACCTCCGCCTCCGTCTCGCGAATGATACACCGCGTGAACCAGGAAATGTCTATGTCGTCGAACGAGGTTTCGTACGTCTCACAGTGAGACTCCAGGACGTCCAACTTGTGTTCGATGACCTCAATCGGACCCCAGAAGTTCCATTCATCGGCGTGCTTGGCGGTGATACGAAGCGTGAACTCCTCACCCCCTCCGCCAATCATGATCGCTGGTCGAGGATTCTGGATCGGGTGAGGTGTACAGACGGCGTCCTCGACACAGTAATACTCCCCCTCGTAGGTAACGGACTCTTCCATCCAGAGGCGCTTAGTGAGTTCGATGGCCTCCTCCATTGCCCGCAGCCTATCGGGGGCGTCCGGCCAGTCGTAACCGAACGCGACTGCCTCGTCAGCCTTCCATCCAGCACCCATCCCCAGTTTGAACCGTCCCTCGCTGACTCCATCAAGCGTCGCCCCCATCTTTGCGAGCAGCGGAGGATGTCGAAGCTCGTTGTTGACGGTTTTTGGAAAGACTGTCACGTCAGACGTCTCACTGGCTAAGCCGGTGAGCGTCGTCATACACTCGGTCGTTGCTCCGTCTCCAGTCATGAGGTGATCCGGGACAGCTAACCCGTCGAACCCGAGATCGTCCACGAGTCGGCCGTAGTCCCGTTGCGTCGGCCAGTCGATCTGATCACAGAACGCCAACGTGGAGTATTCAGAGGACCCCGCGCTCGTCGGGACGTTGACAGCGAACCTCATACCATGTGTGAGCCCGCGGCTCGGATAGGCGTTCGCCTCATGAGTCCGATCCTGGTTCGGGTTTAAGACTCCCCTCAGGCATGAGGAACTCCTGTGTCGGCGAGAGCTGGGCGCCCCCATCAACCGGGACGATACTGCCAGTCATGTACGAGGCGCGCTCATCGCAGAGAAAGTGGACGACCTCCGCGACCTCTTCCGGTTGCCCGACGCGCTGAGCGAGTGTCAGTCGTTCCATCTTCTCTCGCCCCTCCTCCGTCCAAAGACTCTCCTCGCCGTCGGACGGGCGTCCCGCACTCGTATCGATGAGTCCCGGGACCACGCAGTTCACCCGGACATGCGGGCTGAGCTGTTTCGCCAGTCCCCGAGTGAGGCCGAGGACACCTCCTTTTGATGCCGAGTAGTGAACCCCTCCGCTCACGCTTCCATGAGTCCCCGCGCCGCTTGAGATGTTGACCATCGCCCCGTGACCGCGGTGGTACATCTTCGGTGCTACCCACCGGGCGATATTGTACTGCCCTTTCAGGTTGACGTTCAATATCCGGTCCCACTCGTCGGGTTCTAGGTCGCCGATCCAGAAGTAGCGCGAGAGTCCAGCATTGTTGACCGCCGCTTCGATTGCTGCATCCGTTTCCACGTCCTCAACCACCTCTCGAACCGCCTCGTGATCGGCCACGTCGACCGTGTAGCCCACACCGTCCGAGAGGTCTTCGGCCACGTCGTATACCGATTCGTCGATGTCGAGCAGCGCAACCTTATCAAAGCGACTGTCGTCGGCGAACCGTAATGCAATCGCACGGCCGATTCCCTGTGCCGCACCGGTGACGAGTGCGGCCGTCTTCTGGTCTGTCACAGCATCCCAACCGAACCCGAGGACAAAAACGACCCGGTGCTCCGGTGAAACCAGCGCGGTTGAACGGGATTTCCACACGTATCCTATGGCTGAGGCGACCGGTCAACCGGAACGTGCGGTGACCATGCTCCCCGGTCCCACCGAAGACAACGAGGTTGGCACCCAGACGATCACGAAGGTCTAGGTATGATAGGGGTCGTCGGTAGCGGGCAGGCAGAGGCGAAACAGGGATATCATTCCCGCCTCGTCGGATAATTACGTCCTCTCGGTACATCCAGTAGGTTTTCACTCCAGCCTGAGAGAACGGTGTATGCTCTTGGAAGACCATAGCGCGGTAGTCACCGGCGGGGCCAGCGGTATCGGGCGGGCCACCGCACTCGCGCTTGCCGATCACGGCTCGGATGTCGTCGTCGCCGACCGGCGAACGGATCCCCGGGAGGGGGGTGTTCCTACGGTTGAACTGGTAGAAGAAGAGACCGATGCTCGGGCGATACACGTCGAGTGCGATATTAGTGACCCCTCGACAATTGAATCGGCCTTCAACGCTGCTGCTGATTTCGGTGGCTTGGACCTCCTAGTGAATAACGCCGGTGTGTTCCACCGAGGAGACCCACTTGAGATATCTCCGGAACAGTATAGCGACCTGATGAATGTAAATGCGAGAGGAACGTTCTTTACCACTCAGTTTGCAGGGCGACACCTCGTTGAGCAAGGGGGCGGTGCAATCGTGAACGTCGCCAGTACGAGTGCATTCAGGGCTGACGGGACCATCGCCGCCTACTCGGCATCGAAGGCTGCCATCATACAGACGACCCGGACGTTCGCAGACGCACTTGGTCCCTTAGATGTCCGTGTTAACGCGGTTTCACCCGGATCGATCGACACTGAGTTATCGAGGGCTCGTAGCGAGCAGGAACGTCAAGACCTGCTCGAATCGATCCCGTCTCGGCGGATCGGTGACGCGGCAGACGTTGCGAGAGTGATTGTGTTTTTAGCGAGCGATC
>Ga0207797_1002051_pt1 | contig 14197 bp, 15 predicted proteins | sample PRCRCaboRojoPR_6_FD_187275 | JGI IMG/M metagenome (GOLD analysis project Ga0207797, IMG submission 187275) | Marine sediment microbial community from Cabo Rojo, Puerto Rico - PR CR 10% Liquid 1 (SPAdes) | ecosystem: Environmental > Aquatic > Marine > Coastal > Sediment | place: Cabo Rojo, Puerto... | reverse complement strand
CGGCGGCTCTCATCGCCTCTATTATCGTGCTGGCGCTGGCGTGGCTGGCGTCGCGGCTGATCATCCGTCTGGTCGGTCGTCGCATCGCGCGGCAGCTCCAGCGCCCGAGTCTGACGCGGACGGCGCTGCGCGGGATCCGGGTCAGCGTCTTCCTCTTTGCCCTGCTGGTCGTCTTGCGCATCAACGGGCTGGACCTCGGCAACATCGCCCTGTCGGTGACCGTATTCTCGGCCGTGGTGGGTGTCATCCTCGCACCCATCGTCGGAAGTATCATCAGCGGGGTCTTCCTGCTCGCCGACCAGCCCTACGAGATCGGCGACATGATCGAACTCACCGACGAGAACAAGCGCGGCTTCGTCGAGGACATCACGCTTCGCTACACCAAGATCTTCACCCTCGACAACACGTTCCTGGTGGTGCCAAACGGCAAGATCCGCGACCGCGACGTCTACAACTACTCGGCAGAAGACCCACGGACGCGACAGAGCCTGAACGTACTCGTCACCTACGAGAGCGACATCCCGCAGGCGCGGCGACTCATCGAGGGTGCCGCCCGAGATGTCGATGCCGTCATCGAAGGCGGGCCGCGGATCCGCATCGGCGCGTCGCGGTATCCGGCCTATCCCGACTGTCTCATCGGGAACTTCGGTGACCACGGCGTGCTCCTTCGCCTCCGGTACTGGGTGAAAGAGCCCTACAAACTCCAGACCGTCCAGTCGCTCATCCAGACCAACATCTGGGAGAGACTCGAAGACGCCGACGTCGAGCTCGCCTACCCGCACTCGCATCTGTACTTCGACGAGACGAGCGGGGAACTCCAGGTCTCGATGCGCGACCGAACTGACGGCGACGAGATTCCGGCGGAGTCCCTCGACGTCGAGGAACGGCCGAGCGTGGATCCACAGCGCGAAGACGAGACGAGCGAGCGCGTCGAGGACGTGCCAGAGGAGAGCCAGGAGCACCGAGACGACGGGTCGGCGTCGTGACTACGGCGTGACGGTGATGATGTCGCAGTCCAGTTCGGTCTGGAGGTACTGTTCGACGTCGGGGTCGTCCACGAGTCGGCGGATCATCTGTCGCCAGCGGCCGGCCTGTTTCTTCCCGATGACCACCACGTCCGCCTCCTCGGCAGCGACCTCTTCGAGGATCGTCTCCTCGACCAGCAGTCCCTTCCGGACGACGTACCGGGCGTTCGAGAGTTTGCCGAACTCCGCTTCGACGGCCTCTTTCAGTTCTCTGCGGGTCGTTCGGTCGCCGCCCTGGTAGAGATTGACGTGCAGGACAGTTAGCGCAGCATCGCGCTCTGTGGCGATATCGATCGCCTGAGCGAGCGTCGCTCGCGAGTGTTCGGTCAGCGGATAGCGAACCGGCACGACCACCTGGATCATCGTTCCGGTGTACTTCGTCGCGCCACCTGAACCTTTCCTGTTCGGACGAGGAGACACACATTTCACCGTGGATGGCGAACCGGTGGGCATGGAAACGCGTACGGGCCCCGACGGTGAGACAGTCTACGTCGAGCGAGCCGAGGGCAAGCGTGGGTCGAAAGGCCCCTTCTTCGTCGTCTACGCGACTGAGAGTCGCGAGACGCGCTGGGGCTTCTACTGTGGGAACTGCGAGACGCTGGACAACGCCGTCGACGCGATGGGGCGGATCCAGTGCAACGTCTGCTCGAACCGCACCAAAGCCGAAGAGTGGGACGCGGCCCACGAGTAGGGATCCGCCGTCGGGCTGTCATGTCAATGTCAGTTAGATAACCTTAAGCCCTGGTGGATGGTATGGAGAGACGAATGGGGACTGTTACCACCTCACTCAGTCAGCAGGCCCAGTCGATCTTCGACGACCTCGGGTACGACGTGTCCACCGACGGGGGCGAGCTCCGTGCAACGCGCAAATGGCGGGTCGTACAGATCACACCCATGCCAGAGCCCCGCGACCCGCCCTCGTCCGGCGAACTCCGCTGTTTTGTCACCTGGGAGGAACGAGTCGGTGACCTCGAACGGCGACTCATCGGCAGCGACGTCGATTACGAGTGGGCGATAATCGGCGTCCGCGACGGCAACGACTACGTCGTCGCACGACGGTCTGTCACGTAACCGATAATACGAGACGTTTATAACGAACTGGGGCGTACGGAGGTCACTCGTGTTCATCGGCCACGGCCTCCTGGCGTTCGCTATCGCGGCCAGCGTCGCCGCTCGCCGCGGCTGGCCGTCCGAGAGAGCACTCACAGTCGGCGTCGTCGCTGGGCTCTTCGCGACGCTGCCGGACGTCGACATGGCATACGCGCTCGTCGGCCTCGCCAGCGGCGCGGAAGGGCTGTTCAGCGCTTCCGACGCCTTCTGGTCGGCTGCGCACGTCGTCCACCGGGCGGTCACGCACTCGCTCGTCGTCGGCACCGTCGCCGCCGTCGGCTTCACCGCGTGGGCTGCCAGAGCGCGCCGACACGCACTCGCTATCGCCGTCGTCGCGCTGCTCGGGATGATCCTCGTCGTCGCCGCCACCAGCGGCGGTCTGGGGGCGACGGTCATGGTGCTGTTCGTCGCGGGCGGCCTCGGCACCGTCCGGGTCGCTCGCTCGGCGGGCTTTGCCACCCGGACGGTGCTGTTGGCGGCCCTGCTGGGCCTGCTCAGTCACCCCTTCGGTGACCTGCTGACGGGGACGCCCCCCGCCTTCCTCTACCCGCTCGACGCGACGCTGATCGGCGGCCGCGTGGCGCTCGCGGCCGACCCGACGCTGAACCTCCTCGGCGCCTTCTTTGTCGAACTGACGACGCTGTGGCTGGCACTGGTCGTCTACGCGCGCCTGCGTGGCTGGCGGGTGCGCGCACTCGTCCAGCCACGTGCCGCCTTTGGAGCCGCGTACGCGGGGGCCGTCTTCACGATTCCCGCCCCGACGCTGCAACTGTCCTGGCCGTTCGTCTTCAGCGTCCTCGGCGTCGGCGTCATCGGCGCGCCGCTGCAGTGGAACCGACAGCGTCGCACCCGCTGGCGAACGGTAGCGACTGCACTGACGGCAGTCACGCTCGCTGCACTGGCCTACACTGGGGCCTATCTCGTCGTCTGAGAGCCCAACCATTTTTTACTGAGAGAAGCAGACAGGATCCAATGGCCGAGTTCGACGTCGGCGAGTTACTCCGTGACGCGCGGCTGAACGCGCTCCTCGCCTGGGCCGTCACGCTCGTCGTGCTGGCGACTGCCGCGGGGAGTCTGCTCACCGGCGACCTGCTGTGGGCGGTGTTCGCCGCTGCCGTCGCCGCGCTCATCCTGCTCCCGCCGGTCGCGTTCCGGTCGCCGCGGACGATGCTGCCCTGGGAGATCCTCATGCTAGCCGCACTCCCCGTTCTCGGGCGGAGTCTCGCTACCTTCCAGGTCAGCAGCCAGGTCGCGACCTACCTCTCTGTGGCCGCGCTCGCACTCATCGTCGCTGTCGAACTCCATACGTTCACGAGCGTCCGCATGTCACCCACGTTCGCCGTCGCCTTCGTCGCGATCACGACGATGGCCATGGCCGGCGTCTGGGCCGCCGGCCGCTGGTCTGCCGACATCTGGCTCGGCACCGAGTTTCTGCACGCACTCGGTGACACCGAGAAAGCGATCGAACGGGCGATCATGCTGGAGTTCGTCGCCTCGACCATCGCGGGCGTGCTCGCCGGGATCATCTTCGAGTTCTACGTCCGCCGGCAGGCACGCATCGAGCCGCGCATCCCCGACCACGTGGAGGCGAAACGATGAGACTGCGCGACCGGGTCGGCCTCAGCGAGCGGCGACAGAGGCAGGCCTCCTACCTCATGGAGTTGACGATGGTCGGCATCCTCTTCGCCGGTCTCGAACGCGGGAGTACCACCATCGTCGTCAATGCCCTCGTGGGCATCGTCGTGACGCAGATTCCACCGATCCTCGAACGCGACTACAACATCCCGATGGATCCGGCGCTGACGCTGTGGATCACCGCCGCCGTCTTCTTCCACGCGCTGGGCGTGCTCGGACTGCCCGGCAGCGAGCAGAACTTCTACGGCACGATCCCGTGGTGGGACCACTTCACGCACGCGCTGTCGTCGTCGGTCGTCGCGGCGGTCGGCTACGCCACCGCACGCGCACTCGACGAACACTCCGAGGAGATCTACCTCCCGCCGAAGTTCATGTTCGTCTACATCCTCTTGTTCGTGCTCGCCTTCGGCGTGCTCTGGGAAGTCATCGAGTTCTCGCTGGGTGAGGCCGCCCGTGCGATGGGGAACCAGGCGCTGCTGACACAGTACGGCCTCGACGACTCGATGCTCGACCTCGTCTTCGACACGGTCGGCGCGGTCATCGTCGCCGTCTGGGGGACGGCCCATCTCAACGACGTGTCCGGCTACATCGCCGACCAACTGGAAGCCCGCGGAGCGGACTGATACTGCCGGCTGTCCGTCACCCACGAATCTCGGCACCCGAGATGCGGAGTCTCTTGCAGTAGATACAGCCAGCCGTATGACGAGACAGACGCTTTATTCACCTGGACGAGCAATCGCCGACCGAATGGTGTTGCAGACGGTCACGACGTTCGGTGCAGGGATGATCTTCGGGCTGGCGCTGGCCGCGCCGCCCGGCCCGATGAACGCCATCATCGCCGAGGAGAGCGTCCTGCGCGGCTGGTGGGCGGGCTTTCGCGCGGGTCTCGGCGCGATGACTGCGGATTTTTGCTTTTTCGTCCTCTCGCTGGCGGGCGTGGTCACCCTGCTCAACCGACAGCCGACGCTGCGCGCGGCGATGATCGGCGTCGGCGGCGTCGTCATGCTCTATTTCGCCTACGGTGCCGTCCACGGCGTCAGGGAATCGTTATCGCCCGAGACGAAAACTGCCGACGGAGGCAGCGGCTTCCGGAAGGCGTTCGTGCTGGCGCTTACCAACCCCTATCAGATCCTGTTCTGGCTGACCGTCGGCGTTGGCTTGTTGCGGCCGGGGACGCACGACCTGCTGGCGGAGACGCCCTACGTCGGGCAACAGCTCGCGGGGACGCTCGTCGTCCAGACCGGCAGCGCCGCGTTGCTGGTCGGGCTGTTCGCGGGGATCGTCGTCTGGATCGTCGGGTTTCCGGCGACGCTCGTGGCGGCGCGTCGACGGGTCGATGCACTCGCTCCGCTGGTCGCTGCCGGGAGCGCGCTCGTCCTCGCAGGCTTCGGCGTCGCCTTCCTCTGGGACGCCAGCAGCGCGCTACTCTAGGCGGCTCTGGACGTCGATACCGGCAACCTCGGCATCGAGCCACTCGCGGAACCACTTGACCCGTTTGAGTCGGCGGTGGGCGACGTCCTGTGCCGCATCGCTGGCGACCCGCTCTTTCGCGTCGATCCCGCGTTCGAGGACGCGACCGACCATCTCGGCGGCGTCCATGTGCGTCCGGGACTCGTACCCCATCCGCAACAACATCAGCGCTGCACCGTTGGCGCCGATCTTGTCGAGGATGTCCGCTTCGATGAGACAGCGTGTCTCCAGCGGCAGGTCGCGCAGGTCACCCTGGTAGGAGTGGTCTGTCACGGCCTCGCAGACCTGGTCGACGAACGACGGCGGGTAGTCGCAGTGAGTCTCCAGGTACTCGCGGGCGATGCGAGCACCCTCCTCGGCGTGGACGTCCTGGTCGACTTCCAGCTTGGCGATGTCGTGGAAGAGCGCAGCGACGCGAGTGACGTCGACGTTTGCACCCTCGACGCGGGCGATGTCCGTGGCGAGGTCGACGACGTTCCGAATGTGGTTGAACCGGTACTCTGCGGAATGCCAGGGATACCACCGCATCCGTCCACCCTCCTCCTCGTTCTCGACGCTGGCGACGAGATAGTCGTGGACGAACTCCTCCATCGCTGCGAATTCCTCTGCCGAGACTGGAGACTCTTGTATCTCAACACCCACGGCACCACCTCCAAGAGAGTCGCGTGTTGTCCATCTTACGCACATAAAGGTATGTTCGACTCTTTAGCGTTACGACAACCGATAGAAGCCTCTGCGGGAGCGGATCCGGAAAGTGGTGGGGTCAGAACCCCGGTGGACGGCCGGGAGTTTACAGGACACTGACAGACCCCGATGAGTGTGTCGGGATGAGTAACACTGGACTGGATATGGCTCTGCTTTGGTGCCGATACGTTCGCTACGTCGGAATTCTTCTGTTTTTCGTATTTGTTTTGCTATCCTGCATTCTCGTGTTTGTCCGTATAGTACTTAACTCTTTTTCTGGATGCACATATTGTAAAATCGTCCAAAACACCACTATTAGCAATAACTGATAGGTGGGCAGCGACCACACGCATGCGAGTGGGTAGCGCACGTCGCCTGGGCTGTGGGTTTATGTCAACCCGGATTGAAGCAGTTTGTATGGAGGTTCGAGAAGCCAAAGCCAACGACAGGCCCGCGATCAGAGACGTCGCCCGGCGCTCCATGCAGACGTCCTACTCGCTCGACCCGAAGGCGATCATCGGGGCAATCGAGGAGTGGTACGACGAGAACCGACTGCGTAACATGCTGGAAGACGACGACAAGGTGCTGTTGGTCGCCGTCGTCGACGACCAGGTCGTCGGCTTCTCAGACAGCGTCGTCACAGGCGAGAACACCGCGGAGATCCTGTGGCTACACATCGACCCGGACTATCGCGGCGAGGATATCGGTCTCGACCTGTACAAAGCGACCCAGAACCACCTCGCGAGCCTCGGTGCGAGCAACCTCCGCGGGCGCGTCCTCGCGGACAACGCCGGCGGCAACGCCTTCTACGAGAACCGCGGCCTGGTGAAAGTCGGCGAGGAGGAAGTCGAAATCGACGGCACGCCGTACGTCGAGAACATCTACGCCGAAGTCGAGGCGGAGCGCATGGAGGAGCTCGAACTCGACGATGGCAGTACGGTGTACGTCGACCACCACAGCGAGGAGACCGGGTCGATCGCACCGTTCCACGTCGTCTACACCGACCCCGAGGGCGAGGACATCTACGGCTACTGGTGTAGCAAGTGCGAATCTCTGGCGAACGCGATGGACGCGATGGGGCGAATCCAGTGCGACGAGTGTGGCAACGCACGCAAACCGACCCGCTGGGACGCCGCCTACTTATAGGTCGTCCACGACGTCGTTCAGCGAAAGGTCTTCGTCTTCGAGTTGGTCTTTGACCTCCTGCTGGAACGACGCCAGTTCCTCCTCGTCCTCGGCGATACCGGTCGTCACCAGCAGCCGGATCGCTCGGCTCACGCTCATGTCGAGTTCGAGTACCTGGTCGGACGGGACGAGCGTGAAATGCCCCTGCGTCGGGTTCGGACTGTTCGGCAGATAGACGTTGTACGCGTCGCCACCGAGCGCTTTCAGTACCGGCTTCGGGCTCTGTGATGTCACAAATCCCAGGACGTAGAGCCCCTCCCGTGGGTACTCCACGAGCGCAACGCTCTCGTAGCGCGACTCCTGGCTGACCAGCGCATCGGAGACCTGTCGCACGCTACTGTAGACGACGCTCACCATCGGAATGAGACCGATCAGGCGGTCGATGATGCCAAAGGCGTAGGCGCCCAGGCTCCGCTGTGCAATGTAGCCGAGCACCGCGATGATACCAAACAGGATGAGAAGGGCCAAGATCTCGGCCGCGACCTCGACGTTGCCAGTGAGCCGTACTAGTCCGGTGCCGTCGATGATCGGATTGAGGAAGCCACGCAGCCAACTGAAGATGAGCCGGAACGCAACGAGCGTCACGACGAGCGGTGCCACCAGTGCGAGTCCTGCGACGAAACTTGCCTTCAACGTGTCGCTGAGCCCCATACCCGAGGCACCGACCGAGACGCTAAAAACGTACGGGCCAGCTACGCTGTCGGTGTCACGTCGCTGCCGGCGAACCGTTCGACGTACCACGCCGGCGGGGTAACCGTCGTGCTGTCGACCCGACCGTACGTCACTTCGTACGTTAGCCGGTAGCGACGCTCCCCGTCGACCGTGGTGTACTCGGCCGAGAGGTTTCTGACGAACCCGCTGGCAGCGATGTCGGCGGTCACAGTGTAGTTGTCGACGGATCGCAGCGACGGCCCATCCGGCTGGCCAGTACCCACGACCCGATACAGCGTCTGCCCGTCGCGTTCGACCGTCCCCACCATCTCCGTCGTCGGCGTGGAGAGATACCGCGTGACCAGTCGGGTCGCGACACCCGAAGGTGTCGGGACGATCGACTGCTCGACCTGTCGCGGGGACAGCTCCCGGTAGCTCACGTTGCCGTCCTGCACGATCCGCGCGTAGGAGAACACGCCGTCGTGATAGAGCGTTCCCAGGTCGGTTCGGTTGCCCCGTTCCCCGGTCGCGATGTCGACACGGTACCGCTGGCCGTTGCTCGCGACGTCCAGGTCGTACGTCCGGAGCCTCCACCCGTCCGCGAAGTCCGGGCGCTGTTTGTCGACCCAGATCGTCACCGGTCGGCCGCTGACCACCCGCTCGTGAGCGGCAGCGAGCGCGTCGAGGTCACGGATCCCCGCACCGTTGACCCCCGGCGGCAACGCCTGCTCGACGGCTCCCGTCTGGTTGCTCCCGACGGGCGTCGCTGTCGGCGTCTCGTCGCCGGCGGTGCCACCCCCCTGCGGAGCCCCTGCCATCGCCAGCGCGACGACGGCGACGGCGACGGCGACGACGGTGACAATCGAGACGCGGGGTTCTGGCGCCGTCGGCAGTCGTTGCGAGAGTCGCGTCCGCAGCGGCGGGCGAAGCGCCGCCGGCGGTGCACCGAGATGGCGCTCGCACAGTTCCCGCGCGATCGAGCGGTCGACCGCGTACCAGACCCGCTCTGCCAGCCCCGCCGCATCGACGACGCGACCCCCCGGCGGTGCGGTCTGGTCGCCACCGAGCGAGACCAGCACGTCCACGCGCTGCCCGTCGTCGGCGTTCCCGACTGCGATCCGCAGCGTCTCGTCGTCCCGCGTGGCCGTGACGACGGTGCCCTCCCGACGCGTCTCGTACCCCCGTGCCGCCCACAGGTCGGCGACGAACGCGGCACACGCCTCCGCATCCAGCTGCCGGAGGTGGGCCTCGACGGTGGCCTGCTCGTCGAGACGCGCCGCTGTTCCCATCTTCCTCCTAACTCAGGGACGGCTCCTCTTAAGCCGGGCGGTGGTACCGACGCTCGTTGTCAATCCCGCAATTATCATCTCGGACGGATTCGAACCTCGGTCACACCCCTTCGTTCCGTTCCCTGGGTCGAGCCGCGGACAATATTTCCACCTCACGGACTGGTTCGGCGCAGAAGTAGTCCCGGGCGGATTCGAACCGCCGTCAGTGGCTCCAAAGGCCACTATGATTGGCCGCTACACCACGGGACTGCGGTGGAGAATTTGGAACCGCCCCTTATATCCGTTACGTCACGCTCAGATGAGGTCCTGGTCTTCGAGCTGACTGATCACGTCGTCGACGAACGATTCCACGTCCTCGTAGGGGAACTCGCCGCCGCCGAGTTTGGTGTTCAGCTCCATCGCTGTCATCGAGAAGTCGCCGGATTCGAACGTCGTCGACGGGCCTTCGGGAAGCGCCGGGACGAGATCCATCGGACTGTTGATCGGATAGTCTGCACCCTCGAACGCTTCGGTGAACTGCTCGCGCAGGTCGTCTTTGTCTGCCATGTTCGCTTGAAGGAAGGTAACGTACTAAAAACCACCCGGATTAAGAAACAGTACGAGTTGTTGGAAGTTTATTCGACCGTGGCGAGCACATCGTCGATGGCGTCGAGGCCGTCGATGACGAAGTCCGGGTCGACGTCGCTGCGGGCGACGTCCGTACGATCACAGACCCCTGTCAGGACGAGCACTGTGGTCATGCCGGCGCGGTCGCCCATCCGGAGGTCCGTGTCCAGGCGGTCGCCCACGACGAGACACTCCTCGGCGGGGACGCCCAGCCGTTCGAGTGCGAGTTCCAGTGCCGGATCCGACGGCTTGCCCAGCACCGCATCGGGGTCTCTGCCGACCGTCGCGGCGAGCGAGTTGATGATCGCGCCCGACCCCGGCATGCGCTCGCCGTCGGCCTGTGGAACCCACCGGTCTGGATCCGTGCCGACAAACGTCGTCTCCTCGTCCACGGTACGGAGCGCAGTCTGCATGTCCTCGTAGTCGAACGCCGGTGTCCACGACCCGACGAGCACGTCGGTCGCGTCCGGGTCGGTCGTGAGCGTGATGTCGGCGGCCGTCAGTTGGTCGCGAAGCCCCGGTGAACCCATGAGCATGACCTCGTCGTCGATGTGATTCGCTCGAAGGTATTCGGTCGTGACGACGCCCGCAGAACAGGCCTCGTCCGGGTGCACGTCGATACCCAGTTCCGAGAGGTGGCTCGCGTACGCCTGGCCGTCTTTCGTCGGGTTGTTCGAGAAGAAAAGCAGGGACAGTCCCGCAGCGCGGAGGCGCTCGATGGCGTTGCTGGCACCCGGGAGCAGGTGATCACCGCGGTAGACAGTGCCGTCGAGGTCGACGATAGCGCCACTGAGTGTCATCGTGCGTTGGGTAGGACTGGGGTGCAATAACGACGCCGGTCGGCCAGCGTCGGTCAGGTGAGCCCGCGAACCGCACCCGCGGCGAGTGCGGGCAGACCGACGCTGAAGCCGACGCTTGCGAGCAACAGGACGCCCGTCGAGAGGTACGCCGACAGCGCCCCGACGACGACCAGAGAGACGCCGAACACGAACAGGACTGATACGCCGAGATAAACGCCGGTGAGCATCGCCCGGCGGACGCTCGACGCGACCAGCCCGAGGAGTGCGCCGCCGACGAGCAAGCCGCTCCAGTGAACCGCGGACGCGAGGAGGCCGACCAGGAAAACGACCGAAGCGGCCAGTTCCGCTCGGTCGCCGACCCGGACGCGGTCACGCGCCGCGACCACGCGACCCCGGGTGCTCACGACGCACCCTCCGCTTCCTCGAACGTGATCGTCGGTGAGCCGTCCGCCCCCGTGGGGAACGGTCGGTACTCGCCGTTGCGCCACAGGTCGAACTGGTCGCCGTAGTGGTCGGAGAGGTAGTTCCCCGAGTTCCCGCCGGGCAAGACGGCGATCGACCCCGACTCGCTGACGACGAACCGGTAGCTGCTGCCGACCGGACTTGCACCGACGCGGAAGTTCCGAACCGTAAACGGCGACCCGTCGGTCGGTCGCTCGGGGTAGTCCAGGAACCCGACCGGGAACTGGTGGTCGATGTCGACGGTGTTGTAATCGCCGTAGGTTTCGTAGCCCTCCCGGTCGATCTCCTCGACGACCCACTGCATCGTCCGCGCCGCGATGTCGTCGCGAGATTCGACGCCCGCAGTCCGAACGTCGTCGAACCACCGGCTGTCAGCGGGGAGGTTCTGGAGCACCCAGTAGCGCGGGTGGTAGGAGTCGCCGAGCCCGTTTGCGTTGTATTCGTCTGCAAACGTCTCGTTCCGGAAGCGGTCCAGCCAGAGGTGGAACACGAGCGCAGCCCGCGAGTCCCGGTCCATCCTGTAGTCCCAGTCCGCGAGTCGCTGGGCGGCCTGCCGGGCTTCCGGCGTCATCTCGTCGGTCGCGTTCAGCACCTGCGGGACGAACCGCTCGGCGGCGACGGATCGGGTGTCGCGCTGGATGGCGACCACGTCCTCGCGGGTGACCGATCCGTTGGCGGTGCGTGCCGCGAGCAACTCGTTGATCCGCATCCCGCGGTAGGGGCTGGCGAAGTCCATGCTCGTCCCCATGTAGAAGCCAGGGTCGTCGACGACGCGCTGGTTCGCTGTGCTCACGTAGCCCGGATCATCTAGGTGTGGAATGGCCCCGAAGTCGACGAAGCCAGTCCAGTTCGACTGCCCGTACGGGTCGAAGCCCGCCCACTCGCCGTGACCCGCTGAGCCGTTGAACACGCGGTCGCCCGGCACGGCCTCGCCGTCGATAGTGCGGATCGGGAACTTCCCCGCCGGGTAGTACAGCGTCCCGCCGTCCCGGTCGACGGCGACGAAGTTCTGTGCCGGCAGGTCGAACTGCCGCAGCGCATCCTCGAACTGCGAGAGTGTGTCCGCCGAGGAGAGGTCGTCGATGGCGCGGGACTGCGTCGTCGCGGTCAGCCCCGTCCACGCGATGGCGACGGTCTGGTTTTCGCGTTCCAGCACCGGGCCGTGAACAGTGCGCTCGACGGTCACCTCGACGTTCTCGCCGTCGGACACCCGGATGGTCTCCGTGGTCGTTTCGGGGTCGCGGTACTCCCCTTCGTAGAGGTACTGGCCGTCGCGCCACTCGTAGGTGTAGGCGTCGGTGACGTCAGCACCCACGTTCGTGACCCCCCACGAGAGGTCGTCGTTGGCACCGATGATGACGAAGGGGATCCCAGCGAAACCAGCACCGGAGACGTTGCCCTCCGGCGACTCCAGTCGCATCTCGTACCAGACCGGCGGCGCCGTCAGCGTCAGGTGCGGGTCGTTTGCCAGTATCGGCTCGCCGCTCTCCGTGAACTCGCCGCTGACCGCCCAGTTGTTCGACCCCAGCCCCGTCTGCGTGTCGAACTGGCGAACGCTCTCGTACACCGCCTGCACGCTCTCACCGTCGGTTCGGCTCGGCGGCTGCCAGTCGTGACCGGGACGGTCGGCGTCGATGATGGTCGCGTCGTGGTCGAGCCGACGCGGATACAGCGGGCCCGCCCGCGGCAGTTTGTCGGCGATGGTCTCCCGCCGGAGGTCGGCGAAACTGCCCGACAGCCCCCAGGATATCTGCTGGCCGACCAGCAGCGTGTCGACCGGTTCCCAGCGGGCGGGCTCGTAGTCGTTGAGCTTGAACTCGAGTGGCAGCGGCCGCGTCTCGATGTAGCGATTGACGCCGGCGGAGTAGGCTTCGAGTTTGTCGCCGTGTTCCGTGCCGTTCAGCCGTCGCCACGTCGCCTCCGCGGCGTCCTCGAACCCCATCCGGCGGTGGAACTTGTCGGACTCGACGGCCCGTTCGCCGAAGGCCGCCGCCAGTCGCCCGCCCATCAGCCGCCGGACGAGATCCATCTGATACAGGCGGTCACGCGCCTGCACGTACCCCGTCGCGTACGCCAGCGCCCGCTCGTTCTCGGCGTCGATCGTCGGGACGCCACGCTCGTTGTAGGTCACCGTCGCCTCGCCGTACGGATTCTCGACGGTCACGCTATCGGGGCGGTCGACCGTCTCCCACGCCGACCCGCTGAACGGTGCGGTCAGCCCCACGAACTGACCGCCGACGATGAAGACACCTACGAGGGCGAGAATGCAGCCGACGCCAGCGACGCGGCCCCAGCGAGACGTCATGTCACCGTGCCGTGACGCCCGTGATCTCGAACCGGGCGCCGCCGCTGGCCGAGTCCGTCACCCGCACTGACCAGCCGTGTGCATTCGCGATCTCTCGAACGATGCTGAGACCGAGGCCGGTACCACCGCGGGCGGTGGAAAAGCCGGTCTCGAACACCTCCCCGCGGTTCGAGTCCGGGATCCCCTCGCCGTCGTCGGCGACGTAGAAGTCGCCCTCGTCCTCGCCAGCCTCGGCAGCGAGCGGGCCGACCGTCACGCTCGTCGCGTCCCCGTGCTCGGCGGCGTTCCGGAACAGGTTTCCCAGAACCTCCTGGAGCCGGCTCGGATCCGCCTCGATGCGCCCCGCCGGTTCGACGACCAGTTCCATGTCGCCGGTGTCGACGTACGACCAGGCGTCGCTGACCATGGTTTCCAGATCGACCGGCGACGGGTCGTCGACGGTGTCGCCCTGGCGAGCGAGCAGCAACACGTCGTCGATGATGTCGTTCATCCGCGCGAGCGAGCGGTCGATGCGGTCGACGTGGTCGTTGTCGAGGTCGTCTCTGACCAGTTCGACCGAACTCTGGGCGACGTTCAGCGGATTGCGCAGGTCGTGGGAGACGACGCTGGCGAAGTCCGCCAGGCGCTCGTTTTGCCGCTCCAGTTCCCGCTCGCGTTCCTTTCGCGGGGTGATGTCCCGCGAGATGATCTGGAAGGAGTCGTTTGCCCGGTCGGTCTGTCCCGGAACGAAGATGTTGTGGAAGGAGCGTCCGTCGTTGCTGTCCTCCGTCCGAACGGTGTCGCCGGTATCGATGGCCTCGCGCCCGGCCGCCAGGCGGTCGTCGGCGACGGTGTCGGGAAACGCATCGGTCACCACAGTGCCCACCAGATCCTCGCTGTCGGCGTCGAGGCGCGTCCCCATCGCGGGGTTGGCTGCGAGTATCTCGCCGGATTCCGCGACGTGTGCGATCGCGTCCGGCGAGTTCTCGACGAGCC
>Ga0207797_1002050_pt1 | contig 14201 bp, 7 predicted proteins | sample PRCRCaboRojoPR_6_FD_187275 | JGI IMG/M metagenome (GOLD analysis project Ga0207797, IMG submission 187275) | Marine sediment microbial community from Cabo Rojo, Puerto Rico - PR CR 10% Liquid 1 (SPAdes) | ecosystem: Environmental > Aquatic > Marine > Coastal > Sediment | place: Cabo Rojo, Puerto... | reverse complement strand
CTTCAGCGTCTCCAGAAGCGCGCTCTCGCTCTTCAGCCCATCCCCGCCGCCGAACTGAACGATGCGCACGTTCTCGCCGAGACCCTTGAGCGCCACGCCCAGGGCCTCGACCTTCTCTACCTCGGCCTGGATCAAGGCCTCGGCCACGGTCTGGCGCAGGTTGATCTCCCCTTCGGCGGCCGTCGCCTGGGCCAGCTTGGCCTTACCCTCGGCCTCGGCCAGGAGAGCGGCCTTGACGCCTTCCGCTTCAGCCAGCTTCTTGGCCTTGAGCTTTTCGGCCTCCGCTCGCCCGGTCCGCTCGGTGGCCTCGGCCTGGGCGGATGCCTCGGTGCGCATAGCCTGAGCCTTCGCCTCGGCGGTGATCGTCAGTTTGCGCCGCTCGGCGTCGGCCTTGATCTCGACCGCCTCTCGCTCGGCGCGGGCGGGCACCAGCACCTCCGCCTCCTGTTGCTGCTCGACGGCGGTGGCCCGGCGCTGCTGGACCTCCTTCTCCGAATCGGCCTCCGCCAGTCCGACCGTCTTCTTCTTTTCCACTTCTCGCAGCTCAAGCGCCTGCTGCTGCTCAATGATCGCCCGATCGGCGTCCAGCTCGGCCTGCTTGGCTTCCCGGCGGGCGTTGGCGGCCTTGATCCGCGCCTCACGGTCGGCCTCCGCCTCGGCGATGGCCGCATCGCGCTTGACGATGGCGATCACGGGCTTGGCCATCGCCTCGAAGTACCCCTGATCGTCCGTGATCTCCTCGATACCCATCGAGATGACTTGCACACCCATGGCTCGCATATCGTCCGACGCCAGTTCCTGCACCCGCTGGACGAACGCATCCCGGTCGCGGTGGACGTCCTCCACCGTAAGCTGACCGACGATGGCGCGGAAGTTGGCGCTCAGGGTCTGGGCGATGACACCCTTGACCTCGTCGCGCGGCATGCCCAGGAAGGCCCGGGCCGCCGTGATCAGCGAGGTGTCGTTGGACTCGATCTGAACCTGGGCCACCCAGTCCAGGCGGATGGGGACGCCATCCACAGTGTAGACCTCATCCTTGGCCTTGGCGATCGTCATCACGGTCATGTCAAGGTAGCCGAAATCCTCGAAGAACGGCCAGACGATCGTCCCGCCGCCGGTGATCAGACGGACGCCCGTCTGGGCCAGCGTGCCGTCCTCTTCGAAGACGGTCTTCCCCTTGCCGTAGACCACCATCACTTGGTTGGGCGGCACGCGGTGGTAGAACTGCCTGATGGTGCGGCGGACGATGAAGGTGATGATGCCCAGCCCGAAGAGGACGGCGAGGAAGAGGAGAAAGCCGGTGAAAAGAGATTCCGGTGTGATGCCCATGAAATCCTCCTTACTCAACGGATGAAACGGATAGAACGGATCAGACGGATGGGCCCCAAGCCGGAATCTATTATACGTCAACCGCCTGGGCGGCGCAAACGAATACCCGGCTGGGCGTTCTTAGCAATTGTGAGGCCCGGTGCACGCTCTAGAAGCTCGCCGTTACATCCGTCTCCGGCACCAACCCCAGGCGAAAGCCTTCTCCTCGCTTCAGAGGTATCTACAGGGTCTCAGTGCGTTTCGGATGCCCGATTTGCTTCGAATACCCCGGCTCAGGACGCGAAGAGATTTGCGACTCCCAGGGCACTATACGGGTTCCCACACTCTGTTGTTGCACGTCTCTTCACTATCAATCCTGATGAACGCCCTATGCTCCCTCGAACGCCCCGCCCCTGGCAAACTTGACCGCCCATCGGCTCTCGGCTACAATCGATCTGCAGGGAAGCCGCCATCACGCCAGAGTAGGAGAGATCAATGACCGAGAAACGCCGCCACATCCTTGTGCTCCATGGGCCGAACCTGAACCTGTTGGGCCAGCGTGAGCCAGAGACCTACGGACGCGTTACGCTCGATTCGATCAATGCCGCGCTGCGCCGGGCCGCCGAAGCACGCGACGTCGAGATCCGCATCGTCCAGTCGAACCACGAAGGTGAGCTGGTCGAGGCCCTGCAAGAGGCGATGGGCTGGGCCGAGGGGGTCCTGATCAATCCCGCTGCCTACACTCACACCAGCGTCGCCCTGCGTGATGCCATCGCCGCCGTCGAGCTCCCCACCGTGGAGGTCCACCTTTCCAACGTCCATGCCCGCGAGCCCTTCCGCCGTACCTCGCTCACCGCTCCCGTCTGCCTGGGACAGATCGCTGGCTTCGGATGGCGGAGCTACCTGTTGGGTCTCGACGCCCTGCTGAGCCATCTGGCCGACCGGGAGGATCGAGACCAGTGACCCCACAGGAACGCTACAAGCGCACGCGACGCCGGCTCAATTGGGTGCCCATGATCGCCAACGGGTGTGGCGCCGTGTTGACGGTCATCTACTTCTACAACGTCAACTTTGAGCCTGCAGAGGTTGATACAGCTCCTTTGGGCGCCAGCGTGCCGATCGTTGCCCTCGTCACGGGCTTGCTCCTTCTGATTGGGAGTATCGTGGGCCAACGGCGTGAGGTACCACTCTGGCAGTGGTATCGCCGCGCGCTTCATAAGGAAAAGGCCGGTCAGCCCCCGCCGATCGTGCAGCGATTGGCATTGAATCTGCCGTTCGACACCGCTTTGGTCACCCTGGTGATGTGGGTCGTCGCCGGGTTCAGCTTTGGGCTCCTTTCTGCAGCGGGGCCGGCGACCTTTAGCTGGTCGATCTTCGGCGTCTCGCTGCTGGGCATCAGCGGCCTCGCCGGGCCAGCAACAACGATCCTCGTCTACTTCGCCACCGAGCGCGTCTGGCGCTCGGAGCTGCCGCTCTTCTTCCCACGGGGGAAGCTTTCCGAAGTGCGCGGCTACCGCTTGAGCGTCCGCAGCCGCATGCTGATCCTCTTTGTGATGGGGACGATTCCCCTGTTGCTCCTGGCCGTCGTGACCTACAGCCAGGCCAGTCAGATCGCCCGGGCGCCGAGCCCCTCGCTCCTGCTGCCTAAGCTACTGCGACTGGAGGCGCTGGTGGTGGGGATCGGTCTGATCGGCGCGGTGGCCCTTTCTCAGACATTGGGCGCCTCGCTGGTGGAATCCTTGGAGACGCTGGAGGAGAAGATGGCCACGGTCCAGAGCGGCGACCTGGATCAGCAGATGGACGTCATCTCCAATGACGAGCTGGGCCAGGTGGCCGAGGGGTTCAACGCCATGGTCCAGGGCCTGGCGCGTGAGGAGGTGATCCATCGCCTCTTCAGCCGCTACGTCACCCAAGAGGTGGCCGATTACGCCATCGAGCATGGGGCGACGCTCGGTGCGCGACTGACCGAGGCCACGGTGCTCTTCACCGACATCCGCGACTTCACCGCCCTGACCGAGCGGATGGAGCCCGCAGTCCTGATCGCGCTGCTGAACCGCTACTTCACCACCATCTCCGACGTCATCATCCAGCACGGCGGCCTGATCAACAAGTTCGGCGGGGATAGCCTGTTGGCGATCTTCGGCTCGCCCGTCAACCCCGGCGAGGACCCGCCCCGCCAGGCGGTGGCCTCCGCCGCGGCCATCGTCCACGCTCTGATCGGCTTCAACGCCGATCAAGAGGCGCGCGGCGAACCGACCTTGCGCATCGGCGTTGGACTTGCCACCGGGCAAGTCTTGGCCGGAAACGTGGGCGGGCGCGATCGGATGGAGTACACGGTCATCGGCGACGCGGTCAACCTGGCCAGCCGCTTGGAGGCAATGACCAAGAGCCAGGGCTTCACGGTCCTGCTCGATGGGACCACGGCAGAGGCTGTCGATGGGGCGATGCCCATAGAGGCGATCGGCCAGGTCGACGTGCGCGGCAAGCGCGAGCCGGTATCGATCCACACGCTAAAAATGACGGAAGAGGAGTGAGCCTGATGAGGAAATGTGCCAGCCGATTGTTGGATTTGCCCCCCTACCCCTTCGCTCAATGGCGGGGTCACATCGACCGAGCCCGCGCCGAGGGGTTGGACGTGATCCGGCTGGATATCGGCAGTCCCGACATGCCCCCTGCGGATGACGTGATCGAGACGCTCCGTCGCTCCGCTCAGCGCCCGGAGGCCCACGGCTATCCCGGCTACCGCGGCACGCCGGAGCTGCGGGAGGCGATCGCCTCCTACTATAGCCGCCGCTTCGGCGTCGCGCTCGATCCTCAGACGCAGGTCGTGCCGCTGATTGGCTCCAAGGAGGGCATCGTCAACATGTCGCTGGCCTGCCTGGATCCCAATGATTTGGTCCTGGTGCCCGATCCCGGCTACGCTCCCTATGCCCGGGGCGCCATTCTGGCCGGAGGCACGGCGACGCCCTTTCCGCTACTGGCGGAAAACGACTTCCTGCCCGATCTATCGGCCATTGTGGACGAGGTGGCCGACCGGGCGGTGATGATGTGGCTCAACTATCCCAACAACCCCACCGGCGCCGTGGCGGACCTCGACTTCTTCGCCCGCGCCGTGGCCTTCGCCCGGGAGCGCGATCTTCTCCTCTGTCACGATGCGCCCTACTGCGACGTGACCTATGGCGATACCGTCGCTCCGAGCCTGCTCCAGGTGGAGGGAGCCATTGACGTGGCTGTGGAGTTCAACTCGCTCTCCAAGCTGGCCAACATGGCCGGCTGGCGGGTCGGGATGGCGGTTGGGAACCCAGAGGCTCTTTCGGCCCTGATGCGGGTCAAATCGAACGTCGATTCCGGCATCTTCGGCCCGCTTCAGGAGGCCGCGGCTCGGGCCCTCTCTCTGCCGCCGCAGTGGATCGAGGCGCGCAACGCGATCTACGACGAGCGGATGGCCATCGTCGTGGAGGCGCTGGAGGCGACGGGGATGAAGGTCGTCCGGCCCCGTGCCACGCTCTACGCCTGGGCGCGCGTCCCGCAGGGAGAGGAATCCACACCGTTCGCCCGGGCTTTGCTGATGGAAGAGGGGGTGGCCGTAGCGCCGGGCCCCTTCTTCGGCCCGGCCGGGGAGGGGTACGTCCGCATCGCCGTCACCGCGTCCACCGAGCGGGTCCAGGAGGCAATGGATCGGCTCCGCCGCTTCGTGAAAGCGTAACATCCGCTGATGAACCCTTCTGGGAACCGATTGCTGATCACGGGCGGTAGCGGCTATCTGGGCCGGGAGCTCATCCGCCAGGCCCGCGGCCGTTGGCCGCTGACGGCCACCTACCTGACCCAGCCCATCGACGGTGACCCCGCGATCGACTGGCGCCGGCTCGACGTGCGGGATGGACCGGCGGTGGCCGCGCTTGTTGATGCGCTCCAGCCGGCGGCCATCATCCACACCGCGGCGCTCAAGCAGGGAGCAGAGGCGGACCTGGAGGCGATCAACGCCGACGGGAGCCGGCACGTGGCCCGGGCCGCGGCGGCCATCGACGCGCATCTGATCCACGTCTCCACCGACGTGATCTTCGATGGGCGGGAGGGGCCTTACACCGAGCAAGCCCCGCCGAACCCCATCACCGCCTATGGCCATAGCAAGGCCCACGCCGAGCGGGCCGTTCGCGGCTCCCGTGTGCGTGGCGCCATCGTGCGCACGTCGCTGATCTACGGCTGGGAGCCGATGGGGCGGAACACACGCTGGATTATCGAGGCATTGCGGGCGGGTGAGTCGGTTCGCCTCTTCACCGACGAGCTCCGTTGTCCCATCTGGGTGAGGAGCCTGGCGGCGGCTCTGCTGGAGCTGATGGAGATCGGTCACGCCGGGGTGTTGAACGTGGCGGGTGCGCAGGTTCTTTCGCGCTATGACTTCGGCCTGCGGCTCCTCCGCTTCCACGGCATCGACCCCGCGCCGGTTATCCCGGCCCTGAGCCGAGAGAGCGGGCTCCACCGCCCGCTTGATTGTACGCTCGATTCCAGCCGCGCCCGTGCGCTCCTCGCCACACCCCTCCCCGGCGTGGACGAGGTCTTGGTATGAGCTGCCACACGCTGATGGCCTGACGCCGATCGGCATCCACGCCTACAAAAGCCCCGTAGCGCTTCTCCGTAGCACGCGACGGCGCAACGCGGATTGGAATCCGCGCTACAAAGGCCTTATGGCTACGCTTTCCAAAGCGCGCGATGGCGGAACGCCGATCGGCATCCGCGCCTACGAGGGAAACGCTGCGGGTCATCAATCGCTATGAGGCAAGAATTGCCGAAATCCATCATTCGGTCTATACTTCGCCAGAAAGCGGCAACCACGTAACCCAAGGAGATAGACGATGGACGATCAGGAGAGCCCCATACGTCTGTTGATCGCCGACGATCACCCTGTAACGCGGGGAGGGCTCCGCGCCTTGTTGGCAGATGTGCCAGATATCGAGGTGGTGGGCGAAGCCACCGAGGGTCCAGAAGTCAAACGGAAGATGACAGCGCTCGTTCCCGACGTTCTGCTGCTCGACCTAGTGATGCCCCACACCCAACCGTTCGAGATCGAGGCCTGGGTGCGCGAGAACTATCCAGATACCGTGACGCTCATCCTGACCGCTCACGACACGGATCGCTATCTAGCCCAGACGGTCGAGTCTGGCGCTGTCGGCTTCATCACCAAGGATGAGGACATGGATCGACTGATAGAGGCAATCCGACGGGCGGCCAAGGGGGACGTGCTTCTGGCCGGTGACCAGCTGGGCCGAGCCAGGCGCTGGCGAACGGAGGTGGGCGAGCGCTGGGCGCGCCTGACGGAGCGGGAAAAGGAGGTCCTATCGCTGGTGGCCGAGGGTCAAGCGACCGATCAAATCGCCGCGTCGCTCTGTATCGAGAGGAGCACGGTCGAGACGCACATCGGGAACGTCCTTCAGAAGCTGGATGCTTCCTCCCGGATCGAGGCGGTGGTATGGGCCTTGCGCCATGACCTGGTGGAAGGCCTCGATCGTCCCGGCGAGTGCGCTCGGCCGGAACCTGGCGAAAACGCCAGATAAATATGGTGTAATCACCGATGACAAGTCGCCTGACGTGTGGTAGAGTAAACAGTGTCGCCGGATAGGCCGGCGTCATCGTTATTCTACGAAAGGAGATTCAGATAAGAGTCGTCTCGGTGGTTGCACTGGTAGTGCTTCTGTTGAGTATCGGTTTGAGTACAGCAACCGCCCAAGGTATCCCACCCAAAGAACCGATCGGGGCAAGGAGTATCGTTGAGACTATTTCCGTGCCGATGGATCTGGGAGCGTATGACTACGCCGACACGGTTCAAAATGCAAACGACCCTCGCTGCAACGACCACTGGGCTATCTTCTACTCGACCTGGCAACTGCCCAGCGGCGTCTGGGCCGACAACGCGGTTAACCAGGGACATATTTTGTGGAACGACAACAAGCTAAATGGTTACTTTACGTGTAATCCTAACGGCGACTGCACGACCTGCCTTTGCACCAAGCACGGGTCTCTTGCCAATGCCTGGACAGTCAAAGTGACGTGGTGACTCGATTGGCCATCCTCGGCGTTGACTTTGCCTTTATTTAGCTCTTGCGCTCGATCGGTCTCGGTAGAAACCAACAAACCATCGCGCGGTGGCTGAAGCCGTAGCCTGTGACGCGAGTTGCCAGGCCTTTGCGAGCGGCTACACAAGAGCGATCTCAAGAACTATCCACGAGTAGACTTATGGAATATTCGAAGCAAACAACACCCAAACTGGCGGTCGGCGTATTTGCTCCGACCGCCAGTTTGAATAGCGATCGCCATTTAGGGAGGTACACAAATGAGCCTTAAACGTCACATCGCATTAACGTTCGGGATATTACTACTCATACTGAGTTGGGCTGTGCTTTTCTGGGCTGTGGACCTCATGTTCGTCGAGGTTCTAACACCCTATAGCTCAATGATGCGGGAAGCCCGCCCTTCACCGGGAACTTGGCGGCGCGAACTCAATGACTTCTTCGAGAGAAACGGCATCTTTGTCCCGATCCTGATCGTAGGAGGGAGCGTCGGCCTCTTCGTCGTGGCACTAGCTCGCGTTGGTTGGAAGGAGTCCGGCCGGCTCATACTGAGGTTCACGCTTTCTAACGTGGGGATCGCAGCCGGAATGCTTCTCAGCACACCTCTTGTAGCCCAGTTTCCCTCGATACCGTCGCCCGAGTACCCATCTGGGTATGAGGGGACCTACAAGTTTATCATAGCCGTTCTCTTCTTCCTGGGGCTCCTCTTCTTTATCCAGGGCCGGGGCGTCAAGAAGGCGGTCGCCTCAAGGGGTGGAGACTCGGAGAACGGTCTGGCGCCAGGGCCGGCCCACAAGCATCAGACAGCGCCGTGAGGCCACCAGGTCACGCGCTGCCGAAAAGAATCAGGGTGCCAGGCAGCTGAAAGCAAAAAGGTCAAAATCGATGCCGTACCGATACATTCAATTCGCAGCGGGCCACTATTACCACATCTACAACCACGCCGTTGGGCGCCAGCTCATCTTCGCGAGGAGGAGAACTATCACTTCCTCCTTGAGCGCGTCAATAGGTACGCCACTGTAGCGCGGATTAGAATCCGCGCCTACTCCCTGGTGATGGTGAAGAGCCCGCCCTCGCTGCGACCGAAGACCTCCGGGAAGTACATCTCGCTGGCCTGGGTGGGGATGGTGCGGAACTCGCCCGGCAGCCCGGCCCGGATAACGTAGGTGTACTCATACGTCCCCCGCGGCAGGTAGTCAGCGAAGAGGACCATCTTCTCATCTCGCATCTCTGTATGGCTGAACCACCACCAGCCGTAGGCCCAGCCCCAGGGATTATCGCGGTCGGTGCGGATCAGCCGCGGCGCTGTCTCCAGCACGCTGGTCGTCTCCAGGCGCGTATCCACCCCCTCGGCGCCGGCCGGGTAGGGATCCTCCACCACCACGTAGTGGAGATCGTGGGGGGCGATGAGCGTCAGGTTTACCCGCACCCGGTCGCCGACGGTGGCCCGATCGATGGCCGGGCACCGCTCCTCGGCGGGCTCGCAGTCGGCGTCGGTGTACCGCCGGTTGACGATGATCCCTCGGTTGAGGGCCGTCACGTCCTCGACAGGGCGGAAGAGGCGGAGGTACATGCTGTAGTAGAGCTGGCCCGTCCCGCTGCCCTGGCCTTGCGGCGCCCAGCGCTCGATGACCACCCGGTTGACCGCCTCGGCCAACAGGTCGGCCACGTCGATCTGGAGCTGCATCGTCTGGTCCACGTTCTCCTCATCTACGCTGCCCTCACCCAGTAGCTCGTCGTTGACCGCCACGTGCCAGTTGTAGGCGCCTTCCAGCTCGCCCGTGCTGACCATCCAATCCGTCAGGCCGAGGATGGCCCATACGTTCTCCTGGGTCGTCTCCCAGGTCCCGTTTTCGCGCACGGCCATCAGCCAACGGACGGCATTGGGGCCCAGGCCGTGGTCCGGATCGAGCCGGGCCAACGCCGCCAGCACGATGGCGGTCGAGCGCGTATCGGTGTTCATGGCGTAGTAGTCGGGCTGGGCCTCCTCCCAGTGGGCGCCGGTGGCGCTGATGATGGCCTCGCTGGTGATATCAGAAAGAAGCGTATCGATCCGCGAGTCGTTCTCCTCGTCCATCAGCCCCAGCGCCATCGCCAGGTAGGCCTTGCCGAAGGTATCCAGCAGTTCCCGCTGGCGGAAGAGCGCCACCGTGCGCGCCGTCTCCGCCTCGTCGGCCTCGGCCAGCACGTAGAGCACGAAGGCTTGCTGATTGGCCTTTGCGCTCTCCTCCACGTCGCGCGCGCTGACCAGGCTGTTCTGCAGGAATTGGATCGCTTGCTCCACCGCGCTCTCGTCGACGGTGAAGTCGGCCCGCTCGGCCTCGACCATGCCCAGCGCCACGTAGGCGCTGAGGAACGGATCAGACTCCCCCTCGGTCCACCAGGACCAGCCGCCGTCGTAGTGCTGGCGGGCATAGAGCCGCTGGAGGCCCTCGCTGACCAGCCCGGGCAGCGTCTCCTCCAGCTCCGGTCGCTCGATACCCAGTTCCTGGAAGACGCGATAGGTGACCACGTTGGGCAAGAAGCGACTGACCACTTGCTCGGTGCACTCGTAGGGGAAGTGGGTCAGGTAATCCAATCCATCGGCCATGCCGGCGGCCAGCGATGGATCGACGTGGACCGACAGCTCGCCCTGCGTGGGATCGTAGTTGGGTGGGAGCGCCACGGCCTCCAGCCGCTGGCCGTCGCGCTCGAGCACGCCGGCGGTAGCGATGACCTCCGGGGCGCTGTAGCGATAGACGGGTAAGGTGATCTCCACCGCGTCGGCGAAGTCGCCGGCGCGCGCACCGAAGCGGAGCGTCACCTCCTCTCCATCGTCCACCGTCACCGGCCAGGCCAGCCTGACCTTGTCGTTGGCCGGCACCTCCAGCGGGACGGTCGCGTCGCTGCCGATCTGGAGCCCCATTGCCTGGAGCCCCGCCTCGCCGCCCAGGGTGGCCTCTGTGTTGTTGTGAACCACCATCGCCAGCTCCGCCTCGTCGCCGACGACGAAGAAGCGCGGGGCGACCGGGCGGACCAGCAGGTCCTTAGTGCTGATGATGTCGTGAGTGGCCTCGCCGACCAGCGTCTCCTCGGTCACAGCGTAGGCCGAGAGCCGCCAGGTGGTCAGGTTGTCCGGGAGCTCGACGCTCACGCTGGCCCGTCCCTCGGTGTCCGTCTGGAGCGCGGCATTCCAGTAGGCTAGGTCGGGGAACTCCTCGCGCACGGCGCCGAACTCCTGGCCGCCGCCGCCCCCGCCCATGCCCTTGACCTCCTCGGCGATCTGCTGGCTGACCCGATCCCCAGAGATGGTCAGGCCGGTGGCCGTCTTCACCCCCAGCCCGCGCTCGCGCCAGAAGTGGTCCACCAGCCCGGGGCCGGGGCGATCGGCCAGCGAGAGTACGGCGAGATCGACCAGGCTCAACGTCAGCTCGGCCTTCACCGGGTCGCCGTCGCTATCGGTGACCAGCAGGTCGTAGGTCACCTCGCTGCCGGGAGTATAGTGCTCGTCGGCGGCGCGATCTGGCGTGATGGCGATCTCCAGCTCCTTCTCGGTCGTCTCGATGGGCAGCTCGGCATACCCCATCTTGAAGCTGGCCAGGTCGAGCTCGGCGTCGTCGCTCCCCTGGACGATCATCACCGAGACGTAGACGTTGGGGATCAGATCCTCGGTGATGGGAATCTCGATCTGCTCGGAGTTCGTCTCCAGCGTCTCCACCCGATGCTCGTAGATGTGGCCCCGCTCCAGGGTGATCAGCGCCTGGACCGGCCCCTGGTAGGGGTGGGGAATCAGGATCGTGGCCGTATCGCCGACCTGATACCGCTCTTGGTCGGCCACCAGGTCGATGCGGTCGTTGTTATCCCGCCGCCAGCTGACGTAGTCGCTGCCGCTGATCCACATGTAGGTCGAGCTGCGGACCTCGTTCTCCTGCTCGTCCAGGCCGGTGGCGATGACCTTGTAGATGCCGCCGGTCTCCGGCGTGAAGCTGACGGTGGCCCGACCTTCGTCGTCGGTCTCCACCGTCTCGGTGACGATCGGTGTATCCTCGACCACGCTTTCCCAGTAGAAGCGTCCGTCCTCGGCTTCCTTGCGGACGCTGTACCATTCGTGTTCGGCGAAGACGACCGTGATCTCCCGATCGGCCACGGGCTCGCTTTCCCAGTCGACGGTGATCAGGTTGACCTCGTTCTCCTCGCCGGCCGTGCCGACGTAGCGCTCGGGCCGCAGGCCGATGTAGTAGGCGCCCTTGTGGACGATGGCCTCCGTTCGGTTCGCCACCTCCTGGTCGCTGATGTCGGTGACGATAACCTCTAGGGTGAAGCGCTGGCTGGCGATCTCCTCGGCGATGTCGGCATCTACCTGGAAGGTGAAGCGTCCGTTGGCGTCGGTCGTGCCCTCGCCCTCGGCGATGCGCTCGCCGTAGTAGCCGCTGTAGTCGCGTGCATAGTCGTAATCGACGAAGTCCCATCGGCCGGGGCCTTGATAGTCGAAGAAGTAGTCGGCCGAAAGGACGGTGTATTGGATCTCGGCCTCGGCCACCGGCCCGCCGAAGTAGTACTCGGCCTGGGCGGTGACGTTGATGGTGTCACCCTGGGCGTATTCGTCGCGGTCGGTCTCCACGGCGACCTGGAACTCGGGCTTGCGGTACTCGGCCACCTGGAAGCTGGTGTTGAACGAATCGTCCTTATTCTCGGTGTGCGTGACGCTGATGGAGTAGTTGCCCAGCGCCGCCTCCTCGGCCAGCTCGAAGGCGCCATCGATCGTGCCCATCTCGCTGACGTCGAACGTATCCTCGAAGACCACCTTCCCGTCGGGATCGTTGATCGCCACGTGCATCTTCAGGTCGCTGCCCGGCAAGCTGTAGCGCGCGTCATCTTCACGCCGCAACATACCCTTGAAGTAGACCGTCTGCTCGGGGCGGTAGATCGGCCGGTCGGTGAAGACGTAGATCGAATACGCGGTATCGTAGCTTTCCATGCGCATATCAAAGCGCCAGGGAGTGATGTCGTCGTCCCAGGTACTGACCGCGGCCGAGAAGTCCTCGCCGGGGGCCTCAGGATTGCCGGCGAAGGCGAAGATCGGCTCCCATCGGCTGCGCGGCGCCTGATCGCTGCTGGCGAAGGTGCCGGATTGGTCCGTCTGGCCTTCGGCCAGGCGGTCGCCGGTATCATCCGTCACGGTGATCGGCAGATCGGCCAGCGGCTCGCCGGAGCGGAGATCGGTGGCCCAGACGAGTGACTCGGTACGGGCCGTCTTCAGGCTCAGGTTGTGGCGCGAGACGACCAGCATCTGCTTGGATGCCTGCGGCTGGGTGGGGCCGGCCTCAGGATAGATGGACCCGGGCACCGCCGAGACTTTGAAGAAGTAGAGCCCGGGCGCCAGGGGAGAGCCATTGTCTGTGAGCGATGTGCCGAAGAATCGACGTTCGTTCAACGGGGGGGTGACATCCTCTGTCCATTGGCGGACCAGGTTGTCTGGGTTCCCGTTGTAATTCTCCCAGTACTCCCAGCTATCTCGATCGTTGGCTTGGAGGAAGTCATCCAAGGGCATGTGGTAGAGCTGGAAGCTCACCTGCCCCACGTTGCGCACCGTGACGTAGGCCGCGGTGGAGGTGTAGGCGCTGTAGGCGCCGACCTTGCCGGGTCCCGGCAGGTAGACCAGCGGGTCGTAGCCGCGGGTGCTCCAGCGGATCGTCTGCTCGCCCTCAAGCGGCTGGCCGTACCGACCCTGCACCTCGTCGCCGAAGGTGACCTCGTAGCTGCCGTTCGGCTCGACGGGGAAGGAGAGCTCTAGCTGGGTGTCGCTATCCCACCAGTAGGAGTAGACCGCCGTGGCGGAGATGGACGGTGTGATGGCGATCTGACCGCTGAATGACTCTGGATCCATCGGGCTGGTGAACTGCACCTGTAGGCGAACGTCCGGCGATACTTGTTCGGCACCGTTCGACGGCTCGCTGGATAGGATCTGAGGCGAACTGATGGTTCTGAAGTCGCTGGAGTAGGGGGTGCTCAATGGCGCTCCGCCGGCAGCCTGGGCGTCTGTCGTCACTTCCAGGCGATAGGTGGTACCGAAATCCAGCGGCTCGTCTGGCGTGAAGCTCATCGTCTCCACGCCCACTCGCTCCGGGCCCTCGCCGCGGTCCCAGGACCACTGGTAGGGCTGGTAGGTCTCCTGATTGGGTAGGACCAGGCCCTCGCCGTGCCACTCAAAGCGTCCGGGGGCCAGCTCGCCGGTGGCGGTGTTCACCAGGCTGAAGGCGGCCTCCGTCGCCCCGTGAGCCATCGGCTGGTTGAAGGCGACGTGAACGGTCGGCTCGGGGCTGACGTAGATGGTGTTATGGCCGGGATGGGTGGCGACCACGGCTGGCATCACGGTGGTGAACTGCCAGGTCACGTCCTGCTCCACTACGCCGCCGGTGGTATCAGTCAGGCCGGCACTGATGGTGGCTTCATACGTGGTGGAGGGCTGGAAACGCTCCTCGGGTGTGAAGGCGTAGATCGAGGTGTTGATCCACTCGCCGCTACCCTCGACGGGGGGATCGAACGTCAACGGTTGGGGCAGCTCTTGTTGCTCCTCGATCCCCGTGAGCGGAACCACCGGTCGGTTGAAGACGACGGTCACCGTGGCATCCGTGGCGATCTCCTCGGCGCCGTCGGCCGGCTGGGTCTCGGTCACCTCCAGGAAGCCGACGGTCGAGAAACGGTAGCGGAATGGCTCTCTCAGCCCCAGGTTCTGGGCGGACTCCGCCTCGTCATCCACCCTCAGCTCGTACCGGGTGGCGCGCTGGAAGCCGTCGTCGGCCGGCTCGAACCGAACCACGCGCGGAGAGGCCCACTCGAACGTCCCAC
>Ga0207797_1002049_pt1 | contig 14204 bp, 19 predicted proteins | sample PRCRCaboRojoPR_6_FD_187275 | JGI IMG/M metagenome (GOLD analysis project Ga0207797, IMG submission 187275) | Marine sediment microbial community from Cabo Rojo, Puerto Rico - PR CR 10% Liquid 1 (SPAdes) | ecosystem: Environmental > Aquatic > Marine > Coastal > Sediment | place: Cabo Rojo, Puerto... | reverse complement strand
CTGGTCACCGGTGGCCTCGGCGGGGTCATGGAAGCCGCAGCAAAAGGCGCCAGCGAGGCGGGCGGCACGGCCATCGGCATCGTTCCGACGGAAAACAGGGATGATGGCAACCCGTATCTCGACCATGTCATCGTCACCGGCATCGGGCAGGCCCGCAACGCACTGGTGGTGCTCAACGGCGACCTCGTCATAGCGGTCGACGGTCGCCACGGGACGCTGTCCGAGATGGCGATGGCCATAAAATACGGTAAACCAGTCTACGGCTACAAAAGCTGGGACATCGGCATCCCCACTTTTGACGACGTCGACGAGCTGTTCCAGGCGGTAGAAAAACAGATATGAAAACCCGCTTTTAGTCCATCCGGGAGACGCACGAGGCGGGCACGTATGCCGCTAGATAGACTTTTTCCGTGGCCTGGTAGAACGTGACATTCTGCCGGCGGGCAGCCGGGACATCGATACAAAGCACCACCGGCGTGCCATGGCGTTCGCCGACCCGCCGTGCCTCCCCGGGCGTGGCTGACAGGTGAACCATCTGTCGGCCGCGGGGCTGCAGTCCCTCCCTGAGAATCGGCTGCGCCGCCTGCCGCGTGGTTCCATGGTAGAGCACCGCGACGTCGTCCGCGATCGGCCAGTCGATGCTCACGGAGATGGAATGCCCGTAGCGCGCCCTGATTTTGTCATCCTTGATGTCGAAGCGCTGGCGGTCGCTGTCGTCCACGAGCTGCCTGAGACGCTGGCGGTCAATGGTGGGGAAGCGCTCGCGGAGCCGTTCGATTACCTGTCCGACTGGTGCGTAGCCGTGGCGGTCCATGTCCAGCCCCTCGGGATGATGGCGGAGGAGATATGACAGGTACTTGCTCACCGCGACAGGGTCCCCGGAGGATGGCATGATGTCACCTGTCCGTGTCAGGATGCTTCCGTTAGCTGGCCGGCGAACCGTTCGATGTCCTGCCGGGAGCCTTCAGCGGGTGGACCGCGCATGCCTTCGACGATGACTTTGAGGCCGTCCGTGGCCCGGGTCATCGATGACGAGGCGAGGATGTCGTCCATTTTGTCAAGGGCCTGGGTGCTCTGGTCGAGGCAGGTGGTTATCAGCGCGTACCTGGCGTCAATCTGCTGCCCGGCCAGCTTTTTCAGGAATGTTTTCATCCGGCGGGTGGGCCGGCCGAAATGGGTGGGCGAGCCGAACACGTACAGGTCAGCCCGGGGAAGCTTCCCCGGTTTCACCCGGCGGACGGGATGCACCGACACCGGGTTCCCTTTTTCCTCCAGCGCCTGCTGCAGAATTTCGGCGGCTTTTTTTCCGTTGCCATACTTGGAGTCATAGATGATACATGTCTCCATGTTTTGCTCCCTCTCCCCGTATATCCCTCGGATGGTTTATATGTGTATGCCCGGGCTGCCGACGGGAGGGAGAAAACATAATAAACAGCCGGGGACATCAGCCTGTATGGAAGCCCTGGAGCAGTTCTGCCGCTCGCTGCACCGGCCGGCGAGGCGTCGTCGCAGCTCGCAGCCTCGCATGTGGACGGAAAAAGACATGCTGCACGGGGAGACCGTCGACGCGTTCGTGTGCATCATGCAGACCAGCGGCTGCCGCTGGAGTCGCCGGTCAGGATGTACCATGTGCGGCTACTACGCGGACAGCATCCCGGGCGTGGAGGAAACGCAGCTCCAAGAACAGCTGGAGATGGCGGCGGCGCGCTACCAGGGCGAGCCCGTTGTTAAAATTTTTACCTCGGGCAGCTTTTTTGACGAGCGGGAGGTGCCCGGCGAGGTGCAGCGCCGGGTGCTGCAGACGTTTTATGAGCAGGCTGATAAAGTGGTCGTTGAAACCCGCCCGTCGTATGTTCCGGGGCTTGACGACGTTGCCGACGTGGTGCCGCCGGGGAAGTCTCTGTCGGTGGCGATGGGACTGGAGTCGGCGAACGACCGGGTGCTCGAGTATGCCGTCAACAAGGGCTTCACGTTTGCCGACTGGGAGCAGGCCGCCGAGCATGTACGCGGCGCGGGCTTCGAGGTAAAAACCTACGTGTTGCTGAAGCCCCCGTTTCTGACGGAGGAGGAGAGCATCCAGGATGCCGTGGCTACCGTGGACGCGGCAGCCGAGCTCAGCCATGCCATGTCGCTCAACCCCGTCGCCATACATGGCAACACACTGGTCGAGTATCTCTGGAAGCGCGGCCTGTACCGTCCGCCGTGGCTGTGGAGCGTCGCCGAGACCCTCAAGCAGGCGTCACAGCGGTTCAGCGGTCAGCTGACCTGCGACGTCGTGGCCGGGGGAAAACAGCGCGGGGCGCACAACTGCGGGGACTGCGACGCTGCGGTGCTGGAGGCGATAGCGGAGTTTACGCTGCAGGGAAAACGGGATGCCTTCCAGGCTGTCAGCTGCAACTGCAGAGAAGAATGGCTGGATAGCAGGGAGATAGGCGGGTTTTTGCAGGGCTAGAAGGAACCCCGCATCTTCTTTCGGTCGATTTTGACGCCGGCCGGCGTGACGATGAGCCAGTTCCGTCCCAGGCCTGCGATGTCGCCCTGGATGTCTTTGACCACGCGTTTCAGCTCGTTGGTCGTCCGCTCGAGCTCCATGTCGTCAGATGAGATGGGGTTGAGGTCCAGCAGGAGGATGTTGCCGCCGTACACGTAGTCGGTAAAGTTTTTGACGTCGTCGTATTCCTGCAGCTCTGCCACCTTCACCCGGGCCCCTGCCTCCGGCATCTCGTATTCTTCGACCTCTTCCGCCAGGTCGAGATAGTCTCCATCCCTCCTCTTTGATTTATTAAAGAGTCCCGCTATGATAGCCATGGTATCTCATTACATTAAGGAGGATTTCTTTAAAAATCTTTGCTCATTCGTAGAGCGCGAGCGCGAACATGGCAGCGGTTAAAAACCAGGCCAGCGGGCCGACGTACAGCCATACCGAGGTGTAGGTCTCCGTAGCAAGCGCGGCGATGATGATCAGCCAGGGAGCAATGAGGCCGATGAACAGGGTGGCCCACCGTTTCACGTTCATAGCAGGTGTATTTCAGATGGGCATAAAAAGGTTCTGATAGTAACAATAATAAACGCAGCGGCACTTCTCACAGCATGGCCGAGATAGGGAAGCCCCGGGGAACGCGGGATTTCACCCCGGCGGAGATGCGGCAGCGACGCACCGTGGAAGCAGCCATGCGCGGCGTGTTCAAGCGCTACGGCTACGGCGAGATAGCCACGCCGGCCATCGAGCACATGGAGCTGTTCACCATGAAGTCGGGCGAAGCGGTCATCGAGGAAACCTACGAGTTCCACGACAAGTCCGGGCGGCATCTCGCGTTGCGGCCGGAGCTCACGGCGCCGGCCATGCGCTTCTACGTCGAGCAGCTGCAGATGGAGCCCAAGCCGTTGAAGCTCTACTATTATGGGCCCTGCTACCGCTACGACCGGCCGCAGGCGGGCCGGTACCGGGAGTTCTGGCAGATGGGCTGCGAGCTCATCGGCACCGATACGCCGGAGGGCATCGCGGAGCTGGTGTCCCTCGCCTACCAGGCGGTCAGAGCGGCAGGCCTCCGGGATGTCGAGCTCCGGCTGGGTGACCTTTCGCTGCTGGGCTTCCTGCTGGACGACCTCGGCGTACAACAGCAGAGCCAGGTCATGCGGCTCATCGACAAGCGGGACGACGAGGGGCTGGAAGCGATGCTCGACCAGCAGCAGTCAGACACGCTCCGGTCGTTTCTCGCGTGCCGCGACCTTGCAGACGTTGCATCCATGGTCGGCGAGGAACAGACCGGCCGGCTTCGGGAGATGCTCGACTGGCTGGACGTGTTCGACGTGCCGGTAACCCTGGATACCTCCATCGCCCGCGGCCTCGACTACTACACGGGCATCGTGTTCGAAATCGACGCGCCCGCGCTGGGCGCCGAGAAACAGATATGCGGGGGCGGCGAGTACCGCCTGGTGCCTCTGCTCGGCGGCCAGCCGGTGGCCACGGCGGGCTTCGCCCTGGGCTTCGACCGCATCCTGCTGGCCCTGGAAGAAGCGGGAAAAGACATCGAGGCCGAGCGGTGTATGATATACGTGGCGCCGGTCAGCGACGCCATGCGCCGGCCTGCCGCCCGGGTCGCCACGCAGCTCCGCAACGACGGCAGGCAGGTTGAGCTTGACCTGAAAAGGAGGAGCATGGGAAAATCACTGCAGCATGCCGACCGGCGTGGTGCCACCAGAGTGGTCATCGTCGGCGACGACGAATGGGAGCGCGGGGCCGTCATGGTCAAAGACATGGAAAGCGGCGAGCAACGCGAGGTCGCCGTCGACAAGCTCCCCGGGGCTATCTGACGATCCGGGTTCCCGCGTTGCCCTGGAGGGCCTCCCAGGCGTTGTCTATCGAGGCGATGATGGCCGTTTTACCGCCGTTCTGCAGGAAACGGATGGCGGCCAGCACCTTTGGCCCCATGGAACCGGGTGGAAACTGTCCGTCATGGTACAGTTGCTCTATTTCATCCAGCGTGACCTCACCGAGCATGCGCTGGTCGTCTTCCCCGTAGTTGACGTAGACCGCCTCGACGTCGGTGAGGATGAGCAGCCCGTCTGCCTCTATCTCGCTGGCCAGCTCCTCCGCGGCCAGGTCCTTGTCAATAACGGCTTCGACGCCCCGCAGGCCCCCGCCGCTCTCAACCACGGGGATACCGCCGCCGCCCACGGCAACAACGATGTGGCCGGCCTCTATCAGCTGCTTGATGACCGGGCTTTCCAGGATGGAGCGCGGGTCGGGTGAGGGCACCACGATACGCCAGCCGCCCTTCTGCTGTGTCATCCGGTAGCCCTCCTTGATACGCCGGAGCGCGTCGTCATGGCGGTAGACGGGGCCCACGGGCTTGGTGGGATGCTCGAAGGCCGGGTCGTCCTCGTCGACGAGCACCTGGGTGACCACGGTGGCCACCTGCTTGTCCAGCTGCCGGTCGTGCAGCGCCGCTGTCATGCACTGCGCTATCATGTAGCCGACCTGGCCCTGCGACATCGCCCCGCAGACGTCGAGGGGCATCGGCGGGGTCACCTCCTTGGATATCTCCTGCTGGAGTAAAAGGGAGCCGACCTGGGGGCCGTTGCCGTGCGTCAGGACGACCTCGTGGCCGTGCTCTATCATGCGCACGATGGCCTCGACGCTCTGCCGCGTGGTCTCGAACTGCTGCTCGCTGGTGCCCTCCTGACCGGGTTTGACGAGTGCGTTGCCGCCCAGAGCGACCACTAGTTTCATAATGGTAAAGGCATCCCGTATTTAAATTAACGGCAGCCCGCCCATCATGGCAGTACGGGAGGGATGCAGGTCCGACATCGTCCGCGGAGGGATTGTCCCTGCAGGACAAATTTGTTTCTATAGAACAATTTATATATCTGCTTCGGGTTGGCCGGCTGAAAGGCGAGGGCAAGAAGGCAAAAAAGCTATCGCGTGGAGGCGAACTCTGGTGCCCCTTGCCCCCATGGTGTTCACCTAAATGAAGGCCGTGATTCTATTTAACCATTCGGGCCGTGCATCTGATAACGGAAGCAATAACTTCTTATAACGCGGGCTGCTACAAGCACATGCGACAGCTGCTTGCTTGTGCCGTTATCATCATCCTGGTGGCAGCCCCCGCCGTCATCTCCCTGCGCGACAGCGCTCCCGGGCGCGCTCTGACAGAGGCGACAGGCGCCCCGGACAGCACCACCATCGTCGTCGACGTACACCGAGTGAGAGCCATGAGCGTTGCAGAGAACGTCCCCGACCTGTACCTGTCAGTGGCCGTCAACGGCGCCGCCGTGCCGACGGCAGGAAAAAGCGTGTACCACGGCCGGGATATCTGGTTCGAGGACCCGGCGGCCCGCTCAACGATTTCCTACGACCCCGACGAGGCGGTGACCGTCGAACTGCAGCTCTGGGAGCAGGACGCCCTGGCGGACCGGCAGTGCGACATTTCACCATGCGACGGAGACGGCGAGACAGCGAAAACGCTCACGCTGTCCTACGACGTCCGCAGCGGCGACTGGACCGGCGACGACTACCTGGGCGACGGAGACGGCTCCGGCCATGCATCCGGCTACGGAGACGGCGATGAAGGCCAGATGGACTGCGAGATATGGTTCGACATCTACCAGCAGGACGACGACAGCAGCCCCGACCGGCTGACCTACTGGGAAAAACAACAGCGTAACCTGACGCTCGACAGGGACTACAGCCAGCAGGACATCGACGGTGACGGCGTCCCCACAGACTGGGAGGACCGCTGGGGTTACGACCCGCTGACGGCGGAGACGCATGCCTCGCTTGACCCTGACATGGACGGCCTCACAAACGTGCAGGAATGGAATACCTCGCAGTGGCTCTCAAATCCCCGGGCAAAAGACATCTTCATCGAGGTCGACGGCATGCAGGGACAGCATGCCTGGAGCCAGCCGTACACGTTTCCCGAGACATCGCAGCACATGCTCCGCGACGCATTCGTCCGCCACAACATCACCGTCCACATCGACGACGGCGACATGGCCGGCGGAGGCGACCTCATCCCCTACCGGGAATACATGGACGGAGGCGACCTGCGCCACGCCCGGCAAACATACTTCCTCAACTTTCCCTACACGGGCAGCGAATGGAAGCGCGGCGTGTTCCACTACGCGCTCATCTGCTGCCAGGTCGACATCGGCCATCGGCCAGCCGGCGGCTGCGCGTTCGCCATCGACGGGCACGTCATCGGCGGGCAATATGTCAAAAACTGGGCGCCCATGTTCCTCCTGCAGGGCAGCGAATACTACCGGGCGTTCGCCAGCGTGTTCATGCACGAGCTCGGCCACACCCTGGGCCTCCACGGCTTCGAGGGCATCGACAACGAAAACAGCCGTTTCCCATGGAACAAGGAGTTCTACGAATGGGCGCCGTACCGGAGCTGTATGAACTACCGCTACGTCTACAAGGTCGTCGACTACTCCATCGGCGACGACGATGACCACGACCAGGACGACTGGAGCACCATCGACCTCACCCGGTTCGCCCGGGACGACTGGTAGCCACTGGCAGCCCTGGCTACAGTATTTTCAGATAGCTGAGCGATGCCTGCGCGGTGTTGCCCGCATAATCATACGCGACAGCGGTGACCTCGTGCCGGGCCGGCACAGCCGAGACGGGCAGCATTACCGATGGAGATGCATCATGGCTGTACCCGACGGCAGCACCGTCGACAAAAAAGCGGACGGCCTGCACCGCGTAGTCGTCGGACACCGCCGCCTCCGCCCGCATCGACCCGACAACAACGGTATCCGGCACCGGCATGACCTGCCGGCCGAACAGATAAAGGTAGTCCGCCTCCGGCTGGGTGATGGATACGGACGGCGGCGCACCGTCGGCGCTGTCGGCTCGTCTGCCCACGGGCACAACGTACAACGGCAGATATGCCTCGCCGAGAGACAGCGCGGAGCGCAGTGCCTCGCCGTCCACGGCAGCGATGAGGTTGCCGGACAGGTTCCACGCCGTGGCCTCCAGCAACGCCGTGGAGCCTGCAGCTGCTGCCTCGTAATGCCAGGGCCAGGGATAGCGCATGTCGACCATGCTCGTGTTCAACACCGGCACGATGACCAGCGGTGCCGATGAGACAAAAAAGCGGGATGCCGCTGCTATCTCGGCGCGGCGGTCACCCGCGCATTGTGGCTCAAAGGAGTGCTCGCCGGGCAGGTACTCGAAGACCGAGGTGGCGTTGCAGCACAGGATGCGCAGCGGATACGTGCCATGCGAGCTGGGCACCGTCCGATGACGCCGGTCGTTGACCATGTCGACGTAGTAGGAGCTGCCGTAGGACGACCAGACCAGCTGCATCTGCTCCCGCCGGGACAGCGTGCCCTGCCAGGCAACGGCTTCGGAGCGCTCCCCGATGGCCGTGGACAGCGACACGGACGCGTTCACCGGGACGGGCAGCGATGATGCCAGGGGCTCGTAGGAGAAATCATATGGCTGCATGGGATATCCCAGAGGCATGATGACCATGGGCTGCTCGTGGCGAGGTAGCCCGATGAGCCGGAGCTGGGCGACCTCGCTGGCGGTGGTCACCGTTCCCAGACCGAGCGCGTTGGCCGTATAGTAGACGTTCTGTCCGACCTGACCGACGTTCGCCCCGGCGACCGCTTTGCTGGAGCAGCGCTCCATATCCCAGACGATGCCCAGCTTCACCGGGGCGGTGTCGTACTGTCCCAGCCGGCGGTAGTCGCCCCGGCGATGCAGCTCAAGTGAATGACTCCCCGGGTCGTACCGGTAGGCGCCGTCCTCCCGGAGCACGTAGAGATGCAGGCCGTACGTGGCTGCAACGGGATGGATGGCGCGGCCTGTCCCGGTGGCGCCCCAGGCATGCCAGAGCACCGTGGAAAGCTGCTGCTCGGACACCGGCTCGTCGGTAAACTGCCGGACGGACATCCGCCGGCAGACGGCCTGCTCCAGAGGCATGTCAACCTGTCGCGGAGGCGGGAGGTCCATCCGGGTACGCCGCCCGGCAGCCTGCGGCACGACGGGCATGGCGGAGACCAGAAAAACGAGGGCTGCGATGATGGCGACAAGACGCATATGAGATATGTCTCCCATGGTTTTCGCTCCACTCATATAACGAGCGCGGATTAAAAAGTGTTTGTCACACCGGAAAGCGCCCAAACGTTTTTAGCCCGACGGCGTGTTCACTTGTCCCATGAACTACACCCTGCTCCTGCTGACAGCCCTGGTGGCCTTCGCCTACGGGATGCTGTTCGCACTGTGGCTCATCTTCGCCCGGACGGCCAGCCGGGTGGCGCATCTCCTGGAGGAGTACACCGGGCGGTGCCTCAGCCTGGAGGAGGTGTACCAGACACTGAAAACGATTCTTGATAAAGCATATGCAGAGCTGGAGACGGAAAACCATGAGGATACCGAGGCTGGTGACTGAGGCATACGAGCAGGTACACCGCATCTGGCACAACCTCGGGTACCTGTACAAGTTCCTGGTGTTCATCACGCCCTGGCTCACCGTCGCCCTCTACTTCGCCCTGGTCCTCGAAATCCTGCCGAGCGCGGAGGCGCAGAAATACGGGGTCTCCGCCGTCGCCTATCTCTTCCCCCCGTTCGGAAAGGAAAGCATCATACCCTACATGCTGTCCTCCGGCGAAGGGTTATCGCTGCCGGCATGGCTCTCCTGGGCGGGCGGCAACGTGGTCGGGCCCAAGCTGCCCGCATGGAGCGTCTGGAGCATGATCGTCATCATGGACGTCATCAGCGCCACCATCCTCGCTTACAGCTGGTGGTTCGCCGAGTTCATCATCGTGCGCATCCGGCTGCTCAACCGTGCCTACAAATCCCTGCAGCGCCGGGCCGAAAAATACCGGAAAAAACGGCTGCTGACGCTCAGCCTCCTGCTGTTTATGATGATACCCTTCCAGGGCACCGGGGGTATCAGCACCACCATCATCGCCCGGCTGCTCGGCGTCGGCGCCAAGCGGACCATCGCCATCGTGTTCCTGGGCTCCCTGATAACCACCACGATATGGATTCTCTGGTGGATGGGCTTCCTGAACTTTCTTGGCTGACCGGTATAACATTTTTATACGGTCCGGATATTGCCTTCCATGCAGATACTGGTCACCGGCGGCGCCGGCTTCATCGGCAGCCACCTGATAGACACGCTGCTCAAGCAGGGCCACGACGTCGTCACCATAGACAATTTTTCGTCGGGACGGCGGGAGTTCATCGAGCACAACCTGGAGCAGGGCCTGCGGCTCATCGAGGGAGACATGCTCAACCCCAACCATGTCCGCAAGGCGGTCAAGGGCACCGACATGGTGTACCATCTCGCGGCCAACCCGGACGTCCGGCGCGGCGTCGAGGACACCTACGTACATCTCGAGCAGAACATCCTCGCCACCTACCATCTCCTGGAGGAGATGCGGAAGCAGGGCGTCAAAGAGCTCGCCTTCACCTCGTCCTCAACGGTCTACGGCGAAGCGGACGAGATACCGACGCCCGAATCCTACGGCCCCCTGGTCCCCATCTCCCTCTACGGCGCCTCCAAGCTCGCCGCGGAGTCGCTCATCGACTCATACTGCTACACCTTCGACATGCAGGCCACCGTCTACCGGTTCGCCAACGTGGTCGGCCCGCGGAGCACCCACGGCGTCACCTATGATTTCATCAAAAAGCTCCAGCGTAACCCGGAACAGCTGGAGATACTGGGCGACGGCAGCCAGAAAAAATCATATCTCTACATCGACGACTGCATCCAGGCCATGCTGCACGCCGTGGAACACCGAAGCGACCGCGTTGACATCCTCAACATCGGCTCCGAGGACTGGATAGACGTCCGGGGCATCGCCGACATCGTCTCCGAGGAGATGGGGCTCACACCCGACTACGCGTTCACCGGCGGCGTCGACGGCGGCCGGGGCTGGAAGGGCGACGTCAAGGTTATGCGGCTGGCCATCGACCGGCTCAAAGCATGGGGATGGCAGCCGGAGCATGGCAGCGCAGCGGCGATACGCATGACGGCCCGCTGGCTCATTGAACACCTGTAAACTGTTTTGCCACGAGATATATCTCCGAGCTGCTCTTCCGCGACGCCTCAGGCGTGAACGGCTTGACCATGTTGAACGCCTGGCGCACCTCGTCGCGGAACTCCTCGTAGTCTTCTCCCATGAACACCTTGCAGACAAAGTTGCCATTCGGGCGCAAAAGCTCCCGGGCCACCTGGAGGGCGTTGTCGGCCAGCCAGACGCTGCGGGCCTGATCCATGGTGTAGTTTCCCGTCAGCTCCGGGGACATGTCGGAGATGACCACGTCGGCCTCGTCAACGTGACGGCGGATCTGCTCGAGGGTCTCGTCCTCCGTCATGTCTCCCTGGAGAAAGGTGACGTTGTCGATGGGTTGCATCCGGTCCAGGTCGACGGCCACGACCTCCTTGGCACGTTCGGCGGCCACCTGGCTCCATCCACCCGGAGCGGCCCCGAGGTCGATGACCACGTCTCCCGGGGACATGATGTCGTATTTTTTTTGTATCTGGAGCAGCTTGTAGGCCGAGCGAGCCCGGTAGCCCTGCCGCTTGGCTTTTTTGTAGTAGTGCTCGTTTTTGCGCTCGCGGTACCAGCGGGTGGGCATCAGAGGACGATGTCCAGGTCGAGCTTTTCAGCCAGTTCCTTGTACCGGTTCCGGATGGTGACCTCGGTGACACCCGCCACATCTGCAACCTCGCGCTGGGTTTTCCGTTCGCCGCACAGGATGGAGGCGATGTAGATGGCCGCGGCGGAGACGCCCGTGGGGCCCCGCCCGGAGGTGAGCTCCTTGTTTTCGGCCTGCTGCAGTATCTCCATGGCCTTGGTCTTGATGTCCTCGCTCAACGAGAGCTTGCTGCAGAACCTGGCTGTATAATCCTGCGGCGACGTGGGCATCAGCTTGAGCTTGAGCTCCCGGGCGATGAACCGGTAGGTGCGGCCGATTTCCTTCCGGTCGACGCGGGACGATCCGGCGATCTCGTCGAGGGTGCGGGGGACGCCGCACTGCCGGCAGGCGGCATAGATGGCTGCGGCGGTGACGCCCTCGATGGAGCGACCGCGGATGAGGTTTTTCTCGACCGCGCGCCGGTAGACCATGGCCGCTGCCTCGCGGACGTTACGGGAGAGCCCCATGTCAGATGAGATGCGGTCGAGTTCCGATAAGGCGGAGGCGAGGTTGCGCTCGGAGGCGCTGCCCACCCGGATGCGGCGCTGCCATTTGCGCAGCCGGTAGAGCTGGGCGCGGTTGCGGGTGGGGATGGATTTCCCGTAGCTGTCCTTGTTTTTCCACCCGATCATGGTGGAGAGACCCTTGTCGTGGACGGCGTAGTTCATGGGGGCGCCGGTGCGGGCCCGTTTTTCGCGCTGCTCGGGGTCGAAGGCGCGCCATTCCGGACCGGGGTCGATGTATGAGTCGTCGATGACGAGTCCGCAGTCTTTGCATACCAGTTCTCCTCGCCGGTAGTCCTGTACCAGCCGCGTGGAGTCGCATTCAGGACACTGTTCTATTTCATCTATCTCAACTTTTTTATTACGTGACATGGTATCCCCAAAGTTTTTAAACGTTTCGCTTCTCGAATAGCCATGTAATATATAAGTATTTCGTCGTTTATATTAAGGGGAAACGCGAATATCGTGTTAGCTTATTGCACGATTGGTCATACGGTCTTTCGGCCGTGCTCGTCAAGATGGAACACGTACCGGGTGGGCACCCGCTGCCTGACCCCACCCTTGTAGGAGCAAGTGTCACAGGTGTAGCCGACGGTCACCTCCCTCCCCCACAGCGACAGGTTTTTGACCCGCTGCAGGTCGCCCCCGCAGACCGGGCACCGCCCCGCCTGTTTGTTTCCCTCGCGGGAATGAATGTCAACGCGAGCGAAATGTGCCCTGGCGGCCAGCTCCCGGACGCGCTCCTCGCTGACCGTGTAGCTGTCATCCCAGGCCCGGAGCTCTCGCAGCACCTCCTGCCGCAGCTTTCGTTGGGTGTCGATGGTGCCGTGCTTGTGCAGGGCCTTGTATATGGCGACGACGACTTCTTCGCTGCTGGGCAGGCGGTAGGACATCTTTTTTAAAAACAGGGACGACCATATAAATGTTGACGGCAGCCAGGCCGCGTTCCAAAAAGTATAAACCTGCTCTCAACATATAAACACGCGTTATGAGCAGGATGCCTTTTTATCTGAAGGAACGAATCGCCGAGGTCAAAAAAAAGTATGCACAGGAGACCCTGTACTGCAAAAGAGTGCCAAAATCGGAAAAGATTGTCCTGACATGGATTGCCATCCTGATTTTTTGGCTCATCGTCAGCGGAGACCTCTCCTGGCAAAGCCTCCTGGTGGGTGGAGCCGTCTCGCTCATCATCTCCTCGTTCATGTACGAAAACCTGACGGACGACCTGCGCTGCGAGGGCAGCCTGGCCAAGAAAATCCTCAATCTATCGTTCATACATCTCCCACAATACGTATTCATAATGGTATTCCAGTTGCTGGAAAGCAACTTTAGAGTAGCCAAGCATGCTCTGCTATTGGATATCAATCCAGGCATCATACGAATAGAAACCGATTTACGCTCCAGCACCGGGACCACGCTGCTGGCCAACTCCATAACGTTAACGCCCGGAACGCTTACCATAGACATAGATAAAAAAATGGACAAGACCTATCTGTACGTACACTGGATACACCTGAAAAGCCTGAACATGGAAGAAGCCGGAGACGAAATAAAAGGAGACGTGGAAAGATGGCTGGGCAAGATTTTCTGGTAAACCCACTGGGGTGGACGATACTCGTCCTGCTGGCAACCAGCTTCCTCTTATTCTACCGGGTGCTCACCGGCCCCACCGTGCCTGACAGAATCGTCGGGCTCAACACCATTACCACGAAAGTGGTGGTGGTCATAGCGCTCCTGGCCGGATTTCTGGAAGAATATTTTTTGATAGACCTGGCCATCGTCCTTATAATGGTAAACGCGGTAGGCGGGCTCATTCTCGCCAAACATTTCGAAAGGAGGACACAACATGATTGAATACGTTCTGCTGCTGCTGGGAGCCTCCATCATGGTGCTGGGCGCACTGGGAATCCTCCGCTTTCCAGACGTATACACCAGGCTGCACGCCTCGACAAAATGTGACACCGGGGGGGCCATGAGCATACTGATCGCTACCGCACTGATAATCCCCGCCCCCACGATGGTAAAAATAAAACTCCTGGTGCTGACATTCCTCATCGTTATGATCAACCCCATGGTGTCACACGCCATCGCGCGAGGGGCACACAAATCCGGCATCAAGCCAAAAGGAGAGGTGGATATGTATGCTCGAGATAATCCATGAGGTAATCCTCATCTCAATGATACTCCTCGCCGTCGTCATAATCGAGCAAAGAAACCTGATAAAGGCGGTCATCGCCTTCGCCCTGCTCAACCTCATGCTCACCATCACCCTGTTCCAGCTGAAGGCACCGGACGTGGCGCTCTCCGCAATCGTGGTCAGCGCCTTGCTCATCGGGATTTTTCTGTATACCATAGAGGAGGTGGGCAAATCAAGAAGCAGATAATAGCCATCGTGCTCCTTGTCGTCCTCGCCTCGGTATTATTCCAGATAGATTACTCCCGGAGCAAGGAGGGAAGCTACGAATACTATATTTCCCACCCTGAGGAGGTGGGCATAAGCAACCTAGTTGCATCGGTGCTGGCGGACTGGCGGG
>Ga0207797_1002048_pt1 | contig 14211 bp, 6 predicted proteins | sample PRCRCaboRojoPR_6_FD_187275 | JGI IMG/M metagenome (GOLD analysis project Ga0207797, IMG submission 187275) | Marine sediment microbial community from Cabo Rojo, Puerto Rico - PR CR 10% Liquid 1 (SPAdes) | ecosystem: Environmental > Aquatic > Marine > Coastal > Sediment | place: Cabo Rojo, Puerto... | reverse complement strand
CCCCCCGCCGCTCCCGGTCGAGCCGGACGAGGCCCGCGGGCGCCTCCTGGAGGCTCTCTGCCGCATGATGCTTGGGCTGGCCGCCCGATCTGGTCCTATCCTCATCTGTCTCGATGACCTCCATTGGGCCGACAGCGCTACCTTCGACTGGCTCGTCTGCCTCGTCAAGCGTATGGGCAGCTACCGCACCGGGCACCCCGTCCTGATCCTCGGCACCTACCGCACTGCCGGGCGGGATGCCCTGGAAGAGCTGCGACATAACCTCCTCCGCCTGGGTATCCTATCTGAGTTCCGCTTGGGCGGCCTGGACGCCAGCGCCGTCTTGAAAATCGTGCAACACCTGACGGGGCCTCGCCCTGGCAGTGCGGCGCTCTCCCGACGCCTTCACCGTGCTACCGGCGGCAATCCCTTCTTTCTCCTGGAGACCCTTCGCGTGCTTCTGGAGGGGGGGCAGCTGTCTGGGGATCTCACCAGCCTCGAAAAAATGCCTCTTCCCGACACCGTGAAGCAGGTCGTTGAGGCTCGCTTGCGGCAGCTTCGACGGCCAACCCGGCAGATTCTCGAGGCTGGCGCCATTCTCGGCACGACCTTCGACTTCGATCTCGTCCGCCGTACCGCAGGGCGAGGCGAGATCGAGGCCGTCGACGCCCTCGACGAGGCGGTGGCTCGTCAACTTCTTGTAGAGAGGCCACACGCCTACCGCTTCCAGCACGCCCTCATTCGGCAGACCGTCATCACATCCCTCGGCCCGGTGCGCGCTCACTTGCTCCATCGCCGGGCCGCTCGGGCGTTGGAGCGAGTACGTCCCCAGCCCGTCGCGCGAATCGCCCGCCATTTCGACCGCGGTGGCAACCCCCAGAGAGCATTGCACTACTACGTTCGAGCTGCCGAACAGGCACGGGAATTATTCGCCTGGCAGGAGGCTGGGAGGATCCAGAGCCGCATGCTCGAGTTGTTGGATCGACTCGATCCCGATTGCGTGGAGTCCGAATTCCTCGCCCTCCGTGGCCAGGTTTTGAGCAGCCGAGCTCACATCCGCTTCCTCCAGGGGCGGCTGGAGGATCGGGACGCCGACCTGGCTTCCCTGGCCGCCTTGGCCGAGTCGAGCGATGACGACGAGCTCCGCCTGCGGACGGTCCTCCACCGCGTGCGCTACCTCAACCTTGGGGGTCGGTATAGGGACGCCATCGCCCGGGGCGAGGAGGGCCTGGGTATCGCACGGCGCCTCGAGGACCCTGTCGCTCAGTCTCGTCTTCTGGCGCACGTCGGCTTCGCCCACTACTTCCTGGGCCAGCCGCAGCCCGCTCTGGACGCTCTCGAGTCTGCCATCGACCTCTCCGGTGTGGAGATGGATCCCGGTATGCGCGGACGCATCTCTCACATCCTCGGCTACGTCCACTATCATCTGAGCGACTACGGACGGGCTCTCGACTACCAGCAGGAAGCGCACGCGTGCAGTCGGGAGATCGGCGATCACAACCGTACGGCCTGGAGTCTGATGGACGTCGGCTTTCTCCAACTGAAGCTAGGACGCTTTGACAAGGCCCGCGACTACCTCAGCGATAGCCTGGCCCTGGCGCGTCGCATCGCCGCCCGGCCTGCCGAGGCCTACGCCCTTACCCTGCTCGGCGACTGGGCGCTCTACCACGGCAGCTACGCCACGGCTTTGGATCGCTACCAGGAGTCCCTGGTCATGCAGGTGGAGGTGGGCAGCAAGCATGGCATCGTGGCGGCCGAGGACGGAGCCGGATTCGCCTTCTACCACCTGGGCGACCTGGATCGGGCTCGCCAGACGCTTCGACAGGCCCTCGAGCACGCCCGTGAGATCGGCCATCAGCGCCACGTCGCCCTTGCCCTGATCCGCCTCAGTCTCGTCGAACTCGCCGCTGGCTCTCCCTCTGTCGCTCAGGACCTCCTGACCGAGGCGCTGACCGTCGGGCGGGAGAGTGGCTGCGCCGAGAATGTGGTGGCAGGGCTGGCTGCGCTGGCCCGGACAGAGCGAAGGTGGGCTCATCCCACCGCCGCTCTCGGCCACGCCGTTGAGGCCGTGCATCTGGCTCAACCCCGGGCACTGCCTACATGCTGTGCTTGGTCCGAGTATGAGGCCGGCCTGACGCTTCTCGCTCAAGAGAAGCCGCAACAGGCGCTTGAGCACACAGCTCGGGCCGTCCAGAGGCTCCCGCGTATGCACGAAGCCTGGATCGGCACCGAGCAGGTTCATCGCGCCCACGCCTGCGTCCTGCAAGCCTTGGACCGCACCGAAGAGGCGCGGGAGCAGGATGCGCTAGCCGACGCGGTGATCCAGTCTAAAGCCGACCGCATCCCCGATCCCGACACCCGCCAGCGCTACCTCCAATACGTGCAACGCGAAACCTTGAATCTCAAGTCCTAGCACCGACCTCACGTTTCACGTCTCACGTTTCACGTCTTCACGTTTCACGTCTTTCCGTTCTACGCTTTCCATTCGCCCACCTTGTAGACAATTTGTAGTCACTTCTGTGGTAATCTGCCATCAATTTAGCAGAACGCAGGTGCTCGTGAAGCCATCATCTCTATCTGGTACAGCTTCGATGAGGGTGTCGGATCCGCTATCTCCTGGGAGTGGCCCGAGAGGAACCGGCTACACATCGACTTGAAAGCCAATGATGACATAACGTTTGATCTGTGCCTTTCCCTGGGTTCATCGCTGGCGGTCACCCTGCTCATCACGATCACGCCGCGGGCCCTGATGCGAACGCGACCGTCCGGTCTTCGCGTTCGGCGCCGCCAATCTTGAACGCACGCGCGACCGCTTGAATCGCCAGGCCACAACGAAGATTGCCTCAGCCTCAAGAAGCGTGGCCGGGCTCGACCGGCTGGAGCATCTATGTCACCATCGATCCAGTATGCATCGTTTCTCATTCGCCTCTGGCGCGAGGAGAGAACTGACCCGGCCAGGATGCCCGTCGACTGGCACAGCGAGATCGAACACATCCAGACCGGAGACCGGTGGGAGTTCGACACACTTGAAGGGCTGTTGAGCTTCTTGCGTCGTGAGGCTGAAGAAGGCGGGAAGGGAGGTGACCCCGAACGACCAGCAGGGGGTTGATCGAGGTCCGCATATGCCATTCGATATGAGCCACCGATGTGGCGCCTGGAGCTCATCGCGGATCACAGGCTTATGTCCCGCTGTTAGTACAGCGGATGGAGCACAGCATAAATGGGGAGGGAGAAAATGTCTTTCAAGAGAGTTGTGTTCACAGTCTTGATCGTCGCTACTCTGGTAATGGCGACGAGCCCCGCCACGTTCACTGCAGCGAGAGAGAGCCTCAAGGAGCTCGAGAACTTGGCTGCCTCAGCGCAGGCCACCGTCACCCTGAACGCCATCGCCGACGCCACGGTGAGGGCATGGGCACCCGACACCAACTTCGGCGACGAGGCGTTGCTGGAGATTTCGTACGGGGGACCCAGCGAGGAAGCGGTCACGCTGGTGCGATTCGACCTGTCGAGCCTGCCGCCAGACGCCGTGGTCGACAGCGCGTCACTGCGCCTCTATCTCGAGAGCGCGTCCGGCACGGACCCGGTCTCCATCGCTGCCTACGCTGTCACCGGCCCCTGGGAGGAGTCCGGGGAGACCGGGGTCACGTGGAACACCTTTCCGACGGTCGCGGAGCTTGGCCTCAGTGCCAGCATCGACGGTGAGGTGGGGAGCTACAAGAGCTGGCCAGCCACCTCTTTCGCCCAATCCTGGATCGACGACCCCCCGTCCAACTATGGCGTCATGCTCCGCGGGCCTTACGACGGTACCGTCAACTGCGAACGCTGGTTCCAAAGCCGCGAAGGCATGGAGATGGTGCCGCAGCTGGAGGTCACCTACCACCTGGCGCCCTACACGTTCACGGGGTACGTCTACGAAGGGGAGCCCGGCGACACCAGCACACCGCTGGAGGGCGCGACGGTCGAGCTTTGGGGGGATCAGGACGAGTGGCCCGAGGGCGGCTTTCCGCGGGTGCGATTGGCGAGCGATCTGCCCACCGGGACGGACGGCGGATTCCAGCTCACGTGGGACCGTGAGGGCACGTGGCCCTACCTGCACGTGATCGAGACGGATCCTGCCGGTGCTATCTCCACAGGGGCGGCGGTCGACTCCCCCGGTTATGTGAAGAACGCCAACGTGGTCTCCTACCGCCAGGATGACCTATTGGAGACGGGCCTGTACGACTTCGACGGGATCGCCTTCTGGGACCGGTTCCCGGAGGAGGAACTCCCGGATCTGATCGTCACCGATATCTGGCCCGAGGGCACCCAGATCTGCTTTCAGGTGCAGAACGTCGGGGCTGCTATCGCGCCTGCCGGTCACCAGGCGACGCTCGCCGTCGACAGTGTCGAACAAGACAGTCTCGCCATCGGCGTCGACCTGGCGTCGACAGCGACGTGGGATGGCTGTTTCAACGACACGTGGGCGTGTACGGGGGAGGGCGACACCGTCGTTGTGAGCGCCGACGCGACCGACGTGGTCGCCGAGGGCGACGAGACCAACAACCGTCTGGAGAAGGTCTGGGCCTGTGACCGCACACCGCCCGAGATCCTCGCCGGTCCCACTGTGTCGAACCTCACCACGACCTCGGCTGTGATCTCTTGGGAGACCAACGAGGCCGCCGACAGCGTGGTGCGCTACGACGCCATCGCGAGGACCTACGGCTTTGAGGAGACGGACCCGGCGGCAACCACCGACCACGAGGTCACGCTGGCGGGGCTGACCCCCTCGACCACCTACCACTTCGTGGCGCGCTCCACGGATCCCGCTGGGAACACGGTGGAGAGCCGGGACCAAGTCTTTCAAACCCTTGCCGTGCCGGACACGCGGAACCCCACCGTGAACCTCAGCGCGCCTCCGGTGATGACCGGCACGGTCACCGTCCGCGCCGATGCGGACGATGACACCGATGTGGCGCAGGTCGAGTTCTACCTGGACGAGGCGCTCGTCTTCACCGACTACTCGCCGCCGTATGAGTGGGTCTTCGCCACCGAGGACGAGGAGAACGGCGACTATGTCTTGAAGACCAAGGCGATCGACCTATATGGCAACTCTATCATTGACCAGATGACGGTTCCTGTTAAGAACTTCGTGGACGCCCAGACGCCAACCGTCGACATCTTCTTCCCCAGCGCGGGGGCGAACGTCTACGGCGACACGCGGGTCTGGGTCACCGTGTCGGATGACTCCGGCTGGAGTGAGGTCGAGTGGTTCGTCGATGGCGTCAAACAGGGAGGCGGTCAGTATCCCGTCAGCCCCTCCCTCGACATCATGTTTTGGTGGGATACCCGTTTCTTCGCTCGGGGAAACCACTCGCTCGCTGTCCGGGCCACCGACGCCGATGGCAAGGTGGGCACCGACTTGATCACTGTAAACGTGGCCAACGCCGCCCCTCCGCCGGCTCCGAAACTCGTGGTGACCAAGCACGAGGTCTTCCGGCATGCCCACACCTTCGCCGTCGAGCTCACGGTGCAGAACCAGGGGAACGCGTCGGCGAGCGGGATACAGATCGTGGACGCCCTGCGGGGCTTCCAGCCCATCGCGCGGGTCTTCAACGGGGTGACCTATGAGACCCGGCTCAATACGTCGAGCATGCAGGCGGACGCCATCATCAAGGACCCCGCGAGCCTAGCGGCGGGCGCCTCGCGCACCTACTATCTTGCGACCGTTCCCGTCCTGGTCCACGACAAGCCTCCGGTGCCCTCGGTGGGCGCCACCCTCCGGCTCTCCTACAAGGGGCCCTCAGGCCCCTCGCTTCAGGAGTCGGCCAAGTTCGAGGTTCTGAAGACGACGGCCACGGCAGGGTCGGCGCCCAGCGAGCCGCTGGGCACGGCGCATACGAAGGCCGTCGGGCAGGCCGACTACTTGATCGTCACGAATCCCAGCCTCCTTGCACTCCACAACCCCTTCCAGAACACGAACCTGGTGCTCTCTGACATGGCGGCGCTGGCGTTCGCGAAGAAGGGCGTGCTGGGTTACCTGCGGACGTCGAACCGCAACACGCTCGACAACCTGATCATGCCGAACGGCGGCTGGGGCAAGCAACTCAGCGGCGCGTTCCGGACCGCCTCCGGGGGCTATGTCCTCATCGTCGGCGAGGGTGAGATAGTCCCTTGGTGGTCCACCATCGGATGGAACCGTCACTGGACGCCCGACGAGAATGGGGTCCCCAGAATCACCGACAGGGTCGATATGACTGATGCTCCGTACGCCGACACCGGCGGCAATGGTGCGCCCGAGCTGATTGTGGGCCGCATCATCGGCGACAGCCTCGCCGAGCTTGCCGCGCCGATGCGCACCAGCATCGCTGTCTATGAGGGACGGGGTGGGTATGGCTTCGATCGCTCCCATGCTCTCGTCGTCAGCGGCACCGGCGTGGGGCAGACCACCTCGATAAACGGAGCTAACGCTACGAAGGCTGCGGCTAAGGCGCAGGGCTTCGATGTCAGTCTCCTCCACTTGTCGGACTACACTTCCACGCAGCACTTGACGCAAATCCAGAACCGAATTCCAGGTCGCGACGTGATCCACATCAACGAGCACGGCAACACGTCCTGCCTGGGCCCGATCTGCTCGTCGAATGTCCCGAGCCTCAACTTCGGCGGCATCAACCCGATTATCCTCGCGCCGTCCTGTCTGACGGGGGACTACGAGAATGGGTTGGTCGCCGAGGCGTTTCTTGATCACGAGGCCGGAATCTACTTCGGTTCCACCGAGCTCTCTCCCGTCTCCCACAACGCCGAGTTCGGCCAGAAGTTCTTCAGCACGTGGAACGCCTATGAGACCGTCGGAAAGGCGCTTACTGACCTTGAACGGGAGCGCTGGAGCCACGGCACCTGGTGGCAGTTCTGGGCGGAGGAGTACAATATCTATGGCGAGCCGAAGTACGGCGCGGCCCCGTCCTCGGCGCTCACCGCGCTCGACGCGCAGGAAGCCAAGGTGGAGCCTGTCTCCCCCGTTGAAGTTGTCGTGCCCGACTACGAGGTCGCGCCCGTCGATGACGTCGACTTCGTGACGATCCCCGGCGGTGACCTCCTCTATGAGGAGGGCAAACCTCAGGTGCCCTACTACACCGTCTCCTTCGACTACGAGCCCGGTTATCAAGTCCAGGACGTCCGCCTTGCCGCGCGCGGTGAGGCGACGACCGAGACGGGTCTCAAATTGCCCATCACGACTATGGACTTCACGAGCCCCTCGCAGCCGTCTGCAGCGACAACGGCAGACGCTGCCGACGCCTGGTACCCCGATCGCGAGATCGACTGGGACGTTCAGCAGAATCCCGATGGGTCGGTCACGCTGCTGGTGATGCTCTATCCCTTCTCCTACAACGCCGCGACGACCGACGCCGAGTTCTACAAGGAGCACACCCTCGAGATCGTCTACACCTACTCCGACGTGAGCGTCGGTGCTCTCGCCGCCGATCAGGACACCTATCAGCCAGGAGATGCGGTGGCGGTCGACCTCGTGGTGGAGAACACGGGAACGGCGGCGCAGGACGTCGTCGTCAGCGCGCATGTGGAGCGCTACGGCAGCGGCCAGATCCTGGAGGGGCTCATCCTCCAGACCCTCTCCGGTCTGGCGGGTTCTGCCTCCTTCACCCCGCAGTGGGACAGCAGCGGGGCCGAGGCCGGCCTCTACGCCGTAAACGTCACGCTGAAGGACACCGCAGGCAACCTCCTCGACAGCGAGTCTGCGCTCTTCGGTCTCGGCATCGCCGCTGGCGAGGTGAGCAGTATGACGGTCACCTCGCATCACTTCCATGTCGGCGACACCGTCGACGCGTCGCTGGTCTTCGAGAACACCGGAGGCTTGGATCTGACGGGTGCGGCTGTCATCAAGGTCCGGGACGAGGAGGGGACCGTCGTCGAGGAGTTCGAGCAGGCTTTCAGTGAGCTGGCGCCGGGTGCGACGGTGACGTTGGATGCCGACTGGGACACGACGGGTGTGGCAAGGGGGGACTACGCGCTTGTGGGATACGCGCTCTACGACGGCATGGCCACAGAGCCACAGGTCGTCACCGTGAGCACCGAGCGGCGCATCTACCTCCCTATCCTGTACCGAGTCAGCCCGTGACGTCCAAGGGGGTGCATCCTAAATAGATCCAGAGGTCGCCATCAGGGTCGGGCCGCGTGGATGTTGATTCCGCTCAACATCCACCGGCCCGATCCCGGGTCTCGTTGACGCTCCCCCGGTCGACGAGCATCATGTCCTGAGGAGGGGAAGCATGGCAATCAAGAGGGTGTTCTTTGTTCTGATCGTGCTTGGCGGCACACTGCTGACCGTAGGGAGCTGGGCTGCCCTGGCGGCGCCGCCGATGCCCGAGGCGTTCCTGATCTCAGGTTCCTGGCAGTATGGCTTTAGCCCCGCGGTGGCCTACAACTCCGTGCGCGACGAATACCTCGTCGTGTGGGGCACCCCCTACGACATCTACGCTCGCCGCGTCAGCAGCCGGGGCGAGCTGCTGGGGAGTGAGATCGCCGTGGCTACGGACTCGGACCGGGAGTATGATCCGTCGGTGGCCTACGATTCGGTCAACGATCGCTATCTGGTCGTCTGGGCCCGCGAGATCTCGTCGGACAATTGGGACATCTATGGCCGCTTCATTCCCTGGGATGGCAATTCCACCGCCGCCGACTTTCCCATAGACTCGTCGGCCGGGGACAGTTCTTACAGCCCCAGAGTCGCCTATGCGCTGGCGCAGGGGGAGTATCTCGTCGTGTGGGAGGACTACGCCACCGGCTGGCCCGAATACGTGGTCCGCGGGCGCCGGTTGATGGCCGTCGGGGGCGGCTGGCCCGCCAAGGTCACCATCGCCAGCCACGCTTCGCAGAATCGCCGCCACCCCGACGTGGCCTACAACCTGGCGCGTAACGAGTACCTCATCACCTATGACAACTACGAGAGCGGCACCAACAATGAGGACGTATACGCCAAGCGCTTGACCGGTGCCGGTATCGAGCTGGGCGGGGAACTGGGCATAGCCGGGTGGCCCGACGATGAGTTGGTCCCTGCTGTGAGCGCCTGCGATGGTGCCGACCAATACCTGGTGACCTGGACGTCGGTGCAATCGGGAGGGGACCGAGTGTACGCGCGCTACTTGGACGGAACTGGAACGCTGGAAGGTGTCTATCAGATCGATGATTCGACGACAGGTTACCCCTATGCCCCCGCGGCGCCCGCTTGCAGATGGGGCGTTCAGCATATGCTTAGCTGGGAAAGGCTCAGCGGCGGCTCGTCGGTAGGTGTTTGGGGCCGCGTCGCGTACTCCGACGAGTCGATGGATGCCTCTTTTGAGATAGCAGCCCCCAATTCTCCCCACCGCGAAAAGCCGGCCGTGGCATGCAGTGGGCCAAACTGCCTGGTGGCCTGGGAAGAGCGTGACGCCTCAGGCTACGCTGATATCTACGGTCGCATCATCGGCGAGACCAAACCCCAGGCTGCCTTCAGCGTGAGCCCGATGAGCGGTGATACGAGTACCGTCTTCGAATTCGACGCCTCTGCCAGCACCGATATTGAGGACCCATCCTCCGCTCTGTACGTTCGCTGGGACTGGGAGAACGACGGCACCTGGGATACCGCCTGGAGCACGACCAAGACCGCCACCCATACATACATGATCCCGTGCGGGATCGCGCTGTCGCTCAACACCGTTCGCCTCGAGGTTCTGGATACCTACGGCTTGACCGATTCGACGACGGTCAGCTACATCAACGTCTCCAACACTGCGCCAGCCGCGGTCTTCACCGTTGCGCCCGAGATCGGGGACAACAGTACCTATTTCGTCTTCGATGCTTCCGGTAGCAGCGACGCCGAGTGCGCGTCCCAAAAATTGGAGGTGCGTTGGGACTGGGAGGACGACGGCGCCTGGGATACCGCCTGGAGCGCGCACAAGACCGCCGGCGTCACCTTCGGCGCTGCCCCCTACGGCTGGCAGAACATCCGGCTTGAGGTGCGGGACTCGCCCGGCCTGACCGATTCTGCGACTGCATCCATCAAGATCGACCACGCGCCGACCGCCGCGTTCACCGTCGATCCTATCAGTGGCAACATCAGCACCGTCTTCGCCTTCGATGCCGCGTCGAGCACCGACCCGGATGTCAGCATCAGTTATCTCCAGGCGCGCTGGGATTGGGAGAACGATGGCACCTGGGACACGGCCTGGCGCTACTGCAGCGACTTCGTCACGCACACGTACGGCGCCCTCGGCACCTACACCGCCCGCCTGGAGGTGCGAGAATGGCCGCCCAGCCTCACCGACTCCACGACACGCCAGGTGCATGTGGTCAACACGGCCCCAACCGCCGCCTTCACTGTCGATCCCACCGGCGGTGACACGACCACCACCTTTCAACTCGATGCCTCTGCCAGCAGCGACCTCGAGGATCCGGCGAACGACCTGGAGGTGCGCTGGGATTATGATAATGATGGCACGTACGACACGGCCTGGAGCACGACCAAGACTGCCAGCGTCGGCTACCCGGCGCCCGGCACCTACACGATCCGCCTGCAGGTACGCGATACCAGGGGACTCACCGCCACCGTCACCTCACAGGTGACGGTGCAAGAACCGAGTGCTAACACGCCACCGTATGCCTCTTTCACCGCCAACCCGTCCATCGGCGACACGACGACCATCTTCGAGTTTGATGCCTCCGGCTCGTTCGATGCCGAAGACCCCGCCTCGGCCCTTCAGGTGCGCTGGGACTGGCAGGACGACGGCATCTACGATACAAGCTGGAGTCCGAACAGGATCGCGACTCACGCCTTCAACGTAGAGGGCATCCACACCATCAGGCTGGAGGTGCGCGATACCGGCCACCTCACCGATGGGACCACCCGCCAGGTTACGGTGCACGAGCTATACCGTGTCTACCTACCCGTCACCCTGAACGCCGTTGCCGACGCCACGGTGCGGTAATAGGCGCCCGACACCAACTTCGGCGGCGATGCGGATAGTCCCTTCCACATAGCTCCAGCCGGGCGAGTCGCCCATCGGCGGTCCGGATGGTCCCTTCCATATAGCTCAAGCCGGGCGTGTCGCCCGGCGGCGATGCGGATGCCACTTGGAAGCACAAGGGAACCTTTTGCCCTCCTCAGACGTCTAAATACGTGAAGCACAGACGCAGAAATAGGAACAAGAAACAGAAATCGAACCAATATAGGGAGGGTCAAATCATGTTCCGTTCAAGAATTGCCAAACCAATTACCGTAGGCTTGCTCCTACTCTCGCTCGCGCTCGCCGCCTGCGGTGCGCTCGTCGACGCCGACCAGCCGCCGACCGATCTCCCCCCGACCAGCGGGCCCGATACGGAAGGACTGGCGCCCATCGAGGAGATCCGGCTCCAGATCATGGAGTCCTTCCCGATCCAGGTCGCCGTCGTCGTGGATGGCTATCTGCCCGACGGCTGCACCGAGATCGACGAGATCGACCAGACCTTCGACGAGGAAGCGAACACCTTCTTCGTGGAGATCACGACCGTTCGCCTGAGCGACGCCATGTGCACCCAGGCGATCGTGCCCTTTGAGGAGCGTATCTCCCTCGACGTTCGGGGCCTGCCCGCCGGCACCTACACCGTCGACGTCAACGGGGTTACCGACACCTTCACCCTCGACGTGGACAACGAGCTCCCCGAGGACCAGGACGATCCGTCCCGCATCGACTGGGAGGAGGCCCGGGAGCTGATCCTTTCCGGTCAGGTCGAGCAGGTGGTCCAGCTCCACTCGCTGGAGGTCCGGCTGTACCTCCAGAATGGCCGCGAGCTCGTCACCACCGAGCCGAACATCGATGACGTCTTCGACGTCGTGGAGGAATGTGGCGAACCCTGCGCCGACATGACCCTCGCCACCGAGTAGCTAGCGCAGGTCGGCTCGCTGGGGACGATTACAGAGATAGTTCGCAACAGGGGAAATGCGCACGCTTCAAGGCCGCGAGAGATCTCGCGGCCTTCAGTCTATTCTGGAAAGCTCGATCGGCTCCGGCTTGCCGAGCACCGGCGTCGGGCGCCGCACGTTGACGTCCCACCACGCCAGGACCAGCGCCAGATACTCGCGCGTCTTCCAGACGACCTGGCGCGCGGCGTAGACCCGGCGGTTCGCCGTCACCGCCACCACGTCCAGCCCCAGCGCCTCGCAGGTATACAGCGATCGCGCCGTGTGGAATCGCTGCGTCACCACCACCGCCCGCTCGACACCGAAGATCGCCCTGGCGCGGTAGCAGCTATCGTAGGTCCGCCGCCCCGCATAGTCGAGGACCACGTCCTCCTCCGGAACCCCAAGGCGAACCGCGTAGGCCTTCATCGCCGCCGGTTCGTTGTAGTCCACGCGTCGGTTGTCCCCGCTACAAAGGAGTTTCTCCACCTTCCCCGCCCGGTAGAGATCGGCCGCCGTCGCCACCCGGTCCGCCAGGACCGGCGTCAACGACCCGTCGGGCCACAACCCCGCTCCCAGCACCAGCGCCACCGGCCGGGGCGGCACCGCCTCGACGCTCTCGTAGATCTGAGCGCTATACCGGCGCTCCACCCATTCCCGCAGACCGAGGACCAGCGCCAGGCCGGCAAGGGCCACTGCGATCGCCAGGATCGTCAGCCATTTGAGGATTCTGATCGCTCGTCTCATTCTTTCACGGCACCAGACTCGCCACGTTTACGGCGGTATTGATGTCGGGAGCCTGGAGGAAGAGCACGTACCGGCCCGTGCGGCACACGTGGAAGGTCCCGGCGTTCGTCTCCCACCAATGGCCGACCACGCCTCGCGGAGGACGGATGGGGCGCACCGGGAAATACCGCTGCTCGACGAGGGCGACGAGGCTGTTCTCAGCCTCCCTGGCGTCTGCGCTGCTGTCCCACACCGTCCGCCACACGACCACCTGGCCTCCTGCCTCCCGCTCCCAGACGACGAACGTGTCCCCGTCCCATCCCGCGGCAGCCTGCCAGGCCTTTTGCCCCGGCAACTCATCGTTCAGATACAGTCCCACGACGAGCTCGCCCAGCGTCTCCTCGAGCACCTCCTGCCATTCCTCGCCCAGGACCGAGCCGATGCCGGGCACCGTCACCTGCGTGGGCGCGTCCCGCTGCTCCAGGTAGCGTACCGGATGGAGGATCTGCTCCGTCGACCGGGGGGGATCGGTGTAGGCCCGGTTGACCGCATCCCAGCCGCCCGCCTCGAACAGTCGCTGTACAAAGACCCGCCCTTCGCGGTTTGGGAATCGCTTCAGCTGCTGCCAGGCCGCACTCGTCTCCAGCTGACCGCTGTAATGCGGATGCTCTGTCTCCATGATCAGATCGGTTAGCGCATCCCAATCGGCCGATGCCAGGTCCCGGTGCCGGTAGAGCGCGGTGGAGACGGTGGCGTCTCCGGCGATGAGGGCCTCGGCAGCCAGCTCTTCGTCGATCGTGCTGGTCCGATCGTCCATCGCTTCCAGGTCGAAGTGTTGATCCTGAAGAGCGTGGACGTAGGCGTGGGCCAGCACCGTCTGCGCGTTCCCGTCACCCTCCGGCCGGTCCGTGGCCACGTAGAGCTGCTCTTGCTCCGGTACGTAGATACCGGCGGACGTATGGACCTCAAAGGAGATAGATCCTTCGGGCACCAGATCCAGAGCGGTGTATGGCTTCAACGCTGACTCGAAGTTCCGCTCCGCGTAAAGCTGCTGGAGCATTGCCGTCATCTCATGCTGGTCAAGGAAACTGAGGGGAACCTCCGCTCGCGGTGACAGGGCGCGGTTGGTCTCCACCTGGTGCGCTACCTGGTCGAACAGACGAGCAGCTCGCACCTGAGACCAGATTCCCTCATTGGGCATCGGCGTGCTCACGCGCGTGGGGGGGGACGTTGGCCTGGGAGGTTCGGTCGGCGAGGCGCCTGGCGCGCTTTCTCCTGAAGGGGTGACGAGGGCCGTGGCGCGCTCAAAGGTCTGAAGTGACGTGATGATGAAGCCGGCCAGCAGAGCGAGGACGACAGCGACCAGGAGAGTCATCAGGAGCACGATACGGCGCTGTCGCTTGGTGAAGCTGGAAACCCTCACCTTAGTGTCTCTCAGGGCGCCCCTGTCCGCCGGTCTGAGCGTGCCTGTGCGACTGGAGGGCCTCTTTCTGTGCCCGTACGATGTGCCCGATCCCCAGCTCTGCCAAATCCAGGAGTCGGTCCAGCGTTCGGCGCGAGAACGGCTCCCCTTCGGCGGTTCCCTGCACCTCGATCAGGCG
>Ga0207797_1002047_pt1 | contig 14223 bp, 13 predicted proteins | sample PRCRCaboRojoPR_6_FD_187275 | JGI IMG/M metagenome (GOLD analysis project Ga0207797, IMG submission 187275) | Marine sediment microbial community from Cabo Rojo, Puerto Rico - PR CR 10% Liquid 1 (SPAdes) | ecosystem: Environmental > Aquatic > Marine > Coastal > Sediment | place: Cabo Rojo, Puerto... | reverse complement strand
GGCTGCCTGCAGGCTCCGCGGGCCGGAGACCAGGCAGCCCGCAATCTCTCTGGAGCTGGCCAGGGCACCCACGACCCGCAGCAGCATCGCCTGCCCGTCCACGGGTGCCAGGGCCTTGCAGCATACGCCAGCAGCTTGAGCCACCGGGTTATCGGGCCCCCGCTCGCCTGCCAGAACGACGGCTGTGAAGGCTGCCATGTCCTCGAAGTCGGCCGCGACCAAGGCTCAGTCGATGCCCTTGCCGTAGATCCGATAGCGCCTGCTCAAGCTGGCGCCGGTGCTGTCCAGGATGCTGCGCATGTTCCAGTTGTCCTCCAGGACCGGGGCCATGTCGATGTGCTCGATACCGCGGCGGGCCAGGACCTGTCGCAGTGCCTCCATCATCAGGAACACGGCAGCCGCGCCCAGACGCCGGCGCTGATACGCACGGCGGACACCCATGAGGGCAATCCGCCCGCTAGTGGGGGGAGCCATCTTGAGGCGCCAGAGCTGCTTGAGCCGGTCCAGCGACAGGCGGCGGCCGTGAAGGTCGTGAGCCGTCTCGTGCAGATTGGGCAACATCACGAGCATCGCTGCGGGATAGCCGTCGATCTCGGCGATCTGTACGAATGCCGGGTCAGCCAGCAGACGCAGCAGCTGACCCAGTTCCTTGAAGTCTACCGATGTGGGCGGGACGAAGCCCCAATGCCCCGACCAGGCATCGTCGAATATCTCGCGCAGGAGCACCAGGTCCCTGTCGAGGCGAGGCTTGTCTAGGGGCCGCACGCGAACGTTTTCCGGCTTGCGTCTGGTGATGGATGCCATGGCCCGGGTGGTCCGGAACTCGCGGCAAAGCAGACTGAAGGCGAGCAGATCCTTCTCCTTGCTGTAGCCTTGCTCGGCCAGCCTATCGGCGTGGTAGCCCGGGGCATGGTCCTTCCTGGCGGTTGGTGAGCCCTCGAAGTCGGCCATCAGGATGCCGGACTCCTTACCCAAGGACAGGCTGACAGGCCCCACGACGTACTCGATGCCCTGGCTGCGGAGCCATGTCTCGGCGGTTCCGAGCAGGGCACGGAAGACGCTGGGGTCATCGGGTGCCTCGAGCATTCCGAAGAACCCAGTCCGGTTGCGATGCCGCGACAGGTAGAGGTAATCGACCTGGGCGCTGATGCGGCCAACCGGCTGCGCTCCGCGATAGGCAAGCCAGAGGGCATGGCGCACGTGATCCGCGTACGGATTGCTTGATAAGGGAGGGTCAATCCGCTCACGGACGAAGGGCGGCACCCAGCCCGGGTCCTGTCCGTGCAGCGCCCTTGGCAGATGGATGAAGGCCCTCAGGTCCGATCGATCACGGACCGGCAGGACCCGTATATCGGGGTCGTGCCGACCCGAACGGGGTGTACGGATCACGAGCTGGTCTGCTGCCCACCCTCGCCCTGGGAGAGCTGCGCCACCCACGGATAGCGTGCCGCCTCGTGTTCGTCGTAGCCCAGATTGAACACCGTGGGGCTGTAGGGACGTTGACCCTTGTGCCGATAATAGGTCCCCGTGAGGCGGTCCCACAGGTAGTTGGTGATGCCGTAGTTGCCCTGCTCGTTGTGAAAGTGATGGAGCAGGTGTAGCCGCTTGATCTCGCGCAGCCAGGGGGTCTTGGGCGTGTAGTTCAGGTGCTGGATGCAGTGGCAGTACTCGTAGAACAGCGTGGTTGCCAGCCCGGCAGCGAATGCGGCAGCTGCTGCAGGCGGCCCGCCGATTAGGGCACCGATGGGCAGGGTGACGACCGCGATGGTGGGTAAGGTCGTATGCAGTGCCCCGAACAGTACGCGCAGGTCGTGTGGGTCACGGTGGTGGTCATAGTGGATCCGCTTCCACAGGGCAGCCGTATACGGAGAGCGGTAGAGGAACCGTCCGTGCAGCACGTAGCGATGCAGGAGGTGCCAGACCAATGGGTAGGCCAGTACGGCTACCACCACCGCTAGCGTTAGCTCGCCCATGCGGGCCCTGAGTGGTGTCTCCCCCATTGCGAGCGCCGCGACCGTGCTAATGGCGAGCAGGACGGCATATACCTGTATGGCGGGATACTGGACATACGCCACCGACAGATCGCGCAGGCTCATACGGTCCAGATGGTACTTGCGTTCTTGCCAGAACGCCTTACCGAGACCCAGCAAGGGGAACTCCGCCAAGCTTGTCCAAGATGGGCGGCTATCATATGGTCTTGAACAGCTTCAACTCAAGCCGCCCGGGGGCGGCCCGCAGCGAGTGGCGATGGTAATGAACGCGACGATGGAGAAGTTCGGCGCCCCGGATACCATGGCCCGGGATTTCGAGCACTGGGCGGTGCTTCTTCGGCCCCAGCAGGTAACGCTCGGGTCACTGGTCCTCGTATGCAAGGAGGCTGCGGGCGCCTTCTCAGAGCTGAGCCCAGGGGCCTTTGCAGAGCTCGGCCAGGTCGTCGGGCAGACGGAGCGGGCCCTGGCCGATGTCTTTCGCTTCGATCGCATCAACTATCTGATGCTGATGATGGTCGATCCCGACGTGCACTTCCACGTCGTGCCTCGCTATGCGCATCAGCGGGAACACGGCGATCAGGTGTTCCACGACTACAGCTGGCCGGGTCCTCCCGACCTGGGCCAGGTCAACCCCACGACGGCGGAGCTGAACCGCTCCATCCTGGCCAGTATCTGCAGTGCATGGCCACAGGCATAGGGCGTGCGGGCCCCTGCAACGCCGGCGTATAGCGCGGACAGGGGGGCAGCACCCTTCTAATCTGGCTCAACTGGCGCTACTATTTGGCCATAATGGGGTGGCGGATTGTCGATCATATCCGTGTTATGGTGTAACACCCTGCGCCTTTTCCGGCGCTCGCGCGTGGAACCGAGATGTACAACGCCGGGGTCAGCCGTTCTGAATAGGGTGAGCACCCGCAGCTGGTCTGGGCTGGGTCCGTGCTGCTGCCACATGCTAGATCACCAATAAGACACGCCAAGTGCGAGCCCGGAAGGGGCGTCGATCGAGGGCTAGACCGATGGGTTTGCAACCAACGCCAACAACGAACAGGCTGCCTCTTCACAGCGGGGACTTCCCGAATCTGGCGGCAGCGCTCGACTACGCCGCCCAGGGCGATACCGGTTGCAACTTCTATAACGGCAAGGGCGATCTCTACGCGGTCCTGCCCTATTCGGAGCTTCGTGACCAGGCGCGAGCCTTCGCTCGCCGCTTGACTGGCCTGGATCTGGTGCGCGGTGCACGCGTGGCCATCGTGGCCGAGACCGGGCCGGACTTTCTGCGCTCCTTCTTCGCATGCCAGTACGCTGGGCTCACGCCGGTGCCTTTGCCCGTGCCGCTGCACCTGGCCAGCCGGTCCGCCTATGTGGATCAGCTGCGGGGGCTCCTGCTCAGCTGCCGGCCGGCAGTTGCGCTCGCACCGGCCAGCTTCGTGCCGTTCCTGACACAGGCCGCCGAGGGTCTATCCCTGGCCTTTCTCGGTAGCCCCGAGGCATTCGTCGAGGAGGTCCCCGAGGGAACCGAGAGGCTCAATCCCCTCCAGGCCGAGGAGACCGCCTACCTCCAGTACACCTCCGGCAGCACCCGTTTCCCGCGGGGTGTCGTGGTCAGCCAGCAGGCCCTGATGGACAATCTGGCTGGCAGTATCCGCTACGGCGTGGTTATCAACGACCATGACCGGTGCGTATCGTGGCTGCCCTATTACCATGACATGGGCCTGGTCGGTTTCGTGTTGGCGCCGGTTGCGTCGCAGCGCTCGGTCGATTATTTGAGCACGCGGGACTTCGCCATGCGGCCCCGCCTGTGGCTGCGCATCTTGAGCGAGTCCGGCGGTACCGTGTCGTTCAGCCCTACCTTTGGCTATGAGCTCTGCGTCCGCCGCCTCGGCAACGAGGATGCCGCCGGCTTCGATCTGCGCGCCTGGCGTGTGGCGGGTGTGGGTGCCGAGAAGATCCGCCCCGAGCCCCTGGATCAGTTCGCCGAACGGCTGGGTGGCAGCGGCTTCGACCGCAATGCCTTCATGGCCTGCTACGGCATGGCCGAGTGCTCCCTCGCGGTGAGCTTTGCCCCCGTGGGGACGGGTCTGGGGGTAGACCGTGTCGATGCCAATTACCTGGCCGATACCCAGGAGGCCCTGCCGGTGACCTCGGCGAACGCCGGTGAGACGCGGGAGGCGGCCTTCGTCAATTGCGGCAGCCCCCTGCCGGGCTACGAGGTGGCGATCAAGGGGGCACAGGGCGAGGATCTACCCGAGCGCCAGTGCGGGCTGATCCACGTGCGTGGACCCAGCGTCATGTCCGGGTACTTCGAGGATCCCGAGGCCACGGCCGAGGTGCTGACCGAGGATGGCTGGCTCAACACCGGCGACATCGGCTACCGGCTCGGTGACAGTCTGCTCATCACGGGGCGCGCGAAGGACGTCATCATCATCAATGGCCGCAATTTCCTGCCGCAGGACCTGGAGTATCTGGCCGAGCAGATATCGGATGTGCGCTCCGGGGATGCCTCTGCGTTCTCGGTCACCGCCGACGACGGCAACGAGAAGGCTGTGATGGTCGTGCAGTGCCGTCGTGCGGATGCCTCGGGCCGGGACGCGCTGATCCAGGAGCTGCAGCGCCTCATCCACGAAGAGCTCGGCATCGACTGCCATATCGATCTGGTGGCCCCGCGCACATTGCCGCGCACCTCTTCGGGCAAGCTATCGCGGTCGCGTACCCGCGAGGACTTCCTGAGCCGCGTCGAGCGCGGACTTGCCCAGTTTCCTGCAAGCCCTCGGGCGCCGCTGCGCGACGCCGATGCCGGCTAGTCAGGCGGCCGACCAGGCCGGCGCGGAATCGAATCCCACCATTGCGCTCACCGGGGCGACCGGCTTCGTCGGCGGCGCCGTTGCCCGACAGCTGGTCTCCTGCGGCTGGCGGGTAAGGGCACTTTGCAGGCCCGGCTCACGTGCCAGGGCCGAGCTCCCTGGCGATATCGATTGGCTCCCGGGCAGGCTCGAGGATCGGGCAAGCCTGCGTCGGCTGGTGCACGGCTGCCAGGCGGTGGTCCACTGCGCAGGCGCAGTCCGAGGCGCGGACTGGGAGGGATTCCAGCAGGTCAACGTCGAGGGCACGCAGCGCCTGCTGGAGGCCGCGCGTGAAGGGGCCCAACCGCCGCGCCTTCTCCTCATCTCGTCGCTCGCCGCCCGCGAGCCTCAGCTCTCCCCTTACGCCGCTAGCAAACGCCAGGCCGAGCTGCTGCTCGAGCATCAGGGCGGGGACATGGCTTGGACCATCCTGCGTCCGCCTGCGGTCTACGGCCCCGGTGACCAAGAGCTGCGGCCCCTGTTCCAGTGGCTCGCCCGCGGAGTGGCCGTCGTACCTGGATCCGGTCAGGGGCGGGTATCCCTCATCTACGTGGAGGATCTGGGCCGTGCCGTCGCCAGCGTGATCGGCTGCGAGGATGTTCATGGCAGGACCTTCGGTCTCCACGACGGCCGTGCTGGCGGCTACAGCTGGGAGGACGTCATCGAGGCCCTGAGCCCCCTGCGCAGCGGGCGGGGTGTCTGGCGGCTGCGGATCCCGGAGGCCGCCCTGCGTCCGCTCGCAGCGGCCAACGTGTGGGCAGCGCGTCTCGGCGGCCCGGCACCGATGCTCACCCCTGGCAAGCTGCGGGAGCTGACCCATCCTGACTGGGTCTGCGACAACGCGGAGCTTGCAGGGGTTACGGGCTGGCAGCCACAGGTGTCGTTGCTGGACGGCGTGCGCGCGTGCCTCGGCCGCGCACAGGGATGAAGGGCTGACTGACCGCGAGGTGCTGCATGCCTGACCATGAGCAGACGGTCGCCGAGCTCGTCCGGTTGCTGGAGCGCTTCGCTGGGGGGCGCCAGGTTGACGAGGCCACGGACCTGGTGGGTGATCTAGGGCTTGATTCGATCCAGGTGATGGACCTGCTCCAGGACGTGGAGGACCGCTTCGATGTCTCGGTCCCCTTGAACGTCCTGACTGACATTCGTACAGTAAACGATTTTGCGCTGCAGCTAGAGGCGCTGATCAGCGAGCAACATGGGGATACTTGACAAGTTCCAGCGGCTGGCGAGCTCGCGCGAGGCGCTAGCCGAGCAGGGGGTTGATCCCTTCGCGACCACGGTCGAGTCCGTCCTGTCAGCCACCGAGGCGATCATCAACGGTCGGCGGACGATCCTGGCCGGCACCAATAACTACCTGGGACTGAGCTTCGACCCGGATTGTCGTGCGGCCGCGAGCCAGGCTGCACAGGAGCAGGGCACCGGTACGACCGGCTCGCGCCTGGCCAATGGCAGCTTCGGCAGCCATGTCGCCCTCGAGCGCGAGCTGGCCGAGTTCTTCGGCACGCGCGAGGCCATCGTCTTCCCCACCGGCTACACGGCCAACCTGGGCATGCTGTCGGCCCTGGTCGGTGCCCAGGACACCGTGCTGCTGGATGCCGATTGCCATGCCAGCATCTATGACGGCTGTCGCCTGAGCGGCGCCCAAGTCATGCGCTTCCGCCATAATGATGTGGATGATCTCGCGAGACGTCTGCGACGCCTCGGTGAACGGGCGGAGAACACCCTGATCGTCGTCGAGGGGATCTACAGCATGCTCGGCGACCGCGCTTCGCTGGGCGCTATCTGCGACGTCAAGGACCGCTACGGGGCGTATCTGCTGGTGGACGAGGCCCATTCCCTGGGTATCCTGGGCGAGCATGGGCGCGGTCTGGCGGAAGAGGCTGGCGTGGCGGCCCGTAGTGACTTCGTGGTGGGGACCTTCAGCAAGAGCCTGGGTGCAACGGGCGGGTTCGGCGCCAGTGACCACCCGGAGCTGGAGCTGGTCCGCTACGCGAGTCGGCCCTACATCTTCACCGCCTCCTCCTCACCATCGGTGATCGCCTCCACACGCACGGCCCTGGGGATCCTGGCGAGTCGACCCGAGCTCCGCGAGCAGCTATGGAGCAATGCCCATCACCTGTATCGCCGCCTCGCTGATCTGGGGCTGCGGCTCGGCCCTGAGCCAAGCCCGGTGGTTGCGGTGCACGTCGACGGGCAGGAGACCGCCCTCGGGCTCTGGAGCCAGCTGCTTCAGCGGGGTATCTACGTCAATCTGATGCTGCCGCCGGCCACGCCGGACGGTACGAGTCTACTGCGCTGCAGCGTCAGCGCCGCCCACACCCGGGAGCAGATCGATTACATCGCCGACACCTTCGCTGACCTGGGCGATGTCATGCAGTCCGCGGCGACTGCCTGAGGGAATCCACTACGGTCCGGCCCGCTTGAGGGACGCAGGGCTGGCCGTGTCGATGCCACCGACCGCCGCGCCGAGATGACTGCCGTCGCTCGAGCTGTCCCATGCACCTCCTGAAGACCTTCGGCAGCGCCTATCCATGGCGCACCGCCCTGGTGCTGGTCGCGCTGCTCCTGGCCGGGCTGGTGGAGGGGATCGGTCTGTCCACCATGCTGCCGCTGCTCAGCATAGCGGCCGACTCGGCGGGGCAGGAGGGCGGTGGCAGCCTGGCCCAGGCTGCCACCGAGCAAGGGGGTGTGGGGGCCACGGTGGTCGATCTCATGGGAAGTCTCGGGATCAGCCCCACCATCGGCTCGCTGTTGCTGGTCGTGCTCGCCGGCGTCTTCTTGAAGAGCCTCCTGGTGCTGTTCGCTCATAAGCACGTGGGGTACACCGTCGCCCGGGTGGCCACCGACCTGCGTCTGGCCCTCGTCCGCGCGCTGCTGGCTACGCGCTGGGACTACTACATGCGCCAGTCGGTGGGCAGCCTCGCCAATGCCGTGGCCACCGAGGCCTATCGGGCCTCCCAGGCCTATCTCTACGGCGCCAGAGTGGCTGCGCTGGCGATACAGTCAGCCGTGTACGTCGCCATTGCCTTCACCGTCTCCTGGCCGGCCACGGTGATATCGCTGACTGCCGGGGCCGTGCTGCTCTATATCCTGAGCTATCTGGTCCAGATGAGCCGGCGGGCGGGCAACCGCCAGACGCGGGTGCTGAAGTCGCTGCTAGCGCGTCTCACCGACAGCCTGCTGGCCGTCAAGCCGTTGAAGGCCATGGCCCGTGAGGACCTGGTCGGACCGCTGCTGGAGCGCGAGACCCGCCGACTGAACCGGGCCCTGGAGCGGGAGGTCTTCAGCAAGCAGGCCCTGCGTGCTGCCCAGGAGCCGATGTTCGCTGCCCTGGCAGGCCTCGGCCTCTACCTGGCGCTGACCCGCTGGGGCATGCCGCTGTCAGCGGTGATGATGCTCGCCTTCCTGCTGGCCCGGGTCCTCAGTCATCTGGGCAAGCTCCAGCGCGAGTACCAGAGGATGGCCACCTGCGAGAGCGCCTTCTGGTCGCTGCAGGCCGTGACCCGCGAGGCGGAGCGCCAGCAGGAGGCAGGCGGGCAGGGCCGGCTTGCGCCCACTCTGACGGAGGCGCTGAGGCTGGAAGGTGTGGGTTTCGCCTACGACCAGACCCCGGTGCTGCAAGACCTGTCCATGGCCATCCCGGCGCAGGCCTTCACGACCCTCGTCGGCCCCTCCGGGGCCGGCAAGAGCACCTTGCTGGACATCATCACGGGTCTCCTGAGGCCCCAGAAGGGCGAGGTCTACCTGGACGAGCGCCCCCTGAACCAGATCGATCTGCGGCAATGGCGATGGATGATCGGCTACGTGCCCCAGGACAGTGTCCTGCTCAGCGACACGGTCTTCACCAACGTAACCCTCGGCGCTCGGGGCCTGGACGAGGCGGACGCCGAGCGTGCGCTGCGCCATGCCGGGGCCTGGGCATTCGTCGAGCGGCTGCCCCAGGGTATGTACAGCTTCGTGGGCGAGCGGGGTGCAGCGCTGTCGGGTGGCCAGCGCCAGCGCATCGCCATTGCCCGCGCCCTGGCGCATCGTCCCCGCCTGCTCATCCTGGACGAGGCGACCAGCGCCCTGGATGCGCAGAGCGAGGCGGACCTGTGCTCGACACTCTCCAGGCTGGGTGCCGAGATCACCGTGCTGGCCATCAGCCACCGGCCTGCCCTGGTGGATATGGCTGATCGGGTGTACCAAATCGACAACGGACGAGCCGAGCTGGTCCGGGACCATGATTCGGCAGCCACTGGGGTCCGCGAAGGTCTCGGCGAGGCCGGGCTCGGACGCGCCGGGTGAGCCCGGTGACGGGCTTTTTCTAGCAATCTCTTGAGCCTTCGCGTAGAATCCACACTGCTTGCGGCCTTATAGCTGCTGCCCATTCCTCGGGCTCCATCCGGTGCAACTCGAGGCCCCCGGCACAGACCGCGGCTCGCGCCTCAGCACAACCAAGGCTCAATCCCAGGGGGAAGGCTGATGGGTGCAACCTCCGTGCTGCGGCCTCTGGCCGTTGCCTGTCTGTTTCTGCTCCTGCCCGGGGTGGCCTTTGCCGAACAGGCCCACCCCCTGGATTTCACGGATACCAGCTACGGCATCGCGGCCGTCATCGTGTTCGTGATCGCCTATGCCTTCGTGGTCGCCGAAGAGCGGCTGGACATGCGCAAGTCCAAGCCGGTCATGGTCGCGGCGGGGATCATATGGATCCTGGTCGCGCTGGCCTACGCCCAGGCCGGCGATGTCACGACTGCCAAGGAGCATGTCAGGGAGAACATCCTAGAGTACGGCGAGCTCATGCTCTTCCTGCTCGCCGCCATGACCTACATCTCGACCATGGAGGAGCGCGGGCTATTCGATGCCCTGCGCGCCTGGCTGGTCTCGCGCGGGTTGTCTCTGTATACGGTCTATTGGGTCACTGGCCTGCTGGCCTTCCTGATCTCGCCGCTCGCCGACAACCTGACCACTGCCCTGGTGATGGCCGCGGTGGTCACCGCTGTGGCGAGTGACAAGCCACGCTTCGTGACCCTGGCCTGCATCAATATCGTGGTGGCTGCCAACGCGGGCGGCGCCTTCAGTCCCTTCGGCGATATCACGACCCTGATGGTGTGGCAGCGAGGGGTGATCGAGTTCACGGGCTTCTTTGCACTCGTCCTGCCCGCCCTCGTCAACTGGCTGGTGCCGGGCCTGATCATGTCCTTCGTCGTGCCCAGGGAGCAGCCCGCACCCCTGGCCGAGGCGGTCCACGTGAAGAAGGGTGGCTTTGTGATCATCGGGTTGTTCCTGCTGACCATTGCGACCGCGGTCTCCTTTCACAACTTCCTGCATCTGCCCCCTATGCTGGGTATGATGACAGGCCTCGGTGTGCTCAAGATATTCGGCTACTACCTGAAGCTCTACGAGCAGTCCAACGGGTCGCTGGAGAGCGGCAACGTGGAGCTATCGATGGAGGGCCGCGAGACCCGCGCGCGCCGCCCCTTTGATATCTATGCCCAGTTGCAGCGGGCGGAATGGGATACGCTCATGTTCTTCTACGGGGTCATCCTGTCCGTCGGTGGCCTGGGGTCCCTGGGCTACCTGGCGATGGTCTCGGAGTTCATGTATCTCGATCTGGGCCCGACGGCAGCAAACGTGCTCGTGGGGGTGCTCTCCGCGGTGGTGGATAACATACCTGTGATGTTCGCGGTGCTGGCCATGAGCCCGGAGATGTCCCACGGTCAGTGGCTGCTGGTTACGCTGACGGCCGGCGTCGGCGGCTCTCTACTCTCGGTGGGCTCGGCTGCCGGGGTCGCCCTGATGGGGCAGGCGCGCGGGACCTATACCTTCTTCAGTCACCTGCGCTGGTCTTGGGCGATCGCCCTCGGCTATGTCGCCAGCATCGTGGTGCACTTCGCGGTCAACGGCGCCTCGATCTAATGCCGTCTGCCGAGGCTGCGGCTGTTACGGGGCTGCATAGGCGTCGGCCCTACAGCCGCTCATAGAGCAGGTCCCACACGCCGTGGCCCAGGCCTTCGCCGCGGGCCTCGAATTTGGTCCGCGGCCGATAGGCAGGGGCCTCGGCCAGGCCGTCCGGCCCTCCAAGGCTGCGAAAGCGCCCCTCTCGATCGAGCACGGCCTGCATGTGTAGCGCATAGTCCTGCCAGTCGGTCGCCAGATGCAGCCGCCCGCCAGGGCGTAGCTTGCGCGCCAGGATGGCGACGAACCCCGGCTGGATGAGGCGTCGCTTGTGGTGGCGCTTCTTGGGCCAGGGGTCGGGGAAGAAGATCTGGACGCTGTCCAGGCTGGCATCGGCGATGTTGTACGCGAGGACCTCGGCCCCGTCGCCGTAGATTACGCATACGTTGTCTAGCCCGCGGGCCTCCAGCTCCAGGAGCAGACGGCCTATGCCCGGTCGATAGACCTCGACGCCCAGGAAGTCGTGCTCCGGCATGGCCTGGGCCATCTCGGCCAGGGATAGCCCGTTGCCGAAGCCGATCTCCAGCGTGAGCGGTGCCTTGCGACCGAACAGCCGTTCCGGGTCCAGGAGGGCCTGTCCCGGGTCGACGCCGTAGCGCGGCCAGAGCTCGCGCAGGGCCCGCTCCTGCCCCACGGTGAGGCGTCCCTCGCGGCGCACGTAGCTGCGCACACGTCGGGGCCCCTGCGTCTCGTTCATCGCCAAGGGCTGGGCCGCGGCCTATAGAAAGCTGCCCTCAAGCGGGGACGTGGCAGCCGCATAGCGCCTACGGGGCATGCGTCCGGCCAGGTACGCCTCGCGCCCGGCCTCAACGGCCTTGCGCATGGCCTGGGCCATAAGCACCGGGTGCTGGGCGCTTGCGATGGCGCTGTTCATGAGCACACCATCGCAGCCCAGCTCCATGGCGACCGCCGCATCGGAGGCGGTTCCCACCCCTGCATCGACGAGCACCGGGACCCGGGCCTGCTCCACGATCTCCAGCACGTTATAGGGGTTGCGGATGCCGAGCCCCGAGCCGATGGGGGCCGCCAGTGGCATGACTGCGATGCAGCCTACCTCTTCGAGACGCTTGGCCATCACGGGATCGTCGTTGGTGTAGACCATGACCTTGAAGCCGTCCGCAACCAGGGTCTCCGCTGCCTCCAGCGTCGCCAGGACGTCCGGGAACAGGGTCTTTTCATCCCCCAGGACCTCGAGCTTCACCAGGTCGTGGCCATCCAGGAGCTCGCGGGCCAGGCGGCAGGTCCGCACGGCGTCCCGCGCCGTGTAGCAGCCCGCGGTGTTCGGCAGGATCGTGTAGCGTTCAGGCGACACGGCGTCCAGCAAGTTCGGCTCATCCGGGTCCTGGCCGATGTTGGTGCGTCGGATGGCGACCGTGACGATGTCGGCACCGCTGGCCTCGATGGCCGATGCGGTCTCCTGCAGGTCCCGGTACTTGCCGGTTCCCACCAGCAGGCGGGACCCGTAGGTCTTGCCGGCAACCTTTAGCGGCGTGTCGCCGGGTGCTGGGTGCACAGGCTCGGATACAGTAGACATAGGGGACTGGGACTCCAGGGGGGATCACTGCCTTCAGCCGCCCCCGATAGCGCGCACGATCTCGACCCGGTCGCCCTCCTGCAGCTGCCGGATGGGGAGGTGGCTGCGCGGTACGATCTCCTCGTTGACCTCCAGGGCCAGGCGCTGCTGACCCACGGCCATCAGGTCCAGGAGCTGGGCTGCCGTGGTCTCCCTCGGGATGTCCCGGGGGTCACCGTTGACGAGGATCTGCATAGGCGATCGATCAGCTTTCAAGAACCCATGATTGTAACGCACCGGAGCCGGCGCGTTGTCGGGATCCGAAACATTGCATAGAATACGCCCTGTATCTGGTATCCCTGCCCAGGGGGATACCGGCCCGTCCTGCGGCCGTAGTTCAATGGTAGAACTCCACCCTCCCAAGGTGGTGATGCCGGTTCGATCCCGGTCGGCCGCTCCAAGCTCCTGCCTCTCAATGGCTCGCTCCCGAGATCCATGACGGACTGCATCATCGTCGGTGGCGGGCTGCTCGGCATGCTCTCCGCGCGGATGCTCCACCAGGAGGGCGCCGAGGTTATGCTCCTGGAGCGAGGTGCGCTGGGTCAGGAGTCCTCATGGGCAGGCGGCGGCATCCTGTCGCCACTCTATCCCTGGCGATACCCCGCAGCTGTCACGGCGCTGGCCAGCCTGAGTCAGCAGTGGTACCCAGGCCTCGCTGGCGAGCTGGCCGAGGAGACGGGGATCGATCCCGAGTGGACGCTCAGCGGGATGCTCGTGCTGGATCCGGAAGAGGAGGGGCCCGCTCGTGCATGGGCGGCGGAGCACGACTACACGGTTGAGGTCGTCGAGGGCAGCGCGCTCCATGCCTGTGAGCCCGCGCTGGGCGTGCAGCACCGATGGTCGCTCTGGCTGCCTCAAGTCGCGCAGATCCGCAACCCCCGGCTGATCAAGGCGCTGAGGGCGAGCCTCGAGGGGCGTGCTATTGCCTTCCAAGAGGACACGCCCGTTATCGGGGTACGTGTGCGGCATGGGCGTGTCACGGGTGTCGTCACCACGGGGGGCGAGCTCTCGGCCCCGCGGGTCGTCATAGCCGGTGGGGCCTGGAGCGCCGGGCTGCTTCCCTCGGCCTCGGGATCGCTGCCGGTCGAGCCCGTGAGGGGGCAGATGCTCCTGTTCCGCGTCCGACCGGGCCAGGTGCGGCGGATGATCATGCGCAACGGGCGGTACCTGATCCCGCGTCGTGATGGACACATTTTGGCTGGCAGTACCGTGGAGCGGGTCGGCTTCGACAAAGAGCCTACCGATGACGCGCGACAGGAGCTGGCGGCTACCGCCTGCGATATGGTCCCGGGTCTGGAATACGCGCCGTTGCAGCGCCACTGGGCAGGGCTGCGGCCGGGATCGCCGACGGGTGTCCCCTATATCGCCGAGCACCCGGAGGTCGCCGGCCTCTTTGTGAATGCGGGCCATTTCCGCAATGGTGTCGTACTCGGTCTAGCCTCGGCGCGGCTCCTTGCCGACCTGATCACGGGCCGGCCGCCGAAGCTCGATCCGCGTCCGTATGCCCTGACAAATGGGATCGCGGAAAGGCCCAACTGGTCGTGAGCCTAGGGATGCGACCTAGACTCAATCTAAGGCTCTGCGCTATACTCCAATCACTATGTCAGAGGCCACCCGACCATTCGCCAGGACTCGAGCCGACGTGATCGCGCTGCTCCGCGAGCACAGTATCACGCCGACGCAGCAGCGCGTGGAGATCGGGCAGATCCTGTTCGATCGACCCCAGCACGTCTCCGCCGAGGAGGTGCTGGAACGTGTGAATCGCGGCCGCGGCAGCGTGTCCAAGGCCACGGTCTACAATACGCTGCGCCTGTTCGCCGATACCGGCCTGATCCGTGAAGTGGTCGTCGACCCCAGCAAGCTCTTCTACGACACGAAT
>Ga0207797_1002046_pt1 | contig 14225 bp, 12 predicted proteins | sample PRCRCaboRojoPR_6_FD_187275 | JGI IMG/M metagenome (GOLD analysis project Ga0207797, IMG submission 187275) | Marine sediment microbial community from Cabo Rojo, Puerto Rico - PR CR 10% Liquid 1 (SPAdes) | ecosystem: Environmental > Aquatic > Marine > Coastal > Sediment | place: Cabo Rojo, Puerto... | reverse complement strand
CCCGTGCCGCGGCCACCGCCCCCTCCAGTACGGTGAGCGGCGTCCCCTCGACGAGCAGCCGGTCTGCGGTCGTGCCGTGGGCGTTCACGACCACCGCAGGGTCGCCAGCAGCCTCGCGGACCCGCGCCCAGAGCTCGCCCGCGGGCTCGTCGGTGGCGCCGTCACCCCACCCCCGTCCCCGGACGCCCTCGGCCGCCGCCAGCAGCGCCGCCTCGTCGGCGTCCTCGGCGGCGAAGCCACCGGCGGCGGCGTGGTCGTCGACGCTGTCGGGGGCGACCCAGCCAGCCCGCCCGAGCGCGCGCCGGCTCCCCACCGACAGCGGGCCGTCCGCCGGCACCGGGAGCGTCCCCGTCCCCGGGTCGTGCTCGACGACGGCGTCCGGGTCACCCCCGAACGTCCCGTCCGCGAGCCCCCCGGCGGCCGCCGCGGCGTCCTCGGCGGCCGCACGGTAGTACAGCGCCGTCCGGCCGCCGTCGGTCGCCAGCACCAGCGGCTCCAGCGCCGTCGCCCCGGTCGAGCCGACGCGTGCGACCGGTACCGAGGCGGCACCACGCGCCGCCGCCAGTAGCTCCGCCCCGGCGTCGGGACCGGACACGCGTACCGCAGTCCCCTCCGCGAGTAAGCTGGTCGTCATCCTGGATGCTACGGATTCACAGGGCCAGACCGGGTAAAACCCTTCGGAACTACTACTTAAACCCTATTTCAACCCCCTGGAAAACGGGGGGCTCGTTATACGTGGCGAGCCGCAGTCGCGCCTGTGACACCCCCTACCGAGCCGGCACCGGTGGCGGTGCCGGTGACGGTGATCAGCGGGCCGCTCGGCGCCGGCAAGACAACCCTCGTCAACCGCCTGCTCGAGGGCCCCGGCGGCCGCCGGCTGGCGGTGGTCGTCAACGACATGGGCGCGGTGAACGTGGACGCGGAACTGCTGGGCCGCGGGACCGACGGCGTGGTCGACCTCTCGAACGGCTGTGTCTGCTGTCAGCTCGGCGACGACCTCGTCGAACAGTGCGACCGGCTCGCCCGCGAGCGCGACGTCGACTGCATCGTCGTCGAGGCGTCGGGGATCTCCGAGCCGGTGCCGGTCGCCCGCACGCTCCTCGACGCCGCGGGGAGCTTCCGGCTGGACACCACCGTGTCGGTGGTAGACGCCTACGGGTTCTCGAAGGCGTTCGACCCGGACGAGCAGCTACCCGAGGCCGCCGCACCCGAGCGCCCGCTCGCGGCGGTGATGGTCGAACAGGTGGAGTTCTGCGACGTGCTCCTGTTGAACAAGTGCGACACCCTCACCGAGGGGGAACTGGACCGCGTGGAGGCGACCGTCCGGGAGCTACAGCCCCGCGCGACGCTCCACCGGACGACCTACTGTGACGTGTCGCCGGACGCCGTGCTCGGGACCGGCCGGTTCGACAGCGAGGCCACCGCCTCGCCGACGTCGGTCACGACGCCCATGTTCTCGTGACCGAACACGATTCCCGGCTCGGCGGCGGTCCGGCCCTCGTACATGTGGAGGTCGGACCCGCAGATGGCCGAGGTCGTGATGTCGATGATCACGTCGTTGGGGTGTTCGATGCCCGGTTCGTCTACCTCCTCGATTGCCACCTCGTGTGGCCCCTTGTACACGACGGCGTCCATTGACATGTGGTATCGACCGTCACGACGTGGAACGGCCCCCGTCTTAGTTCTGATTCGGAGGAGAGTACCGGACGGCGACGGGATCACTGCCGGGGGGTTACGGGGTGGCTTCCAGCGCCCGCAGCTCCGCCCGGCTGTTGACGTTCGTCAGCGAGCGCCGGAGCCCCACGTCCGTCCCGGCGGCGACCGGCAGCCGCCGGACCACCGGCAGCGCCGCCAGCAGCGACCGCACGCCGGCGGCCGCCGGGAGCTCCCGGGCGACGCGGAGCACCGCCGCCCGGCGGTACAGCGCGTGGGTCGGCTGGGGGACGCCGCTCACGACCGCGACGGCGTCGGCCCGGCGCGCGTGGTCGGCCTGCCAGCGCACGGCGCCGGGCGACAACAACGGCATGTCACAGCCGGCGACGAACAGGTACGGCGCCTCGACCGCCCGGGCGGCGCCGACGACACCCGCCAGCGGCCCCTCGAAGCCGGGGGCGTCGTCGGCGAACGCCGGCTCCGGGAGCACCTCCGCGAACAGCCCCGCCCGGCGGCCGGTGCGGGCCGCGACGACCGGCGGTCGGCCGGTCGCGGCCGCGAGCGCGTCGGCGACGCGGGTGATCAACGGCTCCCCGCCGAGGCGGGCCAGCGCCTTCCGGCCGTCCGCGAACCGGCGGCTCCGCCCGCCAGCGAGCACCACCCCTCGAACCGGTGGTCGGCCGTCGGCCATCCCCGGACGTGGGGGCGGGCCCGGTTTCGCTCTTTCCCTCGGGAGACGCCGGACGGCGAAAGTTATAGTTGCCCCACCGTCGACGGGAGCGGTGTGTCAGAGTACACCTACGTGCGGACGGAGGGCGTCACTGACCGCATCGGTCGGCTGACGCTCGACCGCCCCGACAAGCTGAACGCGCTCGACAAGGCGTTCCTCCGGGAGATACCCGAGGCGATCCGGGAGATGACGGAGTACGACGTGTTGATCGTCGACGCCGCGGGGGACGCGTTCACCGCCGGGGCGGACCTCGACGAGGCGAAGGCCGACAGCGAGGAGGCGGGCCTCTACCAGGAGCTCACCCGGGCGACCCGCGAGTTCGAGGGGCTGGTGGTCGGCGCGCTCCACGGCTGGGTGATCGGTGGCGGCTTCGAGTGGACGCTGTCGTTCGACCTGCGTTACGCCGCCGCCGACACCACGTTCAAGATGACCGAGTCGGAGGTCGGTCTCCCGATATCGAACGCCTCGACGGTGTACCTGCCGCTACTGGTCGGCGGCGCCCGCGCCCGTGAGCTGGTGTACACCTGCCGCGACCTGCCGGCCGAGGAGGCCCACGACATCGGCCTCGTCAACGGTGTCGTCCCCCGGGAGGAGCTGGAGACGGAGGTGATGAGCGTCGCCGAGGACGTCGTCGAGAACAAGTCACAGCTCGCGATCCGGTTGAACAAGAAGGGGTTCAACAACGCCTTCCCCGTCGAGGACGCCCTCGAGTTCGAGACGGTGTTGGGCGATCTCGCCAACGCCTCCCCCGAGGGCGAGATCGACTGGTGACCGACGTCCCGCGGCTCGACGGCTACTGGCTCCACGAACGGGAGTTCGACTCCCGCGAGGCGCTGTTGTCGGCGTTCGAGTGGACGGTGCCCGAGCGGTTCAACATGGCCGCTCACCTCGTCGACCGGCCCGCCGCCGAACACCCCGACCGGCCGGCGGTGTACGCCGAGGAGGCCGGCGGCCGGCAGCGGACGGTCAGCTTCGGGGAGCTGTACGACCAGGCGGCGGCGCTCGCGGGTCATCTCGCTGCGGCCGGCGTCGAGCGCGGCGACCGGGTCGGGGTGAACGCCCCCCAGAAGCCGGAGACGCTCGTCGCCCACCTCGCCTGCTGGAAGCTGGGGGCGGTGTCGGTGCCGCTGAGCGTGCTGTTCGGCGAGGAGGGGGTGCGCTACCGGCTGGACGACGCCGGCGCGGTCGCCTGCGTCGTCGACGAGGCGAACGTGGACACCCTCCGGGCGGTCCGGGAACGGCTGGAGCCGCTGGAGGTGCTGACCGTCGACGTCGAGCCGACCCGGGAGGACGAGACGGACCTCCACGACGCGCTCGCGGCCGCCGACCCCGTCCGGGACACCGCCGACACCGCCGCCGACGAGACGGCGATGATCATCTACACCTCCGGCACCACCGGCGCCCCGAAGGGGGTGGTCCACGGTCACGAGCTGCTTCTGGGCCAGCTCCCGCATTTCGTCTGCTCGTTCTGCAACCTCCAGCTCGACACCGGCGAGGACGGCGACGTGTTCTACGCCCCCATCGAGTGGTCCTGGGTGGCGGTGTTCAACTTCGTGGTGCCGGCGCTGTTCTTCGGCCGGCCGGTGGTCGCCTACGCGGGCGGCCCGTTCGACCCCGAGGCGACACTGGGGCTGCTGGAGCGGTACGGCGTCACCTGCTTCGGCGCGCCGCCGACGGCGCTCCGGGCGATGAAGGCCGCCGACACGGCGGCGTACGACCTCGACAGCGTCCGGGTGGTCGAGGCCGGCGGCGAGGCGCTCGGCGAGGACGTCGCCGGCTGGGCCCGGGAGACGTTCGGCGCCGTCGTCCACGAGCACTACGGCCAGACGGAGGCGGACGTCGTCGTCGGTGACTGCACCGCCGTCGCCGAGCGCCGGCCGGGCTGTATGGGGATGGAGCTGCCCGGCCACGAGGTGGCGGTGTTGGACCCCGACAGCCTGACGCCGGTCGAGCCCGGCGAGGTGGGGGAGCTGGCGGTCCGCTACGAGGGGGACCCGGTCTGTTTCCAGGAGTACTGGAACAAACCGGAGAAGACCGCCGCGACGCTCCGCGAGGGGTGGCTGCTCACCGACGACCTGGCGACCGTCGACGCCGACGGCTACTTCTCCTTCCGGGGGCGCCGTGACGACGTCATCATCCGGTCGGGCTACCGGATCGGCCCTGAGGAGCTGGAGTCGACGCTGGCGACCCACGAGGCGGTGGCCGACGCCGGCGTCGTCGGCGTCGCCGACGAGCGCCGCGGGGAGGTGCCCAAGGCGTTCGTCGTGCTCGCGGGCGACCGCGACCCCTATCCGGAGCTGGCCGACGAGCTCCGGGCCCACGCCAGACAACGGCTCGCGGAGTACGAGTACCCTGCCGAGGTGGAGTTCGTGACGTCGCTGCCGACGACGGTCACCGGGAAGGTGAAGCGGTCGGCGCTGCGCGAGCGCGAGAACCGGTGAGTTATGTCCCGGGCGCGCCACCCCAGCGCATGAAGCGTGTCACGGGCGTCGCCAGCGTCGGGCTGGTGGCTGTGGTGGCGCTGCTCGTCAGCGTGGTGGGCGTCCCCGGGCCGTCGCTGACGGACCCGTTGTGGTATCTCGTCGTCGCCACGGGGCTGGTGTACTGGACGGGGCTGCTGTACTGGAGCCGCTAGCTCGGGTTGCAGACCCGCATCGCCTCGCGGACGGCCTCGCGGTCGCCGATCAGCGTGATGCGGTCCCCCCGCTCGAGGACGAACTCCGCGTCCGGCACCTGCACCGTGCCGTTGCGCGCGACCAGCGCGATGAGACAGGCGCCGGGCAGCTCCGGGCCGACCTCGCGGACCGAGCGGCCGATCAGCTCCTCGGCGGTCACCTCGATCTCCTGGACGTCGCCGCTCTCGCCCAGCCCGGAGATCCACTTGGCCATCGCCGGCCGCTCGATCTGGTCGTCGATCGCCTGGGCGGTCGCCAGCGTCGAGGCGACCGTCCGCACGCCCAGGTCCTCGAAGGCGGCGACGTTGCTGGGGTTGTTCACCCGCGAGATGATCGTCTCGACGTCGAACTTCGACTCCGCGAGCTGGGCGATCAACAGGTTCGCGTCGTCGTCGCCGGTGGCGGCGACGACCGTGCTCGCGTTGCCCGCGCCCGCGGCTTGGAGGGTCTCCGTGTCCGTCCCGTCCCCGCGGTGGACGGTGTGGCCCTCGTTGCGGGCGGTCTGTAACACTTCGTCGTCCTTCTCGACGAGAACGACGTTCTCTCCACGGTCCTCGAGGCGGTCCGCCAGCGCACGGCCGACGGTGCCGCCCCCGATCACGATTACACGCATTGGTATCACGTCCAGGAACTCGGCGATGTAGCGGGCCAGCCCCGCCTGGAAGGCGACCGTCACGAAGATCACCAGGAACACCGTCCCCACCAGCAGGCTGGCGCTCCCCTGGAGCGCCGTCGCCTGGGCGATCTCCCCCTCCATCCGGAGGCTCTGTGCCTCCGCCTGTAGCTCGACCGCGAACAGCGTCGCCACGGAGGCGGGGATGATCCCCCGTGGGCCGACGAGGCTCATGAACAGCCGCTCGGGATCGGTGAACCGGCCGCCGACGGTCGACAGGAACACGAGCGCCGGCCGGATCACGAGCGCCACCGCGAGCACGACGGCCACGCCGCCGACCCCGAGGCTGAGTACGTCCCCGGGGCGCAACAGCGCCGCCAGGGTGATGAACACGAACGACAGCACCAGCAGGGTGATATCACCCTTGAACGCCTCGATCTCCTCCTCGTAGGGGACGCCGGCGTTGCCCAGCGCGAGGCCGGCGGCGGCGACGGCGGCGATGCCGGCCTCCGAGAACAGCGCGTCGGCGGCGCCGTAGGCGATCAGCGCGCCCCCGAGCACCAGCAGCCGGGCGTTCCGGGGGGCGTTGCCCGGCGACAGGTCGACGTAGCCGATGACGTAGTACAGCACCGCCGCGACGACCAGCCCGATCAGCACGCCGGTGCCGAGACGGGCGGCGAAGTCCTGCAGGAGGCCGCCGGTGGGGCTCTGGCCGGCGGCGACCACCTCGAAGACGACGACCGCGATGATGGCGGCGGTGACGTCGTTGACGATCCCCTCCGTCTCGAGGGCGATCCCGACCCGGTCGCGCACCGGCACCACCTGCAGGATCGGGGCGATGACGGTGGGGCCGGTGGCGACCAGCAGCGCCCCGATGAGGAAGGCCATGTCCCAGCCGGCGCCCAGCGCCAGCCGGACGACGACGGCGGTGCCGACAAGCGCGATCGCCGCGCCGACGGTCACCAGCCGTACCGTCTCGACGGGCGCCTCCCGGAGCTCGCTGGCCCGGAGGTTGAACGCCCCCTCGAAGACGATAATCGCCACCGACAGCCCGACGATCGTCGACAGCGCCTCCGTGCCGAACGTGTCCAGCCCGACCACCCGCGAGCCGGTGAGCACCTCCGCCAGCGGCCCGAGCGCGACCCCCGCGAGCAGGAGGAAGATGATACTCGGCACCTGGAACCGGTCGCCGATCACCTGCGAGGTGACCCCCAGTCCGATGATGGCCGCCACCAGCAGGATCAGCTCAGCCGCCATCGACCCCCCTCCATACACCGAACTGTGGCCGCCCGGGGGTTAAAACGTCGGACTTCCGACTACGACCGGTCGCGGTAGTCCAGCCAGCCCAACACCCCCCGAACGTTGATGCTGGCCTCGTTGCGGCACTTCCAGGCCGGCCAGGTGTCCCCCAGCTCCTCGACGGCCCGCTCCTGGAACCGCTCGATCACGGCCTCGTCGTCGCCCAGCTCGTCGCGAGCCCGTTCGACGTCGGCCACCCACTCCCGGAGCACCGTCTCGTAGGCGTCGAGCTTCCCCTCGGCCGGCGCCGGCCCGTAGTGGCCGTACAGCAACAGCTCCGGCTCCAGCGACCGCAGGGTGTCGACGTCCTCGTAGGACTGTGGCACGTCGAACCGGGACGGCGGCGTCGTCGGGTGGACGCTCCCCCGCGAGGGGAGGTAGATGCCGGCGGCGTCGGCGGCGAACACCGCCTCGGCCCACGGCGCCTCCAACACCACCTGGTGGGGGGCGTGGCCGGGGGCGCCGTGGACCCGCAGCTCGCGGTCGCCGAGGTCGACGCTGTCCCCGTCGGTCACCCCCTCGATGCGGGTCTCCGGCACCGGCAGCGTCTCGGCGTAGTAGTCGTACTGCTCGCCGACGGCGGCTTTCGTTCCCTCGACGAGCTGTTCCGGGTCGATCAGGTGGGACACGCCGATCTCGTGGGTGAGCACCGTCGCGTTCGGGCACTCCCGGGCGAGGTAGCCCGCCCCGCCGGCGTGGTCCAGGTGGACGTGGGTCGCGACGACGACGGCGAGCTCCTCCGGGGGGACGCCGATCTCGGCCAGCCCCTCGAGGATGGCCTCGTATCGCGCCCCCGTGCCGGTGTCGACGACCGCCGGCCGCTCGGCGTCGACGAGGTACGCCGCGCCCATCTCCGGGATGTCGTACAGCCCCAGGTCGACGTAGTGGATGTCCGTCCCCTCGACGGTGTCCCTGTCGCCGATTGCCATAGCGGGGACACCGCCCCGCGGCGTATCAATGGCCCGGTCGTCCCCTCAGTTCGCGGGCAGGTCCGTGCTGTCGTCCAGCGCGACGGCGACGTTCTTCGTCCGGAGATACGACTCCAGGGCCTCCAGGCCCTTCTCGCGGCCGAAGCCGGAGGCCTTGTAGCCGCCGAACGGGGTCTGGACGGTGTCGCCGAACCACTTGTTCACGTACACGTTGCCGGCCTCGAGCCGCCGGGCGAGCCGGTGGGCGCGGGTGACGTCGCCCGTGAACACGCCGGCGACGAGGCCGTACTCCGTGCCGTTGGCGATCTCCAGCGCCTCGCGCTCCTCGCCGAACGCCGTCACCGCCAGCACGGGGCCGAAGATCTCCTCCTGTTCGATCCGGGTGCCGGGCTCGACGTCCGTGAGGACCGTCGGCTCGACGAAGTAGCCCGGCCGGTCGAGCACCCGGCCGCCGGTCGCGACGGTCGCGTCCTCCTCGCGGGCGGTCTCCAGGTAGCCCTCGACGCGCTCCTGCTGGGCGGCCGAGGCCAGCGGCCCCACGTCGGGGTCCTCCGGCCCGGGGCCGAGCGTGTACCCCTCGGCGATGTCGACCACCCGGTCGACGAACGCGTCGTGGACGGACTCGTGGACGACGGCGCGGTCGGCCGCCGAGCAGATCTGGCCGGCGTTGGTGAAGATGGCCGTCGCCACCCACTCCGCAGCGAGGTCGAGATCGGCGTCCGGGAACACCAGCGCGGGGTTCTTCCCGCCGAGTTCGAGCGTGACCGGCGTGACGTGCTCGGCGGCCGCCCGGACGATGGCCTTCCCGGTGGGGACGCTGCCGGTGAAGGTGACGGTGTCGACGCCCTCGTGGCCGGTGAGCGCGGCGCCGGTGGGCTCGCCCGGCCCGGGGACCACGTTGACGACGCCGTCGGGGACGCCGGCCTCGCGGGTGAGCTCCGCGAGCCGCAGGGTCGACAGCGGCGTGTCCGGCGCCGGCTTGACGACGACGCTGTTGCCGGCCGCCAGCGCCGGCGCCACCCCGCGGGCGAACAGGTTGCCCGGGAAGTTCCAGGGGGTGACCTGCGCGCTCACGCCGTACGGCTCCCGGACGGTGAAGTCCACCTGGTCAGGGCCGGTCGGCACCGACCGCCCCTCCAGCTTGTCGGCGGCGCCGCCGTAGTACTCGAAGTACCGCGCCGCCCCCTCGACGTCGCTCCCGGCCTGGGAGAGGGGTTTGCCCTGGTCGCGTGACTCGATGCGGGCGAGCTCGTCGCCGTGCTCGCGGATCAGGCGGGCCGTCTCGACCAGCAGGCGGCCCCGCCGCTCCGGTTGGGTGTCCCGCCAGCCGGGGAAGGCCTCGCGGGCGGCCGCGACCGCGCGGTCCACGTCCGCGGCGGTGGCGCTCTCGACCGTCGCCAGCGGCTCCCCCGTCGCGGGGTCGTGGGTCGTGATGCTGTCGCCGCCGTCGACGAACGCGCCGTCGACGAACAGCCCGCGGGGGGTGTCGAACTCGGACATGGCAGTCCCCTCGGGGGAGCCCCGTTTAGGGCTTCCCCCGCGGGGCCCGTTGACGAAAGTTTATGTACGTGGTGTGGGACTGTGGGGGGAGTGACACCATGACAGACACCGATAGCTGGCTGACGCCCTCCAGGCGGCGGCTGCTGAGCGGGCTCGGCGCCGGGGGCGTCGCGGCGCTCGCGGGCTGTTCCGGCCGTAGCGACGGCGGGGACGGTGGCGACACGACGACCTCGGAGGGGGCCGACGGCGACGGCGGGCCGACGACGGTCCGGATCGGCATCGCCCAGGGCGGGTGGGACCTGATCCCCGCCCGGGACACGGACTTCGTCTCGAACCTGGTGTACACGCTGGTGTACGACAACGTCGTCAACCTCAACCCGGCCGCCGAGGTCGTGCCGGAGCTGGCGACCGACTACACCAAGGAGAGCGACACCCAGTACGTGTTCGACCTCCGGGAGGGGGTCACCTTCCACAACGGGGAGCCGTTCACCGCCGGGGACGTGGAGTACACCTACGACTGGATCCAGAACGAGGAGAACCCCCGGAAGAACTACCTCGCGCAGGTGGAGTCGGTCGTCGTCGAGGACGACACCACCGTCCGGTTCGACCTGAGCCAGCCGTACGCGCCGTTCCTGTACAAGGTCCACGCCGTCATGTGGCCCCTCTCGCGGACGGCGGTCGAGGCGGCCGACGAGGAGTACAACCAACAGCCCGTCGGCACGGGGCCGTTCACGTTCGACAGCTGGGACTCGGGCAACAGGGCGGTGCTGTCGGCCTACGAGGACTACTGGAACGGGGCGCCCGCCATCGACGAGGTAGAGTTCCGCATCCTCCCGGAGGCGTCCTCGAAGGTGACCCAGCTGGAGACCGGCGACGTCGACATCGTCGACACGGTGCCGGCCCCCTTCGCCGGCCGGATCCAGGGTGCCGACGACGTCGAGCTGATCCAGACCCCGGGGGTGAGCTCCGGCCGGGTTGACTTCAACACGGACGTCGACGGGCTCGGCGAGCGGCAGGTCAGGCGGGCGCTGACGTGGGCCATCGACAAACAACAGATCGTCGACACGGTGTTCACCGGGTTCGCCGACCCCGCCAGGTCCGTGCTGCCCAACTCCTTCCCGGGGTACGCCGAGGAGATCTCCGATTTCAACCACCCCACCGGCGACACCGAGCGGGCCCGGCAGCTCCTGGCCGACGCCGGCTACGGCGACCTCTCTCTGGAGATCAAGACCTCCACCCGCTCGGAGCACCGCCGGGCGGCGACGCTGATACAGTCGATGTGGAGCGAGATCGGCGTGGACGCCAGCGTGAAGTCCCTGGACGGGAACACGTTCTTCAACCAGGAGCTGGAGGGCGACTACGAGGTCGCCGTCTCGAACTGGACCTGGCTGGGCGACCCGGACACGCTGTTGTACCTCTACCACAGCGAGGGGCTGAACGTCTGGAACATCGCCGACGACGAGCTCGACGCGATGCTGGAGGAGCAGCGCCGGGTCACCGGCGACCGGCGCCAGCAGCTCGTGCGGGACATCCAGCAGTACGTGTACGAGGAGGCGTTCTCGGCGTACACCTACTACCCGCGGCGGCTCCAGGGTATCTCCGCGGACATCGAGGGGTTCGAGCAGTACCCCAACGGCTCGTTCCGGTCGCTGGACGGCGCCGGCGTCGACTAGTCGCGAGTCTCGTCGCTGTGGAGCAGGCAGGCGACCGACCCCTCCTCGACGTCCGCCAGCGCCGGGTCGTTGGCGTGACACTCCTCGAACGCCTTCGGGCAGCGCGAGGCGAAGTTACAGCCGGTCGGTGGGTCCCGCGGGTCCGGCAGCTCCCCGTCCAGCAGTGTCCGTTCCCGGCGGTTCTCCGGCCGGAGCCGCGGGACGGCGCTCAACAGCGCCTCCGTGTACGGGTGCAGCGGCTCCTCGAAGACGCGGTCGGTCCCACCCACCTCGACGACCCGGCCGAGGTACATGACGGCGACGCGGCTCGCGACCGCCCGGACGACGCTGAGGTCGTGACTGACCAGCAGCATCGACAGCTCCCGCTCGGCGCGGATGCGGTCCAGCAGCGCCAGAATCTGGCCCTGGACGCTCACGTCAAGCGCGCTGGTGGGCTCGTCGGCGATCAGCACGTCCGGCCGCGGCGCCAGCGCCCGGGCGATGCCGACCCGTTGTTTCTGGCCGCCGGACAGCTCGTGGGGGTACCGTCTGGCCGTCTCCGGGCCGAGGCCGACCTCCGCGAGCAGCTCCGCCACCCGCTCGTCGACGGCGCCGTCGTGGGTAGCGTGGTGCTCGACGGCGGTGCCGAGGATGGTGCCGACGGTCTGGCGAGGGTTGAGCGACGAGCCGGGGTCCTGGAACACGAACTGCACGCGACCGCGCAGCTCCGCCTCGGGCACCGCCGACAACGGCTCGCCGTCGAAGCGCACCTCGCCGGCGGTCGGCTCCTCCAGCGCCACCAGCAGCCGGCCCAGCGTCGTCTTCCCGGAGCCGGACTCCCCGACAAGCCCCAGCGTCTCCCCGCGCCGGAGCTCGATGTCGACGCCGTCGACGGCCCGGAGGGGTGGCTCGCCGCCGGGTAGCAGCCGCTCGACCAGCGAGCCCGCCGACCGGTACCGTCGCTCGAGGCCGTCGCCGGCGACCACCGGCGCACCGCCGGAGTCGGGCGCCGGCGCGTCCGTCCCCTCGGCGTCCGGCTCGGGGTCGAGCGGGCCTAGCGCGGCCGTGCGGACACAGGCCGCGCGGCGGTCACCCCCCTCGACCGGCGCCAGCGGCGGGTCCTCCCCCCGGCACTCCTCGGCTGCGTGGGGACAGCGCGGCGCGAAGCTACAGCCCGCGGGGCGGTCGCCCGGCTCCGGGACGGTGCCGGCCAGCAGCTCCGGCTCGACGTCGTCGAGCCGGGGTGTCGACCGCAACAGCCCCGCCGTGTAGGGGTGACGCGGCGCGCCGAACACGTTCTCGACGGCGCCGGTCTCGACCACCCGGCCGGCGTACATCACCGCCACCCGGTCGGCCGTCTCGGCGACCACCCCGAGGTCGTGGGTGATCTGGAGGATGCTCATCCCGCGCTCGGCCGCGAGCTCCTCCAGCAGGTCCAGCACCCCGGCCTCGATGGTGACGTCCAGCGCCGTCGTCGGCTCGTCGGCGATCAGCACGTCCGGGTCACAGGAGACGGCGATGGCGATCAGCACGCGCTGGCGCTGGCCGCCGGACAGCTCGTGGGGGTAGGCGTCGAACGCCGCCTGCGGGTCCGGCAGCCGCACGGTCTCCAGCAGCTCCAGCGCCCGCTGGCGGGCGGCCTCCCCCGACAGCTCGAGGTGGTGCTCGACGGTCTCGACGAGCTGTGTCCCGACCGTGACAACCGGCGTCAGCGACGTCATCGGGTCCTGGAACACCATCGCCATCTCGCTGCCCCGGACGCCGGACAGCTCGTTCCCGGACAGCGCCGTCACGTCCCGGCCGTTGAGCCGGACGCTGCCGGCGGCCCGGCGGCCGTTGTCCTCGAGCAGCCCCATCGCGGTGAGCGCGGTGACGCTCTTGCCGGAGCCGGACTCGCCGACGAGCCCGAGCGTCTCCCCCGCCCGCAGGGTGAGGTCGACGTCCTCGATGGCGGTGACGACGCCGCCGGGGGTGGCGAACTCCGTGGTCAGCCCCTCGATCTCCAGCACCGGGTCGCCGGTCGCGCCGCGCGGGGGGTAGCTGTCGCTCATCTCAGAACCTCCGCTCCGGGCTCTCCCGGGGGTCCAGCGCGTCCCGGAGGCCGTCGCCGAGCAGGTTGAACGCCAGCACGGTGACGAAGATCATCAGCCCCGGGAACAGCGATATCCACGGCGCGGTCGTGAGGTAGTCCGCCCCCGTCGACACCATCCCGCCCCAGGAGGGGGTCGGCGGCTGGACCCCCAGCCCGAGAAAGGACAGCGACGCCTCCGCGATGATGGCAAACGCCATCAGCAGCGACGCCTGCACCAACAGCGGCGACAGGGCGTTGGGCAGCACCTCCCGGAGGACGATGTGGCGCCGGGAGTACCCCTGGACGCGGGCGGCGTCGACGTACGCCTGCTCGGACTCCGCGAGCGCCGACGAGCGGGCGATGCGGGCGAACTGGGGGATGTAGACGATACCCAGCGCGACGATCACGTTGGTGAGCGAGAACCCCAGCGCCGCGACAACGCCGATGGCGAGCACCAGCGCCGGGAACCCCAACAGCACGTCGACGGCGCGCATCGCCACCGTCTCGACGGCGCCGCCGGAGTAGCCCGCCAGCACGCCGACCAGCGAGCCGACGACGGCGGCGACGGTGACGGCGGTGACCGCAACCCGGACGGACACCTTCGCGCCGTAGAGCACCCGCGCGAGCACGTCCCGGCCGAGGGTGTCGGTTCCGAACGGGTGGGCGGGGCTGGGCGGCTGCAACGGGGCGAAGGCAGGGCTAGTGGGGTCGTAGTAGACGGCGGCGATCAGCCCGCGGTCGAACAGCGCGGCGTCGAGGAACGTCAGCGCGCCGAGCGCGACGACGCCGCTCACGACCGCGAGGCCGGCGACCGCGGCCCGGTCGGCCCGCAGCGAGCGCCACGCCCGGGCGGTGCGGCCGGTGGAGGCGCTCACGACGCGCTCACCCGGGGGTCGAGATACGAGTAGGTGAGGTCGACGAGCAGGTTCACCAGCACGAACAACGCCGCCACCACCAGCACCGCCCCCTGGACGGTGGGGTAGTCCTGCTGGAACACCGACCGGTAGATGAGCCGGCCCATCCCCGGCCAGGCGAACACCTGCTCGACGACGACCGTCGCCGACAGCAGGTAGCCGAACTGGAGGCCGGCGACGGTCACCACC
>Ga0207797_1002045_pt1 | contig 14230 bp, 15 predicted proteins | sample PRCRCaboRojoPR_6_FD_187275 | JGI IMG/M metagenome (GOLD analysis project Ga0207797, IMG submission 187275) | Marine sediment microbial community from Cabo Rojo, Puerto Rico - PR CR 10% Liquid 1 (SPAdes) | ecosystem: Environmental > Aquatic > Marine > Coastal > Sediment | place: Cabo Rojo, Puerto... | reverse complement strand
TGGTACCATGAAACTCCGGCCGAGAGAGAAATGAGGAGAGACCATGGGTAACGATGCGTATCGCAATCCTATCTGCTCGAGCCCCCGTCTCCCCCTTTGCTCGAGCCCCCGTCTCCCCCTTTGCTCGAGCCCCCGTCTCGGGGGCGGTCTGTACCGATCAACCTATGCATCCCACACCCTCGCAACCCATCAGCACCCTTCCAACCCTAACACATGATCCGCGCCGCCCACTTCTCCAATTCCTTGACAAGGTCTGAACAACCTGGTACCATGAAACTCCGGCCGAGAGAGAAATGAGGAGAGACCATGGGTAACGATGCGTATCGCAATCCTATCTATAATTTGAAAGCCGTCGTCGAGAAGACCGGCGTCACCGCCGACGCACTGCGGGCCTGGGAGCGCCGCTACGGCCTGCCGGACCCGGCGCGCACTGACGCCGGCCACCGGATCTACTCCCAGCGTGACATCGACCAGATCAAGTGGCTCGTCGCACGCCAGGAAGAGGGGCTCCGGATCGGCAGAGCGGTCAAACTGTGGCGCAGCCTGGAGGAAGACGGCCAGGACCCGCTCCGGAGCATGCCTCTCCCCTCCGAAACGCCGCGGACCCGGCTGCCGGCCGGCGACACGGTCGCTGATCTTCGCGAGGACTGGTTGTCATCCTGTCTCGTCTACGACGAGAAGGGCGCGGACGAAACCCTGACGCGGGCCTTCGCCATGTACCCGCCAGAGATGGTCTGCTCGCAGATCATCGGCGCGGCCATAGAGCAGATCGGTGAGGAATGGTACCGCGGCCGGATCACGCCGCAGCAGGAGCATTTCGCGTCGCAGCTGGCCATGCGCCGATTAGAGACGCTCATGGACGCCACCCCGCCCCCCACGCGGCGAGGGCGCATCTTGGTCGCCTGCCCTCCGGGAGAGGAGCACACCCTCGGCCTCTTCACCTTTGCCCTGCTCCTCCGCCGGGCCGGGTGGGACGTGGTCTACCTCGGCGAAAACGTCCCTGTGGAGGAGATGGAGGGGACCATCGAGGCTGTCGAACCAGACCTGATCGTCCTGGCCGCTCAGCAGCTCCATACAGCGGCCCGCCTGCTCGAGATGGCTCGCCTTGCACAGCAGCAGGACGTGTCGGTAGCCTTCGGCGGCCACATCTTCAACCAGGCGCCTACCCTCCGCGACCGGATTCCGGGGCATTTCCTGGGCACGACCCTCGATCAGGGGCTGCGCGAGGCCGAGCACCTGATGACGACCGCTCGCCGCACGCCGGACGTGGCGCTACCCAGCGAAGCTCAACGAGAAGCTCGCTCCGACTTCCTCAGCAACCGGGCGGCTCTCGAGTCGGACGTCTGGCAGGCCCTGGCAGGCAGCCAGCTTGACCGCCAGACCGTCCAGGAACTCCACGAGACCGTGGGGCGCGGCATAGACGCCGCGCTCAGATTTGGCGACATCGACCTGGTGGGCGGCCATCTCGAATGGCTCCGCGGCCTCGATGAGGCCTACCGCCCGTCCCACGCGTTGCTCGATCGCTACCTCCAGGCTTACTACGAGGCCGCAGAGGAGCACCTCGGCGAACGCGGCGCCCTTATCGTGGAATGGCTCGGCGAGCGGGTTGCCCAGCAGAAGAGGGAGGATGCGGGAGCTACGACGTGAATCGCCGCCGCCTTGCCCTGATCATCGGCTTCGTCTTCATAGAGCTGCTGGGTTACAGCCTCTTCCTGCCGCTCCTGCCCTACTACGCCGGAAACCTGGGCGCCAGCGCCACGCTCATCGGACTCCTCATCGCCTCCAACGCCGTGGCCCAGTTCGTCGCGGCCCCTTTCATCGGACATCTCTCCGACACCTGGGGGCGTCGGCCTATGCTGCTCTTCAGCATCGCCGGCACCGGCGTCAGCTTCGCCCTCCTCGCGCTGGTCGAGCCTCTGGGAAGATGGCTGGCCGGTCTCTCCGCCGGCTGGATCACGGCCAGCGGCGGCGCACTGGCGTGGCTCTTCTTCAGCCGCATCCTTGACGGCCTGGCCGGAGGCAACGTCTCTCTGGCCCGCGCCTATATCGCCGACATCACCGACGAGGAGAACCGCGCCCGAGGGCTGGGCCTCATCGGCGCGGCCTTCGGCACCGGCTTCATCATCGGCCCCGCCCTCGGCGGCACCCTGAGCAACTGGTCGTATGCCACCGGCATCGTCCAGGGCGCCGGACTCTCCCGCTATTCGGTGCCGGCCTTCGGAGCGCTACTCCTCTCCGCGCTCAACTTCGTCGGGGTCGCGCTCTGGCTCCCGGAATCCCTGACGCCGGAGCGGAGGGCTCAGTTGCAGGAGAGGGAACGCTCTATCCTCCCCGTCGACACGCTGCGAGAGGCTCTAGACCGGCCCCGCGTCGGGCCCCTTCTCCAGACCCGCTTCTTCTACCGCCTGGCGTTCTCCATGTTCACGGCCAATTTCGCCCTCTTCACGCGCTACCGCTTCGGCCTCTCGGATCAGGCCACCAGCTACATTCTGACCTACGTCGGTGTCCTCGTCGTCCTGGTGCAGGGCGTCCTGGTCGGCAAGCTCGCCGACCGCTTTCGCGAGAAGAACATCATCGTGACGGGCGTCGCGCTGCTCGCCGTGGCCCTCCTCGGTTGGGCTCTCGTGCCTACGGTGCCTCTGATGCTGGCCGTCCTCGCCCTGCTGCCTATCTCCGGGGGCACCCTGAACACCGTCACCAACAGCGCTCTCACCAAGGCCGTCCGCGAGGAGGACGTCGGCGGCACGCTCGGGCTCTCCACCTCTCTCGACAGCTTGACCCGGATTGTCGCTCCCATTATCGGCGGTTTTCTCATCGGTCAACTGGGTCCCTGGGCCGTCGGCGGTGCCGGAGCGCTGATCATGACAGGCGTCGTCTTCTATGCCTGGCGCTGCTTCGTCATCGACGCCCGGCAGTGCTGGGATGACGTTGAGGAAGGGGTCGAAATACGCGAGCCCGTCTAGGAGGCGTCATGAGCCGACTGCGAAAAGAGAAGCTCCACGTCACCTTCGCACCCGGTGCGGTGGCTGATGGTCCCATCCTGCCGCGGACCTATACCCTCACCCATTCCGATCTGACCGGGGATCTCTTTCTGACCGTCGGGCCCGAGCATAACCAGAAGCAGTACGCCGGTATCTACACTCGCCTGATGCGTGATGAGGTTCTGGCCGAGTGGTCCGGGACCGGTGAGGATCTCACGCTCCACGTCCATTGCCACGTCAGTGGGAGAGGCCTCACCTTCGGATCCGCCCGGCTCCGTCTCGCCATCTTCCGGCGCGAGCTGCCTCTGGCCCTCGAGGCTCTCCGTGTCGGAGACGCGCGACTGTTTGAGGCCCATCCCGACGCCGACCGGGCGCCCATCATCGTCCATTTCCACGCCCGCCAGGCCCGGTACGATACGGTCGAGGAGTGGGGTATCCCGGGAGACTACAATGCTGAATCGTAGCGGGGGCGAGCGATGACCCGGGTGAAGCGGCAGTGGTGGCTGCTTCTCCTCATCCCCGTGCTTGTCGGTTTCGGCTTCGTGGTGTGGGCCGAATCGACAGCCGCGCCGATGCCCGAGGCCCTCGCCGCCCTGACCGACTCCCCCCAGCCCGACGGCGTCGCGGTGACCACCGGCGACTGGTTCATCTTCCGCCCTGCCGAGGGAGAGCCGTCCAGCGGCCTCGTCCTCTATCCGGGCGGCCGTGTCGATCCCCGTGCCTACGCGCCCGCAGCTCGGGCCATCGCCGCCCAGGGACATCTGGTCGTCATCGTACCGATGCCCCTCAACCTGGCCGTCCTCGCACCGGACCGGGCTGCCCAGGTCATCCAGGCTTTCCCCAGCGTCGAGCCCTGGGCCGTCGGCGGTCATTCCCTCGGCGGAGCGATGGCCGCCCGCTTCGCCCACGGACAGCCGACAGCGGTCCAGGGATTGGTGCTCTGGGCGGCCTATCCAGCCGAGAGCAATGACCTCTCGGACCGCGATCTGGCAGTGGTATCCATCTACGGAACGGAGGACGGTCTGGCGACACCCGAGAAGGTCGAGGCCTCCCGCTCCCTGCTACCGCGGGATACCCGCTGGGTCGCCATCCGGGGCGGCAACCACGCCCAGTTCGGCTGGTACGGCCCCCAGAGCCGCGATAACCCCCCGTCCATCACCCGACAGGCCCAGCAGCAGGAGATCGTTGCCGCCACCGTGCAGCTCCTGGAGGAGGTAGACAGATGATCGGACAGAGCATTCCGTCAGCGGGCCGCCGCATCCTTGGTCTTGAGGCGGGCACAGCAAAGGGTGCACCCTTCGTCTTCGATCTGTCGGCCCAGCGTCGGCCGCGCGGCATCGGGAGTAAGGCCGAGAACCTCCGGTTCCTGATGAAGAGAGGATTCCAAACACCCCTTGCCTACGTCTGCACCTGGGACGCTTACCTCCACTATCTCGAGGATCGCCAGGATCTGATTGCCGGGTTGCGGTCCGAGCTGCAGGAGAAACTGGACCCGGAGGCGGTCTATGCCATCCGCTCCTCTGCCAACATCGAGGACAGCTTGAGCCACTCTTTCGCCGGACAGTTCAAGAGTGTCCTCAACGTCTGCGGTGCGGACCGGGTGCTGGAGGCAATCTGGTCCGTCTGGGCCACCGCCCGATCCTCCTCTGTTCAAACATACCTGGAGAGTCACGGCTATGATCCCAGCGATCTCAAGATGGCCGTCGTCATCCAACAGATGGTGAACCCGATCCTCGCCGGCGTCGCCTTCAGCAGGAATCCTACGACGGCCATGGATGAGGTCGTCGTTGAGGCCGTCGAAGGCAGCGGTGAGGCCCTGGTTCAGCAAGGCGCCTCTCCAAGGCGGTGGATCTACAAGTGGGGGGACTGGATCGCCAGGCCAGAGGGCGGTGAGTCCTTCCTGGACGTCATCCAGGAGGTCGTCCATCAGACCCAGGCGATTGCCGAGACGTATGGTCGTCCCGTGGATCTAGAATGGGTCTACGATGGGACCACGGTCCAGTGGGTTCAGCTGCGGGAGATCACGTCTCTGGACGTCGACATCTACTCCAATCGCATATCCCGAGAGGTCTTCCCAGGCATGATCAAGCCCCTGGTCTGGTCCATCAACGTTCCGCTCGTCAATGGGGCCTGGCTCCGGCTGCTCACCGAGCTGATCGGGCCAAACGACATCCAGCCTCATGATCTCGCCAGGTCCTTCCACTATCGGGCGTACTTCAACATGGGTACCCTCGGTCAGGTCTTCGAGAGACTCGGCTTCCCCCGCGAAAGCCTCGAGCTGCTCATGGGCCTCGACATCGGCGGGCCAGACAAGCCGTCCTTCAGGCCCAGCCCCAAGACCTTCGCCCTCCTGCCTCGAATGTTGGCCGTTGCCGTCCGACTCCTCCGCTTTGGCCATCGTGTGGAGACGTTTCTGCCGGCGATGAAGGCTCGCTTCGAACCGTTCTCAACGTCCACTGAGGGGACTGGCCAGTGGAGCGACAGCGAACTGATCGAGGAGATCCAAGGCATCTACGCTCTGACCCAGGAAACCGCCTACTACAACATCGTGACGCCACTTCTAATGCAGATGTACAGCCGTCTGCTGAAAGCCCGTCTGCAGCGTCTTGGCGTCGATTTTGAGAGCCTGGACCTCACCGAGGATTCCGAGAGACTAGAGCGCTTCGATCCCAACGTCGGGCTCACTGAGCTGAATTCAGCGTACCTGGAGCTGGACCAGGACGTCAGGGCACATATTCGGGCCGACGGCTGGGATGCCTTGTGTCAACTGCCGGGCCTCGACCGATTCAAATCGCAGGTGGACCGGTTCATTCAGGATTTCGGTCATCTCAGCGACAGCGGGAACGATTTCTCCTCGATCCCCTGGCGGGAGGATCCCGAGCTTGTCCTCCAGATGATCATCCATCACGTACCCCCTGCAGGCCGGTCTGTGACCAGGAAACATCTCAGCGACCTCTCTCTCCCACGCTTGAGCCTACCCCTCATCCGGTGGCTCCACCGCAGAGTGCGGCGCTTCATCGTCCATCGAGAGGCGGTCAGCTCCCTCTATACGTTCGGGTACGGGCTGTTCCGCGTCTACTTCCTCGCCCTCGGGGACCGGCTCGTGGACCGCGGTATCCTCCGTTCAGCCGAGGATATCTTCTATCTCACCTTCGAGGAAGCTGAAGCCGCCATCGGCAATCACTCAGAGGTCAGTCTTCAACAGGTGGTGGATCAGAGAAGGCGGGAGATGGAGGCATATCGCGACGTCCCACTTCCCGGCATCATCTACGGTGATGATGCCCTGCCGGCGGCTTCCCCGTCGCAGGAGATGCTGCACGGCACTCCCACCTCGAGGGGGCGTTACACGGGTCCGATCAAGTCGGTCCGCGGCATCCGTGATTTCGACAAGGTGGAGGAAGGCGACGTCCTGGCAGTTCCTTACTCAGACGTGGGATGGACGCCGCTGTTCGCCAAAGCGGGAGCCATCATTGCGGAATCGGGCGGACTGCTCTCTCACAGCTCAATCGTCGCCCGCGAATACGGTATCCCGGCGGTCGTGTCAGTCCATGGTGCCCGTCAGCTTCGAGACCGTACCATCGTGACCGTGGATGGCTACCGGGGCGAGATCGCCATCCACGAAGAGAGTCCCCGGCCCCCTGCGCCCCACGTTGAGCCTAGCGATCAGATCGATCTGTCCGATCCTTCTCGCCGCGTCCCGTTGGCAGGTGACAGACCATGAACGCCGTGCTCGCCCTCCTCTCTGTCGTCGCCGGTTACTTGATCGGGTCGATCTCCTTTGCCCGGCTGGTCGTCAGGGTTTTCGCACCTCGCCAGAAGATCCAGGACATCGAGATCGAGGTCCCCGACCGAGACGTGAGCTATCGCTCCGATGCCGTGAGCGCCACCACCGTCAACCTCCAGTTGGGCCCCAGGTACGGGTGTCTGACCAGCATCCTCGACATCCTCAAGGTCGCGGCACCGGCTCTGGCGCTCAAATGGTGGCAGCAGGAACCGCCCTACTATCTCCTCTTCGCTGCTGCGGCGACCCTGGGTCATAACTGGCCGCTGTACTACCGCTTCCGAGGCGGTCGGGGTATGTCAACCATCCTGGGGGGTATGCTCGTCGCAGACTGGATCGGCATCCTCCTCACGACATCCATCAGCTTCGCCGTCGGTGCGCTGCTGCGCAGCTTCTATCTCGCCAACAGACTCGCTATCTTGCTCATGATCCCCTGGCTATGGTTTCGTCACCGGGACTGGCGTCTCGTCGCGTATGCAGCGGCGGTCAATGTTATGAACTGGATTGCGGTGGTTCCCGAGGCCCGGGAGATGCTTCGCCTCCGGCAGGAAGGTACGCTCAACGATTTCCTTAAGGCAAGGCGGCTTCGTGTCGCGGCTGCTGAGGACGAACCGACCAAAGATCGGCTCACCTTCTACGGCATGCTCGAGAGCTTCATCTCCCGTGCCAGGAGGGAGGAGCGCAATCCCGCTGAGTCCTCTGATTCCAGAGCCTGATGCCCTTGGAGTGTCAAACGTGATGAGAAAGATTAGGCTTGTCGCCTTGATTGGAGTGAGCGCCCTCCTCGTCCTGATCCTGGTCGGCCCTTTCCTGGTGCCCGTTCCGCCCCTGGAGAACACCGTGCCCCCGGAGCAGTTGGCCGATCCCGACAGCCGCTTCATCAACGTCGACGATCTCCGGGTGCACTACAAGATCACGGGGGAGGGAGAGCCCACCCTCATCCTCCTCCACGGCTTTGGCGCCAGCACCTTCTCCTGGCGGGAAGTGATGGAGCCCCTCGGCGAGGTAGGAACTGTCATCGCCTTCGACCGTCCAGCCTTCGGCCTCACGCAGCGGCCCTTGTCCTGGGAGGAGGGCGAGAATCCCTATACGCCCCAGGCGCAGGTGGCCATCCTCGTGGGCCTGATGGATCAGTTGAACGTGGATCAGGCCGTCCTCGTCGGCAACTCGGCCGGCGGCACCGTGGCCGCCAACGCTGCCCTGCACCACCCGGACCGCGTCTCAGCCCTGGTGCTGGTGGACGCGGCCATCTACGAGGGCGGCGGCGCCCCATCCTGGGTTCGCCCGCTCCTCAACACGCCGCAGATGGACCATCTGGGCCCCCTTCTCGCCCGCCAGCTTGAGGCGCGGGGGGACGCTTTCATCGACAGCGCCTGGCACGACCCTGGAAAGATCACGCCGGAGATTCGCGCCGGCTATCGAGAGCCGCTGCGCGCCCAGAATTGGGACCGGGCCCTCTGGGAGTTGACCAAGGCCTCCCGAGAGCTCAGTCTCGACCAGCGGCTTGACGAGATCACCATGCCTTCCTTGGTCATCACCGGCGACGACGATCGCATCGTGCCGACCGAACAGAGCATCCGCCTCGCTCGCGAGCTGCCTCAGGCCGAGCTCGTCGTCATCCCCGACTGCGGCCATCTCCCCCACGAGGAGTGCCCCGAGCCCTTCTTGGACGCCGTCGAGCGATTCCTGAGGGAACTGGCGCAGCAAGGCGAGATCGACTGACATACGACAGACAGCCCTTGACGTCGCTTTGAGCACCCACGCCGCACGCCCAAGTGCCGTCACCTGAGAACTGACTTGACAGCAACGGGTGGGTAGAGCATAATGGAATGCAGGCCACGCACTACCTGCTCGTTCTCACAACCGACCCTCGTGGGCGCCCGTCGCCCTCGAAGACAGATCAGTCTATGGAAAGGAGACCACCGATGGATGAGAAGCTCGCAAAGATGAAGTGCTCCGCCTGCCGTGGAGATGAGCCGCCCCTGTCCGACCGAGAACTCGAGGACTACCTGCCCCGGGTCCCCGAATGGGAGTTGATCGAGGAGGACGACGTTAAGAAGCTCCGCCGCACGTTCGATTTCAGCAATTTCGTCCAGGCCCTCGACTTCACGAACGAGGTCGGCGAAGCCGCCGAGGAGGAAGGTCACCATCCTATCATCACCTTGACCTGGGGAGAAGCCACCGTCACCTGGTACACGCATAAGATCGGGGGACTACACGAAAACGACTTCATTATGGCCGCCAAGACCGACGAGGTCTACGGAAACGAGTAGCTCGGCATAGTCCATTGGAGAGCGAGGATACAATGACGACTAGAATCGTCACCGACAGTACGTGTGACCTCCCTCAAGAGGTCGCCGATAATCTCAGCATCACCGTGGTGCCGCTCTATATCAACGTAGGCCAGGAGAGCTACCTCGACGGCATCGATATGTCCCGCCAGGAGTTCTACGAGAAGCTGCCGCACTTCGACCATCACCCGCAGACCGCCTCTCCTGGCCCCGAGATGTTCCGCGAGACCTATGAGCGGCTGGCTGACGAAGGTGCAGAGAGTATTCTGTCCATCCACATCTCGGCCAGCCTCAGCGGCACGCTCAACACGGCTCAACTCGCCGCCGAAGCCACCAAGGGCGCCCCCGTCACCGTGCTCGACTCCGGACAGTTGAGCATCGGAACCGGGTTCCTGGTCGAGGCGGCGGCGAAGGCAGCCTCCGCCGGCCGCTCCCTCGCCGAGATCATCGAGATGGTCCGGGAGATGGGGCGTCGAACCCACCTGTTCGCCGCCTTGGACACCCTGGAGTTTCTGCAGCGCAGCGGCCGGATGAGCTGGGCCGTCTCGAAGATCGGCGGCCTCCTCCGCATCAAACCGCTGCTCACGATGCACGAGGGCGAGCCCGGCGTCCAGCAAGTACGCACCGAGCGGCGCGCCACCCAACGCCTCATCGACACGCTGGCTGATCTAGCGCCGCTGGAGAAGTTGGCCCTCGTCCACACCAACGCGCCCGAAAAGCTGAAGGAGCTCCGGGAACGCGCCAGGCACCTCTTCCCCGAGGGACAGGAGCCGATCGAGGTCAACGTCACCCCCGTCATCGGGGCCCATATCGGTCCGGGAGCCGCGGGATTCACCTGCGTGAGAGCCGTTGGCGGATAGCGACGACCATTGAGGAGTGGGGAACAGAGCCACCTATGACGATTGTCATCACCGGCGGTACAGGGCTGATCGGCCGGGCCCTCAGCGCCGATCTCAGCTCCGACCAACACGACGTCATCGTGCTCAGCCGCGACCCGGGGTCAGCGCCCAAGATGCCGCCCCACGTGCAGCTCGTCGAGTGGGACACCCGCTCCGCCGCCGGCTGGGCACACCTCGCCGAGGGGGCCGACGCCATCGTCAACCTCGCCGGCGCGAGCCTCAACCGCCGCTGGACGCCGCGCAATAAGCGCATCATCCGCGAGAGCCGCCTGAACGCCGGCCGAGCCGTGGTCGAGGCCGTTGAACAGGCAGCGCAGCCGCCGCGCGTCGTCATCCAGGCGTCGGGCACGGGCGGCTACGGACCCCGCGGCGACGAGGTGATCACCGAGGAGGCGGACCTCGGGGACGGCTTCCTGGGCCGCACAGCGGCGCAGTGGGAGGCCTCCACGGAGCCGGTCGAGGACCACGGCGTGCGGCGGGCCGTCATCCGCAGCAGCGTGGTGCTCTCCAGCGAAGGAGGAGCTTTCCCCCTGATGGCCCTGCCTTTTCGCTTCTTCGTCGGCGGGCCTTTGGGCGGCGGAGAGCAGTGGTTTCCCTGGATCCACATGGAGGATGAGGTGCGGGCCATCCGCTTTCTGATCCAGAACGAAGCCGCCAGCGGGCCCTTCAACCTGACGGCGCCGAACCCCGTCACCAACACCCAGTTCAGTCGGACGTTGGGGGAGGTAATGCGCCGCCCCTCCTTCTTCCGCGTCCCGGCGTTCGCCGTGCGTCTCGTTCTGGGAGAGATGAGCACCGTGGTCCTCACTGGGCAGCGCGCCGTTCCGCAGAGACTCATAGAGCTGGGCTTTGAGTTCCACTACCTGCGTTTGAAGCCCGCCCTCCGAGACCTGGTATGATGGGAGCTGGCCTCCGAAAGGTAGAGAGGAGTGAGGATGACACAAGATGAGACGACCATGATCATGAACGCCGACGACCTTCCCTACCTCACCGACGACCTTCCCGGCGTCGGCGGAGAGATCAAGGTGGAGCCGGCCCACTTCGTGGTCGAGGAGATCCCGCTGTATGACGCTTCTGGTCAAGGCCAGCACGTCTACGTGCGGCTCACCCGGGAGGGCTGGACCACCCGTGCCATCGAGAATCAGCTGGCCGACCTCTTCGACCTCCGCGACGTCGACATCGGTTCTGCCGGCCGGAAGGACAAACACGCCCGCACCACCCAGACCTTCTCCCTCAGCCTCCCCAACGCCGACGAGGCCGAGGTGGCGCGCCGCATCGAGGAGCAGCTCCCCGTCGAGCTTGAGTGGGTTCGGCGTCATCGGAACAAGATCAAGGCCGGTCACCTGCTGGGCAACCGTTTCCGCATCGTCGTGCTGGGACCCGACCCCGACGCGCTATCTCGGGCCCAGGCCGTGGTGGAAGCGCTGCGTGAGCGGGGACTGCCCAACTTCTACGGCCCCCAGCGCTTCGGGCGGGAGGGAGACAACGCCGAGCGCGGCCGCCAGATCCTCCTCACCGGTCGCGGGCCGCGCAAACGCTGGCTTCGGAGGCTTCTCCTCCGTGCCTACCAGTCGGCCCTCTTCAACACCTGGCTGGTCGCCCGCATCCGCCGCGGCTGGTTCCAGCGGGTGCTGGTCGGCGACGTCGCCAAGAAGCGGGACACCGGTGGGCTCTTCGAGGTCGAGGATCCCGAGGCGGAACAGCCCCGCTTCGATCGCGACGAGATCACCTACACCGGGCCCATCTACGGGTCGCGCATGTGGTGGGCCGCCGGCCAGCCCGGGGACCTGGAGCATCACGTGCTCGAGCGCTCCGCGGTGACGGTGGAGATGCTCGACCGTGAGCGCCTCAACGGCAGCCGCCGCCGCGCCCGCCTGGTGCTGGAGGATCTGGAGGTCGAGCCCCACCCGGACGGCCTTCTCTTCACCTTCAGCCTGCCCAAAGGCTCCTACGCCACCACCGTCCTACGGGAGGTCATGAAGACATGACGCCCACCAGACTGCTGCACGGCGCCAAGGTCCGGCTGACCGCCCTGTGCGAGGATGACGCCGCGGCCATCGCCTGCTGGGACGAGGACACCCAGTTCCTCCGGCTCTACGACGCTCGCCCTGCCAGGCCCCGTTCCGAGGCCGAGATCGCTCAGCGGCTGAACAAGATGCGCGACAATGAGCGGACCATAGCCTTCGGCATCCGGCCCTCCAACACCGATGAGCTCATCGGCACGCTGGAGCTGGACGGCATCCTCTGGGCCCACGGCGTCTGCTCCATGAGCATCGGCATCGGCGACCGCGGTAACTGGGGCCTCGGCTACGGCTACGAGGCTGCCCAGCTCGGCCTCACCTTCGCCTTCGACGAGCTCAACCTCCACCGGGTGACGGTGACGGTCTTCAGTTACAACCAACGCTCCATCGCCCTCTTCGAGAAGCTCGGCTTCCAGCGCGAGGGCGCCTTCCGGGAGTTCCTCCAGCGCGATGGGGAGCGGCACGATATGCTGCTCTACGGGCTGCTGCGCCGGGAATGGCGCGGCAGGGCGTGATACTAGAACAGGAGTCCAACCTATGAAAATCGCGAAGGCCGTCGCCCTGCTCGGCGTCCTGGCCATGACCGCCGTCCTTATCTACGCCTTCACCACCGGTAACCTCCGTGAGGAGGGAAGCAAGCTCTTATCTATGCCGTGGGGCGTCGTCTCCCTCGTCGACCTCTACGTCGGCTTCATCCTCTTCTCCGGCTGGATCGTGTACCGGGAGAAGTCGTTCCTGCGCTCCAGCATCTGGATCCTGCTGATGATGGTCCTGGGTTTCTTCACCGCGTCCCTGTACGCCTTCATCGCGCTCCAGACCAGCGGCGGCGACTGGCGCCGTTTCTGGCTCGGAAGGAGGTGGCAGGATGCCTAGCCGCTTCTGGAGCGAGTGCCTGGAGCAAGAGCCGACCATCCGCCTCGGCGTCAGCACCTGCCTGATGGGTGAGAACGTCCGCTACGACGGAGGACACAAGCGGGACCGCTTCCTCCTCAACACCCTGGGCGAGTTCGTCGACTGGGTGCCCGTCTGTCCCGAGGTCGAGATCGGCCTCCCCGTCCCCCGTGAGGCGATGCACCTGGAGGGCGACCCCGACGACCCCCGGCTCGTCACCATCAAGACCGGCAAGGACTACACAGACCGTATGCAGAGCTGGGCTGCAGAGCGCCTGGAGCAGCTGGCGGCTGAAAAGCTCCACGGTTTCGTCTTCAAGAGCCGTTCCCCCAGTTCCGGTCTCTACCGCGTGAAGGTCTACGACCAGCACGGCATGCCCAGCCGCATCGGCACCGGCATCTTCGCCCGGGAAGTCGTGCGCCGCTTCCCCCTGCTCCCCCTCGAGGAGGAGGGGCGCCTCCACGACATGGGCCTCCGCGAGAACTTCATCGAGCGGGTCTTCGTCTACTACCGCTGGACCTGTATGCTGGAAGAGGCCCCATCCCCCGGCGGCGTGGTCGCCTTCCACACCGCCCACAAGCTCAGCATGATGGCCCACAGCCCGCAGCACTACCGGCAGATGGGACGCCTGGTGGCCGACGCCGGCAGCCTCCCCTGGCCGGAGCTCGTCGACCGCTACGGGCAGCTTCTGATGGAGGGTATGGAGGTGATGGCCACCCCCGGCCGCCACGTCAACGTGCTCCAGCACCTGATGGGCTTCCTCAAGGAGTTCATCTCCTCCGAGGATAAGGCCGAGCTCGTCCAGCTCATCACCGACTACCAGGACGGCCTCGTGCCCCTCATCGTGCCCCTCACGCTGTTGAGGCACCACCTGAAACGCCATCCCGTCGCCGACTGGGTCCATCAGCAGGTCTACCTCAACCCGTACCCCAAGGAGCTCATGCTCCGTAATCACGTCTAGCGCGGAGGCCGCGATGAGAGTCTGGGATATCCCGCCGGAAAAACTCTGCCGCAACCACCTCCTCGGGGAGCACAGCGAGCTGCACGGCATCTGGTCGATCTTGACCCAGGGCAAGAAGGGATACGCCAACCACCCCGAGGTTGTGCGCTGGCGGGGAAAGCTGAAAGCCCTTTACCGGAAACACGAGGAGATCGTCGACGAGATGCTCCGCCGCGGCTACCAGCACAACAGCCCCCTCGATCCACGGCTGGCGACCGGCGCCGCCGAGCAGGACACCTTCGTCGACTCCCCCGAGGAGCAAGCCCGCATCCTAAGGGCAAAGGACTGCGGCTGCCGCGTCTAGCCCCGACCTCCCCTCCCCCCTTCGCGCCCCAGCTGGACGACAGTCCAGCGACTCCGCCCCTC